>Ga0182024_10005705_pt1 | contig 27722 bp, 25 predicted proteins | sample P32metaG_FD_120480 | JGI IMG/M metagenome (GOLD analysis project Ga0182024, IMG submission 120480) | Permafrost microbial communities from Stordalen Mire, Sweden - P3-2 metaG (Illumina Assembly) | ecosystem: Environmental > Terrestrial > Soil > Wetlands > Permafrost | place: Sweden: Stordalen...
AGCGCCGCGCGTCCCGTGCTGGTCGCCGGCGGCGGCGTGCGCGCCTCGGGCGCGGCGCACGAGCTGGTCGCGCTGGCCGAGGCCTTGCAGATCCCGGTCGCGACCTCGCTCAACGGCAAGGATTCGATTCCCGGCAATCATCCGCTCGCGGTCGGCGTCGCCGGCACCTATTCGCGCGAGAGCGCCAACCGCGTGGTCAATGCCGCCGACCTGGTCTGCTTCATCGGCACCGAAACCGGCGGCATGACCACGCATTTCTGGGCCGTGCCGAAAATCGGCACGCCTGCGATCCAGATCGACATCGACCCGGAGGCGCTGGGGCGCAATTACCCGCTCGCCGCCGCCGTCAACGGCGACGCCAGGGTCTCGCTCGCCCGCATGGCGGCGCTCGCCGACCGTGCCGGCGCCGGCAAGCGTAAGAACTGGGTCGCCGAGGCGCAGGCGATCTGCCAGGAGTGGCAGCGGAAATATGAGGCCGCACTCACATCCGACGCGGTGCCGATGCGGCCCGAGCGGCTGTGCCACGAGCTCACGCGGCACGTGCCGGAGGACGCCATCGTGGTGGTCGATACCGGTCACGCCGGCATGTGGATGGGCGGCATGTTCGATCTCACCAGCCCGCGCCAGAGCTATATGCGCAGCGCCGGCCATCTCGGCTGGGCCTTCCCGGCCGGGCTCGGCGCCAAGTGCGCGTGTCCCGACCGGCCGGTAGTCACGTTCACGGGCGACGCCGGTTTCTGGTATCACATCGCCGAGGTCGAGACGGCGGCGCGCTGGGGCATCAACGCCGTCACGGTCGTCAACAACAACGGCGGCGGCAATCAATCCAAGCGCGGCTTCGACCGCGTCTATGGCGGCCAGCAGACCGCGCAGGCGCGCGAATTGTGGACCTTCAGCAAGGTCAATTTCGCCCGCCTCGCCGAGGACATGGGGGCGCTGGGCATCCGGGTCGAACAGGCCGCCGCGTTCCCGGCGGCGCTGGCCCAGGCACTCGCCGCCGGGCGTCCCGCCGTGATCGACGTGGTCACCGATATCGAGGCGCTGGCCCCGACCGCTGTGGCGTGATGCCGCGCCTGGCGCGGCCGAAATAAGTCGATTTCGTGCCGTCAAGTGCGCCGGGCTCTCGGTCCGGTCACGAAATTGCAACCGGAATCGGCCCGCAATGCCTCGCTAGTGCCCCAGAGTTGTCGAAAGTTCCGGTCGTCGTGTGCGTCGTTTGCGGGGCAGCACAACGGCCGGGGACTCCGGACTTCGATGCGTAAGGAACGGGAATCGGCAATCCGCCTGCTGCAGCTGATGATGATTGCGTCGCTGGTGCTGCCCGCGGCGCTGTTCTGCTACGCCTCGTGGAACGACTATCGCGAGATTCAAGCCGTCGCCGATGAGCGGACCGTGCGCTCGCTCGACGTGCTGCAGGAGCAGGCCCTCAAGGTTTTCGAGACCGTCGACCGCACCTTCGCGGAGGTCGACGAGGTGGTCCGCGGCCTGTCGGACGAGCAGATCCGCGCCGCGCAGCAAAGCCTGCATCCGCGCCTCGAACGCATCTCCGGCGTGATGCCGCAGTTGCAGGCCATCGTGCTCATCGGCCGCGACGGCCGTCCGCTCGCCTCCAGCACGCTCGCCTCGGTGCACGACGACGCCAATTTCGCCGACCGCGACTATTTCAAAGCGCAGCTCGACCACGACATCGGCACCTATGTGAGCGACGTCCGCAAGCCGCAATTGTCGGGCGTCGGCGCCGATTTCTTCGATCTGTCGCGCCGCCTGCAAGCCCCGGAAGGCGCCTTCCACGGCGTCATCGCGGTGGCGGTGCGGCCGAAATATTTCGAGGATTTCTATGCGCTGCTCGGCCAGACGCCAGGCGGCTTCTACGCCCTGGTGCGCGCCGACGGCGCGTTCCTGGCGCGCTATCCGCTGCGTAGCAATCGCTCGCAGCAACTCGGCCCGTCGAGCGCGCTGCGCGGCGCCATCAAGCAGGGCCTCGACCACGGCATGTTCACCGTCAATTCGGAGATCGACGGCATTCCGCGGCGCATCGGCTTTCGCAAGCTCGCGGGCTATCCGGTCTATGCGCTCGCCGGCACCGACAGCGCCGCGATCCGCAGCGAAATCCTGTGGCGGATGGCGGACCATCTGTTCTTCGGCCTGCCAGCGACGCTGTTGATCTTCGCCGTGCTTTGGATCGCGCTGCGGCGCACCCGGCGCCTGCACGACGAAGCCGAGCGCCGCGAAATGGCGGAAGGCGCGCTGCACCAGGCCCAGCAGCTGCAGGCGATCGGCCAGTTGACCGGCGGCGTCGCCCACGACTTCAACAACCTGCTGATGATCGTGAGCGGCAGCGTGCAGCGGCTGCGCCGCTACATCAGCGACGAGAAGCAGACGCGGCTGCTCGACGCCATCACCAACGCGACGCAGCGCGGCGAGAGCCTGACCCGCCAGCTGCTCACCTTCTCGCGGCGGCAAATGCTGCAACCGAGCGTGATCGATCTCGCCGAGTGGCTGCCTGAGATCAAGGAGATGCTCAGCCGCTCGCTGCGCGGCGACATTGAGATACGGGTCGACGTGCCGCGGCCGCACTGTTTGGTCAAGGTCGATCCCAGCGAATTGGAGCTCGCCCTGCTCAATCTCGCCTTCAATGCCCGCGACGCCATGCCGTCCGGCGGCACGCTGACGATCAACGCGCGGCCGCTGCTGCTGCGCGGCAAGCCGAACGAAGAGGGTTTGACCGGCGATTTCGTCGGCATCAGGGTCGCCGACACCGGCGCCGGCATCCCGGCCGAAGTGCTGCCGCGGGTGTTCGAGCCGTTCTTCACGACCAAGGACGTCGGCAAGGGCACCGGGCTCGGGCTCAGCCAGGTCTACGGCTTCGCCAGACAGTCGGGCGGCGCCGCGACCATCAGCAGCTCGATCCGGCGCGGCACCGCGGTCACGCTGCTGCTGCCGCGGACCTGGGAGCTGCCGGCGCAGCCGCGCCAGCCGGCCGAGGCCCGCGGCGTCGCGCCGGCCGCCGGCACTGTGTTGCTGGTCGAGGACAATGCCGAGGTCGGCGATGTCGGCAGATCCTACCTGGAGCAGCTCGGCTACCACGTGAAAGAGGCGGCGAGCGCACAAGCCGGCCTCGATCAGATCGAGCGCGACGGCGGCATCGACGTCGTCTTCTCCGACATCCTGATGCCCGGCGGGATGAACGGCCTCGATCTGGCGGATGAGGTGCGGCGGCGGTTTCCGCAAATCCTGGTGCTGCTGACCACCGGCTACAGTTCGAGCGCACAGGACGCCGTGCGGCAGGGCTTTGAAGTGCTGCAAAAGCCCTACGACCTCGCCGCGCTGGAACGCGCGCTGCGCGACGCCCACAAGGCGGCGGCCGAGCGCTCTACGCCGGCGGAAAAGCAGGCGGTCGGCTGACCGATCTCAGCGCTGCACAAAAGCCGGCGCATCTGTCGCCCTTGAGGGCAACTTCGCCGCGTGCGCCTGGGGCGATCCGCCGGCGTCGTGTGCAATAGATAATATTTGAACCATCCCGGCATTGCGCGCCGCCGTGTGACTGCCGTCACACCGGCCGCGTGACCGCCATCACAGGGATGCGGATTTGGCGGCGCGAGCCGGCAAATTCTTGAACCGAAGTCCCGCTGCGCCGACCCACGCTCATATCGGCATTTTCCAGCGGGAGCTATCGTCATGACATCGCCACGGAAGAACGCAGGCCATCGTCGTCTTGTTCTGTCGCTGATGGCTGCAGTATCCCTGATCGCACTCACCGCCCCGACAGCGGGCTTGGCGCAGGCGCCGGCCGCCGTTGCGGCCGCCCCGACAGCGAACCAGAACGCCACCGCGGCCACTGTTGCGGTTGACACCGTGATCACGGTCCATCCCGACATGTCGGTCGAGACCATCGAGACCCACCGCACCAAGATCCTGGGCCCCGGCGCCATCCAGTCGGAGAGCCAGCAACCGGTCGCCTACATCGAGGGCATGCAGACGCTCGACATCGAGGCCTATACGGAAAAGCCCGACGGCAGCAAAATCCCGGTCGAACCGGCGAGCATCCTGACCCACGACGCCGGCAACGGCCTCGCCGCGATCTATACCCGCGACACCAAGATCAGCACCGTCATCTTCAGCAACGTCGCGGTCGGCGACACGCTGGTCCTGAAATTCCGGCGCGTCGAGAAGTCCGGCATGTTCGCCGGCAACTACGTGCAGATGCTGGCGTTCCCGCTGAACCTGCCGCTGCTCGACTCCAATGTCACGATCATCGCCCCCAACGACATCACGCTCAATGTCGGCACCTACGGCGAAGCGCTCGACCACCAGGTGACGTCGGACGAGACCACCACGCGCCACACCATCGCCTATCATCCGCAACACCGCGTCATGCCCGAGCCCGGCGCGACCTCGATCCTCGACCGCGATCCGCGCGTCATCATCTCAAGCTTCGACACCTACGAGCAGCTCGGCCGCAGCTATTGGGACGTGGTGCAGACCAAGGCGACGCCGACCGAGGAAATCACCAAGCTCGCCGACAAGATCACCGCCGGCATCGACGACAAGCGCGAACAGGCGGCGGCCATCGACCACTGGATCAAGCGCAACATCCGCTATGTCGGCGTCTATCTCGGCACCGGCCGCTGGATCGCCAACGATCCCTCGAGCGTGCTGAAGAACCAGTACGGCGACTGCAAGGACCACGCCACGCTGATGGCGGCGCTGTTGGCGGCCAAAGGCATCGCCACCGAGCAGGTGCTTATCAATCTGGGCGACGTCTACTCGCTGCCCGATACGGTGGCGCCCGGCTATTTCAACCACATGATCGTCTATCTGCCGGAGCTCGGCATGTACGACGACCCGACCGCCTCGCAGGCCTCGTTCGGCGTGCTGGCGCGCCAAGCCTACGACAAGCCGGTGCTGCACATCTCGGCGCAGGGCTCGCATCTCGGCCGCACGCCGCCGATGCAGGCGGCAGAGAACACCACCACCAATCACACCCGCATCGCGATTGCGACCGACGGCACCGTCACCGGCGAGTCCGAGGACACCGGGACCGGCGCCAACGCCTCCGAGCTGCGCGGCGTCGCCATGAAGTTCCAGGCGATCGGCCTCGAAACCGCGGCGGAGCGGATGCTGAAGTATTACGGCATCCCGGGCAAAGGCCGCTATGAGATCGGCACGCCGGACGACGGCGCCGCGCAATACACCATCGGCGGCAAGTTCACGCTCACTGCCCACGTCAAGGTCGAGCCCGGCGCGGTGCTCGGCATTCCGCGCGGCATGGACGTGCTCGCCCCCGGCCGGCCCGGCGAGGTCTTGTTCGGCGTACGCTCGCCGAGCCGGCAGTTTCCTTTCGTGTGCTCGGCCGGTCGGCAGATCGAGGACATCGAGGTGTCGTTCGCCGACGGCCTGCCGCTGCCGGCAGCGCCCAAGGGCATCAAGATCGACCAGCCGCTGTTCAGCTACGTGTCCCAGTATCAGATCGAGAACCGCACGCTGAAGATCCGGCGCGAATTCGAATCGCACGTCCCCGGCCAAGTCTGCGCGCCGGAGACCGAGGCGCAGATCACCGATCCGCTCAAGTCCGTGCAGGCCGACCTCGGCGCCGCCATGTTTATTCCGAAGGCGGCGCCGCCCAAGGTGGCGAAGATGGAGCTACCCAAGGCGTCGCCGGCCGACGAGCTTCGTCACCAGTGCGCCGGCCTCGACAACACCCCGGCCGACAAGCGCATCAGCGCCTGCACCACGCTCATCCAGTCGGACCAGGAGACGCAAGCCTCGCTGGCCACCGTCTTCCTCAACCGCGGCAATGCCTACCGCATGAAAGCCGACAACACCCGCGCGGTCGCGGATTTCGACCAGGCGATCAAGCTGGTGCCGAGCTACGTCGTCGCCTTCAACGCGCGCGGCCTCGCCCGGCAGAGCCTGCGCAACTACGACGGCGCGATCTCCGATTTCAGCCAGGCGATCGTGCTCAATCCGATGTTCGCCGGTGCTCTCGCCAATCGCGGCAGCGCCTATTGGGCCAAGGGCGACCGCAGTGCCGCCATGGCGGACTTCAACCAGGCGACGACGGTCGATCCGATGAGCACTTACGCGCTCGAAATTCGCGGCCGGGCCTATCGGCTAGCTGGCGATTTCGACCGCGCCATCGCCGACTTCGACCAGATGATCCGGCTGCAGCACAACAACGCCGGGGCCTGGAATGAGCGCTGCTACACGCACCTCGTCGCCGACGCCGCGCCGGCCGCGGTCGAGGATTGCACCGAGTCGCTGCGGCTCGATCCGAAACTGACCGCTGCGCTCAGCAACCGCGGGCTCGCTCTGCTGCGCAGCGACCAGATCGACCGCGCCATCGCCGACTACGACGCCGCGCTGAAGCTCACGCCGAAATTCGCCTCGGCGCTCTACGGCCGCGGCCTCGCCAAGCTCAAGAAGGGCGACGCCGCCAGCGGCAACGCCGACATCGTGGCCGCCCTCGCACTCAAGGCCGACATCGCCACCGACTTCGCGAAGCTCGGACTGACGGTGGCAACGCAAGACGCCACGCCCGCCAAGTCGGTGCTGTAGACCCCGTCTTTACGAGAGTTAGTAAGGCGACGCTGAATCCCCCATCCCGGCTCTTCCCCTCGCGGGGAAGGGTCGGGGTGGGGGCAGCCTTTTGGGTCACCGCCCCGCCAGCGCGCGCGCCAGGCCGATCATCATCTCTTCGAGATCGTCGAGCGCATTGAAGCGCGGCTGCGCGGCGATGTGCGGCGTCATGATGACGTTGGGAAATTTCAACAGCTCGTCATCGTCGCGGCCCGGCGTTTCGTAGAGCGGATCGAGGCCGAAGCCGCCGAGCCGGCCGGATTGCAGCGCCTCGATAAGCGCCGCGTGGTCCACCACGTTGGCGCGCGAAATGTTGACGAGGCGCGCACCCGACCGCATCCGCTCAAGCTCGGCGCGGCCGAGCAGGTTTTGCGTCGCGGGCACGCTCGGCACAAAAGGAACGACCCAGTCGCTCTCCGCCAGCAGCAGCTCCATCGGCCGGTATGTTGCCCGGTACTGCTGCTCGATCGCCGCCGGCGCCTGATGCCGCTGGGTATAGAGGATACGCATGCCGAAGGCCGCGGCGCGCAGCGCGAACTCGCGGCCGATCTCGCCGAGGCCGATGATGCCGACGGTGGCGCCGAACAGGATCTGCAGTCCCGGGATGCGGCCCCAATTCGAATTCGGGGTGTGGCGGCGATCGAACGGCTTGTAGTCGTAGCCCAGCGCGGCGAGCGCCTTGGCGCTGATGCGGCCCTGCAGTTCGTTGACGCGGCGCGCCAGCACCAGCATCAGCGTCAGCGCCAGCTCCGCGCAGGCGATATTGGCGCGGCGGCGCAGCGTCAGCACCGCGACGCCGCTCGCAGCGCAAGCGGCGGCGTCGATGCGGCGCAGATCGACGCCGAACTTCTGCACCACCTCGAGCCGCGGCGCCGCTGCGACCTCGCCGGCGCCGACCGCGAGGCTCTCGACGATCAGCGCGCGCGCATCGGCAAGATTTTCGCGCAACGCCTCCTGCGTCTCGACGTATCTCACCTCGGCCGGATAAAGCCCCGGCGCCTGGCGCCGCACCTTGTCGCACCAGCCGTCGAAATCGGGCTCGTCGTGGGCGAAGAAGTCGGCATAGGCCGCACGGCGTTCGCGGCTGGCGTTCGGATCGAGCACCACGCCGACGATGCGCAGGAAGCGATCGTCTTCGACGACGATGACGGGCGGCATGAAGACCCCGCGGTTCAGCGATGATGCGGCTCGGGATCGATGCCGAGCGCCATGAACACGCGGGTGTGCATGTTGTAGGTGCCGATCAGCACCGTCAATTCGACGATCTGCCGTTCGTTGAAATGCGGCCGCAGCGCCTCGAACACCGCGTCGGGCACGGCGATGTCGCGGGTCATGGCGTCCGCATAGGCGAGCGCGGCGCGCTCGCGCGCGCTGAAGAACTGGCTCGCTTTCCAGTCGGCGAGCGCATCGCACTCGGCCTGCGTCAGACCCTCCGGCGCAGAGCTGCGGCACGTGCTGCTTGATCACGTAGTCGACGCGGTTGAGGTAGGCGACGCGGATGATGACGATCTCGCGCAGCCGGCCGTCGAGCTCGGTCTTGTAGCGCGCCGCGCTGATGAGATCGAGCCAGCTGGCGGCGAGCGGCGGCGCGTGCAGCAGCAGCTTGTAGACGTTGATCAGCGAACCGCGCCGGCCGGCGCGGATCTTCCCGATCAGCTCGGCGAGCTCGGGGTGATCGTTTTCCTCGATCAGACTGACGCGGGCCATGGTCGCAACCGCAGCATCAATCTAGCCGCGCCGGATCGCCTGCCACTCGCCGTCGCAGGACCCGGCGCCGCCCTCGCCGTGCCAGGTGCCGGCTCCGCTCGTCGGCGACATGCCGCCCTCGCCGGTCGCTTGCCCGGCCGGCGACGACACGCTCACCTGAACGGCGCCGTTGGGCCCAACGCTGCCCAACAGGTTCGCCGGCTCGCCGCCTTCATTGACGATGGTGCCGTTGCTGATGCGCACCGCGAAGTCGTATTGCGGGCCGCAGGGGCCGCTGCGGGTGAGGATCACGACTCGCCACCGGCCGTCGAAGACATTGATCGCGGTCGGAATCCTCTGCACCGGCACTGCACCCCGCCGCAGTGGTGCGGGCACATAACCCGGCGGCACCCCGATCGGCGGACCAGTAGGCACGACCTCGACCAGCACCCGCTGCCAGACGGTGCCGCGATCGAACTGGATGGTCATGCCGTCGGGAGAATAGATTCCGCCTTCATCCCAGGACTGGACCCAGATGTGGCCGGGATGATCGATCCAGGCCCTGGACGGCAGGCCGATTTCGTTGACGAGGCGCAGGTCCCAGCCATCCTGGTTGATGGAAGCAAGCTGCCCCGCATAGCCGTCCGCGCAGTTCTGCACGCATTGAAATTGGCCCGTAAGATCGAGCACTTGCGCTGACGCCGGGACACCCGCCACGGCCATCAGCGTCGCCAACGCACACAACCCCACTCGCATGCCCGCCTCCGTAAAGCTCCTCAACGAGGTCAAGTCGCAACCCTAGCGCGGATCGGGCGCGGGCGAAATCCGGAATCGGCGTCCGTATGGTTAATGCCGGGTCGCGCTGCCTAATTCGCATAGCGCCAGAACAAGGGCGAGGCACCAGTCGGCACGCCGGGGATTTCCGGCGTGCGCAGATTTTTCCGGCAACGGCGCGCCCGGCACGGTCAACCGCCGCAGCGCAGGCCCATGAACCTTACCGCCATCCGCCTGACTAACCTGCAGGTGCGACGCCGCATCTTACCCAACTGGAAGGAGAGGATCATGCGTAAGGTAATCGGCCTGCTTTCAACTTCGGCCCTGCTGGTGGCCTTGGCTTCGACCAACGCCTTGGCATGGGGCAATTGCGGTCATGGCTATCACCGCAATTCCTGGAGCCGCTGCGTGTCGAACTATGGCCGCACGTCGGGCTGCCCGTCCGGCTACCATCTCGGCTGGAACGTCCACGCCTGCGTGCCCAACCGTTGAGCGCCCGGCGGACCGGACCGAAAGGTTAAGCCCGGATTGAGCAGGCGGATTGAGCGCCTGCGAAATCCGGGCTGTCTCATTGGCGTCCTGTTTCGGCCGCGTGGCCGCTTGAAGGGGCCGCAGCCGGGCCGATAGCTGTTATCGTCGAGGAACGGCTTCATGCCTTCCTCGCGGCTGTTTTTTCAACTTTGCCATTTCAAGGGGCCGCAGCCCACCGCCTGCTGCGGCAATAAACGCGCGTTGCACTCGCCGACAAGCTGAACCAGGATACGCCGTGAAACGTGCCTGAGCGTCACGTGATCCGGGAGGGAGCAATGCGGAAACTGTTGGGCGGCAAATCCTGGTGCGGCCTCGCCGGCCTCGCGCTGGCGCTCGCCGGCTTCGGTCCGGCGCACGCGCAGGATGCGGTGAAGATCGGGATCATCCTGTCCTATTCCGGCCAATTCGCCGACACCGCCGCGCAGATGGACAACGCCATCAAGCTCTACGTCAAGCAGCACGGCGACGTGGTCGCCGGCAAGCGCATCGAGTTCATCCGCAAGGACACCGGCGGCATCGCACCCGACATCGCCAAGCGACTCGCCCAGGAGCTCATCGTGCGCGAGCACGTCGACATCCTCGCCGGTTTCGCCCTGACGCCCAATGCGCTCGCCGCCGCCGACGTGTCGGCGGAAGCCAAGAAAATGATGGTGGTCATGAACGCCGCCACCTCGATCATCACCACCAAGTCGCCCTACATCGCCCGCACCTCGGTGACGACGCCGGAGTTGAACCAGACGCTCGGCACCTGGGCCGCCCAGCACGGCGTCAAGACCGCCTACACCATGGTGTCCGACTACGGTCCCGGCGTCGACGCCGAAGGCGCCTTCCATCTCGGCTTCAAGGAGGCGGGCGGCGAGATCGTCGGCTCGGTGCGTTTCCCGGTGTCCAATCCGGATTTCTCCGCCTTCGTGCAGCGCGCCAAGGACCTCAATCCGGACGCCATCTACATCTGGATACCCGGCGGTACCCAGCCGGCCGCCGTCGGCAAGGCGTTGGCCGAACGCGGCATCGACGTCGCCAAGACCAAGGTGATGGGCCAGGACGTGCTCACCGACGAGAGCGCGCTCAAGAGCATGGGCGATGCCGGCCTCGGCATCATCACGGCCGCGCACTACGACTACAATCACGATTCGCCGCGCAACCATGAATTCGTGGCCGCCTACAACAACGAATTCCACCGCAATCCCGACATCTTCTCGATCGGCGGCTATGACGGCATGCACCTCATCTACGAGGCGCTGAAGAAGACCGGCGGCAAGACCGACGGCGATTCGCTCATTGCCGCCGCCAAGGGCATGAGCTGGGAGAGCCCGCGCGGCCCGATCACGATCGATCCGGAGACGCGCGACATCATCCTCACCGTCTACATCCGCCGCGTCGAGAAGGTCGGCGACGGCCTGCGCAACATCGAGTTCGACAAGGTCGAGAACGTCAAGGACCCGGTGAAGGCGCGCATGAAGAACTGACGCGGCCTTTCCGGCACGCGGGGCGCGCGCCATGCCTCCCGTCTTCGGCGTGCTGTTCGACGGCCTCGCTTACGGGATGCTGCTGTTTCTGCTTTCGGTCGGGCTGTCGGTGACGCTCGGCATGATGAATTTCGTCAACCTGGCGCATTGCAGCTTCGCCATGCTGGGCGGCTATGTCACCGTGACGCTGATGAACGGCTACGGCTGGCCGTTCTTTGCGACGCTGCCGGCCGCCTTCATCGCCGCCGCCTTGGCGAGCGTCGTGCTGGAGCGCGTGTTCTTCCGGCGTTTCTACAATGCCGGCGACCTCGATCAGTGCCTGCTCACCATCGGCATCGTGTTCATCTCGATCGCTTCGGCGGCCTATATTTACGGCACCATCCAGCAGCCGGTGCAGCTGCCGTCCTATCTGCGCGGCTCGATCGCGTTCATGGGGCTCAATCTCGGCGTCTATCGGATGTTCCTCATCGGCACGGCGCTCCTCATCACCATCGTGCTGGTCGTGGCGCTCGAAACCACCCGCTTCGGCGCCCAGGTGCGCGCGGCGGTGAACAACCAGCGCATGGCCCGCGGGCTCGGCATCGACGTCGACCGCCTGTTCGCCGTCACCTTCGCGCTCGGCAGCGGACTGGCCGGCCTCGGCGGTGCGCTCGCCATCGAGATAGTCGGGCTCGATCCCTCGTTCGCCCTGACCTATCTGATTTACGTGCTGATCGTGGTCTCGGTCGGCGGTCTCGGCTCGATTGCCGGATCGTTCGCCGCCGCGATGGTGCTCGGCGTCAGCGACGTCGCCGGCAAGTATTACGTGCCGGCGCTCGGCGCCTTTCTCATCTATCTGGTGATGATCGTGCTGCTGATGTGGCGGCCGACCGGCCTGTTCGGGAGGCGCTAGGCGTGTCCACGCAGGCGATCGTCGGCCCGCACGCTGCGCTGCAGGCGCAAATCCGCTGGCGCTGGAGCGAGACCGTGTTCTGGCTCGCCACGCTGCTGCCTTTCGTGCTCACACCCAATTATCTGGTGCTTGCGAGCCAGATCGCGATCGCCGCCCTGTTCGTGCTGTCGCTCGATCTCATTCTCGGCTTTTGCGGCATCATATCGCTCGGCCACGCCGCCTATTTCGGCGTCGGCGCCTATGCGGCGGGCCTTGCTTCCAAATGGGGCTGGGGCGAGCCGCTGTCGGGACTGCTGATCGCCGCCGTCGCCGCCGGGATTTTCGGCTACCTGACGAGCTTCATCATCGTCCGGTTCCGCCATCTCGCCTTGATCATGATCACGCTCGGCATCGGACTGGTGCTGCAGGAGGCGGCCAACAGCGCGAGCTGGCTCACCGGCGGCTTCGACGGCCTGCAGGGCATTCACACCTGGCCGATCTTCGGCAAATTCCGTTTCGATCTTTACGGCTACACCGCCTACGGCTACGCGCTCGCCGTGCTGTTCGTCATATTCCTGGTGGCGCGGCGGCTCATGCATTCGCCGTTCGGCCTCGCTTTGCGCGGCATCCGCGAGAACGGCCAGCGCATGCCGGCGATCGGCGCGCCGACGCACGCCCATATCCGCACCATCTACACCATCGCCGCCCTGATCGCGGGCATCGCCGGCGCGCTCCTGTCGCAGACCACCGAGACGGTGTCGCTCGAAGTTTTGGGCTTCCAGCGTTCCGCCGATGTGGTGGTCATGCTCATCCTGGGCGGCACCGGGCGCCTTTATGGCGGCCTTATCGGCGCCGTCGTCTATATGGTGGCGCGCGACCAGTTGTCCGGGCTCAACCCGCAATTCTGGTATTTCTGGATCGGCCTTCTGCTGATCGCCGTGGTGATGATCCTGCCGAACGGCATCCTGGGCGGCCTCGCGCTCCTGGCGCGAAAGGCGGGGGTGAAGCCGTGAACGATTGCGCCCTTGCCGCGCGCGGGCTCAACAAGAGCTTCGGCTCGCTCGTGGTCGCCGCCGATGTCGAGCTCAATCTGCCGCCGGGCGTTCGCTACGCGCTGATCGGCCCGAACGGCGCCGGCAAGACCACGCTGATCAACCTGATGACCGGAATGCTGCGCCCGGACGCCGGACGCATCTTCCTCGGCGATGACGATATCACCGCGCTGGCGCCGGAGAAGCGCGTGCGGCTCGGACTGGTGCGCACCTTTCAGATCAACTCGCTGTTTCCCCATCTCACCGCGCTCGAATCGGTGACGCTCGCGGTATGCGAGCGGCGCCGCGTCGCGCAGGTCTGGTGGCGGCAGCTCACGGCCTATCGCCAGGAAATGGACGAGGCCTACGACATCCTCGCCTCGCTGACGCTGGCGCCGGTCTGCCATCGGGTGACGCGCGAGCTCGCTTACGGCCAGCAGCGGCTCCTGGAAATCGCGCTGGCGCTCGCGACCCGGCCCAAGGTCCTGCTGCTCGACGAGCCGGCGGCGGGCGTGCCGCGCGAGGAGAGCAAGGAATTGCTCGCCGCGCTCGCCGGCCTGTCGCGCGACATCACGGTGCTGTTCATCGAGCACGACATGGACCTCGTGTTCCGCTTCGCCTCGCGCGTCATCGTGATGGTGGGCGGCCGCGTACTGGTCGAAGGCACGCCGCGGGAGATCGCCTCCGATCCGCGGGTGCGCGCGGTCTATCTGGGAAAGGCGCGCGATGGCTGAGGCGCTGCTTTCGCTCGGCGACGTCCGCGCCGGCTACGGCTCCGCCGTGGTGCTCGACGGCATCTCGTTCGAGCTGCCGGAGCGTGGCGGTCTTGCCGTCCTCGGCCGCAACGGCGTCGGCAAGTCGACGCTGCTTCTCACCATCATGGGCTATACGCTGGTCGGCCGCGGCCGCATCCTGTGGCGCGGCCGAGACATCGGCACGCAGCCGCCGCATCGGCGCGCCCGCGCCGGCATCGGCTGGGTGGCGCAGGAACGCGAGATTTTCTCGACGCTGACCGTGGAGGAAAATCTCACGGTCGCGGCGCGCCGCGGGCGCTGGGATTTGCCGGCGGTATACGATCTTTTCCCGCGCATCGCCGAGCGCCGGCGCAACCTCGGCAATCAGCTTTCCGGCGGCGAGCAGCAGATGCTGGCGATCGCGCGCGCGCTGATGACCAACCCGGCGCTCCTTCTCCTCGACGAGCCGCTCGAAGGCCTCGCCCCCATCGTCATCGAGGAACTCGCCGCCGCGATCCGCCGCATGACCAGCGAAGGCAGCAACGCCTTCATCCTGGTCGAGCAGCACGTCGAGATCGCGCTGCCGCTGACGCAGGCCGCGATCGTGATCGAGCGCGGCCGCATCGTGCACAGCGGACCCTCGGCGCAATTGCTCGCCGACCACGCCACGCTCGATCGGCTTGTTGGGCTGAGGCTAGCCGAGGCGTGAGAGTCAGCCGCCGCGCGGCGCCGGCAGCTTGATCGCGTGGGCTGCGGCGAGCGCCGCAAGCTCCGCCCAAAGGCTTGCCGGTATAGGGATGCCGGACTTGCGGCGCTTGGCTTCGGTGCGCGCCGAGCGCTCGCCCGGGAGAGTGATCTCGTCAAAACCGGCCTGCCGCGGCAGCGCCCTGACGACGGCCGCCAGCGCATCGGCGTCGTGCGTGAAATCGACGAGCGGCCGGAACGTCGCGATGTCGATCGCCAGCATCGCCGTGTTGCCGGTGTGGCGCTTGCGCTGCTCGGGGCCGAGCGCGCGCGCCTGGATCGGCGCCGCGGCGAGCACGCTCGCCAGCATCTCGAACATCAGGCCGAGGCCCGATCCCTTGGGGCCGCCGAGCGGCAGCAGGACTTCGGCGCGGCGCGGATCGGTGGTGGCCTCGCCGTCGGCGGTCAACACCGTGCCCTGCGGCAACGGCGTGCCGGTCGCGCGCGCCTGCAGGATCTTGCCGTTCGAGATCGTGCTGGTCGCCATGTCGAGCACGATCGGGCCATCCCCACTCGGCACCGCGATCGCGATCGGGCTCGTTGCCATGCTGGCGACGCGCGCGCCGTGATAGGCCATCAGCGCCGGGCCCGCGCCCATGATGAGGGCGGCGCAGCCATGCTCCGCGATCCATTGCGCGTAGCGTCCGATCGCGCCGGTATGCGTCGTCTCGCGCACCAGGCCGAAGCAAACGCCGAGCTTATTTGCCCGCTCGACCGCGAGCGCCGCGGCCTGCATCACCGCCACCGGCCCGAAACCGTGGCCGCATTCGAGCACGAAGCTCGCCGCACGATCGTGGCTCAACCGCGGCCGCGCCTTCGTATCGATCTCGCCGCGCTCGATGATCTTCACATAGCGCGGCAGCCGCGACACGCCGTGGCCGTCGCCGCCGCGCAGATTGGCCCAAACGAGGCCGTCGGCGACGACAGCCGCATCCGCCGCGCTGGCGCCGTGCGCCGTGAGCACGTCGCGGATGAAGCGCCCGAGCTCCTCGTGGCCGACCACGATGCTGTCAGCCGCCACGCCCGTCTCCCGGAGTCCGAGCGGCGTTCATCGGGGCTGCGGTCCGCCGGCCGGAAAATAGGCGTCGAGCCAGCCGCGCATCATGGTCCAGACCCGCGTCGATTTCTCCGCGAACAGGAAATGGTCGAGCCCGGCGAACAGGTGCAGCTCGGCCGGCTGGCCGGCGCGCTTGAACATTTCGACCGACTGCTCGGTCGGCGTCACCGAATCCTTGGCGGCGTGGATGAGGAGCAGCGGGCGCGGCGCGATCTGGCCCACCACGTCCTCGGCGCGGAAATCGAACATGCTCTGCGCGGTCTCGGCCGGGAACATCTCGACCGAGTTGGGCGCCAGCATGCCGACCTTCTGCTTCTCCAGGTTGGCACGCACGTGGTCGGGGATCGGCACGATGTCGTAGCGCGGCACCATGAGCGATTGGCCGGTGCGGGCGCGGTGCGCGCGTCCCTCCTCGAGCATTGTGGTGAATTTCGCCCACGCCTGCGGCGTCGGATGCTGGCCGCGGAATTTCCGCTCGCCATGGCCCCAGCCGCCGTTCGAGATGACGGCGGCGATGCGCTGGTTGGTGCCGCCCGCATAGACGCCGACCGCGCCGCCGAAGCTCGAGCCGATGACGCCGATGCGGTCGGGATCGACGGCGGGATGGCTCGCGAGGAACGACAGCGCATTGCCGGTGTCCTCGACCTGCTCGAGGCAGATGACGCGGCCGAACTCGCCCTCGCTCCTGCCGCAGCCGCGCATGTCGAAGCGCAGCGTGACGAAGCCGAACTCGCCCAGCACTTTCGCCGGCGCGATGCAGGTCGGGCTGTCGCTGTTGGAGCCGAAGCCGTGCAGCACCAGGAACGCGGCGCGCCGTTCGGACGGCCGCAGTCCCTCGGGCACGCTCAGGATGGCGTGCAGGCGCAAGCCCGACGATTGAAAGCTGACGACCTCTTCCTTCATACACCTCTCCCGCGGCAGCGGCGGCCGGCACTGTAATGGATTGGCGGTGCGAAGAAAGGGGATGGCGCTTACGCCCGCTCGTTCCCGCGCCGGGCGCAAGCCGGCGGCGCCTTGTGGGTCGCCCCGACGAGCGAAACGAAACAACCGGTTCGATTGCATCGATTTTTGCTTTACAGTGCGCGAAACTGACAGGACCCGCCAGATGGCCGAGATCGTCGCCGGATTCGGCATGCCGCACGCCCCGAACTTCCCCGCGCAGGTCGCGCGCGAAGGGCCGCAATGCGAGGTGGCGCGGCTCTACGCCGAGGTGGCCGAACAGGTCGCCGCGGTCGAGCCGGACGTGCTGATCATCTTCACCGACGATCACTTCAACACGTTCTTCCTCGATAATTTCCCGACCTTCGCGGTCGGCATCGCGGAGGCGACCTCGGGCCCCAACGACCAGACGCCGATGCCGCACTACAAGGTCGCGGTGCCGGGCGCGCTCGCCGCGCACATCCGCGACGTCGCGCTGGCGCGCGGCTTCGACATTTCGCTGGTGCAGGATTTCGCCGTCGATCACGCCACCATGGTGCCGCTGCATTTCCTCACGCCGCGCATGCAGATCCCGGTGGTGCCGATCTTCATCAACGGCCTGGCGCCGCCCTTGCCGTCGGCGCGGCGCTGCTACGCCCTGGGCGAGGCGGTGCGCGCGGCGATCGAGGAATGGCCGCAGCCGCTGCGCGTCGCCGTGATCGGCAGCGGCAGCTTCTCGCTCGAGATCGGCGGCCCCAAGGTGCCGCCGGGCGACCGCGCCGGCGTGCCCGACCTCGCCTGGTCGCGCCACGTCGAAGGGCTGATGCAGGAGGCGCGGATCGAGGACTTGCTCGACGAGGCGACCACCGCGCGCATGCTGCGCGCCGGCAATATCGGCGGCGAGCTCCTCAACTGGATCGCCATGCTGGGCGTGATCGGCGCGCGCAAGCCGCGCTCGATGGCGCCGCAGCTCGATCAGGGGCACGCTTTCGCGGTGTGGCGCTGGAACTGAACCGGATCAATTGTTTGGCCGTACCATGAGCGTCTACGCCATCAACAAGATTTGCCGCGACGCGCTGCACGACCTCGCCTTCCGCGACGCCCTCAAGCGCGACCCGGCCGCCGCGATGGCCGCGCGCGATCTCACCGCGGAAGAACGCCGGGCGCTGCTCGCCGGCGACGTCGCCCGGCTCTACGAATGGGGCTGCCACCCGTTCCTGCTGGCCTATCTGACGCGCTGGGACCTTTTCGGCCTCACCGCGGCGGTCTACAGCGAGCGCATTCGGACGGTGCGGGATGCGCGGTGATCCTTCGCGGCGGATACGTCAGCGCGCCGGCTCCTGCGCCCGATAGGCCGCGATGATCTCGGAGCCGGTGGCGAACCACACCTTGCCGTGCGAGGCGATGTATTGCAGCGCGCGGTCGAGATAGCGGATGCGATGCGGCACGCCGATCAGGAACGGATGCAGCGCGATCGCCATCACCCGGCCGTTCTTCTCGCCTTCCTGATAGAGCACGTCGAACGTCTCGCAGATGCGGCGATGGAAGTCGTCGATGCCGATGCTCGGCATGTTGAACAGCGGCATGTCGTTGAGCTCGAGCGAATAGGGTATCGAATAAAGCCCGTTGTTCATGCGGTACGGCAGGTCGTCGTTGACCCAGTCGCAGACGTATTCGACGCCATGCTCGCGCAGCAGATCGAGCGTATGCCAGGTCTCGGTCAGTCCCGGTCCGAGCCAGCCGCGCATCTTGCGGCCCCATTGCTCGATGATTTCGCGGGTCTCGGTGATGACGCCGGTCTCGCTGTCCTTGCCGAGCCCGGTGAGCAGCACCGAATTGGTGAGGCCGTGGCCCATCAGCTCTCACTCGAGCCGCGTCACCTCTTCCATGATGCGCGGATAGAAGCGGCCGACCTCGCCGTTGAGCGCGACCGTGCCGCGCACGCCGTGCTTCTGCAGCACCTCGATGATCCGCCAGATGCCGACGCGGTTGCCGTAATCGCGGCGCGAATGGTTGCGGATGTCGGGCGCATCCTTGCCGATCTCGATGTGGAAGTGCTCGATGTTGGGGATCACCCACACCGCGACGCGCGCACCGTTCGGCCAGTTGACGCGCGGGCGGTCGACGATCGCCTGATAGGGAAACAGCCGGAATGGATCGGTGTCCTGCACGCTCGTTGCCTCCCGCTGATGGCCGCTTCGGTCCGACCCGTCGGCTCTCAATGACGAAGCTTATTTCACCTGCGCGGCCAATCCGGTGATCTCGGGGTCGATGAAGCGCTTGACCTCGAGCGGGCCTTCGTAATCGCCGATGTCCCGCATCGCCTTGAGCAGATTGCCGACGCTCGACGCCTCGATCAGGCCTCTGCGGTCGAAAATGTGCAGCGCCCGATAGTAATCGTAGGTCGCCTCGACATCGGCGCGGCTCAAGCCGGATTCCTTGACGAGAATGTCGATCTCCTCGGCGCGGTTGGCATCCTCATAGAACCACGCGACGCCCTTGGCGACGGCGGTGAGAAAGCCAAGCAGCAGCGGCTTGTGCACCTTGGCCCAGGCGGTGTCGGTCGCATAGCCGGTGAACGGCAGATTGCCCACGTAATCGTTGACGTCGGCGAGGCGCGACAGGCCGACCTCCTTCGCCTTGAAGCTGAACGGCGGCACCAGCAGCGCCGCATCGACCGCGCCGGCTGTCAGTGCGGCAAACCGTGCCGCGGTCGTCCCGGCATAGAGCGAGTCGTATTCGCCGGGCTTGACGCCGTTCGCCGACAAGGTCCGCTCGACATAGATGCGGGTGATGTCCTTCGGACCGCCGTACATGATCAGCTTGCCGCGCAGTTCGGCTATCGACTTGATCGCGGGCTTGGCCCACAGCGTGTAGGGCGGCGCCTGCGTCTCGACCCGCAACAGCGAGATCGGCGCGCCCTTGTCGATGGCGCGCAGCGGATCGGTGAGACCGCCGGAGCCGAGATTGGTCGAGCCGGCGGCAAGCTGCTGCATCGCGGCGGCGGTCGAGGAGGCCGCGATCATGTCGAGCGTCACGCCATTCTCGGCCATGTAGCCCTTGGCGATGGCGTTGAAGATCGGCCATTGCTGCGCCGAGCCCTTGCCGGTCGTCACCATGGTGATGGTTTCGGCCGCATCGGCGAACGATACGCCGGCCGCGAGCGCGGCCATCGCGATCAGCCCGGCAATCGGCCAGGCCCGCCAGCGCCGGCCGCCGCGTCTCTCAGTTCCGGTCATGGCGCGACAATACTCGGCCACTCAGGCGCTCCTGACGAGCCGCGCCTCGGCGCCGATCGGCGGCAGCAGCGGGATCACGCGCTTCTCGAACGTCTCCAGTCCCTGCAGCATCGGGTGGAAATGCAGCAGGAATAGATTGAGCCCGATGTCCTCGTAGCGCCGCATGCGCTCGGCGATCACTTCCGGCGTTCCGACGAGGCACGCGCCGAGCCCCCGCGACGCCGTCGAGGAGACGCGGTCGCGCTGGCCGTAGGCCTCGAGCGCGTCGGCGCGGGCATGCGCCTCGGCCGACGTGTCGGCGCAGATGACGTGCGCGCTCATGCCGAATTCAAGCTTGCGGCCGAAATGACGCGCGCGCGCGCCGAGGTCGGCGATGTCCTGCCGTATGGCGGCGAGGTTCTCCTCGAATCGCCGATAGTCGGCGGTGTAATTCACGAACCACAGGTCGCAGTGCTCGGCGATGACATCCTTGCCGGAATCGGTGCGGCTCGCGGTGTAGATCGGCGGATGCGGCACGCGCACCGGCTTCATCGGCAGCGTGGCGTCGTCGGCGCGGAAAAATTCGCCGCGAAACGTGAAATGGTCCTCGCTCCAGATGCCCTTGAGCACGCGGACGAACTCGTTCATGCGGTTGTAGCGGGCCTCCGAGGAGGCGATCCAGCCGCCGTTGCTGAACAGCTCGAATTCCTTCTCGAACCAGCCGTTGACGACGTTGATGGCGAAACGGCCGCCGCTGATGCGGTCGAGCGTCGCGCCCATCTTGGCGGCGAGCTGCGGCGTGATCATGCCGGGATAGACCGCCGGCATGATCTGGATGGTTTTGGTGCGGGCGGCGAGCGCCGCAGTGAGCATCCAGGCTTCGAGGTCGGGGCCGAGCAGCCGCTCGGCGATGAGCGTGATATCGAAACCCAGCGCCTCGCCGCGCGTCACCACGTCGAGCGCGAACTGGAACGACTTGTCCGCCCTGGCGTCGCCGCGCGTCATGACCTGGCGGATGCCCTCATCCATGGCGGGCTCCGCCTGGACCGTGTGCGGCAGCGGCGTCCAGATGCCAAGGCGCATGGGCTCTCGCTTTCAGGTTTCGACGCTGGCGCCCACCCGGCGCGCGATCGCAAGGAACAGGAAGTCGATCATAAAGCCGGCGGAGCCGAACGTGAAGATGCCGGCGAACATCGCGGGCATGCGGAAGCTGCGCCGCGTGCCGCTGCCGGACGGCTATCTATTCGGCATGCCGTCACTATGATGCGTGGCGACAGCCCTTTCACGCACACACGCACCGGACATGACTCTGATTCTCTCCAACGACGACGTCGCCAGGCTCGTCACCATGCCCGAATGCATCGAGGTGCTCGAAGAGGCCTACGTGGAGCTCGCCGAGGGCCGCGGCGTCTCGCGCACGCGCTCCGATTGCTTCACGCCGACCTCGCGCGCGGATGCGCTCTATAGCCTCAAATCGATGGACGGCGTCATTCCGAAGCTCGGCGTCGGCGCGGTGCGCATCAACTCCGACATCGTCACCTGGCCGAAGAAAGGCAACAATATCCGGCGCGAGAAGGTGCCGGCGGCGCCGGGCAACCGCTATGTCGGCCTGGTGCTGCTGTTCTCGACCGAGAACGGCGAGCCGCTCGCGATCTTCCCCGACGGCGTGATCCAGCGCCTGCGGGTCGGCGCCGCCAACGCGCTGGGCGCCAAATACCTCGCGCGCCGCGACGCCGCGACGGTCGGCATTCTAGGCTCCGGCTGGCAGGCCGGCGCCCAGCTCATGGCGATCTGCGCGGTGCGCCCGATCGAGACGATCCGCTGCTTCAGCCCCAACGCCGACAACCGCGAGGTTTTTGCGCGCGACATGAGCGCAACACTCGGCGTTGCGGTTGCCTCGGTGGCAACGCCCGAAGACGCCATCAAAAACGCCGACATCGTCATGTGCGCGACCAATACGGTCGATCCCATCTTCTTCGAGCATTGGATCGAGCCGGGCATGCACCTGAGCTCCATCAAGCGGCCGGAGATCGATGCCAAGGCCGTCAAACGCTGCGAGCGCGTCGTGATCCACGCCAACGATGGCAAGCCGATCCACGCCATGACCAGGGACCTCGTCGTGCCGGAACGTATCGACGGCCACGGCTGGGCGGCCGCCGGCGACATCGATTTCGACAAGCTGCCGACCTTGCCGGACCTCATCGTCGGCCGCGCGCAGCGCCGCAAGTCCGACGCCGAGGTCACCTGCTTCATCAACAATCTGGGGCTCGGCTACCAGTTCGCCGCGGCCGGGGCGCTCCTCTACCGCAAGGCCAAGGAGAGCGGCACCGGCCACGACCTGCCGACCGACTGGTTCACCGAAGACGTGCATCCTTAGGCGATCCGCCACGTCGCCCGGCGCTTCCAGCGATCAGGCGGCGGCTTCGGCCCTGGCGGCCTGCGGCTCGAACAGCGCACCGACGTCCTTGGCGGGCCTCGCCCGGCTGAACAGGTAGCCCTGCATTTCGGTGCAGCCCACGGCCTGAAGAGTATCGAGCTGCTGCTGGGTCTCGACCCCTTCGGCGGTCGATATCATGTTGAGGCACTTGGCCAGGTCGGCGACCGCATGCACGATGGCGCGCGGCTCCGCGCCATTGGCGAGGTCTTGAATGAACGAACGGTCGATCTTGATCTTGTCGAACGGAAAGCTGCGCAGGTAGCTCAGCGACGAATAGCCGGTGCCGAAATCGTCCATTGCGATCTGGATGCCCAGGTTGCGCAGCTGATGCAGGGTCGCGAGCGTCGCGAAGGTATTCTGCATCAGCATCGTCTCGGTGATTTCGAGCTGCAGCTTGCTGGCCGGCATGTCGCAATCGGCCAACGCCGACTGGACTATCGCCACCAGGTTCTTGCTCTTGAGCTGCGCCGGCGAAAGATTGACCGCGACCTTGATGTGATCCGGCCAGTTGGCGGTTTCCCGGCAGGCCGTGCGCAAGACCCATTCGCCGATCGGCACGATGAGGCCGGTTTCCTCGGCGATCGGCACGAACTCGCCCGGCGAGATCAGGCCCCGCGTCGGATGGTTCCACCGCAGCAGCGCCTCGAAGGCACTGATCTCGTTGGTTTGAAGATTCACCAGCGGCTGGTAGTGCAGCTCGAACTGATCGGCGGCGAGCGCCTGCCGCAGATCCATCTCCAGATCGCGCCGCTCTTTCATGCGCGTATCCATTTCCGGCTCGAAGAAGCGATAGAGGCCCCGTCCGTCGGCCTTGGCGCCGTACAACGCCATGTCGGCGTTCTTCAAGAGCCGGTCCGGCTCCATGCCGTCGATCGGCGCAATGGAAATGCCGATGCTGATGTCGGACACGATCTGATGGCCGTCGACCTGGTACGGCTTGATGATCGCCTCGCGGATGCGATGCGACAGCGCGGCGGCGTCCGACGGCCGTTGCAGCTGTGTCATGATGATAGCAAACTCGTCGCCACCCAGACGCGCGATGGTGTCGGGCTCCCTGGTGCAGGCGCGCAGCCGGTCGGCGACCAGCTTCAAGAGCTCATCCCCGATCGGATGTCCGAGCGTATCGTTGACGCTCTTAAAGTGATCGAGATCGAGACACAATATCGCGAGACTCTCGCCCCGCTTGACGCGCTTGAGCTCGTGCTCGAGCCGCTCGCGCAACAGCACGCGATTGGGCAGATCGGTCAGCGCGTCGTGCCGGGCCATGTGAGCGATGCGCTCTTCGGCGCAGCGCCGCTCCGTAATGTCTTCGTGGGTGGCGAGCCAGCCGCCCTCCGCGAGCGGCTTGTTGACGATCGAAAAGGCGCGGCCATCGCTCGCCGTGATGACGTTGCCGAACGTCTGGCCGTCGGCGATGCTCTCCCTCAGCTTGGCGACATAATCCTCCGGATCGCCCGCAAAGGTCCCGACCTGGATGCGATGATTGAGAAGGTCGAGCAGAAGGCATCCCGGCCGCACCAGGTCGGGCGACAATCCATACATCTCGACGTAACGATGATTGCAGAACACCAATCGGGTTTCGGAGTCGAACATCAACACGCCTTGCGACATGTTGTTCAAGACCGTGTAAAGGAGCTTTTCATCCCTTCTGCGCGGCCGTCTCGCGCGGCCAACCGTCGTGACCCGGTGATATGGCGGAATGCCGATGCTCGGACATTGCGGCGCATTCGACTCCATGTTCGATAACTCCCAGCGAAAAACATGCCTACCCTGCGTAGTTACCCTTAGGGTCGATTCGTTTGTGACCTTTCAATTGTTCCGGAGCGCTTTTACTCAAACGTTCGATCATCATTTGCTTCGTAATCGTCAAAATATTTAGACGTGACCGCGTTTCCGTCATGACGCGGCCCGTCCGCATCGGTCGCGCGTCACGGAATTGCCGCGGTCATCCACAACTACCTTTGCTTGGCTTTCGAACGGTGGGGAAAGTCGATACCATCGGCGGCACGATCGGGGCGGCGTGTCAATTTCCATTCATTCGACAGGAGGACGCCATGAGACGGTTCGCAGCAGCTGTTGTCGTCGTCGTAACTTGCGCCGCGCCGGCCTTGGCGGCTGAGATGCCGGCCCGCAAGGCCGGACTGTGGGAAATGAAAACCAACGGCACGGGCGGGCGCAACATGACGATGCAGCAGTGCGTCGACGCCAAGACCGACCAGGCGATGCAGGCGGGCGCCAGCCCGACGCCGCAGCGGGATTGCTCCAAGCGAGACATACAGAAGTCCGGCGATACCGTGACGATCGATTCCACCTGCACCGTCAACGGCAGGACCGTGACGAATCATTCGGTCATCACCGGCAGCTTCGACAGCAACTATACGATGGTGATCTCGACGCAGGGCCAGGGCATCCCGGCGGGACGCACGGTCACCATCGCGGCCAAATGGGTCGGCCCTTGCGCAGCGGACCAGAAGCCGGGCGACGTGATCATGCCGAACGGCATGAAGATGAACATGAACGACATGCAGAGGCGCGGCGGCCGGCCTCCCGGAGCACCGGGCGGCCCCGGCGCACCCGGCGCCCCGCCGCAATAAGCGGCTCAGGCGCGCTCGGCGCGCCCGGCCGGCGCCACGGTCGGCCGCGGCCAGCGCTCGTGCGTGAGCGGAACCTGCATCTTCACGGTGAGCCCGCTGCGCGCGAAGGTGCGCTGCACCTCGCCGTTCAATTGCCGCTCGATGACCAGCTCGACCAGCCGCGAACCGAAGCCGAGGCGCCGCGGCCGCCGCGCCGGCGGGCCGTGCTTCTCGACCCATTCGAGCGCGAGCGTCGAGCCGCGGTGGGTGCGGCTGATCGACCAGCTCAGTTCGAGCCGTCCCTTGGGCCGCGACAGGCTGCCATGCTTGATCGCATTGGCGGCAAGCTCGTGCAGCGCCGCGCTCAGATGGAACACCGGGTCGGGCTCGAGGTCGACGTTCGGGCCGGTGAGCGTGATGCGGTCGAGATAGGGCCCGAGTACGGCGTAGAGGAGGTCCATGATGGGAATCGACTTCCAGCCGCCCTCGGTGATCAACCGGTGGGCGTTGGCCAAGGCGAGCACGCGGGCCTGATACTTGGTGCTGAGATCGGCGATGCTTTTGGCATTCTTCGCCGTCTGCGAGAACAGCGCGAGCAGCTGGGAAAACAGATTGCCCGAGCGATGCCGCATGTCGCGGATCATCATCTCGTGGCGCTGCTCGAGCTGGCGGCGCTGGATGGCACCGGCCAGAAGGTTGGCGACGGCGGCGAGGAACGAGGCGTCCTGCTCGCTGAATTTCCGATTCCTGGTCAGGCAGACGCCGAGGATGCCGTAGGCGCGCCCGTCGCGGCCGGCGATCGCCACGCTCATGCCGCTGACGCATTTGTGGTCCGCCAGATAGGGTGCGATCGCGAATTGCGTCTGGGCCGCGAAATCGGCGGTGATGACCGGCGCCGCGGAATCCAAAATATGCCGGGCGTAGCTGTTCGGCTCGGTCGTGCCCATGATCGAGCCGAGCATGCCGGTCTTCCAGCCGAAGCCGGCGCGCAGCACCAGTGAGCCATCGGCCGAAGACAGCTCGAGAACCTCGACGAAATCGATCGCCAGCGTTAGCGCCACCGTGCTGACGGCGTCGTTGAGCAGCCGGTCGAGATCGGGTTCCGCCAAGGCGCGCTCGCCGAGCTGCGCCAACGCTTGCTGCTGCGTGGCGCGGCTGCGCAGCTCGTTCTCGAGATTCACCCGCTCGGTGATCTCGCGGCACAGGCCGTGCATGCGCTGCGCCGTGCCGTCCTCGACGGCGACCGAGCCGCTCGATTCGATCCAGCAATCCTCACGGCCGTCGTACGGCGCCGTGCGGTAACGCGCCCGATAGGGGCCATGGGTCTCGACCGCCTTCTTGAGCGAAGCCACGACGGCGGGCCGGTCGTCGCCATGGATGTCGCGCTTGAAGCCCGCATAGGTGCCGTCGAAGCTGCCGGCCGGCATACCGTGGATCGATTCAAGATTGCTCGACCACGTCACCTTGCCGGCGGCGATGTCCCACGACCAGATGCCGATGTGGCCGGCCTCGAGCGCGGCGCGCACAGTGGCAAAATTCGGAAAGAAGTCTTTGACGGCCTCATCCGCCGGCCGATCGACCGGTTCTGCCTTTTCTGACCTTTTGCGGCCGGCTTCGTCCATGAGCGTACACTTCACTTCGCGTCTTCTTGTTTAGATATTGTTCGTTCGCACAATAGGAAAGGCCGGAGCCCTTTTATGTGCTCCGGCCAGTGCCATCGTTTGGGTAAGATGTCTTCGCGTCGGAACGGGTTTCCTCGTCAATACACTCCGGTGGTGGAGTTCGGCTGCAAGGCGGCGCGCGGCTGATAGGCGGTGCGCTGGGCCGTCAGCGGCGCGGCATGGCCGCGCTCGATCGAAGCGCGCGCGCTGTTCGGCAGCACCACGACCTTGGTGCCGACGCCGACGCGCTGGTACAGGTCGATCACGTCCGCGTTCTGCAGGCGGATGCAGCCCGAGGAGACGTGCTTGCCGATCGTCGACGGGTCGTTGGTGCCGTGGATGCGGTAGTCGGAGTGGCCGAGATACATGGCGCGCGCGCCGAGCGGATTGCCGGGTCCGCCGCCGACCCAGCGCGGCAGATAGGGCTGGCGGGCGAGCATTTGCGGCGGCGGCGTCCAATCGGGCCATTCGGCCTTGCGCGAGATGGTCTGCACGCCCGACCAGGTAAAGCCGTCGCGGCCGACGCCGATGCCGTAGCGCATCGCCTTGCCGTCGCCGAGTATCAGATAAAGGTAGGTGTGCGGGGTATCGACGATGATGGTGCCCGCGCGTTCCGAGCTCGGATAGGCCACCATCTGGCGGCGCAATGAACCGGAGAGTTCGTCCGCTGTCGCCGCGTCACCGGACTGCGCCGCATCCGGCGCATATTGCGGGAACGTCTGCTGGTATTGCGGATATGACTGATTGTAGCGATTGGCCGGCATATACGAAAGCGACTGGCCGAAGGCCGGAGCGATCGGAATCGCTACCAGGCTCGCATAAAAGATCGCGCCGCACAGACGCCGCGCCCCATTGTTCGCTGACATGACACCCTCCACCGTTCTGTTTTTGCCGACCCGTTCTCCAACCGCACCAATTGCTGAAGCGGTAGGAAGGTTCCGCGCTGCGTTGCGAGCTGAACAGAGCCGCCCCGACGCGGCATTCCCCTTGGGTGGTCCCTTCTATTGGTCGGCTGGCGGCGCGAAATGGTTCAACGCCAAAATGGTTCAACGCCAAATACGGCACAGCGGCTTGCGCCGGCGTGCCGCGCCAGGTTCGCTCTTGAGGGTCAGACTGGTGAGGATCAGCCGGTGAGGATCACACCGTGCAGCGCCGGTAGATGTTCGGCCGCTGCGCTGACGCGAAAATCGGGCTGAATACCGGGTCGCAGCCGACCGGCATCTGCGCGCGCGGGCGCATGACCGGATCCGAATGCGGCAAAGCATCGAACTCGTAGTTGAAATCGGGCATATAGTCCCGCGATGTGGAGGAAGGCAGCGGATCGCCCTTGAGGGCGCGGTCCACCGGGACGCTCGGCGTTGCGCTATCGAGCCACGAGCCCGCGCTCGGCGCATCGGCCAGGAACGGATAAAGGCTCACCAGCAGGAAGGCGAGCGCAA
>Ga0182024_10005706_pt1 | contig 27722 bp, 24 predicted proteins | sample P32metaG_FD_120480 | JGI IMG/M metagenome (GOLD analysis project Ga0182024, IMG submission 120480) | Permafrost microbial communities from Stordalen Mire, Sweden - P3-2 metaG (Illumina Assembly) | ecosystem: Environmental > Terrestrial > Soil > Wetlands > Permafrost | place: Sweden: Stordalen...
GCGTATCCTCATCCTCGGCGCCCACCCCGACGACGCCGACCTCAAGGCCGGAGGCACGGCGTCCAAATGGCGCCGCCTCGGCTGCGAGGTCAAGCTCGTCAGCGTCACCGATGGCCGCGCCGGCCACCATCTTCACCACGGCCCCGACCTGGCCGGACGACGCCGCGCCGAGGCCCGCGCCGCCGGCGCCGTCATCGGAGCGACTTACGACGTACACGATCACCACGACGGCGAGCTGTTGCCGACGCTGGTGGCGCGGTGGGAGTTGATCCGGCTCGTCCGCGGCTTCCGGCCCGACCTCATCCTCACGCACCGGCCCAACGACTACCATCCCGACCACCGTTACACCTCCGTATTGGTGCAGGACGCCGCCTACATGGTCACGGTGCCGGCCGTCTGCCCCGACGCGCCGCACCTGCAACGCGACCCGGTCATCCTCTATTTCTCCGACGATTTCCAGAAGCCGGCGCCGTTCCGCCCGGATGTCGTCGTGGACGTGGGCGACGAGCTGGGCCGCATGGTGGACATGCTGCACTGTCACACGTCGCAGTTCTACGAATGGCTGCCGTACAACGGCGGTTATGCCGAGGAAGTGCCGGCCGACGACGCGGCCCGGCGGCGCTGGCTGGAGGAGCGTACCCGCCGCCGGCTGCGTTCGCTGGCCGACCGATTCCGCGATCTGCTGGTCCGCACCTACGGCGAGGAGAACGGCCGCCGCGCGGAGTACGTCGAGGCGTTCGAGGCGTCGGAGTACGGCGCCCCGTTCGACGCCGCGGCGCGGACGCGGCTGTTTCCGTTCGCGTCTCCAGGCGAGCGGGGGGCGTAAGCCCCCTGATTCAGCACTCTATCGCCGACCGCATGACGAATCAGGGGGCTTACGCCCCCCGCTCGCCCTGACGCGCGCAGAAACGGCATTGCCTCATTCAGCGCCCACACACTATACTTTCCCCACTTTGCATGGACGCCCCGGCCGCCACCCAGGGAAGGATTCCCGATGGAGCTGCAAGTCCCCACCTTGCCCGTCTACCTGCCGCCGGCGCCTCCGCCCCTCCGGCTCGCCCCGGCCCTCACGCCGCGCCTCTCCATCGTCGTCGTCAACTACCACCAATGGCGCGACACGGCCGGACTCGTTCATCAACTCCGCGGCTCGCCCTGCCTCGAACGCGGCGCCGCCGAGGTCGTCGTCGTGGACAACCACGCCGCCCGCTGCCGCACCGCCGACCGTCTGCGGCGGACGCCCGGCGTGTCGTTGCGCCGCTGGCGGCGCAACCACGGCTTCGCCCGCGCCGTCAACGAGGGCTGTCGCCTCAGCCGCGGCGAATGGGTGCTGCTGCTCAACCCCGACATCACCCTCGACCCCGGCTTCATCGACGCCGCCCTCGCCCTGGCCGAACGCCGGGCAGCCGACCACCCGCGCCTCGGCGTCGTCGGCTTCCGTCTGCGCAACCCCGACGGCTCCGCCCAGCCGTCCACCGGGCCGTTTCCCACCCTCGCCGGCACGCTGTCGCGCCTGCTGCTGCCGCGGCGAATCCGCAAGTACGACGCCGGGCCGGCCGACGTCCGCCGTCCCGTGGACTGGGCCACCGGCTGCTGTTTACTCGTCCGCCGGGCCTGCTGGGAAGAACTCGGCGGCCTCGACCCGGATTACTTCCTCTATTACGAAGATGTGGACCTCTGCCGCCGCGCCCGCGCCCGCGGCTGGGCCGTGGCCTACGAACCGACCCCGTCCGCCATCCACCATCATCCCCTGCACGGCCGGGCCGTGCCGCCGCATCTACGCCTGGTCACGCGCCACGCCCTGCTGACCTACGCCCTCAAACACTGGCCGGCCTGGCAGCGGCGCGTCCTCGCCGGCATTGTCCGCTTGGAAGCGTGGACGCGGCAAACCGTCGCCCGTCTGAAAGGCGACGCCGGTACGGCGGAAGTGTTCAGCGAGTTGGACGGCATCGCGGCCGACCTCGGGCGCGGCCGTCAGTGCGCGGCGGGACGGCGGCTGCGGCGCGTGATCCGGCGCCAGGAGGAACGGCGTGCCGCATCGCCTGTCCGTGGTCATTCCGAGTTATAACCGCGCCGATCTGCTGCGCCTCTGCCTCGAAAGCGTCCGGCGGCACGCGCCGGCCGACGCCGAGGTGGTCGTGGTGGACGACGCCTCGCCAGGCGGCGCCGTGTCCGTGGCGGCCGTGGCGTTTCCCGGCGTCCGCGTGCTGCGCCTGGACCGGCGCGGCGGGTTCTGCGCGGCCGCCAACGCCGGGCTTCGTGCGGCGACACATCCCATCGTCGAACTCCTCAATGACGATACGGAAGTCGAGGCGGGCTGGGCCGACGCCGCCCTGGGCTGGTTCGCCGACCCGTCCGTGGCCGCCGTGGCGCCGCTGGTGCTGCGGCATTCCGCCGACGACGCGCCGCCGTGCATCGACAGCGCCGGCGACCGCTACTACCTCGGCGGTGTCGCCGGCAAGCGCGGCGCCGGCCGACCCGTCGGCCCCGAATACCTGTGTGCGAAGTCCGTCTTCGGCGCCAGCGCCTCCAGCGCCTTCTACCGGCGCGACGCCGTGTTGAAGGCGGGCGGCTTTCCCGAACACTTCACCGCCTACTTCGAGGACGTGGACCTGTCGTTCCGCCTCCACTGGGCCGGCTACCGCGTCGTCTACGAGCCGGCCGCGCGCGTCCGGCATCGCGTCTCGGCGTCCTACGGCCGGCCCGATGGGGAATTGCTGGCGCGGCAGGCGCGCAACGAGGAACGGGTCTTCTGGCGCAATGTGCCCGGCCGGGCGTTGCCGCGCGCCGTGCCGCTGCACCTTGCCGTCCTCGTCGCCAAGGCGTGGCGGCGCTGGCGCGAAGGAAATCTGGCGCCCTTCCTGCGCGGCAAGTTGAGTGTGTTGGGCGAGGCGGCAGAACTGCTGCGCCATCGCTGGAGGTTACATGCGTTGGCGGCGGATTGCGACTGGGACGCCTGGGGCGTGGAACGGCGGTTCTGGAGGTGATCGCGTCCCGCCGTCTACCCCTTCTCTACCCCCCCCTCGCTACCCCCCTCGTGCCCAAACTCCTGTTTGGGCACGGGCGTCCGCGAAACTCCGTTTCGCGTCCCGCGCGGGGGCCGGACGCGAAACGGGAGTTTCGCGGAGTGCGTTCCCAAACGGGAGTTTGGGAACGAGGGGAGCATCAGTGCGGCATATTCGAGCGGATGACCTCGGCCGCGAACTGGGCGCTGTGGCGCACGTCGTGGTCGTCGTCGGCCTGGGCGGCGCGTTGCAGGGCCGGCAGCGTGGCGGTGTCGCCGATCAGGCCGAGGGCGCGGGCAGCGGCCTCGCGCACCGACGCGCTGTGGTCGCCGGCCAGCGTCTGCATCAACGGCTGCACGGCCCGCTTGGCCTTCATCCGCCCCAGCTCGACGGCGGCCTCGGCGCGAACGTGGTCGTCGGCGTGGTTGAGCAGCTGTATCTGCTCCCGGAAGGCGTCCTGCCGCAGCGAGGCGGGTTGGACGGGCTGGGGCGCGATGCTCGACGGCAAGGGCGTGGGCGGCGGGACGGCTTCCGCGGGCGACGAGTACGACGGCTGCACCACCGGGGCGGACTGGACGACGGGGGCGGACTGGATCACCACGGTGGGCGGGGCGGCGTACACCGGATATGGGTTGTAGTAATAGTAGGGATACGGGCGGTAGTACGGCCCGTAGTAGTAGGGGGCGCCGAGGTTGATGCCGATCCCCACGCCGAAGTGGGCCTGGGCCGCCGACCACGGCAGGGCCGCCAGGATGAGGGCGGCGGCGATTCCCTTCACGGCTCGCATGGCGAGTCCTCCTTGTTCCGTTGCGCGAAACCCGCCTGCCGATAGCCGAAACGGCCGGCGGGATCAAGCGAGGAACGAAGGACGAAAGACGGGCGGCCGGCTCACGCCGCCCGCCCGCCGAAATCGAGAGACGTCCTCTCACGGCTTCGCCGCCGCTCCCGACGGCGCGGGCGGGGGTAGGGCGGGCAGCCGCCACAGCCTTACGGTCTTGTCCTCGCTGCCGGACAGCGCGTAGCGGCCGTCGGGCGAAAAGGCGACCCCCCAGACGCTATCGGCGTGCCCCCGGAAGCAGTAAAGTTCCTTGCCCGTCTCCACGTCCCACAGCCGCAGCGTCCTGTCCTCGCTGCCGGAAAGCGCGCGGCGGCCGTCCGGGGAGAAGGCCACGGTAAATACCGCGCCCTCATGCCCTGTGAATTCACGCACCGGCTTGCCCGTCTCCACATCCCACAGCCGCACGGTTTTTTCATCGGCGCCGCCGGAGAGAGCGTAATGGCCGTCGGGCGAGAGCGCCACGCTATGCACGCGCCCCTCATGCCCCTCGAAGCGTTTCAGCTCTTTGCCTGTCACGATCTCCCATAACCGGACGGTCTTGTCAAAACTGCCGGACAGGATCCGTTTCCCGTCCGGGGAAAAGGCCACGCCGACGACCGCAGCCGTATGCCCCTCGAACATGCGAACCTGCTTCCCGGAGTCGGCGTCCCACAGCCGCGCGGTTCCATCCTCGCTTCCTGAGAGAACCTGGCGGCCGTTGGAAGAAAAGGCAACTGCGTAAACATACGCAGTATGTCCCTCGAACTTGCAAACCACCTTGCCGGTGTCCACATCCCAAAGCCGGACGACCGGGTCTCCGCCCGCGGACAGGATGCGGCGGCCGTCGGGTGAAAAAGCCACGCTGAAGACGCTGCCATGCTCGTGGGCGTCAAACGTGCGGACCTGTTTCCCGGTGGCCACGTCCCACAGGCGGATGGTCTCGTCCGTGGTCGGGTAGCCGGTGGCCGAGAGGACGAAGCGGCAGTCGGGCGAATAAGCCACCGTCCGCACTGACGCCGTGTGCCCCTCGAAACGGCGAACTTCGCCGACCTTCTCCTCCGGCGCGGGCACCGGCTTCTTGGCCAGGGCCGACAGGTCCAGCGTTACCTTGACGGGCGTCGTACCGCCGCGCGTGATGGTGAACTCCTTGGTGAACAGGCGCATGTCGCCGCCCACCTCGGTCACTTCAATCTCGTAGTCGCCGGCCTTGAGGTCGCGGCGCCCCGGTTTGACCTTGTAGGTGTGGTCAGTGGCCTTGTCGTGCAGGCTCACGCCCGTTTGATCGACCACCGCCTGGACCTGGGGGTCGTCAATCTCGATGACCAATTCGCCCTCGTCGGTGGCGTACCGCAGGACCGCGGGGCCGAACAGGTAGGCCGCCAGGCCCAGCAGGCCCAGCAGAACGGCCGCCCCGACCGCCATCCAACGCCTTCCACGGCGCGGAGCGGTCGGCGCCGGATCCAGGCGCCGGTCGAATGCCGGGGCGCGAAGGGGCTTGGTCGATGGGGGCTTCGCGGCGGGTCGGCGGAGCGCCGACCCGCCGAACCGGGTCGAGGCGAACGGCTCCAGGGCCGAATCGACCTGATCGGGGGTCCGGTAGCGGAGGGCGGGGGACTTGGCCGTCATCATGTGCAGTACCTCAAGAAGACCGGGGGGAAGGTCCGAGCGGAGTTCGGCGAGCGGCGTCGGCTCGCGTTCGGCGTGCGCCATCACTTTTTGGATGAGTGTGCCGTCGGGGAACGGCGGCCGACCCGCCAGCAGGAAATAAAGGGCACATCCGAGCGAGTAAATGTCGCTGCGGATGTCGGCGTCGTGGGCGCTGGCGGCCTGTTCGGGGGCCATGTAATCCACCGTGCCCAGGAGGACGCCTTGGCTCGTCTCGCCGCCGCCCGCCGAACCGGCTTCGCTTGCCAGGCGGGCCAAGCCGAAGTCGAGGATTTTGATCACGCCGTCCGGGGTGCGCATCAGGTTGTGTGGCTTGATGTCGCGGTGGACCATGCCGCGTTCATGGGCATGTTGCAGCCCCCGCGCCGCCTGACGGATGTAGTCGCACGCCTCCGCCACGGGGAGTCGGCCGCGCTCGGCCACGAAGCGGGCGAGGTCGGTCCCCTCCACGAACTTCATGACGAGGAAGTGCGTGTCGCCGGCCTGCTCGGCGTCGTGGGCGGCGACGATGTTCGGGTGGGCGAGGTGGGCGGCCGCCTTCACTTCACGGCGGAAGCGCTCGACCACCGCCGGCTTGCACGTCAGGGTCTCTCGGATGACCTTGATGGCGACGGGGCGTCCCATCAGCTTGTGCTCGGCCTTGAACACGGCACCCATGCCGCCTTGGCCCAGGAGGGCCAGCACGCGGTAACGCGGGTGGTCGCGCAAGGCGGGCGGACAGTCCCTGCTGCCATCGGCGGCCGGGCCGGGCGAACCGCCGACGGAGGCGGCGCTGTCAAATGCCATCGTGGCGGCGGCCGCCGGATCGGCCGGCGGACGGACGGCCCGCACCAGATCGGTGAGTGTGTCGCCGCCGACGCCCTGGAGCGTCCGGCAGCAGTCGGGACAGTGGCTGACGTGGGTCTCCACCGCCGAGGCGGCGTCGCCGCTCAGCAATCCCAACCCGAAGGATCGCAATTCGTGTACGTCCGGGCAGCCGGCGGCGGTACGGTCGCTCATGGGGTCGCCTCCGTTCGGGGTCGCTATAAGGAAATGCGCGAGAGGGGCGTTTCCTTTCACGCGGCGCCAAAGGTTTTTCCGAGAACGGCTCAGAATCCATTGCGGGAGGGCGGGGAGACCCCGCCCCTACAACGGTTTTTCCGTAGGGGCGAGGTCTCCTCGCCTCCTCCCGCAACGGATTCTCAGTCGAGGACGAGACCGTTTAGTTCCCGGCGCAGCCGGGCGAGGACGCGCGACTTGGCGATGAGCACCGCGTTGACGCTCAGGCCCAACTCCGCCGCCGCCGTTCGCGGGTCGGATTCGTCGAGCACCAGGCGATGGAACGCCAGCCAGGTCGCCGGCTTGAACTCCGGCCGGATGGCCCGGAGCGCGCGGCGGGTGACGTGTTCGTCGTGCTCTCGGTCCCACTGCCGGCTCAGTTCGCTGGCGGGGTCTTGCAACCGGTCGAGCACGTCGTCGAATCCGCCGGGCGGCGTCGCCTCGGGGCGCGAGCGCCGGAAGGAGCGGAGCGCGTTGACGGTGATGCTACGCAGCCACGCCCGGAAGGCGCCGCATCGGCCGTTGTGTCGGAACGACGGCAGCTTACCGACCACCACGGTCAGGACTTGCTGGGTCAGGTCGTCGGCGTCGGCCGCTTGCAGGAAGTGTCGGCCCAGCCAGGTCCGAATTAGCGGCGTATACAGATCGACGAGTTCCCGCCAGCCGGCGGGGTTGGGACCGGCGCACAGGCGCTCGAGCAGGCTGGTCGAAGTGTCCACGGATTGCCCGGATGTTGAAGGGGCCGGAACGACCTGCCTTCGCCAAAGGCACGGGGATAAGCGTACCACGCGGAAGGTCGCCCCGCAAGGACGGTGCGCCGGCGCCGCAGGCCGATAACGGCCCTATGTTTCGCCGAATGAGGTCGGCTGCTACGACGGAAGGCGGATTCTCAGCGCGTGTTCCGGTTTTTACCCCACGCCCTGCGCCCGGTCGGCCAGGCGCCGCCGGGCCGTGGCCGTCTCCTCCGTCCAACGCCGGTGGGCTTCGGCCTCCCGAAGCAACACGGCGTCGGCGTCCCGCGCGTCCTGTTCCGCCCGCTCCAGCCGCGCCTGCATCTGAGCCAAGCGGTCGTCGAGCACCTGCAACGGCGTCGGCGCGGGGGGCGCGGCGTCCGCCGTCGCCGCCCGCGGTTCTTCCACCAGAGCCAGCCGCCGACTCACCGCGCCTTCGATCTCGTCCAGCACCCGCATCCATGCCCTAATCGGTCTGTCCTGCGCCGCCAATGCCGTCATGCCCCGGCCCTCCGTATTCCACGTCTTCACGCCGCCCGCGGCCGCATCCTACCGACCCCGCCGCGAATTTTGCAGACCGATCCGCCGGGAGACCGGGCGTCGCCTCTCAAAACTCCAGCCGCACCACCGGCAACCGCGTCCCCGCCGCGTGCCGGTGGTCGCCGGCCGGCAACACCACCAGCGCGTCCATTTCCAGCAGGCCGCGCAGGTCGGCCGAGCCGAACCACGGCACGGCCCGCACGCGCCAGCCGTCGTCGCCGACCTCCAGCCGCGCGGGGTGATACGTCGGCCGATCCGTGCGGTAGGCGAAATCCTCCGCCAGCACCGCCGTCACCGTCGCTTCATCGGAATCGGGAAGGCCGCGCAGCCGCCGCAGGGCCGGCCGCACGAACAACTCGAAACAGACGAACGTGCTGACGGGGTTGCCCGGCAGGCCGAACACCAGCGCCGGCGGCCGGCCGTCGGCCCGTTCGCGCGTGCCGAAAAAGAGAGGTTTGCCCGGTTTCATCTCGATTTTGTGGAAGTGGGCGACGACGCCGGCTTCCTGCAACACGCCGGGCGTCAGGTCGAGTTTGCCGGCCGAGACGCCGCCGGAGAGCAGCAAAACGTCATAGTCCAAACCCTCCGCGACCAGCGGCCGCAGGCTGTCGAGGCGGTCGCGCGCGACGCCGAGCGGATGCGGCCGGCCGCCGGCCCGCGCGATCTGGGCCAGCAGCATCGGGCCGTTGCTGTTGCGGATTTGGGCCGGCCCCGGCGTTTCCGCCGGATCGACCAACTCGTCGCCGGTCGGCAGTACGGCGACGCGCGGCGACGGGATCACGGCCGCCGTCGTGCGGCCCACCGCGGCCAGCAGGCCGAACTCCTGCGGCCGCAGCACCGCGCCGGCCCGCAGCACCACGTCGCCGCGACGCATTTCGCGGCCGCGCGTCACGATGTTCCGGCCGGGTTGCAAACCGGGGTCGTCGATGTGGACGCGGCCGTCGGCGGTGCGCGTGCGCTCGACCATGACCACCGCGTCGGCGCCGGAGGGGACCGGGGCGCCGGTCATGATGCGCGTCGCCTGCTTTTCGCCGACGGCCAGGCGCGGCGTCTGGCCCGCCATCACTTCCTCGATAACGGTCAGTTCGCCACGGCCGCCGGGCAGGTCGGCCGAGCGCACGGCGTAGCCGTCCATCATCGACTTGTCGTGCGGCGGCGCGTCCAGGTCGCTGGCCACGTCCTCCGCGAGGACGGCGCCGAGCAGCGACGGGGTGAGCGGGACGGTTTCGGGCGGCAGCGGCCGGGTGTGTACCAGGACGGTGGAACGGGCGGCGGCAACGGTGAGCATGGGATCTTCTCTCCACGGATTCGGAAGGAGAGAAGGATTGTAACACCGGCTAGCTTCTCTCGTGACCGCTTTCTTCCATCGACCCATTCCTTCCAAGGGCGGGCGCCGTTACCGGAGCGCCGCGCGGGTAACCGATTATCTGGCGCGGCGCTGCTTCTCTCCGCTCCTTACCAGCCGCCCTGCGACAGGCGAATGGTCAACAACATCGCGGGAATGCGGCGCGATGGCTTCTGGGCGTCGCCCTAACTCCTTTGCTGGTTGATAGAAGCGCCGCCAGGTCGGCCGACGTTTGGCCCCGGAAGAACGCGCACGGCGGGCCGGGATTTGCTTGCGTGGCGGGTGGAAAATGGGTAGGATTATCAGGGGCGACGCTACTGAATCACTGGTTCGGCCGCGCGCCGGACAGCTCGGCCATCATCAACTGAGCACGAGGCATCCAATGGGCAAGCCCGGTCAAGTGACACTAGCTGACGTGGAGAAGGCTCTTCGAGACCTCGGCGGCGAGGCAACGCGGGCCGAAATCCTGGACCAACTTACCAGGAACAGAAACGGGGATATTTCGTACTATCGCGACGAGCACAACTACCAGACTACTGCGTTCCAGGTCATTCAGCAGCATTGTCGCCCCTACAAGAAACAGGAAGTATACAAAGGGGCGATCCGATTTGAGCGGGTCGGTGACCGGTTTCGACTTGCTTACCCGCTTGGTGATGAAGCGGACGAGGATGAATCCCCAGGGCAGCGTCAGCCTAATAAGCGGCTGCTAGAGACAATGAAGACTGAAGTGCTGGAGGGGTTCACGTTCTCCAACCCGAGGCGCAACGCGCTCAAACTTGACGAACACGATGCGGCTCTGGTAGCCTCCGTGAAGGCCGCACTCGACGCCGCGATACTGAGCGCTCACATGCCGAGCGCCGTGGCCAAGCGCATCCACTCGTTAGCCGCGCGACACCGGATGAAAGGACGGGCTGCGGCAATCAAACGGCACCCATTCGCGGGTGTCTGCGAGGCGAGCGGACAACCACTTGAAAAGAAGTTCGCTCAGTTGGACGAGTTGGACCCGGAGCTGGGATATGCCGGTCGTGTCCAGTGGGTGTGTCCACAAGCGAACAAAAATGGCAGTCACTCCTGTGGCGTATGTAAGTAACTTTCCCGGCACAGATAACCGATCTGCCGCCACACAGCGGAAAAGGGAGCGGAAAAGGGCCGACCCGGCCCTTTTCCTCCCCAGGAGGTATTCCATGACCGACCCTACAACGGACACCGTATTGGAATTGATGAATATGCTTTTCAAACTCGCCTACCCGACCCGCAAGCTGAAAAGCACAATGACGGCTTCCGACTTTGCTCCTCATAAACGAGACTTCCTACGGCGTGGATTGTGTTGCACGCCGTACGGCGGCAACTATGGCAAGCTGGCTGGATGGCTGGTGTGCGTGGTCGGAAGCCCGCCGAAGGGAACTCTAATTATGGAAATCGGTGGGCCTGCCCTGCATGTATCGGATGCGTACTGGTTTTACGGAAGATCGAAGCGCGTTTCCAACGACATGAAGTGCCTGCCGATTATTGAGGCTTTTTTCAATGAGCATTTGAGCGGGCAGCACGAAGCCTTCGGCATCGATACCAAAGGACTTGCCTAGGTTCAGGGGACGACAGGATCAATGCTGATGTTCACCACTCGGCGCCAAGCAGGTGCAGCCGGGAAAGGAGAAGACCATGGGCGCGAAAAAGCCAGAGCCTACAGCGAACAGTTTCGTCGAACTGCTGCAGCAGCAAATCGACACTTTGCAAGGCGGCGAATATGAGTACCAGTATCTCGACATCTACACGTCGGGGGCCGATGTACCTTGGCGATTCGGCTGCGAAGACGAGCTGCACATCCATGCGGAGCAAGGCATCCTCGTGGCCCGTGACGGGCCCAGCGACGAGGAGGGCAATGAGGATGTACCGGAATACGTGATCCGCCTAGACGCTATCGTCGGCAGTCAACTTGTGTAACGGAGACGCAGCCCATGGACTCCTGGCGTGCCCACATCCGACCTCATCCCTACCCGCAGTACTTGGACCGCATCGCTCGAGAGTTCAGCCCCCAATGGGACGACGCCAGCTGCAGCCTTGCCGCCCTGCGTCATGGCTTGCTGCTGGGAGGCTTGACCGTGCCCGAGGGAACTCTCGGGGCGATCTTCGGTCGAAAGTACCCCGACGGCATCGACCTCTCTGACAAACCCTCGCGCGATCGCCTGCGCGATCTGGGTTTGGATCCGGTCAACCTCACGATGCCGTCGAGACAGCAGACGCCCCAATTCCTGGAGCAGCTGGGCCTCGAAATGGACCGGGGCGCCTTCGCTCTCGCGTGCATCTACGGCGGCTGGCACTGGATCACCTTGGGCCGATGGCAGGGGGGCCGGATCCGGGTGGTCGATTCCTTCGTCGAGAAGGACTGGTTTCGTGCGGGAATTTATGACGTGGACATGTACAGCTTGACCCCGAAGGCGTTCGATTATTGGGAATGGGAGAATGGCGTCCTGCTCATCCGCCCAGGATATTGGCAGAAGAACTATGAAGAGTGGCTGCCGGCCCGCGACCGGCTGCTTCGGTTGGCCGGCCCGTCCGCTCCGATGGCGCAGCGTCTTCAAGAGGCCGGGCAACATTACCTGAACGACGACCGGTACAGCTACCGGCGGTTAGAACTCTTCCTGTCTGATAAGTCCCGCATGGTGGCGGATGTGGAGGACCCCGGTCGGGACGCCATATCCGTCAGCACGACGACTGCCGACGAGCCGGAAGGACAGGTGGTGGTCGTAAGACGGCTCGCTCAATCCGAGTATGGCCGCCTAGGCCCCCCCGAACTCATCTGCCGCCTCCCCCGGCTGTGCGGATGGCAGTTAGGCTGATGGGGGGCGACCGGTTGCCCCCGGTAGAGGCACGGCCTTCCCCGCCTCGTTGAAGAGGCAGGGCGTGCAACCCATCCCGATTGCACAACCTCTCCCTTGCTTCTGCATTAGGCGGCCTTCGCCAGACCGTCGCTGTCGGCCGCCGCGGTCGGCGCCGACGCGCCGCCGCGCCACAGCGACAAACACGCCACGGCCCACAGGCCCAGCGCCGTGTACAGCGCCAAGCCGGCGTCTTTGACGACCCAAAAAGCAGGAATGAGCGGCAAAGCGTTGCCGATCAGCTGCGTCAGCAAAAGGAGCCACACGCCGCCGGTGAGCCGGGCGTCGCCGGCCCGGTCCCACATGCGGGCCAGAAGCGCCATGACCAGCGGCAGCGACAGCATGAAATAGTGGGTGTGACAGACGGGGCTGGACACCAACATGATGAGCGTCAGCGCCCCGAGGAAGAGGGCCACGCCCGGCCCGTCCTCCCGCCGCCGCCGGCTCGCGGCCGCCAGCGTCAGCAGCGTAAACAGACCCGCCAAAGCGAAGTGGGCATAGCGGACGGCGGCCGCCGCCGTCGGCGGACGGTGCCAGCGGTCGTGGTCGAGGTGGAGCGTATTGTGGAGGACGACGAGGAACGATTGGCTGTCGGTGGCCGTCGCCTCGATAAGTTCCTTGGCCCGCGAATCGTCGTCGCTTAGGTGCAGGGCCGGCCCGATCAGCACGACGGCCAGCCTCTGGTAACAGGCGGCCGTCCGCATCGGCCCGAGCACCACGGCCGGGATCAGCAGCAGGCCGACGAACAGGCCGAGCGCCCACCCCCCCGCCGCCCGCCAGTCGCGCCGCCACAAGGGGTAGAGTAGTAGATAGGCCGGGAATATCTTCAAACAGGCCGTACCCGCCAGGCAGGCGCCGGCCAGCCCACGGCGGTTGTGGATCACCGCCGCCATCGCCCCGCAAAGGAGCAAAAGGAGAAACACGTTGGCCTGGCCGCGCATCAGCGTGTGGCCAATCGGCGCCAGGCAGGCCAATACCGGCAACACCCGCAGCGCCCACCAGCGCCAGCAGCCGCGCGGCTGGGTGCGCACCGCCTGGTCGGGCGACGACCGCTCCAGGGCGCTCGCCAAAATATGGACGGCCAGGGCGATGGTAAGCAGGCTAATGACGTAGAAAACGGCCACGGAAACGGCGAAAGGCGGCATTCCGGTGCGGTCGGCGGCGAAGGGCGGGTCGGCCAGCGGCGTCATGAGAATGGCGAACAGCGGCGGGTAGTTGTAGTGCCAGGCGTTGTCTTCCATCACGTCGTAGATTCGATCCGGCTCGACGCGCACCGCCCAGGCCGCGCGAAGGTAACAATCGAGATCGCCCATGTGCCGCCACAGCAGCGCCGAGCGGTACACGACGAGGCCGCCCCAGGCCGCAAACCCCACGGCCATCAGGGCCAGGACGAGCCAGCCGTACCAGGGCGGCGGTCGGTGGGCGGCGAGGGTCGGCATCGCGGGGTCTCCTGGTTCGCCGGGCGAAGTCACGCGGCCGCACCGCCCTTCCCTGGCGCGGCGGCCGGAAGGCGGCGGGCGTCGTCCTCGATCGATTCCTTCACGACGTACAGCGGCCGGCCCTTGGCCTGTTCGTAGATGCGGCCGGCGTATTCGCCCACCACGCCCAGCGAAAATAGGACGGCGGCGCCAATCAGATACAGGGACAGCAAAATCAGGTCGGGCGTCTCCACGGGCCGCCCCGCCGTCAACCGCGCCAGCAGCAAATAGCCGGCGTAGGCCGCGCCGGTCGCGCCGGCCGCCAAGGCGAAGTAGAGCGGCAGCCGCCGCGGCGTGCGCGAGAACGATAACATGCCGTCGAAGCCGAAATTGAGCAACCGCAACAGCGTGTACTTCGACTCGCCGGCCCGGCGCGCGGCCGGCTCGAAATGCACCTCCGCGGAGGGGAAACCGACCCATTGAACCATGCCGCGAAGGAAGCGGTGCGTCTCGCGCAGCCGCAGCAGCGATTCGACGGCCCGACGCGACATCAGCCGGAAGTCGGCGGCGGCTGGCCGGATCTCCACGTCGCTGAAGCGTCCCATCAGGGCGTAGAAAAGCCGCGAGCTGACCCGCTTGAACAACCCCAGCGTCGGGTCCTCGGCGCGGATGGTCACGACGACGTCGTTGCCCTCCTTCCAGCGCCGCAACAGGACCGGGATCAGGGCGGGCGGGTGCTGCAAATCGGAATCGAGGGTGACGACCGCGTCGCCGCGGGCGCGCTCCATTCCCGCCGTCAGCGCCGCCTGGTGGCCGAAGTTGCGGCTGAAGGAGTAGTAGCGGACCCGCGCGTCCTGACGCGCCAGCCGCCGCAGCAGCGGCAAGGTGCCGTCGCGGGAGCCGTCATCGACATAAATAATCTCTATATCGTATTCGTCGGCCAAGCCGTCGAGGACCTCGACGAGGACGGCGTGGAAGTGCGGCAGCGCCTCCTCCTCCTCGTACACCGGCGAGACGACGCTCACCAACGGCTTGTTCGTAGTCATGCGCCTCCACCCTCGGTATTCGCGGCGGGCGTCAGGCCGCCTTCGCCCTGGACGCCCGCTCCTCGTGTACGACCGGCTCCGGGGCGGACAGGCGGCCAACGTACTCGGCCCCCAGGGCGATGAACAGCAGCAGCGCCCCGAGCGGGTGGAAGCCGCACGCCGTCCACACCGCGGTATGGCTCGACAGGCAGCCCAGCAGGGCGGCCCAAAAGACGGCGGCGCTGGCCAACAGCAGGCCTTGCGTCCACACGGAACAGGAGCGATGCCAGCTTTGCAGGACGGCCCAGGCCAACGTCGGCGCCACGAGCATGTAGGTGGCCGCTTCCGTGGCGGGGCCGCACAGGGTCATCCAGCAGACGCCGAGGTGGAAGGCGGCGTTGGCCGTCTCCGCCGGTTTCCAGCCGGAAAGCCACCGCCCCGCCAGGCACGTCGCCCCGATCAGCCCGGCGGAGGCCAGCTGAATAAAGACGTAAACGGAGTGGCTGATAGGCAAATGCATGTTGCGGATGAGCAGCCAGAGGTCGCGGTAGGCGAGGTCCACGAGACTGCCCTGCGTGCGGTCGTCGGTGAGCAGGTTGGCCCACCAGTTGGAGTACTGCCGGGCGACGTAATCGGGGTGCTGCAACACGAAGGGCAGAAGCAGGCCGGCGGCCAGGGCCAGCAGAAAACGCGGCGCGAAGCGGCGCGGGTAGGCCCCCATCAGGAGGAGGGCCAGGGCGACGGGGTAGAGTTTGAGCAGACAGGCGCCCGCGCAGAAAGCCGCGGCTAGGTTCCAGCGTTCGCTTGCGGCGGCCGCCGTCGTGGCCAGCAGCAGCCCCAGGAGAAGCGGATTGGCCTGACCGCTGTTGATGTTGCCGACCGACAGCGGGATGACGGCCAAAAGCAGGACGGCCCGCAGGGTCGGCGACCACGTCGTGGGGGCGCAGGCCCGCATCCACCAGAGGAGCGCCCCCAGGAACGCCCCGGCGTTGACGAGCCGCCAGAGGAGGGAGCCGACCGCCAGCGGCGTCAGACTCAGCGGGGCGAAAAAGGCGTTGACCAGCGGGCTGTAGCGGCAGGTGCCGCCGACGATCTGATAAAGCTCGCGGCCCTCGAACCAGTTGCGGCCGGCCTGTTCATAGTATTCGAGATAGCAATTGTGGGCTTGCGGCTGGACCAGCCCGCGGACGCAGACGCCCACGATCAGCACGGCCCAGACCGTCAGGGCCGTTACCATCCAGCGGCTGCGTCTCTCGGCCCGCGGCGGCGCCTCTTCCATGGCGTGTACCCCTTCCCATTTCCCCGCGCGTCAGGCCGCTCGGAGGGCCGCTCGGCCGCGGCGTTCGACCCACTCCGACGGCCCCACCCGGATGAAGCCGGCCCGGCGGCACGCCTCGTCGAAGGACGGCGCCGCCAGCAACGCGTACTCGTCCACGCGCCGCCGTTGCAGGCCGTCGCCCTCGTGACAGTCGCGGCCGACGAGCGTGGCGTCCATGTGGCCGGGGTGGCAGGCCAGCTCCACGACGCGGCCGGGGACGAGCCTCAGCCAGCGCACGAAGAAATCCGGGTCTTGGACCCATTTCGGATCGGTGGTGCCCGCCATCCAGTCCGCGCCGGGGAAGCCCGCGCGTTCCAGGCGGCGGGCCTGGCGCCGGCCCAGCGCCGACAATACGGATCGCTTGATCCGCGCCCCCGGAATCCGCGCCAGCATCGACGCCGGTTCCACGATGCGACGCACGAACGGCCGGGACCGCGACCGTTCCAGGACCCGCAGCAGGGCGCCGCCGACGGGCGGGAACAGCGCGGCGTGCTGGTGGGCGTTGACCACCGACGGCGGCCGGCCGACCCATTCGACGAAACGGTCGTACTGGGCGGCGAGTTCCCGTTCCACGTCGGCGGCGCGGATGCGTCCGACGGCCACGCGCTTCAGGAACTTGCCCAGCGGCCACAGGCGGCCGTCGGGGCCGACCAGGCTGGGCACGTTGTCGGCCCCCGCGACCGGCGGGTCCTGAGTCAGACAGGGGTGCCAGCCGAGTTCCATCGGCGCCCCTGCCTGCCGCCAGGCGCGCAGCGCCTCCGGGGCGTGGGGCGAATTGACCATCAGCACCGTCCCGGTGACGACGCCGCGGGTTGCCAGTTCGAGGATGCCGCGCGACGTTTCGGGGCCGATGCCGTAGTCGTCGGCGAGAACGATGAGAAAGCGGGTCGCGTCCATGCGCTGCTCTTCTCTCCTGGCGCACCGGCCCCGATCCGGGCGGCGATTTCAACGCATCCGCGTAAGGATGTAAAGGCCAACACTTCGGGCGCGGCGATAGCGGATTCCGGGCGCCGCGTCAATCCGGCGTGCGTCGCGCCGGAATCTTCGTCAGATTCCGCCCGGTTTACGCCGATAAACCCTGTAGACCCAGTCGCGTCGCCGTCACCACTTCTTATCGACCGAGGGCCGCGCAATGCGTTACGACGTTTTCCTTTCCCTGGCGTTGTCGCTTCCCGGAAGTCCCGATCCCGCTCCGCTTTCCCCGGCCCCCGCGCCGACGGCCGCGGCGCAGCCGAACCAGCCGCTTCCGCCGGGGCCGTCGTCCCCCGCCGCGCCGAAGGTGGACCCGTCGTCGTCGGGGGGAAGATTGTTGGCCATGCACCCCGAAATCCTCGGCGGTCCCGTCGGGGCGCCGGTGATCGCGCCGCTGCGGCAGGCCGCCGTTTCGGGCAATGTCCTATCCTCCATGTCGGCGAATCCCGACCGGACGCCGTTCGATTATCGGCAAGTGCAGCTGCGGCAGGACCACGGCGCCTGGAAGTTGGCGGCGGGGAGTTTCGTCGTGGCCGACTTCGGCGGCGACGAACGCGCCGCCCGCCTGGGCCTGTCGGCGATGCAGTATTATCGGTTCACCGAGCGATGTTCGGTGGGCGCGGCGCCGGAACGGTTCTCGTATCTGCTGACCGGCGGCCAGGCGCCGCGCGGCACGATGTTCGGGGTGGCGGGCCAGTCCTTTCAGCCGGAACGGCTGGAGGTGCGCCAGGTCGAGGGCCGCTGGGCCGTCTGCGCCGGCGATGAACTGTTGGTGAAGCTAGGCGAAAGGCAGGAAGACGCCCGGCAGGTGTTGGAGAAGATGCGGAAGCTGCAATGCGACCGGCTGTGTCGTCTCGGCACCGCCGACGGCAAGGGCATGACGTTTTTGGTGCGGGCGCGGTGAGGCGGGAGAACGGGTGTCTTCGCCGGCCTTGCGGAGCGGGACGCGCTCAGGCGATCTTGGTTCGCCCGCCCCGGCTGGTATGCTGGGGAGGGGCGTCCGCGCCGCCGCGCGGGATTCCGTCCGGGATGGGTGGAAATGGCCGCGCGACGGCGGTACAACGGTGGGATGTTTGGCCGCGTTCGGGGTAGCACATGCCGCGCCTTGCCTGGATAGGTCCGCTGTCGGCCGTTCTTTGCCTGCCGGCCGCCGGCCGCTGCGAGGACCGGCCGCGTCCGGCCGACGTGGCCGCCTTGCAAGACCTCATTCAGAAAACCATCGACCGGGCGGAGCCGTCCATCGCCTGCATCCTCGTCTCCCGCAGCGACGAGTACAAGCGCTTCGAGACCCTCCCCTCCGACGAAGGCTCCGGCAAACTCGGCCGGTTCGATGGGAACGTGCTCACGCGGTCGTTCTTCCCCGAGGACGAGAGTAAGGAGGCGCGCGAGACGCGCCGGCTCGCCCAGACCATCGACCTCAGCCGAACCGACGCCATCCCGGAGTCGTTCGGCAGCGGCGTGGTCATCGACGCCGACAACGGCCTCGTCCTGACCATGGCCCACGTCATTCACGACGCCACCAAGATTTACGTCCGCTTGCCCGGCGGCCGGGGCAGCTGGGCCGACGTCCACGCCGCCGACCCGCGCAGCGATCTGGCCATGCTGCGGCTGCTCGACCCACCGCCGGACCTCAAGGCGGTGAAGCGCGGCGACGGTTCCAACCTTCGCAAGGGGCAATTTGTCATCTGTTTGGCCAACCCCTACGCGGCCGGCTTCCGCGACGGCAGCCCTAGCGCGTCGTGGGGTATCGTCAGCAACCTGCATCGGCGGGCGTCCGGCGTGACCGGCGAGATCGAGCGGCCGGGCGTCAAGCCGACGCTGCACCACTACGGCACGCTGATCCAGACCGACGTGCGGCTGGCGCTGGGGTGCAGCGGCGGGGGGCTGTTCAACCTGGACGGCGAACTGATCGGCCTGACGACGGCGCAGGCGGCCCTGGCCGGCAGCGAGGCGCCGGGCGGCTTCGCGGTGCCGCTCGACGGTCCCATGAAGCGGATCATCGACGTGCTGGCCCGCGGCGACGAGGTGGAATACGGTTTCCTCGGCGTGCAGTTCGCCAAGGAGTCGCGGTCGGGCCGCGGCGTGACTCTGACGGGCGTGGAGCCTGGATCGCCGGCCGCGAGGGCGGGCCTGGCGCACGACGACGTAATCACGGCCGTCAACGGGTCGCCTATCAATGACAATGACGATCTGTATTTGCAGATCGGCCTTTGTCTGGCCGGCGGCGAGGCCCGCATCGAGGCGATCGGACAGGACGGCCAGCCCAAGACCTGCACGGCCCGGCTGGCCAAGTCGTACACGCCGGGCAAGGCGATCGCCTCGCACCGACCGCCGGCGCGCCGCGGCCTGCGCGTGGATTACGTCAGCATCCTGGCCCAGCGCGTCGCCCTACAGCGCCTGCCGGAGGGCGTGGCCATCCGCGAGGTCGCGCCGAACAGTCCGGCCGACAAGGCCCGTCTCCAGGTGGATTACGTCATCACGCGCGTCGGCGGCCGGCCGGTGACGACGCCGGCCGAGTTCTACGACGCGATGGCCAAGGCGGAAGGGCCGGTCGAGCTGAGCGTGCTCAACCCCGAAGGCCGGGAAGACCGGGTGACCATCGAACCGAAATAAAAAGTCGAACCGCCAAGACGCCAAGAGCGCCAAGAAGACAAGAAAAGGATTCATTTGAGATTCGCATTTTCTTGGCGCTCTTGGCGTCTTGGCGGTTCGACTTCTTCCGGGACTTTTTCATGCGTTATGCCATCTGCAATGAGACCTTTGAGGGCTGGGACCACCGGCGCGTCTGCGCGTTCGTCGCCGGCGTCGGCTACCAGGGGCTGGAGGTCGCGCCGTTCACCCTCGCCGGCCGCGTCACCGACGTGGCGCCGGAGCGCCGCCGCGAGCTGCGCCGCCAGGCCGAGGACCGCGGCCTGACGCTGCTCGGCCTGCACTGGCTGCTCGCCCGCACCGAAGGCTTGCAGCTCACCGCGCCCGACGCGACCGTCCGCCAGGCCACCGCCGATTACCTCGGCGAACTGGCCCGCTGTTGCGCCGACCTCGGCGGCGACGTGCTCGTATTCGGCTCACCCGCCCAACGCCGCGTTCCCGCCGGGGCGACCAGGGCGCAGGCGGCCGATTACGCCGTCGATACCTTCCGCCGGGCGCGGGCCGCTGTCGCCGACGCCGGCGTCCGCCTCTGCCTGGAGCCGCTGGCCCCGCCGGAGGCCGACTTCATTACCACCTGCGCCGAGGCGGTCGAAATCCTCGACCGCATCGATTCGCCGAACTTCGTCCTCCATCTTGATGTCAAGGCGATGTCAGCGGAAGAAACGCCGATCCGCGAACTGATCCGTCGGTACGCCGGCCGCACCGGACATTTTCACGCCAACGACCCCAACCGCCGCGGCCCCGGCTTCGGCGCCGTCGATTTTACGCCGATCTTCCGGGCGCTGCGGGAATCCGGATATCAGGGATGGGTGTCGGTCGAAGTCTTCGACTACTCGCCCGATCCGGAAATGATCGTCCGCGACAGCCTGCGGTATATGCGGGAATGCGAAGCCCGCGCCGCCCAACGCTGACAGGAGGTCTCGCCGATGACGCGCACAATTCTCGCCCTCGTGGTACTCGCCGGCGGCGCCGCCGGACGGGCCGACGAACCGCTCCAGGCCGGCTTCGGCGAGGCGGACATTACGCCCCTTGTCGGAGGCGATAAGCCTGTGTACATGGCCGGCTTCGGCCACGACCGCAAGGCCACCGGCGTCCACGACCGCCTCAAGGCCCGCGTCGTCGTCCTCAAGCACGGCCAAACGAAAATCGCCCTGGCCTGCGTCGATCTCGTCGGCTTCTTCCTGCCCAACGTGGAGCACGTCCGCGCCGGGCTGTCCGGCTTCGATTACGTCCTCGTCTCCAGCACGCACACCCATGAGGGGCCGGATTCGCTCGGCCTGTGGGGGCCGACCGCGCTGCAAAGCGGCGTGGACGCCGATTATATTCGGACGGTCGAGAAGCACATCATCCAGGCCGTGCGCGACGCCGACGCCGCTTCCCAGCCGGTGGCCGCCCGCATCGGCTCCGTCAAGGCGCCGGAACTGCTGCACGACTCGCGCGAACCCTACGTCCTACACGACGAGCTGGTCGCGCTCGAATTTCGCACCCTCAAGGACGACAAACCCGCCGGCGTCGTGGTCCAGTGGAACTGCCATCCCGAGACTTTAGGCAGCGCCAATACCGAGATTAGCGCCGATTTCGTCGGCTACACGGTCAACGCTTTGCAAGAGGGCCGGCATTGCCCGGTCGTCTACCTGAACGGCGCCGTCGGCGGCATGATGTCGTCGCTGGGCCTGGAGGTCAAAAGCGCCGACGGCAAGGTGTTGAAGGACGGCACGCTGGAGAAGACGGAGCGCTACGGCCGACTGCTGGCGGAGGCGGCGGATCGCGCCTTGAACGACGCCAGGCCGGTGCGGCTGACGCCGCTGGAGGCGCGGCGGCGGCCGGTGTTCCTGCCGCTGGCCAACAAGATCTACATGCTGGCCCGCCGGCTCGGCGTGTTCGAGCGCGAGGCCTATCTCTGGTCCGGCGACCCGTACAGGGCGGAGCCGGCGGGTCCGAAAGAGGGGGATAAGCCGTTGGCCGTGCGCACCGAGGTCGGCTACCTGCGCCTGGGCGAGCTGGAGATTGCGGTCATACCGGGCGAAATATATCCGGAATTGGTACTGGACAGGGTGCAGGACCCGCCGGACGCCGGGGCCGATTTCCCGGAGGCCGCAGTCGAGCCGGCGGTCTACAAACAGATGAAGGGGCCGCACCGCATGATCGTCGGCCTGGGCAACGACGAGATCGGTTACGTCATCCCCAAGCGGCAGTGGGACGAGAAGCCGCCGTACTGCTACGGCCGTAAGAGGCCGCAGTACGGCGAGGTCAACAGCCTCGGCCCGGACACGGCGCCGCTGCTGTGCAAGGCGTTCGAGGATCTGGTCGAAGGCAAAAAAGATTAGCCACAGAGGTCACAGAGAATACAGAGAAAAGGCACTGAATTACTCGTTTTCTCTGTGTTCTCTGTGACCTCTGTGGCTAAAGCTTCGTGAGACGAAACCGATGACCTGGACCCGCCGTCACCTGCTCGGCCTGGAAGACCTGAGCCGGCCGGAGATCGAAACCATTCTCGACGCCGCCGAGGGCTTCGTCGACACGGCGCGCCGCAAGAAGAAGAAACGCCACGACCTCAAGGGCAAGGTGATCGTCAACCTGTTCTTCGAGCCGTCCACGCGCACGCGGGCCAGCTTCGCCTTCGCGGCCAAGCGCCTCGGCGCCGACACCCACGACTTCACGCCCGGCGGTTCCAGCGTCAGCAAGGGCGAGACGTTCGTGGACACCGCCAAAAACATCGAGGCGATGGGCATCGACGTGGTGGTGGTGCGCCATCCCGTACCGGGGGCGCCGCACCTGCTCGCCCAACACCTCCGTTGCGGAGTGGTCAACGCCGGAGACGGCGCCCACGAACACCCGACGCAAGGACTCCTCGACATCTTCACCATCCGCCGGCTCAAGGGCCGCGTCGAGGGGCTGACGGTCGGCCTGGTCGGCGACATCGCCCACAGCCGGGTGGCCCGTAGCAACATCCACGGCCTGCTCAAACTGGGAGCCAAGGTGATCGTGTGCGGCCCGCCGACGTTGGTGCCGTCGACGATCACCCAACTCGGCGTCGAAATCGCCTACAAGCTGGACGAGGTGCTGCCGCGTTGCGACGTGGTGAACGTGTTGCGCATCCAGTTCGAGCGGCAGCGGAGCGGGTTGTTTCCGTCGATCCAGGAGTATTTCCGGCTGTTCGGCGTGGACGGGGCGCGGCTGCGGCGGGCGAAGCCGGACATCCTGTTGCTGGCGCCGGGGCCGATCAACCGCGGCGTGGAACTGACGCCGGAAGTGGCCGACGGGCCGCACAGCGCCATTTTGGAGCAGGTGACGAACGGACTGGCGGTGCGCATGGCGGTGCTGCATCTGTTGTGCGGGCAGCCGACGGGGGAGGAGTAGCATGTACCAGCCCGAAGCGCCAGCAAATGCCTCGCGCTTCGTTGCGAGAAGAGTGCAGACCAGGTAGAATCGGGTGGTGGCGGCGACTAGCTACAGATATCGCCTGTTGAAGGGCGCGACATGGGGGATGGCGATTGACCTCCGTGCGGAGTCGGCGCCCCTGCCGGACGGCCCCTTGCCGCCTGCCGCCGTAAAGGTCGCGGAAGGGCTGTGGCTTCAAATGGATGTTGGGAGGCCGTCCACCGAGGAGGAATTGGCCTTCCTGGGCTTGGGCCTCCGCCTCGTCGCGGCGGACGTGGCGGAACGGCGGTCAGGGCCGATTCTGGTGCGCGTCGAAGACCTCGAATATAACCCTTGCGACTACCAACCGGAGGGGTTGGCCCTCGCCGTCGCCGAGTGGGCGGCAAGGGAGTTCGGATTCCCCGAACCCGAGACATCCGTCGCCTTTGATCGAGACCAAAATCGCTATGTCTTTTCGTTCGATCAACCGGCGCCGCGCCTTGGTCGATCTGCCACCGCGGGGAACTGACGCACGAGGCGGCCGACGAGGGACGAGCAGATTTGCCGCGGTCGCTTATGCGAAGTTCCACGCGGGGGGCAGTTCCGTCCCACAGACGGCGCAGACAAACCACTCATCTTTGACCACGTTCCGCTGTCCGCATTTCGGGCATCGGCGGAAGAGTACGGGGCGCGTGAATCGGCCTGGATGCGCTAACGGGATAATGTCCAGCGCTTGGGCCACTTCCGGCCAGCATTCCGGTTCCGGACAGTAGCCTGTCGAGTAGTTCGACACCTCCACCACGCCCGGCCACTTCTCCACGGCAAATGCCATCTCTCCTGCCGCCCGCACCCGACCGCCGCCGGCGCAGGCGACGTGTTCGGATCGGCGATCAGCAACCCGCAGCCGGCCTACCTCATCGACGACGAATGTTACGGTCGTCAAGCCCGACTCGTCCGGCTGCTGGCCGGTGGCGCGCAGCCACTCCAGCAACGCGGCCGGCGTGGCGATCGCCGCGCCCGCCGCGCCCTTCGCCTTCCGGCGAATTTCTTCCGGACCAACATAACCGTAGAAGCGCATTCCGGCCGCCCTGTGTCACTCCTCCCCTTCCAGCGTCACCTTCACATCCTGCTTCTTGCCGTCGCGCTCCACCGACAGCGTCACCGTGTCGCCGACCTTGTGCTTGTCCAGCGCGGCGTCGAGGTCGCTGATCTTCTGCACCGGCTGCCCGTCCACCGCCGTGATTAGGTCGCCGAGGTTCACGTCGCCGTTGTCGTCGCGCGTCGTCGGCTGTAGGCCGGCCTTCGCCGCCGGGCCGTCCGGGTCCACGTTCAAGATCAGCACGCCCGTCAGGCCCAGCCGGGTCGTCGTCTGGTCCGGGACGTACTGCGCGCCCAGGCCGGGGTGCGCCACGTGGCCCTTCTGTTTGATGATCTGCGGCACCACCTGGTTGATCTCGTCCACCGGGATGGCGAAGCCGATGCCGGACGACGAACCCGACGGGCTGAAGATGGCCGTGTTCATGCCGACCAACCGGCCGGCGCTGTCCAGCAGCGGGCCGCCGGAGTTTCCGGGATTGATCGCCGCGTCGGTCTGGATCACGTTCTTGATCGGCCGCTGCGTCACCGACTGGATCTCGCGGCCGGTGGCGCTGACGATGCCGCTGGTCAGCGTATGGTCCAGGCCGAACGGGTTGCCGATGGCGAACGCCGACTGGCCGACCTGCAAGTCCGCGGAACTGCCAATGAGGATCGGCGTCAACTTAGCCGGCCCGGCGCCGATGTGGAGTACGGCCACGTCCTTGTCAGGGTAATAGCCAACGACCGTGCCGCGCCAGTTCGACTGGTCGGAGAGCGTGACCTGCACGGCGCCGTTATTCTGCACGACGCTCTGGACGACGTGAAAGTTGGTGACGATGTCGCCGTCCTTGTCCCAGACGAAGCCGGAACCCGTACCCTCCGGCACCTGCTGCACGTTGAGGTTCCAGCGGTCGCGCTGCACGGCCAGCGTCGTGATGTGGACCACCGAAGGCTTGGCGTTATTGTAGATGCCTATTGTGGTTTTTTCGAGGTCCATCAGGTCGCCGCGCGGCGTGACGGTGCGCGGCTGGCCGTCGTTGCCCTGCGGCCAATAGCCGCGCATCAGCATGTAGCCGACCAGCACCCAGCCGCCGAGCGTCACCAGGACGAGCATCAGGACCAGCAGCGGCGAGGATTGCGGCCGTTGCCGCGGCGGGACCGGCGGCGGGCCGGGCCGGTATTCATAGGGGTCGCCGGACATGAGGGAGGTCTCCGAAAGAATAGTAGGGCGGCCGCTCTGCGGCCGCCCTACTATATATCACCCGACCGTCAGCGACTCCAGCCGCCGGCCGACGGCCGGCAGCGCCGCCGACAGCACGTCCTCGACGCGCTCGGCGAAGACGAACCTCATCTCCTGGCGCACCGAGTCGGGCAAGTCATGCAGGTCCTGCTCGTTGTCCTTGGGCAAGACCACCTGCCGCATCCCGGCCCGCCGCGCCGCCAGCACCTTCTCCTTGACGCCGCCCACGGGCAGCACCAGGCCGGTCAGCGTGACCTCGCCGGTCATGGCCGTGTCGCTGCGGAGCGACACGCCGGTGTACAGCGAGGTCAGGGCCGCCACCATCGCCACGCCGGCCGAAGGGCCGTCCTTCGGCGTCGCCCCGGCGGGGACGTGGACGTGGACGGCGTTGCGCCGGAAGACGTGCGGGTCGATGCCCAGCCCTTCGGCGTGCGACCAGACGAACGACTGCGCCGCCCGCGCCGACTCGCGCATCACGTCGCCGAGCTGGCCGGTCAGTCGCAAACCGCCGCGGCCGCCCGGCAGCAGGCTGGCCTCGATGTACAACACGTCGCCGCCCGCCTCCGTCCAGGCCAGGCCCGTCGAGACGCCCGGCTCCAGGTTTTTCCGCCAACGCTCCGGGCGGATGCGCTGCGGACCCAGCAGGTCGGTCAGGTCCTCCGGCCGGACGCGCACCGGCTCCGCCGTCCCCTCGGCGAACCGGCGGGCCACCTTGCGGGCGATGCGGCCCAGGGCGCGTTCGAGGTCGCGGACGCCGGCCTCGCGGGTGTAGCCGCCGATGACGCGCCGCAGGGTGTCCGGCTCCAACGTCAGCTGTTCTTTCGTCAGGCCGGTCTCCGAAAGCCGACGCGGCCACAGGTAGCGCTCGGCGATCTGGATCTTTTCCTCCTCACTGTAGCCGGATAGGCGCAAAACCTCCATCCGGTCCAGCAGCGGCCGCGGGACCGTGTCCAGGGCGTTGGCCGTCGTGATGAACAACACCTTCGACAGGTCGAACGGCAAATCGAGGTAGTTGTCGCGGAAGGTGTTGTTCTGGGCCGGGTCCAGCACCTCCAGCAGCGCGCTGGCCGGGTCGCCGCGGTAATCGCGGCCCAGCTTGTCCACCTCGTCGAGCATCACCACCGGGTTGTTGACGCCGGCCCGCCGTAGCGCCTGCAGGATGCGGCCGGGCATGGCGCCGATGTAGGTGCGCCGGTGACCGCGCAGCTCAGCCTCATCGTGCAGGCCGCCCAGGCTCAGCCGCTCAAACTTGCGGCCGAGGGCGCGGGCGATCGACTGGCCCAGCGACGTTTTGCCGACGCCGGGGGGGCCGACGAAGCAGAGGATCGGCGCCTTGGCCTTCGGGTTCAACTTCAACACCGCCAGGTCTTCCAGGATGCGTTCCTTGACCTCCGTGAGATCGTAATGGTCCTCGTCGAGCACCTGCCGGGTCTTTCTCAGATCGATCGCGTCTTCCGTGGACTTCTTCCACGGCAGTTCCAGGACCAGTTCCAGGTACGTCCGCGTCACCTGGAAGTCCGGGGCGGCGGCCGGCATCCGCTCCAGCCGAGTCAGCTCGCGCTCGGCCTCCTTGCGCACCTCGTCCGGCAGGTCGGCCTCGGTCAGCCGGCGGCGCAACTCATCGACTTCCGCCTTTTCGGGACTTTTTTCGCCGAGTTCTTCCTCGATGGCCCGCATCTGCTGGCGCAGCATGTGCTCGCGCTGCTGCTTGGTCATCTCCGACTCGACCGAGCTGCTGATCTTCTTGCGCAGCTCCAGCACCTGCACTTCGTGCGACAGGTAACCGTGGATCAGCCGCAGCGCTTCCACGCGGGTCGGCGCCTCCAGCAGCGATTGCTCCTTGGCCGCGTCCATGCTGAGCATGGAGCCGAGCAAATACGTCAGCCGCAGCGGGTCGCCGGCCTGGGCCGCGATCTGCTGGATGTTGATCGGCGTCGGCAGTTGCACCAGCGACAGCGCCTTGGCCGCCAGTTCCAGCACCGCCCCTTGCAGCGCTTCGACTTCCGTGCCCGAGTCTTCCGGCCATGCCAGCGGCCGCACGCGGGCCTTGATATACGGCTCCGTCTCCTCGGCCTTGAGGATGGCCACGCGTTCCAGACCTTGGACGATGACCTCGATGCCGTTTTCGCCGCGCTGCGCCTTCTTGATGACGGCGCGCGTGCCGACGGTGTAAAGGTCTTCCAGCCCCGGCGTCTCGACGGCGGCGTCGCGCTGGGCCACGACGACGAACGCCTTCTCCTCCGTGGCCAGCGCGGCCTCCACTGCGGCCAGGGACTGGGCGCGACCGACGGACAGCGGGATGAACAGTTGCGGGAACAGAACCGTATTTTTCAGCGGCAGGATGGGAAGAACCATCACGCCCGTGTCATTTTCTTGCGTCATGGGTGAAAACCTCATCTGAATAGTCAAGCGGTTGCTCTATCGGAATCCTATCTGTCCTCGTCAAGGGGATGCCGTCTCGTCTCTCTCCATCCGCAACCGCCAAAATGGCCGATTCGTCATGCCCCTATTACTCAGTGCAAAATCCGAGCCGGGCAAGGCCGTAAGGCCGACACGGCGCGCGACGGGGGTCTGTCGGCCTTACCCTCATCGGCGTCGTCCGGCGCCGTGCGGCAAGGCCGGATCGGACCACTGCCAGAAAGTTCGGCC
>Ga0182024_10005707_pt1 | contig 27721 bp, 31 predicted proteins | sample P32metaG_FD_120480 | JGI IMG/M metagenome (GOLD analysis project Ga0182024, IMG submission 120480) | Permafrost microbial communities from Stordalen Mire, Sweden - P3-2 metaG (Illumina Assembly) | ecosystem: Environmental > Terrestrial > Soil > Wetlands > Permafrost | place: Sweden: Stordalen...
GAGCCTCTCGACTTAACTCCACTCCGGTCCGAGCCAGGCGCCCAGACCCAGGTGGTTTCCCTCCGCGTATTTGCATTCCGACACTCTATTCGAATGTCACTAATCATTCTGAACGAGAACAGGGGGAAGGATAACGGTACACAGTCAAGTTGTGGTCTCGGCGAGCCCTGCGCGCTGCGCGCCCTTTCCCAAACAGCAAAAGGTATTGGTCGTTGTGACTCGATGATGGACATAGCTATCTTAAATAGCTATCATGATAAGACTATGAAAGTTAGCGTCGCAGACGCGAAGAACAAACTCCCGGAGTTGATTAAAGCCGTAGAGGATGGGGAACCCGTGACCATCTGCCGCCGCGGTGTGCCGGTAGTGGATATAGTGCGCACAAAGAAAGCGACCGGCAAAAAAAGGTTGCTGGGCACGCTAGCGGGCAAAATCGAAGTTCTCGATTCGAATTGGTGGAAGCCAATGACCGACGAAGAGATACAAGCTCTCCTTGGCGGGCAGGATTAAAGTGCGCGTTCTCTTGGACACGGCAGTTCTGATTTTCGCCGCAATATCGCCGGAACGGCTCAGCAACAGAGCGACTGCTATTTTAGAGAATGAAGCGAATGTCTTAGAGTTAAGCGCAGTGTCGCTTTCCGAAATCGCGATCAAGACAGCACTAGGAAAGCTGAGAATCTCGGCCGCTGTCGCGCGACAGGCGGTGGAAGACCTAGGCATCCGCGTCCTACCTTACACAGCCGATCATGCGTTTCAATTGTTCGACCTACCGCTCCATCATGGCGATCCATTTGATCGGCAAATCATCGCTCAAGCCTTGTCAGAGAGGATTCCGATTGTAACTTCCGAAGAGAAATTCAGCCTCTACAAGGGCCTCAAGCTTATCTGGTGAAGTTCATTATCGCGAAGGATTGTGGTAACAGGTTTTTCCTTAGTGGACCTTCGTGGCCTTTGTGGTGAATGGTTGGCAAAATAGGCCACCACTGCAACCAGAATCCGATTGACAACCGCATTTCGACTGCTCTAGCATCATGCTGATGAATTCGCTGACCCATCGCCATCACCATCACCATCATCACCATGCGACGAGCATGTCGGCGGGGGTGTCGGATAACGACATGGGATAACCAAGCACTCATAGGAAAGCCAAGCCCGCTGGCGCAGAACTCGCCGAGCGGGCTTTTACTTTTGTGCGAGCTCCCAGATCTAAGAGCTCTGCGATCTGAGAAAGAGATGAGGACGACGCAATGGAAATCGATTTCGACAAGATGCAAGGCCTGGCGCCCGCGGTCATTCAGGATGCTGACAACGGGGAATTGCTGATGGTGGGCTTCATGAACCGCACCGCGCTGGAGATGACGCTGCGCACCGGGTTTGTGACGTTCTACAGCCGCACTCGCGAAAAACTGTGGACCAAGGGAGAAACGTCCGGCAATCGCCTAAAAGTCGTCGAGGCGCGTACCGACTGCGATCGCGACACAATGCTCTTTCGAGTTCAAGTGCTCGGCGATGGCAACGTCTGCCACAATGGCACGCGCTCTTGCTTCACGGAAAGTCTTTCTCTTGAAAACCCGCCCGATGCACGGCGAACTGCGCAAGAAAAAACCCAAGCAGACACCATCAAGGGGACAGAGCGATGAAATTGCGCTTGGGCATCCCCAAAGGAAGTTTGCAGGAAGCCACGTTGAACCTGTTTGCGCGCGCCGGTCTGCGCGTATACACCAATGCCCGCTCCTATTTCGCAAATACCGATGACCCCGATATCGAATGCCTGCTGATTCGCGCCCAGGAGATGGCGCGCTACGTGGAAAATGGCGCGCTCGATGCAGGCCTAACCGGCCTCGATTGGGTGCTCGAAAGCGGTCTCACAGTCGTCAAAGTGGCTGACCTGATCTACTCCAAACAGAGCATGGGCAAGGTCAAATGGGTGTTGGCAGTGCCCGAGGATTCAAGCTTTCAGAAACTCGAAGACCTCTGCGGTCGAATCATTGCCACCGAACTGGTCAGTTTCACACGCAATTATTTTGCTGGCCGAAACGTCGACGTTCGCGTCGAATTTTCCTGGGGTGCCACCGAAATCAAGCCGCCTTTGCTCGCGGATGCGATCGTCGAGGTAACCGAAACCGGCAGTTCGCTGCGCGCCAATCATTTGCGAATTCTTGAAACCATGCTTGAATCCAACACGCAATTGGTGGCGAACCAGGCCGCGTGGGCCGATGCCGCCCGTCGGCAAAAAATCGAAAACCTCGCCGTCATGCTGAGTGGAGCAATCGCCGCGCTTGGCCGTGTGGGCCTGATGCTCAACGTGCGCAAAGCTGACCTGGCCGCGGTTCTCGGCCTCCTGCCCGCGCTGCAAAATCCCACAGTCGCGCCCCTCGCCGATGGCGAGTGGGTAGCCGTGAATACGGTCATTGAAGAGCAAACGTCCTGGTCGCTGATTCCAAAACTGAAACAAGCAAACGCTCAGGGCATCGTCGAATATCCGCTGAACAAGGTGGTCATGTGATGCGGAAAAATGCGAAGCGCCAAGCAACGCATAATAAAGCAATGCGCTTTAAAGCAACGCGCGCTAAGTCGACGCGTAAAGATGTCATACGCATTCTCGAAGGCGCCGAGGTTGCAAACTTTGTAAATGCCGTTGCCGTGCGCGCTTCGACCGATCTCGCCGATGTCCAACCGGCAGTCCGTCGCATTGTCGCTGATGTTAAGCGTAACGGCGATCGCGCCGTCCGCCGCTACGCCGCCCGTTGGGACGGATTGGGCAAGGGCGAGACTCTGCTTGTTCCCGAAGATGAGCTTCATCAGGCGTGGGAGCAAACCGATCCAGAGTTGCAGAAAGCGATTGAGCACGCCGCGGGAAATATTCGTCGCCACGCGGAATGGCAGCTTCCCACTGAATGGCGGCGCGACATTGAGCTCGGCATTAGCGTCGGCCAGTTGGTGCGCCCTCTCGAATCGGTGGGCTGCTATGTTCCGGGCGGCCGTTACCCGTTGCCCTCCACTGTGCTGATGACAGTGATTCCCGCGCAGGTCGCCGGCGTGCCGCAGATTCGAGTTGTCTCTCCGAAGCCTGCGCAGGCGACCTTAGCAGCCGCCGCATTTCTTGGCGTGCGCGAATTCTATCGAGTCGGCGGCGCGCAGGCAATCGCTGCGCTTGCCTATGGCACCGAAGAAATTCCGCGCGTCGACAAGATCGTCGGTCCCGGTAATCGCTACGTAACCGCCGCCAAGAAGCTGGTGGCTTTCGATTGCGCGATCGAATTTCTCGCGGGTCCGACCGAAGCTGTCATCATCAGCGAAGTCGGAGATCCCGCTTGCATCGCGTCCGATCTCGTGGCGCAGGCAGAGCATGATCCCGACGCACTGTGTGTCTTCATAACACCGGCGACCCGGTTAGTAAAAAAAGTTCAGAACGAAATCCAAAAGCGGATGCGAGTCAACACGATTGCCGCCCAATCACTCTGCCGTCGTGGCGCCATCCTTCGCGTCGATTCGCTGCAAGAGGCGGTCGACGCGGCAAATCGTATCGCGCCCGAGCATCTCACGCTTCCCGCGAAACTGGCTCCGCTGGTGCAGCACGCAGGCGCAGTTTTCCTCGACGAGTTCACGCCTCAGGCGGCCGGCGACTACGTCTCGGGACCAAACCACGTCTTGCCCACCGCCGCAATGGCGCGTGTGCGTGGCGGTCTCAGCGTTCTTGATTTCGTCCGCGTAATCGGCTGCCAACAGGTTTCACCCGAAGGAATAAAACGCATCGGTCCGCCCGGAATAACGCTCGCCAACGCCGAAGGTTTGAAAGGACACGCGGAAGCGTTCCGCGTAAGGTGCTCTCATGCTTGAAGCTCGCGACGCGATAAAAAATCTCCGCGAGTATCACCCGCCTCTGGCTGGCCGCACCGGCCTCCGCCTCGACTTCAACGAAAGCACAATCGGGTGCTCGCCGCGCGTGCTGGCCCGTTTGCGCTCGCTCGACGCCGAGTTGCTGGCCCGTTATCCCGAGCGCGAGCCAGTAGAAAAAGTCGCGGCGGGTTTTCTCGGACTCGATCCATCGCAGGTTTTGCTAACCAACGGAGTAGACGAAGCGATCCATCTGCTCTGTTCCGCCTATCTCGATCCCGGGGACGAAGCGCTCATTGCCGTGCCAACGTTCGCCATGTACGCGGTGTTCGCGCAGGCTGAAGGCGCCCGCGTTATCGAGGTGCCTGCCAGTGACAACTTTGAATTTCCCGCGCAAGAGGTGCTCGCCAAAATTAGCTCGCGAACGCGCCTCATCGCGATCGCAAATCCTAACAATCCCACCGGCACAGCAGTCGCGAAAAACATCTTGATACAGATTGCGCAGGCTGCACCGCAAGCTGCAGTGCTGGTCGATGAGGCGTACTTTGAATTTCACGGAGAGACGCTGATCGACCATATACGCCCCGACCAAATGCGCATCGACGGAACGCTAACTGGCGACCCTCCGCCGATCGAGAATCTTTTTATCGCGCGAACTTTTTCTAAGGCCTACGGTCTCGCCGGTTTACGAATTGGCATTCTTGCGGGAGACCCCCGCCAGATAGCGATGGTTCGCCGCGTCGCTTCACCTTACAGCGTCAACGCAGCGGCCCTCGCAATTTTGCCGGAAGCTCTCGAAGATCAGGATTACGTCGCCCACTACGTCGCCGAAGTGCGCAGCAATCGCGAGCGCTTGCAACGGGAACTAGGAGATCTCAGATTGCAATACTGGCCCAGCCACGCCAACTTTGTCCTCGTTCGCATTGGTTCAGCCCACGCGGAATTTGTTAGAGCGCTGCGCGATCGCGGAATCCTGGTGCGCGATCGCAGCTCCGATCCCGGATGCGACGGTTGCGTCCGCCTGACCGTCGGGACGAACGAAAATACGCACACTCTCATCAATGCGCTGCGCGAAGTCGTCGAGCAGCTTGGACTGCGACTTCCTTCAGAGATTGCGCGAAACGGGGTGCGGGTGTGAGGAAGGCCAAACTGCATCGCAAAACCGCAGAGACTGAAATTAAAATCGCGCTAACCATCGAGGGCCGTGGCAAGTACGAAGTGTCCACGGGAATTCGATTCCTCGACCACATGCTGGAATTGTTCACGCGTCATGGCGGTTTTGACTTGAAACTTGCCGCTACGGGCGACCTCGATGTTGATCAGCATCACACCGTCGAAGATGTCGGCATCAGTCTGGGCGAGGCGTTCGACCGGGCATTGGGCGATCGGCGCGGCATTCTGCGCGCCGGCTATTTTCTCATGACCATGGATGAAACTCTCGGTCTCGCAGCGGTCGACTTCGGCGGCCGCGCAGTCGCCGTAGTTCAGACAAAAGTCCGCGCCACGCGCGTCGGCGATCTGCAGACAGAATTGGTTGCCGATTTTTTCGAAGGCTTCGCACGAGGAGCGCGCGCCAATGTTCACGTGCGCGTGATGTATGGGCGCTCCAGCCATCACAAGATCGAGGCGCTGTTTAAGGCTTTCGCGCGAGCGCTTCGTGTCGCCTGCTCGCGCGATCGTCGCCTGGGACAAATGCTGCCAAGCACCAAGGGGCTCCTATGATGGCGCCTAATATGATTGCGGAAACGATCGTCATCGTCGATTACGGCGCGGGCAATCTGAATTCGGTGAAGAAAGCGTTCGATTATCTCGGCGCTAACGTCGTCGTGACCTCGGAGCCTGAGAAAGTTGCGACCGCCGGCAAGATCGTTCTCCCCGGCGTCGGGCATTTCTCCGCCCTGGGTGCTCTCGTCAACATGGGCCTGCGAGAAGCCGTGCTGCAAGGCGCGCGCGCAGGCAAGCCGCTCCTTGGGATCTGCCTTGGAATGCAGTGGCTCTTCGAGGGCAGCGACGAGGCACCGGAACTGTCGGGTGCGGGAATTTTCGCGGGACGATGCCGTTCGTTCCCGTCGTCGGTGAAATCGCCGCATGTGGGATGGAACTCACTCGCGGTGAAGGAAGGCTCGCGCCTGTTGCGCGACGTAGCCCCCGAATCATTTGTGTACTTCACCCATTCGTTTCGAGCGCCAGTCGTCGCGGCTACCGCCGCGTCGACCGAATACGGCACGCCGTTTTCCGCCGTGGTCGAAAAAGAAAATATTTTCGGAGTGCAGTTCCATCCCGAGAAATCGTGGAATGTCGGTCTTCTCATGCTCAAGAATTTTTGCGAGCTGGATTAGCGAATTCGATTTCTAATTCCGATGCGATGCCGAATTGTGAGGTTGACTAATTGCTGACCAAGCGCATCATCGCCTGTCTCGATATGGACGGCGGCCGGGTGGTGAAAGGCGTGCAGCTCGTCAACCTGCGCGACGCTGGCGATCCGCCGGAATGCGCCGTCGCGCACGCGCGCGATGGAGCGGACGAAATCGTTCTGCTCGATATCACGGCCACCAGCGACAATCGCCAGACGGTGCTCGACGTAGTATCGCGAACGGCGCGCTCGTTGTTTGTTCCCTTCACCGTCGGCGGAGGAATCCGCGAACTTTCCGATGCCGCTGAAGTATTCGACGCTGGCGCGGATAAGATTGCGATCAACTCGGCAGCGGTGAAAGATCCCACGCTGATCGGAGAGATCGCCGCACGCTTTGGCTCGCAAGCCGTCGTTGTCGCTATCGATGCGCGGCGTGTGAAGGAGGGTTCGGTAAAAAGTGGCTTCGAGGTATTCGTCGCCGGCGGACGCACTCCCACCGGCCGCGACGCGCTGCAGTGGGCGCGCGAGGCCGCCGCTTGCGGTGCCGGGGAAATCCTGCTTACTTCGATGGACCGCGACGGAACCAAATCCGGCTTCGACTGTGAATTGACAAAGCTCGTTGCCGAGGCAGTTTCCATTCCCGTAATTGCCTCGGGCGGCGCTGGTTCGCCGCAGCACTTCATCGACGTGTTCCGCGAGGGGCACGCTGACGCCGCCCTGGCCGCTTCCATTTTCCACTTCGGTCTCGAAGACATCGGACAATTGAAGCGCGAACTGCAAGCCGCGAATGTGCCCGTGAGGTGGCCATGCTGATTCCATCGATCGATCTCATGGGCGGCAAAATCGTGCAGTTGGTTCAGGGAGAAAAGAAGAAGTTAGAGTTCGATAACTTCGACTACTGGATCGATCGCTTCTCAAAGTATCCCATTGTTCAACTCATTGACCTCGACGCCGCACGCGGCACCGGCGACAATCGCGCGATCGTTAAGCGGATCGTCGGCCGGCTGAATTGCCAGGTTGGTGGCGGCATTCGCGACATTGCAACCGCGCGAGAGCTTCTGGACCTCGGCGCGCAAAAGGTAATCATCGGCTCCGCATTATTAACCGAGGGCCGAATTAATCGCGAATATGCTCGCACCTTATCCGACGAGCTCCCGGCCGCAGCTCTCATGTTTGCTCTCGACTCGCGCGGAGGCAAGGTGGCGATCGACGGATGGCGAACGGAGACAGCGATCACTGCCTTCGATATGATTCGCGAGCTGCAATCATTTTGCGAAACATTCCTCTACACCCACATCGACACGGAAGGTTTGATGGGCGGAATTCCGATGGACACAGTGCAGGCGATCTGCCGCGCCACTATCCGCCATCTCGTCGTAGCGGGTGGCATCACCGCACAGCAGGAGATCGATCGCCTCGACGCCATGGGAATTGATGCCGTAGTAGGTATGGCGCTTTACAGCGGAAAAATTCTCGGGTGAACAATATTGTCGTGCGAGCGCAAAACCAAATCGTGTGGAAGCTCGGCACCTTCATCCTGCCGCGGCGCTGAGCATTGCCTCCTCAGCATACAATCTTTGCAAAAAAAGGGACCGTTTGTCGGTTCCCTTCGATATTGATATCCGAGAAGGGTTACTGCTGGCGCGGCTTGTGGCGATGTGATAATTTCCCCCTACGCCATTTTTGCCTCTGCGCGTTAGCAATAAATAAAAGAAGAGCCGAAGCTATGCCGGGTTTTTCTGACAGCCCATCCAAACTCGAAGTCACTCAACTTCTCAAAGCGTGGGGCACCGGAGACGACAAGGCACTCGACCAGCTCACTCCGGTCGTGCAGCAGGAGCTTCACCGCCTCGCCCACCGCTGTATGTCCAGAGAAAGGCCGGGTCACACCCTGCAAACCACCGCTCTGGTCAACGAAGTCTATCTTCGCCTGGTTGACGTCAATGCAGTCGAATGGCAGGATCGCGCCCACTTCTTCGCGATTTCCGCGCGCATGATGCGCCGCATCCTCACCGATTTTGCGCGTTCGCGAAATTACCAGAAGCGCGGTGCCGGAGCCGTGCAGGTTTCCTTCGACGAAGCTCTCATCGTTAGTCCAGAAAAAGATGGCGACATCATGGCTCTCGACGAAGCGCTAACCGAGTTCGCCGTCCTCTATCCGCGGCAGAGCCAAGTAGTTGAGCTGCGCTTTTTCGGCGGCCTCGAAATGAAAGAAACGGCCGAAGCTCTTAAAGTATCGCCCGAGACGGTCAAGCGCGATTGGCGATTTGCCAAAGCGTGGCTGCGCCGCGCTCTGTCTGGTGAAACTATCGCCGACGCGATCGACGACAACAACGAAGAAGCTAACGACGAACCAAGGAAAGAGACCGCCTGAAACCAAGCGGAGCGACGAACGATGGACGAGAGGGAAGTCGAATGCGCGCGGCGCCTGGAGCAGCTCTATCACTCCGCACTCGAACATCCCGAGGCCGAGCGCGCCACTTTTCTCGCCACCGAGATGTGGCGCCGATTCCGCCCTCCGCTAGGAACTCGAATCGCTTCTCGCGCACGACAAAGCCGACAGTTTTATCGAAGAGCCGGCCCTCGAAGTGGCCGCCCGCATGGTCGCTCGGCAACGCCGCCGCTCGGGCGATGATAGCGGCGGCGTAGTTCTCGGGCAGACCGTCTCCCACTATCACATTCTCGAAAAATTGGGCGGCGGCGGAATGGGCGTTGTCTACAAGGCCCGCGACACGCGCCTTGGCCGCCTCGTAGCGTTGAAATTCCTCCCTGAGGATTTCGCCGCCGATCCCACCGCCATCGTCCGATTCCAGCGCGAGGCCCGCGCCGCCAGCTCTCTCAACCATCGCAATATTTGCACCATCTACGATATCGGCGAGGAGTCCGGTCGAGCCTTCATCGCCATGGAGTATCTTGACGGCCAGACGCTGAAACATCTCATCGAATCTGGCCCGATCCCAACCGCTCGCCTGCTCCCGCTCGCGATCCAAATCACCGAGGCGCTCGAGGCTGCGCACGCTCAAGGCATCATCCATCGCGATGTGAAGCCCGCCAACATTTTTGTCACCCAGCGTGGCCAGGTCAAAGTCCTCGATTTCGGACTGGCAAAAGTTTCGCCTCAGCGCCAAACGTTGGCCACCGGCCCGACCGCTCCGCGATTTTCCGACGGAGGCTCACACGACCAGCTCACCAGCCCGGGCATGGCTCTGGGCACCGTCGCTTACATGTCGCCGGAGCAGGCGCGCGGCGAAGAACTTGATGTCCGCACCGACCTGTTCAGTCTCGGCGCGGTCCTCTACGAGATGGCCACAGGCCGCCGCGCCTTTGATGGAAACACCGCCGCCGTAGTTTTCGACGCCATCCTCAATCGCAATCCGCTCTCCATGTCGAATCTCGATCCCGCGCTCCCCGAGGGACTGGCCCACATCATGGCCAAGGCTCTCGAGAAAGATCGAAAGAATCGCTACCAGAGCGCGACCGAAATCCTCGACGATTTGAAGGCGATCGCCGCAGGCCGGCGCGCTCGTGTCGCCCGCGCTCTTGCCAACCGCAAGCTGTGGATCGCAGCTATCGCCACTCTCGCGATTATTGCAATTGCCGCGGCGGCCCTCACCATTCGCCAACGCCGATTACATCAACTGAGCGAACAAGACACGCTCGTCCTGGCCGATTTCAGCAACAGCACCGGCGACCCAGTTTTCGACGATACGTTGAAGCAGGCGATCTCCGTGCAACTGGCGCAGTCGCCATTTCTAAATATTCTCTCCGATGCCAAGACTCGCGCCACCTTGCGGCTGATGGCGAAGCCGCCCGGCACGAAGCTGACTCCAGAGCTCGCGCGCGACCTCTGCCAACGCGCTGCCGCCAAGGCTTACATCGCCGGTTCCATTGCCAGCCTCGGCAGCGAATACGTTATCGGCGTCGATGCCATCAATTGTCAGACCGGCGACGCTCTGGCACAGGAGCAAGTCACCGCCGCCAACAAAGAGCAGGTCCTGAAAGCCTTGGGAGAAGCCACCACCAAGCTTCGCTCGCGACTCGGCGAATCGCTCGCCAGCATTCAGAAGTTTGACACTCCAATGGGCGAAGACACCACGCCTTCGATCGAGGCCGTCAAGTTTCTTTCGCTGGGCAGAAAGGCGCAGCAGGAAAAAGGTGGCGACGCCGCAGTTCCGTATTTCAAACATGCCATCGCGCTCGATCCAAATTTTGCCGCCGCCTATGCCGCGCTGGGCACGACCTATTTCAATCTGCGCGAGCCGGCCCTCGCCAACGAAAACCTGCAAAAAGCATTCGAGCTGCGCGACCGCGTCAGTGACCGCGAGCGCTACTGGTTCTCCGCCTACTACTACCATCTAGTAATTGGCGATTTGGATAAAGCAGTCGAAACCTACCAGCTATGGGCAGAAGATTATCCCCGCGATAATGCCCCACGCGGCAACTTAGGAACAATTTACGGCTACCTCGGTCAATACGATAAAGGCGTAACCGAACTGCTCGAAGACCTCCGCCTCAACCCAGACACTGTGGCCGGCTACAACAATCTCATGAGTCACTATACCGCTCTCAATCGTCTGGAAGAAGCCAAAGCCGCCTACCAGCGCGCCAAAGCGCGCAACCTCGACGCTCCTTTCTTGCACTGGAATTTATACGGAATCGCCTTCCTTCAAAAAGATGCAGCCGAAATGCAAAAGCAGGCGACCTGGGCAGCCGGCAAGCCGCAGGGAGAAAACATGCTGCTCTCCGCCCAGTCCGACACCGAGGCCTATGCAGGCCATCTCGGCCGCGCGCGCGAACTCACGCAACAGGCCATGCAATCCGCTGCGCAAAACGATCAGCAGGAATCCGTCGGCCAATGGCAGATGAACGCGGCCTTGCGTGAAGCCGAGTTTGGCAACACAACCCGAGCCCGCCAGCAGATCGACGAAGTGCTGGCCAAGTCGCCGAACCGAGACTTGCAGATACTGGGCGCTCTGGCCCGGGCGCGCACCGGAGACTCGGCGCGCGCCGAGCAAATGGCCGACGATCTAGCCAAACAATTCCCGCAGGATACCGTTGTCAACCGCTACTGGCTGCCCACGATTCGAGGCGCCATCGAGATCGACCGCAAGAGTCCCGCCAAGGCAATCGACGCGCTCGCCATCTCCGTGCCCTACGAACTCGGCAATCCCTCGCCCCAGGCCGAGATCGGAGCCTACCTCTATCCCGCCTATATTCGCGGGCAGTCTTACTTGCTCTTGCAGGATGGCGAGAAAGCCTCCGGAGAGTTCCAGAAATTTCTTACCCATCCTGGCATTACCGTCAATTGTCCGCTCGGCGCGCTCGCCCATCTTCAACTCGGCCGCGCTTATACGCTGATGCGCGATCCCGCCAAAGCACGCTCCGCCTATGATGACTTCTTCGCCTTGTGGAAAGACGCCGATGTCGACGTACCCGTCTTGAAGCAGGCCAAAGCGGAATACGCCAAATTGCAATAGTGCGGTTGGCCGCAGCGGGTCGATCTCCAGAAAAATATTTACGTGACGCCGAAGAGTCAGTGGATCGGGTCATCGCTGTCAGTCGCTAGCAGTGGTCGTAAGGTTGGTTGCCACTAAATTTAAATTGTCATCCTGAGCGAAGCGAAGGACCCATGCATTTGCTCGAAGCATCGGAATGCCAACTTCGCTCGCGATGATCGTGCGACCTAAGAGACAAACGGAGAAAGTACAAGTCATGCCGTTTATCGAAGCCGGAGAACTACGCACGCATTACGCACTAACGGGCGAAAAAGAATCGGTGCTGCTTCTGTCGAATTCTTTGGGCACAGATTTTCCATGTGGGATCCGCAAACGCCAACGCTGCAGCGAAATTTTCGCATCCATCTCTCAACCCTCGCCCTCTTTGCGCTTCTTCGCAGCCGAGAGTTTTCGAACTACCTCGCTCGGCAAAGGAACGCTCTTCAATCGATGAGCTTCCGTCGGATGCGCCGCCGCCCATACGTGCGTCTCCGAGCCCTCCATCGCCAGCACTCCATCGCGCAAAAATCTATGGCTGATCACGAAACTGCTCTTCTTCCATTCGATGACCGAAGATTCCGCCACCAGTTCATCGCCATAAGTTGAAGGAGTGATAAATCGCGCCCGTGCTTCCACCAGCGGAATGCCAACCACGCCATGGGCCTTGAACAGTTCACCGAGTGGAAGTCCCGCCGCACGAAACAGCGCCGACGTGCATTGATCGAACCAGCGAAAATAGTTGGCGTAGAAAACAATATTGGCGGGATCGCAATCTCCAAACTCGACCCGTATGCGAATTCGGTTGATGAACATTACCTTTTTCCCCTGAGCCAAAGAAGCGCATTGTGAAAAACAGATGACGGCGTTACGCGGCGAAGGCCCCCTCAACTCTGTGCCCGGTGCTTAATCTCAATCATAAGGATATTGATTTCAAGTGGTCCCAGGTTCTCTACCGTGTGCGGAGGAAGCGGTTGCATCCACTGTGCGCAAGGAGTCTTGGGTGCCGCCCCAGCCTGGCGGCTGTCAAACAAAACGCCGCCCTTCTCATCTCTTCGGATGAAATGACTGAAGCTCTCAACATAAGCGACGCCGCCCCAGCGATGTGTGTGCAGCGGCACCATCTCTCCAGCCGCGATGCGGGTGCGGATAACACGAACCTGCTCGTCTTCCAGCAATAATTGATGGTGAGCCGGCGCGGCTGTCAACGCGTCGAGCGAATCGGGCCAAGGCCAGCGTTTCGGATTCGGAATCACGGGATTCTGGCTCACGCGTTTCCCAACTCGGCAATTTTACAAAAATTGTGCCATTCCGTCTGAAGGATTACAGGCAAAAAAACTGACCGAAACCGCCAGGCGGTCTCGGTCAGCAAGATTCAATTCTCGCAGCAGATATCGATTGACTTATTTATTGTCTTCTCTAGCTTCGGCAACATGGGCCTGGTGACCCGCTTCCGACACAGCCGCCACAAACGCTTCACCGCTTCGCGGCGTCGCAGCATGGCCCGAAAGAATGTTGCGGAACATCATGTGATGGCCATAAATGGCGCGAGTCGAATCGTTGTCCTGCTCGATAACGGCGCCTTCCAGCGTCAAGCCCGCGAACACGCCTTTCGAGCGTGAATAAGTCAAAACTTCAGTGTTCAGCAATATGTCGGTTCCGGCAGAAGTGTGACGGCCTACTGGCCCCGCTGCCACAGATCCTTCACCGGTAAGTTCAAACTTCGTCGAGAGCAGATGCTGCAAACCACGGTCATTCATCACCAGCATGACCAGGTCCACACCTTCCACTCCGATCTGCAATCCCCAGCTTCCACCGCCAACCGAGACGAATGCCGGAGCGCTCCAGCCATCACCCGTGCGGCACGATGCTACGCCGCGTCCGTGCTTTGCGCCGAAGATGAAGCCGCCTTTAATCATGTTGGGCACGATCACGATGCACTTGGCGCCGCTCAATACTTCCTCGGGGATTCCTTTGTCAGGCGTCGACATGATCGACTGAAGAACGTCTACGGATTTCTGCATACGCTCGACGGTATCTTCACGATCCGAGCCTGCAAACGCGAAGGTTCCGGCCAAGCCGATCAAACTCATTAACAACAGCGACATTATCTTTTTCATGTTTTATTCCTTTTGAAATCTGCGGCGCCTAAGAGGGGAGGGCTTCAGATAACTGACTTAGCTCAGCCGACCTGAAAGAGAGAGAAGAACTGCTCATCTCTAAAAGCTATGGTCGCACAGCGGCCAAGAGGATATCTGATCTACATTGCTCACGTTTCAGTGACCTCGTTGCTGCCCGTTTGTGAGCAATCTTGCACAGAATAAGCGGCCAGAAGATGTCATTGTCATGCTGGCAAAGAGAAACACCTATTAGGTGAATCGCTAATGGAACGCATGCTTCGCCAATGGCAAGATCGTTTTCGACGACGGATGGCCTCAACCAAGGCATCCGTCGCGAATCTGTTCGCCGCCGTGACCCCGCCAGTCCGCGGTTTCGCGTCGCAAAGAATGTGCCCGTTTTGCGGATTAATCACGCCGCGCTCAAAGACTTCCTGCCTCGAGTGCGGCAAGTCGCTGGCGCCAGCAACAAGATAGTGAATTTTCAGGGGCAGCTCATTTTCGGCGACCCTCAAATGAGACTAGGAGATCAATATGCTTTGGACAATTTTCGTGGTGCTTCTGATTCTGTGGCTGCTAGGCTTTAGCCTCCACATCGCCGGCGGCCTGATTCATATTTTGCTGGTGGTTGCGCTCGTCATACTCGTCATTAACCTAGTGAGCGGCCGTCGCATTGCCTGAAGGGGAGTCACAGGCCTCGCCCAAGCCAAAGATTCACATCTCCGACTTCGGTTCGTCGGAATGCACATACCTTGATGTGTGTCTGAGTCAACGTGCCCTTGGGCGTTGTCGTCCGCGTAACCGTCACTATTTTGGGTCCGTCCTTTGTGGTCGTCGTCCTTACGGAACCCTTAGAAGTACGTTTAGTCTTGGTTTTCCTTGTCACCATCTCGTCTAGTTCCGGGATTTGAGTGGGATTTCCGGGAGTCGCCGCGCTGATCAGCCCCGCGAACGCGCTCCACCTATGCTGAGCGCGATTCCGCCCGCAATCAACACAGCGCTAATAATCGGCGAAACCCGCTCACTATGAGTGGTCTGCACTCCCAGGTTCGCACCGCCGATCTTAACGCCCTCACTCTGAGTGTGCGGGATAGGCACCACCAAAGAAGCAACGCCGAGCACAATTAAGATGATCCCGGCAAAAAGCAGAATTTTCATCTCGAATCCTCATAGACAACTGGACTTGCTTGCCAAAAAGAAAAGCGTGCCGCCTAGAACAGTTAATCGTGCAGCACCACTCCGAGCAGCGAGCTGTGAACTTGCAACCCGCCCTCGGGGCCGCCCGAGTAATCGACAAACCCCAGCTTTCTGAACCGGTTCATAAAAAAGCTCACCCGCGAACGCGTAGTCCCAACCATCTCCGCCAGACTCTCCTGGCTGATCTTGGGAATCACAAGCTCCGGGCCGCCCTCCTTGCCAAAATGAGCCAGCAGCAGGAGGATTCGCGCCAATCGCTTTTCGCTGGAGTTAAACAACTGATCGACCAGATCTTCTTCATAGCGCACATTCCGCGCCAGCAAATACGCCACAAACATCTCCGAAAGCGCCGGCTCGCGATGCAGCGCGTCGATCATAACTTTCTTATCGATGCGCTGAATTTCACAATCCGTCATGGCCTCCGCCGACCCCATGCGCAGCGTCTGCCCGGCCAGACATCCCTCGCCAAAAAAATTTCCGTCGGCCAGCAGGCCGATCGTCGCTTCGCGCCCCGTCTTGGAGACGACGGTAAGTTTCACCTTGCCTTTTTGTATATAGAAGACGGAGTCCGCCTTGTCCTCCTGAGCGAAGATTCCTTCCTTCTTGACAAAACTCAGGTTCTTCCGGCCGTCGCCGATCGTGGCCAGAAAAAGGTTGGGATCGAATCTGCGGATCTTCCGCTTGGCCAACGGAGTGGTGCTCATCAACCTAAATTCTACCGCCGAAAGCATGCTTTTACGCAAGAATTTCGACGTTTCAAGCGCAAGGCCCGAAGTGATAGTGCGTGTCGTGACCCAGGTTTGTAGAATGCCGGTGGTACCCCATCAGACGATGTAAGTAGGGAGGCGTCCAGAATTCTGTTCAAAATTAGACTGTGCCCCGAAGGATCGGCGCGCGAGCTAAGCGCTCCCAAACTGTTGTCTCGCGAAGCCCGGAACATCATCACCACACATCCGGCTGATCACCGGCACCAACCGGCTTGACGCTTCGCCTTTCGGGACAAACGCGTCAACCACCTTCAATACGTCTTCTGAGATCTCGTCGTCGTTGGAGACCATGACGATGGGAATCTGTGGCCGGTGGCGCTTGATTTCAGTCGCCACCTCATCCCCGTTCATCTCCGGCATGTGGTAATCGACGATCACTGCGGCAACCACGCAGGCAAGCGCAGCTTGCACGCCTATTCGGGCGGAGGAGGCAGTGAGAACCGCAAATCCGCGCCTTTCGAGCAGCGCTCGGTGGTAGCCCAATGTGCTGTCATCATCGTCGATGCGGAGAATCGTTTTGCGGCTCGCCTGATTGGACATGAGCTAGCGCCCCCACACTATGATCATCTTTGATCCATCCCCCGCCTGGCTGTTCAATTCTGCACACTTTTCGTTAATTCTTACTTATCAGATTGCTTCTTATCGGGCCAACCTATACAGGTTTTATGGGATTCATCGCTTTTTTGCTCATCGACTTTTCGGGCTGGAGGAGCGCATAACTCGCCGGCCCTGCCGGCTCAAAACTGTGCAATTTTGAACAGACACTCCTAATGTCCGGATTGTAAGGTTCTTCGGATAGGTCGCTAGGTCACGGATGCGAAGAAGCGATGCGGACCCTTCCCCGGACCGCGTTGTTCTTCTCTGGTGGTGCGGCAGCAGCAAGTCGCACCACATCTTTCTGATTGTTCAGCAATGGCAAAACGCGAAATGCCGCGAAGCCCAGAAATAACGCTCCGAAATGACGACCGCTGTGCTCAAGGCCGCTTGTAAACCACTCCACCCTTCATCACGAACTCCACCTTCTCCATCACAGAAACATCCGCCAGCGGATCGCCCGGCACCGCCACAATATCCGCCAGTTTTCCCGCCTCAACCGTTCCCAATTCCTTCTGCGTCCCCAGCAACTCCGCGGCGCTTGACGTAGCCGCGCGTATCGCCTGCGCCGGAGTCATGCCAAACTTCACCATCGACGTAAATTCCTTCGCCGGATTAATCTTCCAATCAAATCCTCCCGCATCCGTTCCAAAAGCAATCTTCACGCCCGCGTGCATCGCGCGGCGAAAAGTGTCTTCATGAATCGAGATCATCTTCACCCACACCGGAGCGCCCGTCGCCGCGCGCCCTTGCGCCACATATTCACCAACGTAAATCGTCGGCACATAAAAAATTCCCCGCGCCGCCATGGTCTTCAAATCCGCATCGCTGATGTAGTTCCCATGCTCAATCGAATCCACTCCCGCCTCGACCGAGTTATGCACTCCATTCAGCGCCATCGCATGAGAAGCCACCTTGCGCCGTTCGCGATGCGCCTCATCCACAATCGCTCTTAGCTCGTCCATCGTGAACGTCGGAATATCATCAAGCACGCCATCGTCGCGCACCCAATACGAGCGGTCGCTATAAACTTTGATCCAATCCGCGCCGTGACTGATCTGCTCACGCACCGCCTGCCGCGCATTGTCCGTCCCGTCAACCAACTGCACCCCATGCGGCACCGCCACATTCGGAGCATATCCCTGCAGCGGATAAGCCCCCGTCACATCCATTGCCCGCGTCGCCGCCTGCATCCGCGGCCCAGGAATAATTCCGTTGTTGATCGCTTTCTTTACGTCAACATCGGCATAGCCCGCGCCCTCCGTCTCCACGTCGCGGATCGACGTGAACCCATACTCCAGCGCCCGCCGTGCATTCACCGTCGCCAGAATCGTTCGATACTCCGGCGACTCCTTCAGCAACTGCTCGTCATAATCCGCCGCCGTAATGTCTCCCTGCAGCAAAATGTGTGTATGCGTATCCATCAGTCCCGGCAGGCAAGTAGACCGCGATAGATCGATCACGTCCACTCCGCTGGGAGCAGTCGCGCCCACATCCTTGATCTTTCCATCTTCCACCACGATCACCACATTCCTGCGCAGCGAATCTCCTCGCCCATCGAAAAGATTCCCGCACTTCAACGCCACCGTCTTTGACGCAGATATTGCCGTGGATGTCTGCGCCACGCAAAATCCCGCGACCGCAAGCGCAAAACAAAGCGCCGCAATTTGTCGCTTCATGATTCCCTCCACTGGTGATGCAGCTTTGGACATGCTCAACCTCGGCTTGACAGTTTACTGAAAACGCCCTTGGTTCTTGCTTTCGGGTGGCACAGCGGTTCACCGCCATTGTTCTTGTTTTTGGGTGGCGCAGCGGTTCACCGCTGCGATAAGAACCCCTTTTTAAATGACGGCTTCAGCCGCTGAGGGATCTGCCGCGTACAGCCCCCTCAAGCCCCGCGAATTTACTTCCTTCAATTCATCACTGGCCTACTTATTTTCCTTCTCCTTGCTTTTCGGATCCTCCGCCGGCGCCACCGCCCCCGGCATAACCTTCAGCGCAGCTCCGCGCTGCTCATCAAGCTCAGGATGCGGCAACGGCTTACGCGGCAGCATCTGGTCGCGCATCGCTGTGTTGTAAACGAAGATCGCCTCCACCGTCGCCGCCTGCGCCAGGTCAGGCGCCTGCAGCCGCTCATACGTGTCCATGTTGGAGTGATGCGTCCGCGATCCATAGTCCAGTCGATCCTGTATGAACTGGAATCCCGGAATCCCCACCGCATCGAACGATTCGTGATCGGTCCCGCCCGTATTGCGCGTAGTAATCGTCGTGACGCCAAGATCCTTCAGCGGTTCCATCCACTGCGCAAAAATAGGACCCTCCGCCGCATTCTCCTGCAAATAAATCCCCATAATTTTTCCCGTGCCATTATCGACATTAAAGTAGCCGGAAATTTTCGTCTGCTCAGCTTTCACCACAACCGGCCCGGCCGGCTTGCGCAGATATTCCGGCTTCTCCAACTCCTCAGGAGCCGTCGAAAGCGGCACATATCCAAAATGCTGTTTCACATATCCGGCCGAGCCAAATAGTCCCTGCTCCTCTCCCGTCCACAGCCCAATGCGTATCGTCCGCCGCGGCTTCACCTGCAGCGCGTTGAGAATCCGCATGACCTCCATCGCCACCACCGTGCCCGCGCCGTTGTCGGTCGCGCCCGTCCCCGCGATCCACGAATCGAGATGGCCTCCCACCATCACCACTTCATCTTTCAGCGCAGGATCAGTCCCCGGAATTTCCGCGATCGTATCGAAGCCATGTTCATGGTCGCCAAAAAACTTGGCATCAATATTCATTTCAATGCTCACCGGCACATTAGCCTTGAGCAGCCGATACACGCGCCCATAATTCTCAATCGCCGTCACCGCCACCGGAACCGGATCGGCGTCATCCCTCAGGTAAGACGTCTTCGTCAAAAACGAGCCATTATCGTCGAAGATCGTCCCCCCCGAGCCGCCGCCGTCCCGCCCGTCGCGGCTGGGAAGAATCACCGCCAGTGCGTGCTCCGAAGCCAGAAACTTCGCCGTCTTTTCCCGCAGCTCCCGGCGCTTCACATAATCCGGAACTCTCTCCGAAAACGGCTTCGGCTTTTCCAGCGGATAATCCGCAACCTTGGCGAGATCCTTCTCGTCCATCCGCGTAAACAGCGGCTTATCCACCGGATTCACCTCCCGCATCTCTCCCAGCAAAACAATCTTTCCCGCCAGCTTGCCCTTATATCGATCGAAATCTTTTTCGTCCTTGATATCAACCCACACCGCCGGCCCGCTCACCGCGCCGTTAGTAGAAGGCGACCAGGGCGCCGCCTGCGCAATAAAAACAGCCGTGTCCGGCGACGTCATCCTCACCCACGTATTAAGCTGCTGCCACCCCATCCCAAACTCGCCCCAATCCTCGAGATGCGCATTGCTGCAACCCATCGCCGTCAATTGATCGCGCGTCCATTCGTTGGCCTTCTTAACATTAGGAGACCCAGTCAGCCGCGGACCAATCCCATCCGCCAACGCCGACGCATACTCCATCACATGCGAATGCGTGATCCCCTCGTCCCGTATGCGCTGGTACATCGTGTACTCGATATTTTCTTTGGCCGGCTGCGCCTGTTCATACGACGGTTTGTCCGCATCGGACGCCGCCGCCTTTTTATTCTTGTCCGCAGCCGAAATGGATAGAGGCAAAACAAAGCACAGCAACAACGCAAAGCTGATTTTGAAAGTGGTCTCGGTTCGCATGGATTCGCTTTCTCCCGGGAAAAACTTCCCCAGAAGAGTAGCAGAAATAAGATCAGGGATGCTCGCTGCCTACCAGGTAATAAGGGTGTTTAACGCCACAGCGTAATAACTACCCACAAGTGTCGATTTAGCCACAAGGTCGCCCCAGCATTATCAAACACTTACACCTACGTACACCAACGTACATACACAAATGCCACAACAAATGTTCCGCGTGGAACATTTGTACTTACAAAAACATACTGACAAATGTTCCACGTGGAACATATCTCCATTCTGCCAACTCCGAAGCTGGGCCACTGGGTACTGCCCTACGAGAAGCGGACCTTCACGTCCGGCCCCTTCTCCAAATGGATGCTTTCTATGAACCGCACCCGCCCGGTCTTTAAGGTCAGGATCACCGACGAGGTCCTGGTCCCTTCGGCGAAGAAGCGAACACCCTTCAGCAGCGCGCCTTCCGTGACGCCAGTAGCTCCAAAGATCATCTGCTTTCCCGGCGCCAGGTCTTCCGCCTCATAAATCCTTTTCGCGTCTTTGATCCCCATCTTGGCGATGCGCTCTTCCAGTTCCGGCTTGTCGATCACCAGCCTGCCGACCATGTAGCCGTTCAGGCAGCGGATCGCGGCCGCCGTGATCACTCCCTCCGGAGCGCCTCCCGAGCCCATGACCGCGTGCACTCCCGTCCCCATGACGGCCGCGGCTATGCCCGCCGAGAGATCGCCGTCGCCAATCAGCCGTATGCGAGCGCCCGCCTTCCGAATGTCGGCGATCAGCGTCTCGTGCCGCGGACGGTCGAGTACGACAATGACAAGATCGTCTACGCCGCGATGCATACGGCGGGCGATGTTCTTCAGGTTGACGGCGACGGGCGCGTCCAACTCGACGGCGTTCTTGCACGATGGCCCGACGACGATCTTCTCCATGTAGCAGTCAGGAGCATGCAGCAGGCCTCCTTTCTCCGACGCTGCGAGTACTGTGATTGCGCCGGGTGCGCCGGTGGCGCAGAGGTTCGTGCCTTCCAGCGGATCGACGGCGATGTCGACGCTTGGAACGTCGCGTCCGTCGGGGTATGGGCCACCCACCTGCTCGCCGATGTAGAGCATGGGAGCGTCGTCGCGCTCGCCCTCGCCGATCACGATGGTGCCGTGCATGGGGACGGTGTCCATGGTCCGCCGCATGGCCTCGGTCGCCATCTGGTCGCTGAGCGGACGGTCTCCCTGTCCCATGGTGCGCGCCGACTCGATGGCGGCGTTCTCGACTACACGCAGGAATTCCAGCGCCAGATCGCTTTCGAGGTTCTCGCCAAAATTCTTTGCGTGCGGCTCGGGACGGGTGGTGGTGTTGGTTGCCATGAATGCCTCCTCCAGGTGAATGCGCGACCAAGAAATATATTCTCTTCGGGGCAGAGATGGAAGGGCAAGCGTCACAGTTGATAGGGTGCCGAGTTAAGCCTTGATAAGTTCGCAATTTGCGAACTATAATCTTCGCAAATTGCGAAGTCAGGAGTTGCATGCGCGTTGTCGGCCGCAAGAAGGTCAAGGAGGCTGCTGAATATGCAGCGCTGCTTTCGCGTACGCTGCCCGCCGTCATTCGCAGCGAGGCGGAGAATGGGCGTTACATCGCCATGTTGGAAGAACTGGACAGCAAGGGCAATCGGATGACTGCTGCCGAACGCCGGATGGCGGACCTCCTGACCCTGCTGATCGAAGACTTCGAAGAAAAGCACTACGCGCTCAAGGCGGATAGTCCGGTGGAGGTTCTTAAGGAATTGATGACCGCGAATAATTTGAAACAGAAAGACCTGCTCGACGTTTTTGGCACACCGAGCAGCGTCTCAGAAATTCTGCACGGGAAGCGGCAGCTTACGACCGAACACATCCGCCGCCTCAGCCGGCGATTCCACGTCTCTGCCGAGGTATTTATTTAGGTAACGCGCTGGGCCAGCCTTGGAGTCCGCAGTAACTGGCCGGAGTTAGTGGGTAGTGGGTCAGTTGACGCTTGAGGGGTTGTGCGCATTTTTCCCGAAGCCAGTTGTGAGGGCTTCTAGGACTGAGTCCCAGTTGGTGGGGAAGGCTCTGGGGAGGTAGCCTCTTCGCCAGGAGGAATCGCGATTCCGGTCAACTCGCTTAGATGACGAGCAAATTCTTCGAATTCCATAAACTTCCCCCGGAGTCCAAGCATGTTCAAGCTGAACTGTGTCATCCCTTCATTAAACTGTGCCTGTGAAATGTTCCGATCTGCGGCTGACAAAAACAAAGGGCGCAAGTGAATATCGAAATCGGCAAAGTGCTGCTCCATCTCGGTCACTTCCGTCGTAGGGATGCGCGTAATCTTTCGGTCTCTATTCGACAGCAAAAGTATGTCGCTATTTCCGCCGCAACCATCGACCCAGGTTTTGGCTTGATACAGGACGTAGAGGGCAATCAGCCAACCCTGTGCGATGCTCATCTTGTAATCGAATAGTTTAGCAATGAGGGATTTTGCAAGCACGATCCCTGACCCAATGCATTGCGGCTCGTAGACTCTCGTGAATGTTGTGCCTCTAGCTCGGTAGAGTGTCGTGGACGCCGGGAATTGAAGTCCGATTAGTAGATCGGGAGTGGTGGGGCGCTCTCCTGCCGGGAATTGAGACCACGGGGAAATATGCCGATTGAAAGTGTCCACCAAAGATTCGCGCAATACTTGTTCGATCTTCCACGCCCCGTTTGGCTTTTGCTCCGTCAACGCTTGATCCATGAGCTGGACTGTCATATCAATCAGAGCGCCTTCACCCGCCCCGGTGAACACCATGTTATAAAACGGGGTTTCGATCCGGATCATTTTTTGCGTGTTAACTTTTGCGTAGCTATAGATCGTCTCCTGTGTGTCTGCACAGAGCACGAGTCCGTCAGTGCAGTGGAAGCCAGCGGCAATTGTCATAAGTTTCTCTTTTGGGGGCCGCTTGGCTCTTGACACTACGAATGGTCGAGGTTTTCGGAAGCGGGAGCGGCTTTGGCATTAACATGCTACGCCTCCCCCCGTGGGAAATGAAACTGACCCACTAGCAGTTATTGGGCTATGTTGACATCATGGTTCTGTCGTCGCGGGTGGGAAATTTTGCGTGCGGTAGGGGTGCTTCGACTGCTGTTGGGCTTCGCATTCGCGAAGCTCAAACTCCGCTCAGCATGACAAGATTATGGGGATGTCAATGCATAACGACCGACGCCATTATTGCTCGCTCGAAGCGCGTTGGTAGCGCAAACGAAATACATAGGTCCTTCGCTTCGCTCAGGATGACAATTGTTTTTGGGGAACTGGGCGGAGGTGATATTTCGGTGGGGTTGGCTTTAGCGGACAGGGGTGTCCGCTCCACACAAAAAAGTCACAAGCTCCCAGGATGACAAAGAGAGTTTTGCCGCGAACTTGCGACGGGCCGCTAGAACGCGTCAATCCCTGTTACGCTCGCTCCGATGATCAACGTGTGGATGTCGTGGGTGCCTTCGTAGGTTTTTACGGATTCTAGATTCATCAGGTGGCGCATGATGGGGTAGTCGTCGGCTACTCCGTTGGCTCCGAGGATGTCTCTGGAGAGGCGGGCGCACTCTAGGGCCATCCAAACGTTATTTCTTTTGGCCATGGAGATGTGCTGGTGTTCTACTTTGCCGGCGTCTTTCAGGCGGCCTACTTGCAGGACTAATAGCTGTGCTTTGGTGATCTCGTTGATCATCCAGGTTAGTTTTTCCTGGACTAGTTGATGCGAGGCTATGGGCTGATCGCGAAATTGTTTTCGTAGTAATGAATATTGCAGGGCGCAGTCGTAGCAGGCCATGGCAGCGCCTACGGCTCCCCAGGAGATTCCGTAGCGGGCTTGATTGAGGCACATCAGCGGAGATTTCAGTCCACCGGTGCCGGGGAGCAGGTTTGATTCGGGGATATGGACATCTTGCAGCGAGAGGCCTGAGGTTACGGAGGCGCGCAGCGACCACTTGCCGTGAATGTCGGAGGCTTTAAAGCCGGGGCGGTCGGTCTCGACCAGGAAGCCGCGAATCGTTTCTTGTTTACTGCGGTCATTTTCGTTTTCGTCTTCAACCTTGGCCCAGATCACGGCTACGTCGGCGATGGTGCCGGAGGTGATCCACATTTTTTCGCCGTCGAGGACATACTCTTTGCCGACTTTTTTGGCGCGGGTGCGCATGCCTCCGGGATTCGATCCGAAGTCGGGTTCGGTTAAGCCGAAGCAGCCTAGCTTTTCTCCTTTTTGCATGGCGGGGAGCCAGGTATTTTTTTGGTCGTCGGAACCGAAGGTGTAGATGGGATACATGACTAGCGCGGACTGAACGCTGACGAAGGAGCGGACGCCGGAGTCTCCGCGCTCTAGTTCTTGGGTGACGAGGCCGTATTCGATGTTGGACATGCCGGCGCAGCCGTAGCCCTGCAGCGAGGCGCCGAAGAATCCGAGGTCGGCCATGGGCTTGACTAGTTCGCGGGGGAAGCGGCCGGCGCGGTTGCACTCTTCGATGATGGGGATGAGGTTGTCTTCGATGAAGTGGCGGGCGGTGTCGCGGACCAGGCGCTCGTCGTCGTTTAGCAGGGTGTCTAGCCCGATGAAATCTACTCCGCGGAATTTGATGGCTGGCATTTGGTGTCACCTCTTTTGCATGGCTACGGCGTCATGAAACCGCGAGCGGGAAACTAATCACGGTAGCAGAGGGGTGGGGATGGGAGCAATGCCGGTCGGGAAGCAGGGGGGGGTGAGCGAACCCTTTTACCACTGGGGGCACAGGGGCGCACAGGGGAAGGCTGGATTATCTTCGGACGTCGGGCTTCGTTCACGGGATGACAATGAACGCAATATGCGGTAACAATAACTTGGCCTGAGTCAAAATCAAAAAAGAGGTGCGGAGGTTTATGGGCGACACGCGGGAATTTCTGCGGCACACGCTGGCTACGGTTGCTTATCGCGGGGCGAAGGCGATTCGCGGGGCTGGGGCCGGCTTCGCTGAGTATGGAGCGAGCGAAACTGGGCGCACTCCGGTGAAGATTCTGGCGCATATTGGCGACTTGATGGAGTGGGGGTTGTCGATGGCGGATGGGGGCAAGAAGTGGCATGATTCGGCTCCGCTGGATTGGGAGAAGGAATGCGAGCGCTTCTTTGCGACGCTGAAAAAGTTTGACGACTATCTGGCTTCGGATAAGCCGCTGGAAGTGCCGGCGGAGAAATTGTTTCAGGGGCCAATTGCGGATGCGCTTACGCACGTTGGGCAGATTGCGATGCTGCGGCGGTTGGCGGGAGTGGCGATCAAGGGCGAGAATTATTTTGTGGCTGAGGTGACGGTGGGCAGAGTGGGGGCGGATCAGGCTGCTCCGCGGAAAGAGTTTTGAGTGACGGGGTCTCCCTCAGTGGCTAAAGCCAGCATTCGAAAGGCCACGGATCGCAGCGGCGAACCGCTGCGCCACCCAAAAGACGAGTGAGACCGCGACTTTGCTGGCGGATTCCTCGGTGATCAGGTCATGTCTTAATTGGTGTGGACGGTCGGGCTGAGTAAAATGATGGAGCGCGGGCTTGGTGAAGGCGCGCAGGAGGTTCGATGGCTTCGGGTGATACGGCAACGGCTGAGGCGGGCGCGGTTCCGCAGCTTCCTAATCACAAGGTTAAGGTGAAGAAGCCGGGGCAGCGGGCGTGCAATGAGAAGAATGATAAGGGAAAGTTCTGCGGCGGGCACCTGAAGCGCTGGTTCTACAGGGCCGACGTGCTGGAGCAGGAGTGCGGGTGCGTGGAAAAGGCGTGGGGAGCGGATGCGGAAGTGTATCGCTGCGAATTTTGCCAGACACTTTATTTGCCGAGTCCGGAGGATGCGCGTGGGATGAATGTGGCGGGGCCGGGACAGCTTTCGATATTTGGGCTGACGGTGCCTCCGAAGGAAGCGAAGTAGGGCAGGAAACGCAGGAAAAGCAGGAAAAGCAGGAAAGGCAAGGGCGGGTGACAGGTGACGGGTGACAGAAAAAGCAAAAACGGGTCTTGAGACTTTCCTGTCACCTGCGACCTGTTACCTGATTCATTGTGAATACTTCTGAACTTATCTTCGATTGGAATCTTCCGGCTGCGGAGCAGTGGCGTCCGTCGAAAGCGGTGCGCCTGACTGACGAGACTTTGCGGGACGGGTTGCAATCGCCTTCGGTGCGCGATCCTTCGATTGAGCAGAAGATCGAGATTCTGCAGTTGATGGAGGCGCTTGGCATCAACACGCTTGACCTGGGGCTGCCGGGAGCGGGTGCGCGGGCGGTGGAACATGTGACGGCGCTGGCTCGGGAAATTGTTGCGCAGAAGCTGAAGATCACGGCTTACTGCGCTGCCCGTACGCATGAAAACGACATTCGGCCGATTGCCGAGATCGTGCAGAAGACTGGGCTGCCGATCGAGGCCGCGACGTTTATTGGATCGAGCCCGATTCGCCGATATGCGGAGGGGTGGGATGGCGAGTTTCTTTTGCAGACCACGGAGAAGGCAGTTCGATATGCGGTGTCGCTGGGGCTTGAAGTCATGTATGTCACGGAAGACACGACGCGGTGCGATCCGGAGACGGTAAAGGCGCTCAACGCGGCGGCGATCAACTGTGGAGCGCGCGCGGTGGTGATCTGCGATACGGCTGGACATGCGACGCCGACAGGTGCGGGCGCGCTGGTGAAGTTTGTGATTGACGAGGTGGTCAAGCCTAGCGGCGAAAAAATTCGCGTCGAATGGCATGGGCATTGCGATCGCGGATTGGCGGTGGCCAATTCGATGGCGGCGTTAATGGCGGGAGCGGATTGCGTGCATGCGACGGCGCTGGGGATCGGGGAGCGTGTTGGCAATACGCAGATGGATCAGATGCTGGTGAATCTGAAGCTGATGGGCATTGCTCCTTGGGATCGGCAGGACCTGACGAAATTGAAGCAATATTGCCAAGCTGTGTCGGTCGCTACTGGGGTGCCGATTCCGGCGAATTATCCGGTGGTGGGTGAGGACGCGTTTCGCACGGCTACGGGCGTTCATGCTGCGGCGGTGATCAAGGCTTATAAGAAGAAGGATATTGAACTGGCGAATGCCGTGTATTCCGGCGTGCCTTCGCATTATTTTGGACTGGAACAGGTCATTGATATTGGGCCGATGAGCGGGAAGTCGAATGTGCTTTTCTGGCTGGAGCATCGCGGGCTGGAGGCGAGCGACGAGGTGGTTGAGCGCATCTATAAGTGCGCCAAGGCTAGCGACCACACGCTTAGCGAGGCGGAGATTATGGAGTGCGTGCAGGCGGGGTGATTGTCGCATTGCGGCCTTGCCGTGTCTCTGGCAGACGATTGCCGAGCGGGAGTGCGACCTCAACGCCTAAAGGCGCAATCAAGATGAAATCTGATACCGCAGCGCTGAAGCGCTGCGCCACCCGAAGACAAGGGCGCGTTGTGCGGTCGGCGCGGTCTCCCACTCTTGCGCAAAAAACGCGCAAGAATGGGGCACCCTCATTTTGGGGGAGTAAAGAAACGGGACTGGGAAGGCCGCCTACCGCTGTTCTCGTTCAGAATGATTAGTGACATTCGAATAGAGTGTCGGAATGCAAATACGCGGAGGGAAACCACCTGGGTCTGGGCGCCTGGCTCGGACCGGAGTGGAGTTAAGTCGAGAGGC
>Ga0182024_10005708_pt1 | contig 27720 bp, 21 predicted proteins | sample P32metaG_FD_120480 | JGI IMG/M metagenome (GOLD analysis project Ga0182024, IMG submission 120480) | Permafrost microbial communities from Stordalen Mire, Sweden - P3-2 metaG (Illumina Assembly) | ecosystem: Environmental > Terrestrial > Soil > Wetlands > Permafrost | place: Sweden: Stordalen...
CAGCAAAAGTGTCAGACATGGGGCGGATGATAAAACAATTCGCCGAAACTGGCTAGAACTTGCTGAAACTTCGCCACAACGCGCGTTCACAAACGCCGTTGAAACAGGACTGGTATCTCGAAACAGAGAAAGCCAGTTATGAAAACAAAATACACGTTATTCCGGCGCGGCGAAATGTTCTACATGCAGGACAGCGCGACCGGCAAACAGACCAGCCTACGCACCAAAGACGAAACCGAGGCCGTGAGCCTTTTAGAAGCCCGCAACGCGGCGCAGCGGCAACCAGTGTTGAACTTGCACCTTGCCCGCGCCTACCTGACAGCCAGCGACCCCGCCTTTGTGGAACGCACTTGGCAGGTTGTCATGGAACAGATGCAGAGCCGAGGCAAAGAAAGCAGCCGCGAGCGTTACGAGAGCGTGTTCAAGTCGCCCAGCTTTGACAGCTTGCGAAACAAGAAATTGATGGAAACCACCGCCGACGATTTCTTTGCGGTGTTCAAGCAAAACCAAGTTTCCATTAACGAGTTTTTGAAACGGCTGCATAACTTCGCCGTGCATCTTGGCTGGATTGCCATTCCGATTATCGCGCCCTACCTGTGGCCGAAATATGAGCCGAAAGACCGGCGCGGCATCACGCAGGACGAACACCAAAGCGTTTTGGCGAAGGAGAAAAATGCCGAATGGAAATTGTTTCTGGAAATGCTTTGGGAAACCGGCGCGGCGCAGAGCGACGCGGTTAATTTCAAAGCCGAGGACATTGACTGGCAGAGCCGGACGATTTCTTACTTCCGAATGAAAACCGGCTCGCTGGCACAGTTCACCATTAGCAAGGCACTAGAAAAAGTTTTGAACGAGTTGCCGACCACGGGCGCATTATTCCCGAAGCTGTCCACGTTCTCACAGAGCGACCGCGCCAGCCGTTTCCGCCGCCGTTGCCACAAGGCGGGCGTGTCGGGCGTGACCCTGCATTGCTACCGCTACGCATGGGCGGAACGGGCAAAGGTTGTCGGGATGCCGGAACGGTTTGCACAGGCCGCGCTAGGCCATAACAGCAAGGCCATTCACCGCGCCTAGCGCCATCATCGGCTCAATGACCGAAGTGCAACAAAGCCGCATCAAATTGCGGGAGCTGGAAGTCCAGCTTGCACACAACCAAGAAATGTATGCAATCAAGACGGACTTTTTGCGCGACCTGATTCATTCGCTGGTTGACCGTCGCGTTGACGCCGTGGAACGGGGTTTCCGCGACACGCTCGCCCTGTATGCCGAGCAGGCCCGCCATTACCGGGAGCAGCAGGGAAAATATGCCGACGCAGAAATCAATGCGACCACACCGGGGAATGTTGCCAGCATACGCGACCGCCGGACGGAAATTGACCTTCAGTTGCGGGCTATCCGCTCCGATGCAGCGGCCTTGTATCAGGAGATGACGAAAGCCATTTTGATCATCGGCGGCACGATGCCGATGATTTCCATCGCAGACCAACAGGCACTGGCTCTTACGATATAAAAATAGCATGACCCCATCCAACCGGGAGAAATTTCAGGGATACGGAAAGCTCGTCCTTATCTGGTATCTAATTCTTTCCGTCATTTTGGCCGTTGTCTCCGTTTGTTTGTTCTTCAAACTGGTGTCGCCAAACGACCCGAAGAACACGGTCATTGTAGGCTTCCGGCTCGCAGTTTTGGTGGTTGCTGGCGCTATTGTGAATTATATCCCCGCCTTGATTATCGCGGCAATTCAACTGTGGGTTCGGAAAAAAATCGCGCAGGTTCGGGAAAAGATGGGGCAGGCCAGAGAATTTTCCCGGCAGAAGCAGGCTCAAAAGGAACAACAGAAAATGCTTGCCATGCACATGGAGGACAGTGCCAGAGCGCAAGATGTCCGCCAGAAATCCGATTCATTACATGAAGTCATTTCATTGCTCGGCAGCATTGATGGATACATCCGGGTATTGGACGGGCAACCGGGCCGGGACGACCGAACGATGATGCTCCAGAAGGCGCAATTCATCATGGTGAAGCTCGTCGCCAAATCCGCATCCGGTGAAATCAGCCGCGACACACTTGATAATTCCCATGTCCGCGAACTCGCCGCTGAAACCAGCAAAGACCTTGCCCGCCTTGGCTTGGCCGATGACCGCCTAAACCGCGACCTGATTCGTTTGTTCAAATTACAAATAAGATGAAACGCCTGACTGACTTGCGCGATAAAAACCTGATTTTATAGGCCGAATATAAGGCCAAGCGGTAGCAAATACTTTCGGAAATTTAAGCGCCTCTTTCCCGACATTACGCGGCAGGTTGAAATCCGCCGCGCCAATTTTTCTCGACGGAGGCGACCGAAATGCCTGCATTGCCAGAGAGCGGCGGTTAAATTGCCCGCGCTTTACAACGACGCCAAGCGAACAGCAACCCACCCAAACCAGTTAGAGCAAACGCGCTTGGTTCGGGAACGGACGAAGGAGAAAATTGAATACCGTCTAAATTATAATAATTCTCGTTTGCTGGAAACGTGCCACCTGTGGTTGCTCCACACAAAAAATCGAGAGTGGCTGTGGTGTTAGCAAAAGCACTAATATTGCCAGCCATAGTGATGACGCCGCCTGATTGCGATATTGCCAATAAACTGATGGGCGTCCCATTGAGAGTAATCATCGGCAGTGGCTGGACACTGCCCGCTTGAGACGGACTTGCAATCAAGAACTGGATGGATTGAGTTCCAATGGGAATAAGTCCTGTCTGTGAGATTGATGAGCTACGGTATAAACCCGAAGGCGCATCTGCGTATGCGGACAATTGCACGCTGTAGCTGCCCTGAATGGGTGAAAAACTTCCTGAAACCAAAGCTACTGATGTTTCATCAAGTGCAACTGGCGATCCCCAGATTGCGTTGCATACCGTGCTGTCCTCGGTGACAGTCCAGCCGGGCAAAGCACTCGCGGCAGAAATTGGATTCTGGGCATCCGATGGCGTGTAGCCGGGAGGAGCAGGAGCTACGGTTGCCTGTTCAAAGTTAAGATTAATGAAGCTCTGTCCAGACACCGTCTGCAACATGGAGAATGAAATCGCAACCAACCAAACAACGTGCGAATTCTTCAGAATGTGTGAGCAGATTTGCAATGTGATTGTAATGTATTGCGGCTTTGTTTTCATATTTCCTTTACAGTTTAGTTTTTCGTCAATGAATAGTCGGCCAGTTTGTTAATGAAAATTGGCTTAATTGATAATCTGTTCCAACGGCATTATTTGTTGAAAGATAGTGCATTTGCTGGTTTATGCCATCAAGTTGGTAGGCGTAATTTGGGCCATCCCCGACATGAAAATTATGCGTAAGCAGAACAAACTGATTGTTGATAAGAAACATTTCAGGGTTTGATGAATCGCCACTGAATAAAGTAATGTTCCAACTGGTTCCAAGCCCAAATTGCGGCGAGGCACTACTATTCCAATCAACGGAAGTCGGGTCTCCAAATGTCATCGGCTGACTAAACATTCTTAAATCCTGATGCAGCCCAATTCCCTGAACATAACTTGAAAATGTTGTTGGCAGGTAGTTGGTATAATTTGTTGGTATCACTGGCAAATAACCAACCGACGCCGGCACATCCGAATTCAGGATTCCAACATCTGTATCAGAACTTCCTACCTGCACTTCCTGCACGGCTGTCCGCCAGTAAATGACGTTGTTGGTGTCAAGAAAGGCAATCAATGTATTTGTTGAAAGAGTGCCAATGTGCTGTGCCCGTAAATAATGTCGCGGAGAAACCATCGTCACCAAAAAAGTTCCAGAAAAGCCATTGCTATATCCGATGCACGTCGCAGTTAATCCTTGCACGCCATGAAGCCAGCAGTTGGTTGACCATACAGCATTTGTGAGATAGGCAAGGTTTGTTCCAGAATACGTCGTGCTTGTCCAGTTTGCCAACTCAAGCATATTGCTAAAAGTGGGAGAATAACCATTTGCGTATCCAACAGTGTTGGTTGATAAGTAATATGCGAGCGTTCCGTAATTTATCGTGACTTGCCAAGCCGCATTTGTGCTGCCCGCCGCATTAGATACGACAAGCGTATAAGTTCCAGAATTGGTGACAATAAATGTGTAATTTGATGTTGTCTGTCCTGAAATGTTGGTTCCATTAAGCTGCCATTGATACCCAAGCGGAAAACCGTTCGTAATTCCTGGTGCAGTATGTGAGTCTGACATTTGGCCGTCGTGTTTCGCCGTCCGCCTTCCGGCTTGCCCTTCACCCTGCAAGCCACGGCTCCCTTGCTTCACACCGCCTGCCAAAAGTCAGAACAGGCCGAAATTGAGCCTTTGGCGACCCTGCGGGGCTAGAGAATTTTGTTTAGTGTTTTTGACATGGCGCGTTTTTTAAGGAGGAGCGCCGCCGAGGTCTCACCGTATGCCGCTTGCTGCTACGCCATCTTTTTCAAACTTCTAATTCCCGCTCTCGCGGGGCGTTTTATTTCCGGCGACGAAGGGCATGGGCCACGCCAGCGAGACGGCTATCAGGTAACGCCGAAGCTTTCGCTGTCATGCCCCATGCACGCCGTAAATAAAACTGATTTGGCTCAAAAAATGTCTGCGCCAGAGGTGAAGCAAGCGGCATACGGCGAGACACGAGCGGCGAACATCAAAAAAAAGCTTATGAAAAACAAATTATCAGGTGAAGCAGCAGCACCAGCAAACGCCGATCAGCTATCATCAAACCGCGCTGAACGGGTGACTAAATACAACTACAACCGCGAATTGCCCACGCAAAAGGTTTTGGATTTTTTACGGGCGCAGCTTCCGCAGCAATACGAGCTTGCCGAAATTGTGGGCAAGTGGATATGGCTGGAATTTCCCAAGGCCAGCAACCGCGCCGCCGCGAATACGCTTCACCGTTTGGGCTTTCATTGGAACAACCGCCGTTGCGTGTGGCAGCACCCTTGCGGAGCGTGTGCGCCTTACGCCGCGCATCCCCAAGACCCGCGCAGCAAATACGGCTCTTATTTCGCCGCCGACTTGAAACCCGCTTGAATCTCGCCATGAATACGCACACCGAAAATTCACCCTTTGGCGAAGTCATTTACGCCTACACCCGCAAGCAAGCCATTGCGGACGGCGAACAAGTTGACGTGTCCACCGTTGCCAAGGAAGCCGGAATCCGTTTTCCGGTGTTTATCACCCGCACCGCCTTTGACGCTTATGTGACCGTCCCGCCGAATGTGAGCGGGCAGGACGAAGCCGGACGGCTTTGGGATGTTGTCTGGATGCTCCGCTTTGCCATCCGCAAGGCGGCGCAGGGACAAGACCGCCTGCCGTTTGCGCTCTATGTCCGCAACGACAACCGCGCCCCGCGCCTTGTCAAACTCATCGCCGCTTGCGGCGCGCTCGACATGGACGACCCGCAACCCGCCATCACGGTAATGATGCCGGACGAAGATTAAGCCTTGAAATTTGCGACTGGACTGGCAACGGTTTAGCCGCAACTGTCAGTTAAAGTGTCAGTGAAAGCACCGAAAAGTTAGGGGAAATAGTGACGAGTTAGAGCGAATTTACATTGTCTTTTCAATGGTTTTCGCTAGTTTATTGAAATCTGATTTAGATATACAGACTGTGTCCATCTGTGGCTAATAAATCACGCAAACGCAATCGGCAGCGTGCCCGGCGGGCCGACGCGGCGCTCGTAGTCGCGGATGATCTCGATGACTTCGTCCACGCTGTCGGTGATTCTGATGAAGTCGAGGTCGCCGGCGCTGATGTGATGTTCTTTTACGAGCCGCAACTTTATCCAAGCGAGCAGGCCCTTCCAATGTTCGCGGCCAAACAGGATGATCGGGAACTGCGGGATGCGCTGCGTCTGCACCAGCGTCAGCACCTCGAACAATTCATCCAGCGTGCCGAAGCCGCCGGGCATATAGATGAAGCCGATGCTGTATTTCACAAAGCAGACCTTGCGCGAAAAGAAATAATGAAAGTGGATGGGCACATTGGCGAAACGGTTGCAGTTCTGCTCGTGCGGCAGCTCGATGTTGAGGCCGACGGATTTGCCGCCGGCGTGCGCCGCACCCTTGTTGGCGGCTTCCATGATGCCCGGCCCGCCGCCGGTGACGACGGCAAGGTTGTGCTTGGCCAGGCCCTTGCCGATTTCCACGGCGGCGCGATAATACTTGTCGCCCGGCTTGGTGCGCGCGGAGCCGAAGATGGTCACGGCGGGGCCAACCTGCGACATCGTCTGGAACGAGTCCACGAACTCGGACATGATGCGGAAAATGCGCCAGGGGTCTTCGCGGATGAAGGAAGTGGTGTCGCTCATGGCGGGAACATAATCCCATCGCAAAAATGAAACAAGCCGGAGAACGTAAATTCTCCGGCTCGCTTCCCGAATAACCTTTACGAGCACCCTAAACTCTCGCCGCAGTTCAGGCATTTATAGCAGGCGCCGTTGCGGACGGTGATCTGGCCGCAGTTCGGGCAGCTCGGCGCGTCGGACTGGTTGGTGATCATCTGCGTGAGCGTCGCCGCGTGGCGGGCGTGCTTGTGGCCGGTGCTGGGCTTGAGCTGGATCACGTCGGTGTCCTCGGCGATCGGGAGTTCAGGCACCGGACGGTTCACTTTTTTTTTAATCTCCTCGGCCAGGCCGGGCATGACCAGTTCCGGCTGGGCGCGCGCGACGTTGAGGCTTTCGCGGTAGCCGGTGATGAACTGCAGCGCCATCCAGCGGAACACGTAGTCGGTGATGGACGAGGCGTTGCGGATGTCGGGATTTTTGGTGAAGCCGCTCGGCTCGAAGCGCTGGTGGGCGAACTTCTTCACGAGCGCCTCCAGCGGCACGCCGTATTGGAGCGCCATGCTGGTGAGGGTGCCGACGCTGTCCATCAAGCCGCCGATGGTGGAACCTTCCTTGGCCATGGTGATGAACAATTCTCCGGGCGTGTGATCGTCGAACAGGCCGACGGTGAGATAACCTTCGTGGCCGGCGATGTCGAACTTGTGCGTGATGGCCGTGCGCGTGTCGGACAGGCGGCGGCGCAGGGGCTTGCCGGATTCGTCTTCCAGGCGCGCCACTTCGGCTTCGAGATCCTTGATGCGGGTGTCGAGCGCCGGATTGGCGGTGACGGTGACGGTCTTGTCGCCGCCCTCGTTGGTCTTCTTGGTGTTGAGCGGCTGCGAACGCTTGGAGCCGTCGCGATAAATCGCCACGCACTTGAGGCCCATTTTCCACGCCTGCACATAGGTGTCGCGGATGTCGGCGACGGTGCATTCGCTGGGCATGTTGACGGTCTTGGAAATGGCGCCACTGATGAAGGGCTGCGCGGCGGCCATCATCTTCAGGTGCGCCAGATAACCGATGCTGCGCTTGCCGCGCGCGGGCTTGAACGCGCAGTCGAAGATCGGCAGGTGTTCCGGCTTGAGGCCGCTGGCAACGGCCTGGCCGTTTTCTTCGATGTCTTCAATCGTGTCGAACTTCTCGATGTGCGCGATGATTTTGGTGACGGTCGTCTCGTCGTAGCCGAGCCGGTGCAAGGCATCGGGCACGCCGCGGTTGACGATCTTCAACATGCCGCCGCCGGCGAGCAATTTATACTTCACCAAGGCGATGTCGGGTTCCACGCCGGTGGTGTCGCAGTCCATGAGGAAGGCGATGGTGCCGGTGGGCGCGAGCACGGTGACCTGCGCATTGCGGTACCCATGTTGTTTGCCTTTGGCCAGCGCGCCGTCCCAGGTCTTGCGCGCCTCGGTCTTGAGATAATGAAACTCCGCGCTGGGCTGAATCGTTTCAACGGCTTCGCGGTGGAGCTTGATGACGCCGAGCATGGATTCGACGTTGTCCTTGGCGACGGTCTTCTCGACGCCGGCGCAACGCGCATCGCGATAACCGGCAAACGCACCGATGTTCGCGGCAATGTCCGCGCTTTGCTCGTAGGCGTGACCAGTCATGATGGAGGTGATGGCACCGGCCAGCGCGCGGCCTTCGTCGGAATCATAAGGCAAGCCGTAGCTCATGCAGAGCGAACCGAGGTTCGCAAAGCCGAGGCCGAGCGTGCGGAAGATGTGGGAGTTCTCGGCAATGTCCTTGGTGGGATAGCTCGCGTTGTCCACCAGAATTTCCTGCGCGGTGATGAAGATGCGGACGGCGGCCTTGAAGCGTTCGATGTCGAACTTGCCGTCTTCGCGCTTGAACTTCATCAAATTCAGCGACGCGAGATTGCAGGCGGTGTTGTTGATGAACACGTATTCGCTGCACGGATTGGTCGAGTGAATCGGCTCGGTGCCTTTGCAGGTGTGCCACTTCTGGATCGCGCCGTCATACTGGATGCCGGGGTCGCCGCAGATGTGCGTGCCTTCGGCAATCTTTTCGAGCAGCTTGCTGGCGTCCTTCTTCTGGAGCGGCTTGCCGTCGCGGATCGCGCGGGTCCACCATTCTTTACCACCGAGGGCGGCTTCAAAAAATTCATCGCTGGCGCGGACGGACAGATTTTCGTTCTGATACATCACGCTGCCGTAGGCGTCGCCGTTATAGCTGCCGTCATAGCCCTGCTCGATGAGCGCCCAGGCCTTCTTTTCTTCCTTCTGCTTGGCGTCAATGAATTCTTCGATGTCGCCGTGCCAGTCGCGGAGCGTGTTCATCTTCGCGGCGCGGCGGGTCTTGCCGCCGGATTTCACGACATTGGCCACCTGGTCATAGACTTTGAGAAAACTCATCGGACCGCTGGGCCGGCCGCCGCCACTAAGCTTCTCGCGGCTCGAACGGATGGGCGTGAGGTCGGTGCCGGTGCCGGAACCATATTTGAACAGCATCGCCTCGCTGTAGGCAAGGTGCATGATGGATTCCATGTCGTCCTTGACGGACTGGATGAAGCACGCGCTGCCCTGCGGATATTCATACTGCGTCCGGGCGCGCTCGGCGATTTTGGTCTGGCGGTTGAAGAACCAGTTGCCCTTGCTGGAATCTTTGCCGACGCCGTATTCGTGATACAGGCCGACGTTGAACCACACCGGCGAGTTGAACGCGCCGTATTGGTTGAGGCAGAGCCAGGTCAGATCCTCGTAAAAGATCTCGCCATCGGCCTTGCTGAAATAACCGTCCGCGATGCCCCAGTCGGAAATGGTACGCGTGATGCGGTGGATGAGCTGGCGCACGGAAGTTTCGCGCTCGCCGGTGTTCTGCTCGCCGTAAAAATATTTCGAGACGACGACCTTGGTGGCGAGGACAGACCACGACTTTGGCACCTCGACATTTTCCTGCTTGAAGATGACCTTGCCGCTGTCATCGGTGATTTCGGCGGTGCGCTTGTCCCATTCGATCTGGTCGAACGGCTTGACTTTGGCGTCGCTGAAAACGCGCGCGATGCGCAGCGACTTGGTTGCAGATTTGGTCGGTTTCATGGCACGGGTGGCAGAAACTTTGTTGGGGCGGCGGCTGGCGGCTTTCGGGGCCGGCGCCGAGACATCCTCACGGGCATCAATCATGGTAATCTCCAATTTTAATTTTTAGAACATTTCCGGCCGGCTTCAAGAGAGACAGAAACCGGCCGGGACTCAAAAACCGTCAATTTTCAAGAAAAACAGGTTTTTCCTCAAAATTGCGAATCCCCAACTAATTGGGGAACGGAAGCCATCATGCTACCACCGGTGGTATCTTTCAAGAAAAATTTACAAGAAAGTTACGCGAACGTTATTCCCAAATGAAATCAATGGATTTCGCAGGTTCGACCGGCAAAATGTCTACTTGTTCCCCGGCGGTGAACAACCTTTTATCGCCGGCCCTTGGCGCGGTTGCTGCCACGCGGATGAGATTTCTTGCCACGATTTTCGCCCCGGTTTTTTACAAAAGCCGGCTTGGCTCCGCCTGCTGGCAGGACGAAAGATCTTTCATCCGGCTTGCCTGTCGGCTGGATGAATGGCTTGCCACCGGTTTTCCCACCGGACTTGCCTGTCGGACGAATGTAGGGTCGGCGACCAAATTTACCCGGCGCGATTTCAGCCGGCCGGAATTTACGTTTTGGCAGGACGGTTTTCGGACGCGCCTTCGGCACGAGCACAATCGGACAGCCTTCGTAGCCGAACGCCGTGCGCAGTTCGTTCGCAAGGCTCTTTTTGTATTGGTCGGAAAACAGCTCGTCGCGGTTCACGAACAGCAGGAACGTCGGTGGCGCCTGCCGCACTTGGGTGGCGTAATAAAATTTCAGCCGGTGGCCGGCATCGCTGATGGGCTGGCGGCGCTCGACGGCATCGTTGATGGTGCGGTTCAAAATCGCCGTGGGAATTTTCTGCTGCAATTGTGCGGCAACGTAGCGCACGGCTTCGAGCAGACGATCGAGATGAAAGCCGGTCGTGGCCGAAGTAAAAATCACCGGCGCATAATCGAGGAAAAATAATTTGTCCTGCACCCATGTGCCGAACTCGCTGAGCGTGGTGAGTTTTTTCGCCGTGCCCTCGGTGCGCTTCTTCAGCTCGCGCGACTGGATTTCTTCCTCGCGCGCCTTGCGGATTTCGTCGGCGAAGAGATCCCATTTATTGATGACAAGGATGCAAGCACGGCGCTGTTCGACGATGGTGTCGGCGATCTTTTTGTCCTGCTCGGTGACGCCCACCTCGGCGTCAATCACCAGCACCGCAATATCGCAGCGGGCGATGGATTCCTGCGCGCGCTGGACACTGAAAAATTCCACGGAGTCGTCCACCTGGCGGGCTTTTCTCATGCCGGCGGTATCAATGAGAATATATTTTGAGCGCACGCCGTCGGTCTCCACCTCGAACGGCACGTCCACGGAATCGCGCGTGGTGCCCGCAATCGGCGAGACAATGACGCGCTTGGAATTCGTGATCGCATTGATGATGGACGACTTGCCGACATTCGGCCGGCCGACGATGGCAAGCTTGAGCGAGCCTTGGACTTTGGGACCGGGTTTCGCAGTTTCGCCTTCGCCGGTTTCAGGACTTTGGACTTCGGACTCCGGATTTTGGACTGGCAGAAACGCCGTCGCTGCGTTCATCAGATTTTGAATGCCCTCGCCGTGGATGGCGCTGACGGGGAAAATTTTCTCGAAGCCGAGCTGCGCAAATTCAGCCGCCTGCTCTTCCAGCCAGTGCGTGTCCACCTTGTTCACCGCGACCAAAACCGGCTTACCGCTCTTGCGCAGGCGCTGCGCGACTTCGCGGTCCAGCGGCACGATGCCCTCCTGCACGTTGACGACAAGGATGATGGCGTCCGCCGATTCGATGGCCATGCCGACCTGCTCGACGGCGGCCTTGATGATGACATCGCCGGATTTTTCGCCGCGCAGCAAGCCGATGCCGCCGGTGTCCATGAGCGTGTAGGGCCGGCCCTGCCATTCGGCCTCGACGCTCACGCGGTCGCGCGTGACGCCCGGCTGGTCATGCACAATCGCGATGCGTTTTTTGACGATGCGATTGAACAGCGCGGATTTGCCCACATTTGGGCGGCCGACGATGGCGATAATTCCTGACATGATGACAGCTTGCTTCATTTTACAAGGTCAAGAAAGCCAAAACGAACTGTCCGCTTGTTTTCACGCGAAAACTTTTTAACAATCTGCTTGCCGCATGAACCAGACGCTCATCATCGTGCCGACTTTTAATGAACGGGAAAACCTCCCGCGCATGGCGGCGAAACTGTTGTCGCTCCAGGTCGCCGTGGACGTGCTCGTGGTGGATGACAATTCGCCCGACGGCACCGGCAAGCTCGCCGACGAACTCGCAGCGAAGCATCCACAAATCCACGTCCTGCATCGCTCGGAAAAAAACGGCCTCGGCCGCGCCTACATCGCCGGTTTCAAATGGGCGTTGGAAAAAAACTACGAGTTCATCTTCGAAATAGACTGCGATTTTTCCCACGATCCGGAGGCGATACCCGGCTTTCTCAAGGCCGCTGAAAATGCCGATGTCGTGCTCGGCTCGCGTTACACCGGCGGTGTGCGTGTGTTGAACTGGCCACTCAAACGGCTCATGTTGAGCCGGACCGCGGGTGTTTACGTCTGGCTCATCACCGGCATGCCCTTCACTGATCCGACCGGCGGCTTTAAATGTTTCCGCCGCCGCGCGCTGCAGGCCATTGCGCTCGACGCCGTCCGCTCGAACGGTTACAGCTTCCAGATCGAGATGACCCACCGGCTCTGGCGCGACGGATTCAAGGTTACCGAAACGCCAATCACCTTCACCGAACGCATCGAGGGCTCATCCAAGCTGTCGCAGGACATTGTCATCGAGGCGTTCTGGATGGTCTGGTGGCTGTGGCTGCAAAACGGCTGCCGCCGCTGGCCGCGCAAAAAATCGTAACTGCCGCTTGCAAACTGCCGCCAGCTGGGCGATGGAATGTCCTATGAAAATAAAGTCGCTGCTCGCCGCGCTGTTCCTCTCCGCCACCACCGGTTTTGCCGCCATGCCCCAAGCCGGCAACACCGCGCCGGCGTTTACCGCCCTGGATCAGGACGGCAAAACCGTTTCGCTTGCGGATTTTGCCGGCAAGAAAATCGTGCTGCTGTATTTTTACCCGAAAGATTTCACCGGCGGCTGCACGAAGGAAGCCTGTGGTTTCCGTGACCGCATGGGCGACCTGCAGACGAACAACGTGGAAGTCATCGGCGTCAGTTTTGATTCGGCCGCGAGCCACCAGAAATTCATCGCGGAATATCATTTGAACTTCACCCTGCTCGCCGACACGGACGGAAAAATCGCCGCCGCCTACGACGTGAAGATGCCCGTGCTGAACATGGCCAAACGCGTCAGCTTCCTCATCGACACGGATGGAAAAATCGTCCACGTCACCAACGCGAACAATCCTGACAAGCATTTCAATGAGATGAGCGAAGCCATCGCCGGCCTGAAGAAAAATTGATTTTCAAAAATTCCACGCCGCGCGCGAATAAACTTTTCGCGCGCGTTTTGTTTCCTAAACTGCGGGCGTGCCTCTCAAACTTGGCGATAAAATCAGCGTGGCCATCCACGACCTCGCGTTCGGCGGCGAAGGCGTCGGGCGCATTGATGAATTTGTGGTGTTCGTGCCGTTCGTCATCACCGGCGAAACGGCCGAGGTGGAAATCACGGAGGTCAAAAAAAACTTCGCGCGGGCAAAACTGCTACGCGTCGTCACGCCGGCGCCGGAGCGCGTCGCGCCAGAATGCAAATACTTTGGCGCGTGCGGCGGCTGCCAGTATCAGCATATTAATTACGCGGCGCAGTTGAGATTTAAGCACAAGCAGATCGCGGACTTGTTCGAGCGCGTCGGGAAAATTTCGCCGGACAAAATCCTGCCGGTGCTGCCCTGCCCGTCGCCTTACGGCTATCGCAACCGCATCATGATCCGCAGCCAGTGGAACGGCCCAGCGAAGAAGCTGGAGATCGGTTTCATCCGCACCGACAACAAATTCGTCGAGGACATCGCGGAATGCAAAATCGCCGAGCCGGCATTGAACGAGCAGATCACGCACGTCCGGGCCAATCCGCCGCCGAAGGGCGGAATCAAAGTGGTTCTGCGCGTGCAGCCGGAAAACTGGGAGGTGCCGCGCGACTCGTTTTTCCAGAACAATTTTTTCCTGCTGCCGAAGCTCGTTGAGACGGTGCGGGAATCTTTGCAGGTGAGCGGCGCGAAGCATCTGATTGATTTGTATTGCGGCGTCGGCTTCTTCGGCATCGAGGCGGCAGGCGTGGTAGATTCATTCGTCGGCGTGGAATACGACCAACTGGCGATTGCAGCGGCGCGGCAAAATGCGGCGATCCGCAAAATTAACAATGGCGAGTTTGTCGCGGCGAAAGTTGAGCATATCCTGCCCGAGCTGCTGCAAAAGTTTTCGGCGGAAAAAACGGCGGTGATTCTCGATCCGCCACGCAAGGGCTGCTGGCCGGAAACCTTGGAACTGCTGCGCCAGACGCGGCCGGCGCAGGTGATTTATGTGTCATGCCATCCGGCGACGATGGCGCGGGATTTGAACATTTTGTGCGCGGACGGTGTCTTTGAACTGTCACGTGTGCAGCCGCTGGACATGTTCCCGCAGACGCAGCATGTCGAGTGCGTGGCGGACTTGCGCCGGCGAAACTGAACTTGCCAATACGCGGTTCTTGGATTCAACTGATTAATTCAGATGGCAAACAAAAATAATACTGACCCGCGAAAAGGCTTTGCGCCGCGCTTCCTGCCGTGGCTGCTGGCGGCCGCGATGCTGGCGGTCTATGGCCTGACGCTGAACCATTGGGTGACGCTGGCAAACCTCCTGCCGGTGGCGAAGGTTTCCGGATTTTTATGGCAGCCGGAATATTACAATCCGCTGCTGTTCCTGTTCACTTATCCCTTCCACTGGCTCCCGACGGCGAAGATTCCCATCGCGTTGAATCTTTTTTCCGCCGTGTGCGCGGCGGCGGCGCTGGGGCTGCTGGCGCGTTCGGTGGCGCTGCTGCCGCATGACCGCACGGAGGCGGAACGCGTGCGGGAACGCAGCGATTTCGCGTTCCTGACGAGCGGCGGCGCGTGGTTTCCGCCGCTGCTGGCGGTGGGGCTGTTCGGGCTGGAATTCGGCTGCTGGCAGCATGCGACAAGCTTCACCGGCGAGTCATTGAACCTGCTGGTTTTTGCAGTGATCGTCTGGCTGCTGCTGGAATTCCGGCTGGATGAACGCGTCGGCCGGCTGTATCTCGCGGCGTTGATTTACGGCGCCGGCCTGACGGAAAACTGGGCGCTGGTGGGTTTTCTGCCGGTGTTTGTCATCGCGATCCTCTGGCTGCGCGGACTGGGGTTTTTCAACTTCCGGTTTCTGGTGCGAATGACGTTGTGCGCCTTGGCGGGGATGCTGTTCTTCCTGCTGCTGCCGATCGTCGGGAAATTTTCGGGAACTTTTCCCTTGAGCTTCTGGCAACTGCTCAAGCCGGCATGGCAACTGGACTGGCAGGTGATTCAAGCGCTCGGCAACGGCGATGTGCGGCACAACCTGCTCATCATGTCGGTGACGACGTTTCTGCCGGTGCTGGTCATGGCCATCCGCTGGAGCGCCACCTTCGGCGACAACAGCCGCATGGGCGCCGCCATGGCCAACTACATGTTCCATGGCGTCCACGCGGTGATTTTCACGGTGTGCGTTTGGGTGATGTTCGATTCGCCGTTCAGTCCCGGGCAGTTGAGCCTGGGCACGCCGGCGCTGACGTTTTATTACCTGTCCGCGCTGGGCGTAGGCTATTACTGCGGCTATTACCTGCTGGTGTTCGGAAAAAAAGCCGTGCCGACCCGGCGAAATCCTTTTCCGATGCCGGCGCTGCCCGGAAAATTTGATGTTTTTTCCCCAGTCATTTATTGGGGAACCTACGCGGCGGCGGCGGTGGCCATCTTCACACTGGTCTATAAAAACCTGCCGCTCATCCGTGTCGTCAACGACAATACGCTCCTCAACTACGCCCAGTTGACGGAACAAAGCTTGCCGCCCGGCGGCGGGATTTTGTTGAGCGACGCCGAGGGCCTCAGTTCGAGTTCGCAGACCCGCACCCTGCTCATGCAGGCGGCGCTGGCCCGCAGCGGACGCAGCCAGGACTTTCTCGTCGTGGACACCAAGTCATTGGACTGGGCGCCGTATCATCGTTTCCTTCACAAGAAATCTCCGCTGAAATGGCCGTTGCTGGTCGGCGAAACGAACATGGGCGGCGTCAGCCCGCTGGGCGTTTTGACCACCCTGAACCTGCTCTCCAAAAGCAACACCATCTGCTACCTCAACCCCAGCTTCGGCTACTATTTTGAATTGTTTTATCTGGAACCACACGGGCTGACCTACCAGCTCAAGCCGCTGCCGGAAGACACGTTGATCCCGCCGCCGCTGCCGGCCGGCTTGATTGCCGAGAACCAGAATTTCTGGAACCAGTTCGCGCAAACCGATCTGACCAAACTTCAGTTGGCCGTGCAGCCCAGCGATCCAAACGACCTCCCGGACAACAACCTCGCCGACTGGCTGCTCATGCATCTCCATGGCCAGTGGGATGTCAACCCCAACGCCGAACTCGTCGCCAATTTCTATTCGCGCTCGCTGGATTACTGGGGCGTCCAAATTCAGCGCGCCGGGCAGCTGCCGGCCGCCGCCGAATGTTTCACCAACGCCATCAAGATTAATCCCGACAATATCGTCGCCGCCATCAACCTTGAATTCAACCAGTCGCTTCAAGCCGGTGCCCCCACGGTCATTGATCCCAACCGCGCCACCGCCGACCAGTTCGGCAAATACCGCGACTGGAGCGCCGTCATGAACGCCAACGGCCCGTTTGACGAACCCAGTTTTCTCTTCGCCAACAGCATCCTGCTCGCCAAGAATCGTTTGATGCGCCAAACCGTCGCCCCCTTCAGCCGCATCCGCCAGCTCGCGCCCGACAATCTTCCCGTCCGCCTCTGGCTTGCGCAGCTTTACCTTTACAACCGCCTGCCCGACCGCGCGCTCGAAGCCCTGCACGATCCGCTGACCCAGCCAGCCCGTTTTTCCCTGACCGAAAGCAACTCCACCGAGCTCAACGTCCTCGCCTCCGCCGGCTATTTTCAAAAAAATGAATTGCCGCGCGGCATCAAGCTGCTCGATTTGGAAATTTCCCGCCACCCCGACGACACCAATCTCCTGACCTCCGCCGCCCAGGCCTATTTCATGCGCGGTCTTTACACCAACGCGCTCCGCATCGTCGAACGCCGCCTCGCCCAGACGCCCGATGATCCGAAATGGCTCTTTGGCCAAGGCTACGCCAACCTCCAGCTTGCCCGTTACAACCAAGCGATCACCGCCTTGACCCGCGTTCTGGATATTGCCACCAACGATCCCACCGCCCGCTTCAATCGCGCCCTCGCCTACCTGCAAAGCGACCAGCTCGACCAAGCCCGTGCGGACTACAGCCAGTTGCAGGCCACCTATACCAATTCCTATCAGGTCGCCTTCGGCCTCGCCGAAGTCGCGTGGCGTCAGCACCGCACCAATGAAGCCGTTCAGAACTACGAGCTTTATTTGGCCAACGCGCCGACCAATTCCGTCGAGTTCAAAACCGTCCACGACCGTCTGGACCAGCTCCAGAAAAAATAGCGCGCCATGCGCGTCACCCACATTATCACCCGGCTCGTGATCGGCGGTGCGCAGGAAAACACCCTCGCCACCCTGCGCGGCCTGCGCGCGAAAACGGAAATTGAAGTGAAGCTGATTGCCGGCCCGACCATCGGGCCGGAAGGCTCGCTCGAAGACATGGCGCGGAATATTTTCGCTGCGCAACCTTCGGATTTCACCATCGTCCCGGAACTCGTCCGGCCCGTTCATCCGTTGAACGACTTTATCGCGCTCCGCCGGCTCGAAAAAATTCTCCGGGAACAAAAGCCGGATCTCGTCCACACGCACAGCGGCAAAGCGGGCATCCTCGGCCGGCTCGCCGCCAAGCGCGCCGGTGTGCCCGTCATTATTCATCATATTCACGGCCCGTCCTTCGGCAGTTTTCAGGGCGCGGCGGCCAACCTGGTTTTCACCGCCGCCGAAAAATACGCCGCCCGCGTCACCAACCATTTCTTCTGCTCCGCCGCCGCGATGACCAGGCTGTATCTCGCCGCCGGCATCGGCCGGCCGGAAATGTTCACGCGCATCTTCAGCGGCTTCGACCTCAAGCCGTTCCTGAACGCGACCAACGACCTGAATTTGCGCCGGCAGCTCGGCCTCGATGAAAATCATTTCGTCATTGGCAAAATCGGCCGCCTGTTCAAGTTGAAAGGCCATGCGGACCTGATCACCGCCTTCGCCAGAATTCTTCCCAAAATTCCCCACGCGCGCCTGCTCCTCGTCGGCGACGGCGCGTTGCGCGGCGATCTGGAAGACCTGGTTCATCGGCGGGGTCTTGATGGCAAGGTCATCTTCGCCGGCCTGATTCCGCCCGGCGCCGTGGCGCGCTATGTGGGCCTGATGGATTGTCTCGCGCATTTGTCCTATCGTGAAGCCTTGTCCCGCGCGCTGCCGCAGGCGCTTGCCGCAGGCAAGCCCGTCGTCGCCTATGACTTCGACGGTGCAGATGAAGTGTGCCTGGAAAATGAAACCGGCTACCTCGTCCGCACCGGCGACATCGCCACCGCCGCGCAAAGACTGCTGCAGCTCGCCCGCGATCCCGCGCTGCGGGAAAAACTGGGCCAGACCGGCGCGGCTTTTGTGGAGGAAAATTTCACCATCGAAAAAATGGTGGACGACCAATACACTGTTTATCAAAAGCTGGTCGCTGAAACGCGGGCGTAAAAAACCTGTTTTCAAATCAGCCGGTCGGAAGCAGCGAGCCGGATTTGACGCCTGACAACGTGAATTTTCCCTTCAATTTTTTTATCGCCGCCTTTGCCGGCGCGTTCGTGACGGCGCTGCTTGCCCTGCCGCTCTGGCGCAAATGGTGCGTGCGCACCGATCTGGTGGACAATCCCGGCCATCGCAAAATCCACGCCGCGCCCATTCCGCTCGCCGGCGGCTTCGCTGTGCTGACAGGCATTCTTCTGCCGCTCGGGGCCGGCGCCATTTTGCTTAAACTCGGCATCGTGAAAATTTCCGCCGCCGCCGCGATTGTTCACGGCCTCGATCGTCGTGCGGTGGAACTGGTCGTGCTTGCCCTCGGCGCTGTGGCCATCACCCTGCTCGGCTGGCTGGACGACCGGCACGAACTGAAGGCTTTCCCCAAATTCCTCGGCCAGCTCATCATCGCCATCGCCGTGGCCGCCGCGTGCAAACGCATCACCTTGTTCGTCCACAGCGAAATTTTCAGCTACGCCGTCACGATTCTCTGGCTGCTCACCGTCATCAACGCCTTCAACTTCATGGACAACATGAACGGCCTTTGCGCGGGGCTGGGCGCAATCGGCGCGTTTCTCTTTGCGCTCATCGCGGCGGCGAAGGGCGAATACCTCGTGGCCATCACCGGCTTTCTCATGTGCGGCGCGCTGACGGGTTTTCTGCCGTGGAATTTTCCGAACGCCCGTGCGTTTCTCGGCGATGCCGGCAGCCACTTGGTCGGCTACCTGCTCGCGGTGATGGCCATCCTGCCGCATTTTTACACCAAACAGGAACCGCATCATCTGGCCGTGCTCGCGCCGCTTGTGGTGCTGGCAATTCCGCTGCTGGACCTCGCGCAAGTCAGCCTGTTCCGCACCTTGAACAAAAAACCGTTTTGGATCGGCGACACCAATCACCTTTCGCACCGGCTGGTGCGCGCAGGCTTGAGCCGGACGCAGGCGGTGCTGGTGCTCTGGCTGGCCGCCGCCCTCATCGGCGCGCTGGCGTGCGGACTTTAGCCAGACTGAAACAATCAATTAGTTTTCGTTGGCTGCCAGCCGCAACCGAGCGCCTTGATCAAGTTGACCAAGGTCGTCAGCCGGGCCCGCTCCAACTGGACCGCGCTGCGCTCGTGGACCAGATCATCCGTTTGTGCCGTGGCCACGTCGAGATAAGTCACAAGGCCGGATTTGTAACGGTTGTTGGCGATTTCCAAAGTCCGCCGGGCGGAGATGACCGCCTCATGTTCGGCGTTCCATTCGTCGGCCAAAAGTGTCTGGGCGGCGAGCGCATCTTCGACTTCACCAAAGGCGCTGATGACGGTCTGGCGATAATCGGCGACATTTTCATCGTAAGCGGCATGCGCGGCCGCCAGCCGGGCGCGGTTCAAACCGCCGGTGAAAAGCGGCAGTTGAACAGACGGGCCGACCGACCAAAAACGGCTGGGCCAGTCGAACCAGGTGTTGGCATCCACAGATTGAAAACCGGCGAGGCCGTCAATCCGGATGGTCGGAAAAAAAGCAGCCTTGGCGACGCCGACATCCGCATTGGCGGCAGCCATGCGCCGTTCCGCCGCCGCGATATCCGGGCGGTGTTCCAGCAATTCGCTCGGCAGACTCGGCGGAACGGCGGGAATGGTCGCTGGCGTTTCTGAATTGGTCGTGATGGAAAAATTCACCGGCGATTCGCCACACATCACGGCGAGCGCATGGAGCGTTTGCGCCCGCCGCAATTTGATGTCCGGCAACTGGGCTTCGGCACTGTGCAATTGCGTCGCCGCCTGGGAAACATCGAGATCGGAAACGATTCCGCCGCGCCGGCGGTTCTGCGTTAGTTCCAGCGAACGCCGGTAGGCTTCAATCGTGTTGGCGATCAAGGTATATTCATCGTCCAGCGTGCGAACGGTGAAATAATCGTCGGCGACCTCGGCCCCGACATCCAGCCGGCCGGATTGAAAATCATCCGCGCTCGCGGCGGACCGCTCATGGGCGGCCTGCGATTGCCGCCACACGCGGCCCCATAGATCCAGTTCCCAGCCGAGATAAATCGGCGCGGTGAAGGTGTTGTAGGTGTAGGAATGCTCGGCAGCCGCGCCGCTTAGAGGTTCGTTGATGCTGGTGCGCTGGCGCGTGATATCGCCGTTGGGCGTGCCACCGGCCGTGAGCTGCGGATAAAAATCCGCGTTGGCCGCCGACGCCAAAGCGCGAGATTCTTCAAAACGATCCGCCGCGGCGACCAGGTTTTGATTGTTGGTCAGGGCCAAAGATTCGAGCTGGTTCAATTCAGAATCGTTGAACAACTGCCACCACTCGCCACGCGGCAATTGCGCGGACGGTTCGGCGATTTTCCAGATGGTCGGGTTCGTCGGATTGCCATCGCTGAAACTTTTCGGCAGCGGCTGATCGGTCAAAGCCGCCGGCCGGTGATAATCCGGTCCGACCGCGCAACCGGCGAGACCGGCGGCCAGCGCAAAAGTAATGTAAGTAAAACGTTTCATTTGGCCGCTGAATTGGTGTCCGCCGGCGCCACGATTTGCACGGTCATGCCGTCGGCGATGGAATCGGGCGGATTGACGATGGCGCGGTCATCCGGGTTGAGGCCGGCCAGCACTTCGACGATGTTGCCAAAATCGCGGCCCAGCTTGACGGAACGCAACTGCACTTTGTTGTCGCTGCCGACGACGGCGACCTGCATTCCTTGCGCGCGAAAAACCAGCGCGTTGTCGGAAATGGTCAGGATATGCGGATCCGTGGCTTCGTTGAAGCGCACCTGCGCGTAGCTGCCGGCCAGAATTTCACCACGCGGATTGGGCACCTGCAATTCCACCAGCAGCGTGCGCGAACCCGGATCCACCGCGCCTGCCGTGCGCGTGACCGTCGCCGTAAACGGATGTCCCTGGGCTTCCTGAAACGTCAGCTCGGCTTTCTGGCCGGGCTGGATAGCGTGGACAAACTGCTGCGGCACGCGGACGTAAACCCGCAACGGATCCGTCTGGGCCACGCGGAACAATTCCGGCCCGCTGTCGGCGGAAATGAGCTGGCCGATGTCGGTGTTGCGCAAGGTGACCGTCCCGTCGAACGGCGCGGTGATCCGGTCAAATCTTTTCAAGTCCTCCAGCCGTTGCACATTCGCCTGCGCGGCCTCGACGTCCGCCTGCTTCAAAGTGTAGTCGGCGGTTTTTTCCGCCGTTTCCTGATCGCTCACGCTGGCGGTCTTGAGCAGTTCCGTCCAGCGGTCGGCAGTGGTTTTGGCCAGCGCCAGATTGGCATTCGCCTGGGCCAGTTCCGCCCTGGCCTGCGCAAGCTGCTGATCCAGTTCCGGCGTGTCAATTTCCGCGAGCACCTGGCCGTTGGTGACCAGCTCGCCGATGTCCACAAACCAGTTTTTCAAATAGCCGCTGGCGCGCGCGTGAATGGAAGCCTGCACGAACGCCTGCACTTCCGCCGGCAGCGGCGTGCCGAGATCCGGTATGGAGGCCGCCGGCGAAACGACATTCACGGTGACGACCGAATCGGCGCGCGTTTCCGCCTGCAAATTGTGCCGGTGAATCCAGCGTGGCACGAGCCCGACGATCAGGCCGAGGATGACGAGCACAATGACGATTTGCAGAATCCGCGTCAAACGGATCGGCGGCGGTGCGGATGAAGATGAAGTTGAGTTCATGGCGTTACAGATAAATTGGTTGGTTGGTGCCGGCGGTGCATGAAGCTGAAAACGATGGGGACAAAAAACAGCGTGGCGACGGTGGCGAACACGAGGCCGCCAATCACGGCGCGGCCAAGCGGCGCGTTTTGCTCGCCGCCTTCACCAAGGCCGAGGCTCATGGGCAGCATGCCGATGACCATCGCGAGCGCCGTCATCAAAACCGGACGGATGCGCCCGACGCCGGCTTCCAGCGCGGCGGAAACCGGATCGAGGCCGCGATGCAGATTTTCCCGCGCGAACGTCACGACCAAAACTGAATTGGCCGTCGCCACGCCGAGGCTCATGATCGCACCCATCAAGGCGGGAACACTCAAGGTGGTTTGCGACAGAAATAATCCCCAGACCACGCCGGCCAGCGCGCCGGGCAGCGCGGTGATGATGATGAACGGGTCGAGCCAGTTCTGGAAATTGATCACGAGCAGAAAATAAATCAGCACAATCGCGCCGACCAGGCCGACACCGAGACCGAGATAACTTGAGCGCATGGTCTCGGCCTGGCCGCGCACGACCACGCTGCTGCCGCGCGGCAGGTCCTTTTTTATTTTTTCGACGAGCGGCTGAAGATCGTCCAGCACGCCGCCGAGATCGCGCCCGTCCACGTTGCCGTAAACGTCAATCACCGGCATGACGTTGTAATGCGAGATGACGGGCGAGATGTTCACACGCGAAACGCTCGCGAGATTCGCAAGAATCTGCGCGTCGCCGCCGCCCGGCTGGCTGGAGCTGATCGGCATCGCGTTGAGCTGTTGCAGCGAGTCCATCGCGTATTCCGGCGCGCGGACGTTGATGAGATATTCGATGCCGATTTTCGGATCCAGCCAGTAGGCCGGCTGCACCTGGCTGCTGCCGCTGAGGCCGAGCAAAACGGAATTCGCCACGTTCTGTTCCGTCAAGCCGAGGTCCGCCGCCTTGGAACGGTCAACGGTAATGCGGAATTGCGGCCAGTTGTCCGGCTGCTGCACGCGGATATCCACCGCGCCGGGAATTTTTTTGATCTGCTGCGCGAGCTGCACGGCGAGGACGTGGTTGGCGGCCTGGTTGCGTCCGACGAGCTGGATATCGAACGGCGCGGGCAGGCCGAAATTCAACGTCTGGCTGACGATGTCCGCCGGCAGGAAATAAAACGTCGTGCCGGGAAACTCGCGGTTCAGGCGCTCGCGCAACTTGCGGACGTAGTTTCCCGTCGGCGCGTGGCCGGGCTTGAGCGAAACCAGAATGTCCGCGTCGCCGGGGCCGATGACGCCGCTCGTGTTATAGCTCAGATTGATGTAGGAATTCGGGATGCCGATGTTGTCGAGAATGCCGCCCAACTCGCGCGATGGAATTTCCGCGCGGATGACCCGGTTGATTTGATCAGTCAGGCGCTCGGTTTCCTCGATGCGCGTGCCGGTGCGGGCGCGCATGTGGAGCAGGAATTGTCCGGCGTCAACCGTCGGGAAAAAATCGTTGCCGAGCACCCGCGTCAGCAGCCAGGACGCGAGGCAAAACAGGAGAAAGAAAATTGCAAACGGCCGGCGGTGGTCAAAGCAGCTTTGCAGCAGGGCGCGATATCCATGGCGAAACCGATCAAAGCCGTTTTCAAAACCGCGCTGGATTTTGATGAACGGCAAAAACACGGCAGGAACTTTCGCGTCGTCAATGTGTTCGCCGTGCAGTTTAACATTCCGATAAAACCACATCACCAGCGTCGGCACGAGCGTTCGCGAAAGGACATAGCTGGCGAGCATCGCAAACACGACCGCTTCCGCCAGCGGGACGAACAGGTAACGCGCCACGCCGGTCAGAAAAAACATCGGCACGAATACGATGCAGATGCACAGCGTGGAAACGAACGCCGGCAACGCAATTTCCTGCGAGCCGACCAGGATCGCGTCGTTCAATTTTTCACCGGCCGCCATGTGGCGATGGATGTTTTCAATCGCCACCGTGGCGTCATCCACCAAAATGCCGACGGCCAGCGCCAGTCCGCCGAGCGTCATCAGATTGATGGTTTCGCCCAGCGCGCTCAAAACCGCGATGGAACTCAGAACCGAAAGCGGGATGGAAAGCGCGATGATGAAGGTGCTGCGCCACGAGCCGAGGAACAATAAAATCATCATCGCAGTCAAAGCGGCCGCAATCGCGCCTTCGCGCAGAACGCCGCTGATGGCTGCGCGCACAAACAAGGACTGGTCGGCAAATTCCTGGACGTGCAAATCTGGCGACACGGTGGCCATGACGCGTGGCAGGACAGCCTTGACGTCGCGCACTACGTCCAGAGTCGAAGCCGCGCCGGATTTCATGATCGTCAGCAGCGCGCCGCGCACACCGTCCTGGCGCACGGCATTTTGCTGTGGCGTGTAGCCGTCATGCACCTGCGCCACGTCGTTCAAATAGATTGTCGCGCCGTTGACGACCTTGATCGGCAGATGGTTCAGTTCGTCAATCAGCCGCGGATTGGAATCCACGGAAACGTCATATTCCGTCGCACCGATTTTCGTCGTTCCACTGGGCAGGATCAAATTCTGCGCATTGATGGCGTTGACGACGTCTTGGGCGATCAAATTTTTCGCCTTCAGCGCGGGCAGGCTCAAATCAACTGAAACAACCCGCGTTTTGCCGCCGTAAGGCCACGGAATCATCGCGCCGCGCGTGTTGGCCAGTCCGATGCGGACCTGATTGGCGGTCATGTCGAAAAGTTCCTGCTCCGACATTTTCGGGCTGCTGAAGCTGTATTGCAAAATCGGCACGGACGAGGCGTTGTATTGGATGATCAGCGGCGGCGTCATGCCGGGCGGCATCTGTTTCAAAACTGTTTGTGCCGACGCGGTGATCTGCGCGACGGCGGAATCAACGGACGCGTTGGGCTGCAAAAAAACCTTCACGACCGCGATGCCGTTGTAGGAAGTGGACTCGATGTGCTCGATGTTGTTGACCGTCACCGTGAGGATGCGCTCGTGCGTGTAGGTGATGCGCTGCTCAAACTGCTGCGCATCCAGACCGGTGTATTGCCAGATGACGCTGACGACCGGAATGTTGATGGCCGGAAAAATATCCGTCGGGGTCCGCAGCAAAATGAACGGCGTCAGCAAAACCAGCAGTAGCGCGGCCACCACGAAAGTGTAGGGCCGGTTAAGAGCAAGTCTGACAATCCACATATTATTTTATATTGACCGGTCGGTTAAATATTGCGACAAACTTATGTCCTATCTGGACGGCGGTTAAAAAACTAAGCTGCGAACGCCGTGGAACCAACAACCTCCATGACCGTTGGCTCCAAGTCTTGAAGCACTTCCAGATCATTATGAATTTTGGCATGCAGCAACATGCCCAGCACGATCGAATGAACACGTCTGGCGGCGCTCCGCGGGTTGTCAATGGCCGCCAGACCCTGAAGCTTGGCATCCATCAATGCGCTTTCGATATAACGGATATTCCGGTCCACCAGCTCCTGCGTCTTGGTTCGGATTTTTTCATCCTGCGTTGCCAGTTCGGCGCCGAGGCTCGCATAAGGACAGCCGCAAACATGACCATATTTGTCCGCTTTTTGTTTTTGCCGTTCACGGATGTATTCACACCAAAGTCCCAGACGTGCCAGCGGCGGAATTTGCGGGGAGAAAATCCGATCCAGCTCCGGTTGTTTTTCCCGCCAATGCTCCTCGTAAGCCTCGATCGCCAAGTCCGATTTGGAGGCGAAGAAATGATAAAAACTGCCTTTATTTACGCGGGCGCGCTCACAAATATGATCCACGCTCACCGAACCATAACTTTGGTTCCAAATGAGATCAAAAGCCACTTGCAGCAGTTTTCCCTTCGTGTCGCAGGGTTTCGCCATAAAAATTAGTTCAGGAGCGCATCAAGCTTGACCGACACTTCTTTCTTTGAAGTGAGACCAGCCATGCGTGTTACAAGCTGGCCGTTCTTAAAAATTAACAACATTGGAATACTGCAATATCAAACCGTGCGGCAGTTTCCGGATTTTTATCCACGTTCATCTTTACCACCTTTGCCAGCCTAAAGTTTTCAGCCGCCAATTCGTGAATCAATGGCGAAATTATCCGGTATAAACCGCAACACGCCGCCCACAAGTCAACCAAAACTCGTTGCCGAAACGCCAGCACTTCACGGTCGAAGGATTTGTCGGTCACCGTCAAATCGTTCTCTAAAACTTCTAATATCGCATTCATGACTTCGTTCTTTAATCTAGGCACGCCAAATATACAGGTTTTGACCGAATAGTCAACTTTTTAACAATTGAAGCCATAGACAGAGTAATTTTTCAAATGCACTCATAAGGTCAGACACTCGATTATTGCCGAAAGCCTTCGGAATAATAAGCCGAATCTGTCCAGAGTAATGCAGCGGATTTTTCACACGGCTGTTTTTATCACTTAGCAGGCGGGCGGCGGCAAACTCTGTTCAAAGGTCTTGCCGTTAATGTTAACTTTTCCAAAGCGGTTCCTGCTGATAAGGTATAAAGCAGATGCGGTTCTTTCGGAAACGGGAGCCACTTGCCATCATTTGACAAGTCTGTTTGCGTTTCTGGGATTCGTCTGTTTGCTCCCGCAATAGTTGCTCAATTGCAATTTCCGTGGTGTAACAGATAGTTGCGGGGGTAAGCATTGATAATGCTGGTGGCCGATGTGGCGGAATTGGCAGACGCGCTAGACTCAAAATCCTACTTTTACGGTTTTTAGGGGGTGTCTCTACGTTTCAGTAAAAGCCACAAAACAATTGTGTTTATTGATTAAGTCAACGGTTTCCGTGTCAGCCATGACTTCCGATGCAATTGCCAACACTGTCGCAATTACTGTCGCAATTTAAGAGGCCTGCAACAGCTCCCTCCTTTGTGTAATAAGCAATTGATAGGGGCGCCGTCTCTGTCAGTCCCCCGGGCAATTTCCGCCCCCTGATTGCCCGTGCCTTGGACGCTCCACCAGGGCGAATCGGTGGTCAAACCGAAATGGCCCTGACAGTTAATGCCGCTCACCTTGATGGGCGTGGGGTTGAAGCCGTGGCCGTTGTTCAAATACACCAGCCAGCCGGCGTTGGTGTTGCCCCACGTTGCCGGGTCAATCATGACGCGGTCGGGCAAACCGTCACCGTTCACGTCATACAACCCGACAAAGGGCAGATTCCACATTTCGTCGCCATAAAAGGTGTCGCTGTTGTAGATGATCGTGTTGGTGACCGGAGAAACGACGCCCGGCCATTTGTCAAAAGCGCCGGGGACACTGGTGGAGGTATTGGTGGATTCAAACGCATAGCCATCGTTGTATTCCACGGCATAATAGGAAAATGGGTGGGCCAGCGCATTCCCAAGACTGCTTGGGTCCATCGGGTCCATGACGTGGTCGGGCAGGCCATCGCCGTTGAGGTCTATGAACTGAGAGTAGCCCGTTCCGATGCCCGCCCATTGGCTGACCGAATAGGAGGGCTGCCCCGAACCGGAACCGTTCCAATTTTGGCTTTTGTAGGGGAAACGGCGCAACTGGGTGAAATTGGTCCCGGTGTTGGACTGGACATAAAGATTGGTCATGGCTTCATACGGGGCGTAGGTCGTCATCACCCAGTCAGGCAAGCCGTCGCCATTGAGATCAAAAAGCCCAACGCCCACCGTGTTTGTAGTCGTGCCGTTGATAATGCTGCCAGCGCCTTCAACGCATTCATGAAATCTCTGCAAAAGTATTTGAACGGGCACGTGGGCAAACGAATCAGAAAGCCATGCAACCCAAACGCGAAAACCAACCGACCTTTTTTGATCTGGCTGTGCAACAACGCGGCAGCGTCAAC
>Ga0182024_10005709_pt1 | contig 27719 bp, 21 predicted proteins | sample P32metaG_FD_120480 | JGI IMG/M metagenome (GOLD analysis project Ga0182024, IMG submission 120480) | Permafrost microbial communities from Stordalen Mire, Sweden - P3-2 metaG (Illumina Assembly) | ecosystem: Environmental > Terrestrial > Soil > Wetlands > Permafrost | place: Sweden: Stordalen...
CGCTGGTGCGGCCGGCGACGTTCGAGCCTGTGCCGGCCATCACGAGGACGCCGGGGCCACCGAAGAAGGCAGCGTCGAGCGCTATCTCCACGTCACCTACAAGGATGAGCGAGCCGCCGACGCGTTCGGCGAAGGTTTCGCGTATCCAGTCGGTGACTAACGCCACCGTGACGCCGGCCGCACCGACACAGCTGCGGGTGACGGACTTCATGGAGACGCCGGAGAGCGCGGCCAGCTCTGCGAGCGCCTTGTCAAGGTTTTGGGTTGCGGTGATTGCGTCGGCACGCATGCGCTTGATGGTGCCGCCGCGGACACGCGCGAGCTCGCGTGTCTCGTCTGCCAATACATATTCGGTCTTTGTGCCGCCTACATCCAGTGCCAGATAAAACGCCAAGCGTGCTCCTTTATATATGCTGCTTGCCTCTGCTGCTTTCGGGAAAATGATGGCAGTAAGTTTTCTAACGATGACGGCGTTTCGTGCCGCGCGGTCACATCGATACTATATTCGGTTATCCAGTATGAAAGGTTGTGCGCGAAATACCTGGATCGGCAGGGAGGGTTCTGGTTATGCGGCAAGGGCAGAGCCGCAGCCCTGCCCTTGCGGAACGGGTTTTGGAGATGCTTAAGGCCGCCGCCCTCGCCACTTGACTCCGAAGCATCATGCTGTCAAGTGTTTCGAAGAAGAGAAACGTTCCGATACACTATGATTCGTCATGCTCTCGAAGCGTGTTCTCTTCCCGGTCCTGGCAATGGTCGCTGTTGCTCTTTCCTCGACCCTGCTGCCGGCACAGTCGCCTACGCAAGCCGCCGAAGATGTGTTGGGGCGTCTGATGCCTCATCTAGCCCCGCAATTCAATCTCGCCCTTGTCCCTCGCCCGGATCACAAGGACTACTTTCGCATCGCAGGAACCGCGGGCCATATACGCGTGGAGGCGGCTACTCAGCCCACGCTGCTCTACGGCGTGAACTGGTATCTGAAGTACGTCGCGCACCTGCAGGTCTCTACGAACGGACTTCAGCTAGGGGCTGCCGGCCTTACGCTTCCCGCGCCGCCGCAGGCGATCGAGAAGCCCGCGCTCTACCCCTGGCGCTACGCATTGAACGAGAACACCGATGGATACGCGAGCCCCTACTGGGACCAGAAGCGATGGCAGCGCGAGATCGACATCCTCGCCCTCAGCGGAACCAACGCCATCCTGATCGAACGCGGCACCGACCTTGTGCTCTACCAGACCTTTCGCGACGCCGGCTACTCTGACGACGCGATTCGCCGCTGGATCACGCAGCCCGCGCACCAGAATTGGCAGCTCATGGGAAACATGTGCTGTTTTGACGAACCGATCTCCCTTGAGCTTCTCAAGAAACGGGCGCACTCCGCGCAGCAACTTGTTGCGGCTCTCCGCAGCCTCGGCATCACGCCTGTGTTGCCCGGCTACTACGGCATCGTTCCGGCAGACTTCGCCAAGCTCAATCCGGGCGCGCATGTCATCACGCAGGGCGACTGGAACGGCTTCACGCGTCCCGGCTGGCTTGACCCGCGCGATCCTCATTTCGACAAGCTGGCTGAGTCTTTCTACCGCCACCAGCATGCTCTCTTCGGCGACTCCGCCATCTACGACATGGAGGTCTTTCAGGAAGGCGGCGATGCCGGCAATGTTCCCGTCAGCGAGGCCGCGAAGAAGGTGCAGGAGTCGCTCGAACGCGCCCATCCTGGAGCGCTCTGGCTGTTGATGGCCTGGCAGAAGAACCCCACGCAGGAGTTGCTCGCCGCGCTCGACACCAGCCACCTCCTCATCGCCGACATCGAACAGGGCCGCATTCCCCGTGAAGACCGCGACAAGGAGTTTCGCGGAGCCTCCTGGCTGTTCGGCGGGTTGTGGGAGTTCGGCGGCCGCACCACGATGGGCGCTCCACTGTACGATTACGCGGTCCGTATGCCTCGCATGGCGCAGCACCACGGCAGCCACATCGTTGGCACAGCGCTGTTCACCGAAGGCCTCGACACCAACCCCTTCGCCTTCGACCTCTACACTGAGATGGCGTGGCACTCCACTGCCGTCAACCTTCCTCATTGGACCGAAGGCTACGCAACCCGTCGCTACGGAGCCGAAGACGCGCATGCCCAGCAAGCCTGGCAGATCCTGCTGAAGACTGCGTACAGCTACCGCGCCGATGGCGGCGAAGGCGAGCGCGACGCCGCGCAGGAGTCTCTCTTCAACGCGCAACCCTCGCTGACCACGACACATGCGGCCACATGGTCGCCGCCTGCCCCGCGCTACCCCGTCGATGACCTCGAACCAGCGCTAACCCAGCTTCTCCTGGTCGCGCCGCAGCTTCGCGCCACGGAGACTTATCGCTACGACCTCGTCGACGTCGCCCGGCAGGTGATGTCGAACCAAAGCCGCAAGCTGTTGCCGCAGATTAAAACCGCCTACGACGCCAGAGACAGGGCCGCGTTCTCGCGACTCACCGCGGAGTGGTTCCGCTGCATGAAGCTGCAGGACGCGCTGCTCGAAACCAACGAGTTTTTCCTGCTCGGACGCTGGCTCTCCTATGTTCCGCCCTGGGCCTCGTCTCCCCCGGAGCGCGACCGCATGAACTACGACGCACGATCGATCCTGACGACGTGGGGAGACCGCAAGGCGAGCGAAGCCGGTCTTCACGAATACGCCAATCGTGACTGGGCCGGTCTCACCAGCGACTACTACCTGCCGCGATGGAAGATGTACTTCGACTCGCTCTCCACATCGCTCGCGGTCAACGAGCCAGCCAGGCCAATCGACTGGTATGCTTTTGGCGACCGATGGGACCATAGCCAGCGGCAGTTTACCGCGACGCCTCAGGGCGACACCTATGCGGCTGCACTCGCAATTGCGCGCGAGCTGCATCTCGCTCCAGACGATACACCAGCTACACACCCAGCGGCAGCAACGGAGAAAAAACGGTGACCGTGATGAGCAAACCATCCACAGGGCGTGAGCCGCAATTCATCCGCTCGAAGCCGGACCGACTGCTCTCGCTCGATCTCCTGCGCGGTCTCACCATCGGCTTCATGATTCTCGTCAACAACAACGGCGACGGCAGGCACGCCTATTGGGCGCTCAACCACGCAGAATGGAACGGCTTCACTCCCACCGATCTTGTCTTCCCGACTTTTCTTTTTCTCGTTGGCATTTCAACCGTCCTCTCTACCGCGTCCCGCCTCGCCCGCGGAGCTACCCGCCAATCGCTCTTCCTTCACACTCTTCGCCGTGCCGTCATCCTCTTTCTCCTTGGCATCGTCGTCAACAGCTTTCCATACTTTCACCTCCACACCATGCGCTTCTATGGAGTCCTTCCGCGGATCGCCATTTGCTACTTCCTTGTCGCCACGCTGTATATCTTCCGCCCCGAGTGGCGCAGCAAAGTCGCACTCCTGATCGCCGCTCTGATCGGCTACTGGCTGCTGATGCGCTTTGTCCCGGTGCCTGGCTACGGCACGCCAACGCACGAGATTCCACTGCTGGATCGCGACGCAAATCTAGCCGCGTGGCTGGACCGTCACATCTTCTCCGCCTCGCATCTCTATGAGCGGACACGCGACCCCGAGGGCCTGCTGAGCACGCTGCCTGCGTTGGCGACGACACTGCTCGGCCTGCTCTCCGGCGTCTGGCTGCGTACCAGCCATACCCTCGCGCACAAGGCACGCGGCATCGCCATCGCCGGCATCAGCGGCGTCCTGCTCGGCGGCCTGTGGAACTTCTCTTTCCCCATCAACAAGAGGCTTTGGACCAGCTCGTACGTCTTATTTGCCGGCGGCCTGAGTCTTCTGCTGCTCGCGCTCTTCATCTGGATCGTCGATGTGCGCAGCGCAAAGCAGGGTCGTCCAGAGATTGGCAGACGCTCAGGGCTGTCTACTCCTCTGCTCGTCTTCGGCACCAATGCGATTACAGCCTACGTCTTCTCCGAGCTGTTGGCCTCGGCGTTCGGGAGCATCCATACCGGCCCCGGCGTCAACCTGCAGCAAACTCTCTACCGATCCATCCACGGCGTAGTTCCCGACGCGGCCTTCGCTTCCCTGCTCTACTCGCTGGGGTTCGTCCTGGTCTGCTGGCTGGCGGTCTATCCTCTCTACCGTCAGAAGATCTTCATCAAAATCTGACGTTTCGGATCGTGCGCCAAACTGCTCAGAGATTTTGATTGAAGGCAGACAAAACCACGCTATCGATCGAGAGCTGCTTCTGCCGCCGAGCCCTCAGGCAAAGGAGCGTCTCCGGGGAGCACAATGGAAAATGTCGTTCCTCTCCGCTCTCCCTGCGTGCTGGAGCGGACCATGATCGAGCCGCCGTTTTTATCGACGAGCTGCTTGGACACCCAGAGGCCAAGCCCGGTTCCGACCGATCCTTTCGTGGTGAAGAAGGGCTCGAAGATCTCCTTCATCGTAGCCGCCTCCATGCCGTGCCCGGAGTCGGCTATAGTTATCCGGACGCGCCGTCTCCCATTGCTCGGATCAAAGGAGGCAGAGGCGCGCAGCACAATCCTGCCACCAGGTCCGGCCGCATGCAGACTGTTCATGAGCAGATTCGCCAGCACCTGGCGCAGCTCGCCGAAGACCCCAATCACCTGCGGTTGTCCTTCGCATCGGTGCTCAACCGCAGCCCCGCTGGACTTGATCTTCGCCTGAAGCAGTCTAATGACCGAGGCCAGCAATGCTGAAGCGGGGATGCTCGTGGCCACCGAGGATTCTTGATAGAAGCCAAGCGTCTGTCGAGTGATATGGGCGATGCGCAATAGCTCCCCATCTGCGGTTTCCAGATATTCGCGGATCGGATCGGGAAGGCCGTCGGTGGCCCGGGCGAGATACAGAATGTTCATAACGGCATCGAGCGGGTTGTTGATCTCGTGCGCGATGCTTGCCGCCATTCGTCCCGCGCTGGCCAGCATCTCACTGCGCAGCAGCGCCTCCTGGGTCAGCTTGCGCTCCTTGATCTCTGCCTGCAGTTGCGTATTTAGAGTCTCCGCTACCTCCATCAGCTCATGCTGGCGCACCGCGGAGATCAGCAGGGCCTCGTTCATGGCTGCTGCCCGAAGATGAAAAGGCGCAGTCTCTGTCACCTGGAACATCACTCCCGAGGGACAGTCCTCTTGAACCGATCCAGCCGCCACGGGCCATATCTCATACGACCAGTAGAGAGGATGGGGTGCGGCCCCTTCCTGCTCCCTGTGCGATTCGGCCTTCCCGGTGCGGTAAACCCGGTCGAGCAGCGAGAGACATTCGTCGCCGTCCGGCAGATGCTCGGCGAAAGGCTTGCCTTCCATCTCTTCTTTGCTCTTACCCGCAAGGAGGCATAGGGCGGGGTTCACATAGCACACGATATGCCCTTCGCCCTCCAGAATGGCCATGGGCAGGCGTGCAAGATCGAGGATGTCGTACACGCCAGGCCGTCCGCGCGCCCGCACCACCGCTTCGCGGTTGCCGTCCAGCGATTCGAATGGTTCGTCGTCGGCGCGCGAGGTTAGCCCCATGCCTATAAAGGTACTACTTTCTGGCCTTTGTCTTATGCGGAGGGGCTATTTTGTCGTCGGGCCGGTACAACTGCGCTGGGACGCCGGTTATCAGGCCCTGATATCCGTGGAGCCGGTCGCCGATAAGGACGATTCCATCCGAGGTGATCTCATACTCGCGGATGTCCTTGCTGTGGTTGCCGCCACGCATCTTGATGACGACCATGACCTTACGCAACTGGCCGTCGATCTCCACATAGCGGAACCGGATGATGTCATCGGTCAGAAACGAGATCGAGTACGTGCTGAAAGCCAGCTCCGTAAAGGACTCCTCCAGCTCCACTGTGCTCAAGATAGTGACGCCGATCCCCGTCAACGCACTGATCATCCGGTAGAGCGATTCGCGGAAGTCGGTGCGGAAGCCCGGCGCCAGCGCCATCTCAAAGCCAGCCAGCGAGTCGATCACCAGACGCTTCGCGCCGATCTTCTGCACCGCATCGAGTATCTCCTGCATGGTCTCATCCACGGAAAGATCCAGCGGGCGCAGATAGAGGATGTTGAGTTTGCCATCGGTCTGGGGTGTCTCCAGGTCCAGACCGAAGCTACCCGCCCGCGCCGCGTACTCGGTGGGACGTTCTTCAAAAACCGCGGCGATTCCCGACTCGCCCCGCCGTATGCCTTCGGCCAGAAACTCCGTCGCCAACACCGATTTTCCCGTCCCGGACGCCCCCGCCACCAAAACGCTGTCGCCCTCGGGAATGCCTCCTCCGAGCATCTTGTCCAGCTCCGAAATACCGGTCGAGAGCCGCCGAGGTGGCACCTCTTTACCTTTACTTCTTCGCTTGGTCAGTCCAAGAGTTCGCGAGAAGGCTTGCAGTCCGTCTTCGGTAATGCGGAACGTATGCAGCCCCGGTACCGACGACTGCCCCCGCAGCTTCATAATCCGAAACTTCCGCACAATCGAGTTTCGCTCCACGTTCTGGTAGAGCCAGAAAAGGCCATCCGCAACGGTGAATACCGGATTGTCGCGAATCTCCGCCTCAGCGTACTCGCCAATCAAAAACGTCGTTGCCTGCCAGCTCGTCAGGTGAAGCGCCAGTTGCTGAACGAACTTTTGCAGATCCATCTCGCTGGTGGCTCCAGCCGCCTTGCGTACGACCGTGCGAAACGAATCCACTACGACGAATGCGGGACTGATCTCTTCAACCTGTTTGATAATTTCCTTCAACACCGCCTCGAGGTCCTGCTCCAGGATCACCTGGCTCAGATTGATGAACCGAATGGAGCCGGGCAGCTTCGCATGGTCGAAGAAGGTGTACTGCTGCTGATATCGCAGCATCTTCAGCGCCGGTTCGCCCAGAACGGTGAAATAGATCGCCGGCTTCTCGGGGGTCGCGTTGGCGAACACAAACTGATGTGCCAGGGTCGTCTTTCCGCATCCTGGAGTCCCCGCGATGATGTTGAAAGAGTACTCGGGCAGCCCTCCACCCATAATTTCATCCATGCCCGGAATTCCGGTAGGCAGTTTGTTGATGGTCACCTTATCCTTGCGGCCCATGCTTTTCCATCCCTTCCGCAGTCAATGTGCTAATTTTTTCAATGGATCCCTGGCTATTGAACAAGGTGCCCGGCCAAACATCGTGCATCAGCCGCAGAGTGAGGGTCTCCCCGATGAACGAAAACAACAGCCCGATCAAGTGCGCGACAAGAAGCACTCCTCCTTCGCCATCATGTTTGTTTCCATTCGGTTCGACATCTTCCAACGATCCATCCGCCTTGACTCGCAGTGTGCCAAGTCCCGGAGCCTCCCGCTTCGCCAGCGTCAAGGCGCGCGAAAGCAGCGAGTGAAAGCCGGCCGCTCCGGCGAGTGTGGTCAGGGGGCGACGCAGCTTTTCGCAGACGCGAAGTGCCACAGGCACACCATTCTCCGAACGCGTGTCCGAAGCAGCTTCATTGGCAATAAGCCGTTCAGCAAAATCTCGTGTCTGAGAGGTGACCTGAGTTGGCATCCTGATATAAGTGTGGTGCCCGTCCTGCACTTGCCTTTCTTTCATGTCTGTTGCAAATTCTAAGGGCAGCGTACCACTCTATTGGGTACCGCTTCATCGAGCCTGGGAGATATCTCTGAAGCATACCTATTATGAAGCTGTCGGCAAATTACTGGCAATGGGGGCGCGAAACTCTGTGGATCGATTGCTCTGTGTCTTTGTCGCCAACCACAGATCCTTCACTGGCCCCGGCCGCCCAAAAAGAAAGCCCTGGTAGACGCGACATCCATTGTGGGCAAGAAAGAGCCGCTGCTCCTCAGTTTCGATGCCTTCGGCAATAACGGCAAGCCCCAGGCTCTGCCCCAGCGCAATGATGGAGCTGGCAATAATCGCGTCGTTGGGATTCGTGAGCACATCGCGGACGAATGACCGGTCGATCTTCAACTGGTCCAGAGGCAGGCTCTTCAAACAGGCAAGCGACGAAAAGCCGATGCCGAAGTCATCCAGCGAAAAGCAGACGCCCCGAGCCTTTAGCGCGGCCATCTTGGCGCGCGTCTCCTCGACAGGACCGAACATTACGCTTTCGGTGAATTCCAGCATCAGCTTTCGCGGGTCGGCGCCGATCTCATCGATGATGGTCAGCACACGCGTGACAAACTTCGGATGGCCAAACTCGCGAGCGCTTATATTCACCGCGAGGGTGAGGTGCGCCGTCTCGGGCCTGAGACTCCAAGCCATCAATTGGATGCATGCGGCCTCTAGTACCCACTGACCAATGGATTCGATCAGGCCATTCCCCTCTGCAAAAGCGATGAATTCCGCAGGGGCCAGCAATCCGCGATCGGGGTGTTGCCAACGCAACAATGCTTCGGCACCAGTCAAGTGTCCCTCATCGTCAACCTGAGGCTGATAATGAAGAAGAAACTGCTTTCCCAACAGCCCTCGTCGCAGGTCGGCATCGAGCACCGCCCGCGCTGCGACCGTAGCCTGCATCTCCGGGTCGAAGAATCGGATGGCGCTGCCGCCCGCAGCTTTCGCCCGATATTGGGCCAGGTCCGCGCGTTTGAGTAACTCCTCGACAGGCTCCCGGTTCTTGCTAAACAAGGTGATGCCGATGCTTGCAGTGCAGCGGTGTTCATGACCAGCCAGCAGGAAGGGCTCGTTAAGGGCATCAAGCACCTTCGTTCCGATCTTTGCCGCCTGGGCATTTGCCTCGGTTGGATCTTCGCTTAGTTCTTGAATCATCACTACGAACTCGTCGCCGCCCAGCCGTGCGACGGTGTCCTCCTCCCGCACACAGGTGGACAGTCTGCGTGCGACATGTTGCAGCAGCAGGTCGCCGAGATGGTGGCCTTGGGTGTCATTGAGATTCTTGAATTGGTCGAGATCCGTGAAGAGAATTGCCCCATGATGCATGGTGCGGCTGCAAGCCAGCATCGCATGATGCAGCCGGTCCATTAGAAGCCGCCGGTTCGGCAGGTCGGTCAAAGGATCGTAAAACGCCAATTGTTCGATCTCTAACTCCGCACGATGGCGCTCCTCGATCTCTGCCTGCAGTTTCATATTGAGAATCTCCGCTCCCTCCATCAGCTCATGCTGGCGGACGGCGGAGACCAGCAAAGCCTCGTTCATCACAGTGGCCCGGCGATGGAAGGGTGCGGTTTCTGTCACCTGGAAAATTACGCCGACCGGAGGATTGTCGCCTGGCAGCTCCGCCCATACCGGCCAAATCTCATAGGACCAATAGAAAGGATGGGGTTTGGCGTGTTCCTGCTCGGTGTGAGATTCGGTATTTCCGGTGCGGTAAACACGATCGAGTAAGACGAGACATTCGTCGCCGGCGGGCATCAATTCGGCGCAGCTCTTGCCAACCAATTCTTCTCTACTCTTACCAGTCAGGTGGCAAAGAGCAAGGTTGACGTAGCAGACGATTTGCGCAGGGCCGGTCATAACAGCCATGGGAAGGCGCGCACAATCGAGGATGGCGTATAGCTTCTTCGGACCACTATCGCGGGTCACCTGACTATCCCTCCGAAAGGCGCTAAGCGAGTTATCGTCAGTTCCAGGGGTGTGATCGCAGGACGGCTCAACTCCTCGCAGGTGCGCATCATCACACGCACTTCTGTCTCCGAGGCAGTGGCTGAAACTTCTTCATTAGCGAAGAGCTGTTCAGTAAATCTACTCATCGCGGATACCAAATTTAATGTTGATAATAGCTGGGCCTGCTCATGAGATGCCCAACGCGCACTACCCGTTGTTCTATTCAACATTTGTTTCGAGCGTGATGGAGAATTCAATCGCCGGGCCGCGTCAACTATGAGGTACAGAAGACCTCGGTTAGCACCTCTCCAGAATCATCGCAATCCCCTGCCCCACCCCAATACACATCGTGCAAAGAGCATATTGAACTTGAACTGCGGCTAGCTGATAGAGGCTGGTCGTGACCAGGCGCGCGCCACTTGCGCCCAGGGGATGGCCAATCGCGATCGCTCCGCCGTTCGGGTTTACATGCTCTGCGTCGTCTGGAAGCCCAAGTTCGCGGAGGACTGCGAGTGCCTGCGCTGCAAACGCCTCGTTCAGTTCGATGAGCCCCATGTCCTTTAGCTTGAGTCCGGTTCGCGCCAGCAGCTTCCGTGTGGCTGGAGCAGGAGCCATGCCCATAATTCGCGGAGCCACGCCAGCTACTGCCGAAGCAACCACGCGAGCGCGAGGAGTCAGCCCGTAAGCCTTCACCGCGCGTTCCGATGCAAGGAGAACAGCGACCGCACCATCGTTGATGCCTGATGCGTTTCCCGCAGTGACGCTGCCGTCAGGCCTGACGATCGGTTTCAATTTCGCAAGCAATTCGATGGTCGTATCTGGACGCGGCGGTTCATCCATGGCGAAGAGCTTTATCTCGCCCTTCTTTTGCGCCACAGGCACGGCGACCAGCTCTTTCTCGAAGTAGCCGCGCTGATTCGCGGCATACCATCGCTGCTGGCTTCTGTAGGCAAATGCGTCTTGATCGGCGCGGGAAACAGAAAACTCCGAAGCAACATTCTCTGCTGTCTCCGGCATGGAGTCGACTCCATACTTCGCCTTGAGCGCCGGATTGATGAAGCGCCACCCAATCGTAGTGTCGAAGGTCTCAGCGTGACGACTGAAAGCAGTCTCAGCTTTACCCACAACGAATGGGGCTCGCGACATACTCTCCACTCCACCGGCGATCATCAGGTCGACTTCGCCCACCTTGATCGCTCTTGCCGCCACGGCGATCGCGTCCATGCTGGACCCGCACAGACGATTCATCGTCGTCCCGGGGACTTCGACGGGTAAGCCTGCAAGCAGCGCCGCCATGCGGGCAACATTGCGGTTATCTTCTCCTGCTTGATTTGCGCAGCCAAACACGACATCGTCCACAGCCTTCCAATCGACATGGGGAGAACGATCCATGAGTGCTCGAATCGGAACTGCAGCCAGATCATCTGTTCTCACAGAAGATAGAGCTCCTCCATAGCGACCGAATGGGGTCCGTACTGCGTCGCAAATAAAAGCCTCTTGCATCCATTCCTCCAGGGCCAATCGGTTGAAATCTTTCAAGTAATGCCGCTGCTGCGAGTTTATTGATAACTCGTACAGCTTTGCTTCGATTGCTACGCTCAAGGCAACTCGGTTGTAACACCTCTACTTCGCTGCTGATACCGACCAGCAGCTTGGCCTTATCTCGCAAAGCTTGCTCAAAGTTCAAAACCTCAATTCCTCGCTCACAAATAAAACGCTGTAAGTACAATCAGGGCGATCGCGAACTACATCCCTTTCCATTCAGAAAACGTCTGCCCATTTGAAGCGAGTTCGTTTAGCAATGGTGAGATACGATAACGGTCTTCTCCATAGAACTCCGAAATATTCTTGAGAACAATCCGAATCTTATCGAGACCAACCGCGTCTGCCCATGCAAGTGGTCCGCGCGGATAATTTACGCCCTTCTCCATCGCAGCGTCGAGATCCGCTATGTTACACACGCCCTGATTCACAACGTCCGCAGCTTCATTCACCAACATCGCCACGGTGCGCATAACTGCCAAGGCCGGCAGATCGCGCAGACGAATCACGGTGTAGCCAATAGCCTGGAGCCAACCGACAGCGTCACGGAACGCCTCATCACTACACGCGGTTGCCCGTGCCACAGCCACGGTCTTCGACGTCAGAAAATCAAGTGCAAGGTCGACAAGTACTGTGTTCGCAAACCCCATATCTGCCGCCCGTCGGCTTGCAGTACGACCGTCTGTCAACGCCAGAATAGCTGAGCCGGCCTTTATAACAGCTTCTCCAGTTTCGCAACTCTGCGTAGCAATGGATTTCTGAGAACGTTGCCTCGCCGCCGATACAAATGGATCGTCCCCAATGAACGAAATACGTTTTGGACACGTCGCTACATGCTCTGCTATGACTTCTGACGGCAAACTGTCCTCACCATATCGATAAAAGCCCCTACCAGATTTGCGCCCAAGGTAGCGAGCATCTACTAGCTCCTGCTGAATCACAGAGGGAGTAAATCGTGGGTCGCAGAAGTAAGAATGAAACATCGACTTAGTCACCGCGAAGTTGATGTCGTGGCCAATCAGATCCATCAACTCGAATGGCCCCATCCGAAATCCGCCTGCCTCGCGCATCACTGCATCAATCGATGCCGGTGTGCCGGCACGTTCATTCAAAAGGCGCAGCCCTTCTGCATAGTATGGCCGCGCCACGCGGTTCACGATAAATCCTGGCGTCGATTTGGTGTAGACCGGAGCTTTCCCCCACCGCGCTGCCGTTGCATACGCCGTCTGTGCACAAATATCACTGGTAGCCAGCCCTCGGACTACTTCAACAAGCTGCATGGCTTGCACAGGGTTGAAAAAATGCATACCCACTACACGTTCGGGATACTTCAAGTTTGCAGCGATTGCAGTTATCGATAGCGAAGAGGTGTTACTCGCGAGGATGCAATCTCTAGACACAACCGCTTCAAGCTCGCTGAATAGCGCCCGCTTTACCTCTAAGTCTTCCGCAACTGCCTCAATCACCATGCCGGCATCGTTTAGTGAAGCTAGAGACTGCGCCGTAGTAATTCGATCTGCAGCTTGACCGCCCGCTTCGGCCGAGATGTGCCCCTTTTCAACTAACCGCTGAACGCCTTTCTTCAGAGTCTCGATGGCTTTGGTCAGGGCTTCGGATCGAATGTCGTGAAGTACAACGCGATGACCGGCAACCGCTGCGAGCTGAGCGATGCCGACTCCCATCATCCCGCTGCCAACAATGGCGACTACCGCTCCTGGATTCAATGCCCCTTCAGACATAGCTTTACTGTCATGCAGCTGATTTGTCATCGATCTCCCACAATCTCTCGCTATCGTCCTGTGAATAATGGCGCACGTTTTTCAAGAAAAGCAGCGACACCTTCTTTGAAGTCGCTCGTTCGCCCAAGGTCGTCCATGGCGCGGCGTTCATGGTCTAGCTGCTGCTCCAACGTACGCAGTCCAGAGCTCAGAATAGCTTCCTTGGTACGCGCAAGTCCCTGTGTTGGTGCCTCCGCCAGTTGTCGTGCGGTCTTGTCAATGACGCTGTCAAAGTCGGCATCGTCGACGCATTGCCAGATCATGCCCCAGTCTGCCGCTCGCTCGGCCGACAGTTTGTCCCCCAACAAGGCCAAGCCCAGCGCTCGCGCGGTACCGACAAGCCGGGGCAGTGCATAGGTTCCGCCAGTATCTGGAATTAAACCAAGCTTGCAAAAAGATTGAATGAAACTGGCGGATTTCTTAGCAATCACGATGTCGCAAGCTAGAGCAAGGTTCGCGCCAGCACCGGCTGCGACCCCGTTAACAGCGCAGATAATGGGCACTTTGAGTGAGCGCAATCGAAGCACGAGTGGAGCATAGTATTGTTCTATCGTTGCCCCCAGATCTACCGAGTGACCCTCAGACATCACGTCTTTGTCAGCCAGGTCTTGCCCAGCGCAAAAGCCTCGCCCCGCTCCGCTCAAAACCAGAACCCTTACGTTCTTATCCTGATCAACTTCACACAAAGCATCGCGCACCTCTTCATGCATTTGCGTATTGAAACTATTCAGACATTCCGGCCGATTCAAGGTCAACCGGGCTATCCCGTCCTGAATTTGAAACAAGATCGTCTGGTGCGTCATTTCAATGCCCTCTACCTGTTCTTGAATTGCGCTTTACGCTTTTCCGAAAATGCAGCCATACCTTCTCTTCGATCTTCGGTTGCAAATGTAGATTGAAATGTGCGGCGTTCGAAGCGCAGACCTTCCGAGAGAAAGGTCTCATACGCAACGTTGACAGCCTCCTTCACCATCATGACCGCTGGGCGCGATTGCGACGCAATCTTATAGGCGATCTTCCAGGTCTCTTCCATTAGCTTGTCTACTGGAACGACGCGAGCCACAAGTCCAGCGCGTTCGGCCTCGGCGGCACCCATGAAACGGCCTGTGAGACACATCTCCATGGCCTTCGATTTACCGATAAGACGAGTTAGTCGCTGTGTACCCCCGGCCCCTGGCATCGTAGCCAGATTGATCTCCGGCTGGCCGAACGTAGCGGTGTCCGCAGCAATAATAAAATCGCAGGCCATAGCCAATTCACATCCGCCTCCGAGTGCAAATCCTGCGACCGCAGCGATAATTGGCTTTCTTAAAGTTGCAAAGTGCCGCCACGCCGCAGCCCGCCCGTTCGGGAAGTCTGCGAGTAACATGTCGGAGAAGCTAAGGCTACTCATCTCCTTGATATCCGCGCCAGCTGCAAATACTTTCTCACCACCCGTAATAATGCTGACAGCTATTGCCTCATCCTGTTCCATTGCGTCGAGAGCATTCCCAATCTCTTCAATCAGCGCGTTAGACAGCGCGTTGTGGACTGTGGGTCGATTCAATGTGATCAACGCCACGCCATCTTTGCGCTCCGTCAAGATATGCTCATAGCTCATAACCTTATTTTGCTCCCCTTGACTTATAAAGTGGCTCAAACAAACCAAAATCCGCTCGCCTGCGGTTTGGCTCTACATGACGAAGAGGTTCACGTTGCATCATCGTCTCTAGACATCTCTTTGTAAGCTGGTGGTAGACCTCGGTCCCTCCCGACTTCCACGCACGCTCCTGCTCCGTCAATTCACGAACTACCCTGGCCGGCATTCCCATGACTAAGCTGTACGGAGGAATAATCTGGTTTGCCGCTACGAAAGCCATTGCGGCAACAATGCTTGACTCTCCAATAACTGTCCCATCCATCACCACGGAGTTCATTCCAACCATCGCGTTTCTGCCGACGCGACAACCATGCAGTATAGCCCCGTGGCCGATGTGGCCGTTTGCCTCGACGATTGCATCCATACCAGGGAAGCTATGCATGCAGCAGCCGTCCTGTAGGTTGCTGCCCTCCTCGATAATGATTCGGCCCATATCACCCCGAAGAGATGCGTGCGGACCTACGTAGCAGGCGGCTCCAACGATCACATCGCCAATCAGGACGGCACTAGGATGAATGTAAGCGCTGTCGGCAACAACAGGAGTTATTCCGTCGATGGAGTAAACCTGGGTCATTAGAGATGTACTCTGCTTTGTGTCACGTAGAACCTTCCAGTAACGAAAGAGGGGTCGCTCAATGTTGTATTAGCCGCGGGATTCGCACCTGTTCCATGGAAATCGCTATAAGCCGCCGACTGATTGACGAAGACACTGCCAGTGAGATTGCAAGAGAGAGAGACGCCGGCCTCGGCTGCAGCGTCTTCAACCTGGCGCAGAATCTCAGGGTTGGAGGAGTAGACAGAGATCGTCATTGCCCCATGCTCCATTGCTATCCGCTTTGACAGCGCGATGCTATGAGCTGTGTCCTTCGTTGCGACCACGAAGCTAATCGGACCGAAATGTTCACGCGCGAATTTATCCTCAGCGTTCGCATCAACCTTGAGAAGAATCGGCGTGCGAACCGAAGCATTGGGAAATAGAGGATGCGTCAAGGTCTTACTTTCAACCACAACGTCCCCTAAAGCACGGGCCTGTTCGATTCTGTTCAACGTGGCATCGTTTTGTATCGCCCCCAGGACTTCAACGGCACGTTCCGTGTCGCTCAACAGCTTCTCAATACCCTGGCCGATTGCTGAAGCCACTTCGTCGAAACTAAGATGTCCCTCGGCTGTTTCAATACCTTCTTGCGGAATATAGATATTTTGCGGAGCCGTACACATCTGGCCAGAGTAGAGTGCCAAAGAGAACGCAATGTTTCGCACCATCCCTTTGAGGTCGTCCGTTGAATCGACGATGATTTGATTCACACCTGCCTTCTCCGTGTAAACCTTTGCTTGCAGCGCATTCTCCTCGATCCAGCTCCCATTCTTTGAGCTACCCGTAAAGTCAATGACCTTGATATCAGGTGCAAGGGAAAGTGTCTGCGCGGTATCTTCGTCGGCATTATGGGCCACAAGGGTCACTACATTCGGATCGAAGCCTGCATCCTGTAACACCTCTCGAATAACTTGCACTGTAATGGCGAGTGGCAGAATTGCCCTCGGATGCGGCTTCACCACCACCGCATTCCCTGTTGCGAGGCTGGCAAAGAGACCCGGATAGCTATTCCATGTAGGAAACGTGCTACATCCGATAACCAGCGCGATCCCTTTCGGGACGACCCGATATCGCTTCTCCATCTTCAGAGGTTCATTCTTCCCCTGCGGCTTCTCCCAATATGCTTTTTTTGGCACACCGCTCATCTCCGCCCACGCGTATGCAATAGCTTCGAGAGCACGCTCCTGCGCATGTGGCCCTGCGGCCTGAAACGCCATCATGAACGCCTGGCCGGTGGTATGCATCACCGAATACGCTATCTCGAAGCTTCTTTTGTTCAGGCGCACTAAAGACTCGAGAGCAACCCCTACCCACACCTCAGGTCCCGCATCTCGCCAAGCCTTCGCAGCTTGATTAATTGCAGGAAAAAGTACATTCAAATCAGGCTGATTGTAAGTCGTATTGAAATCGATCCCAAAGGGTGAAGCTTCTCTTCCAGTCTGACCTACACTGCCAGGTTGGCCGAGGTCAAAGAGCTTATTAAGATGCGCCTCGAAGGCTAGCTTGCCGTCATTGTTCGCGGTCTCGCCGTAGGCCTTGGGACTGGGCATCTCTGCAAACGCAGACCAATAGCCACGCTGCTGAATCGCTGTAGTTGCCTGACTGAGCAATTCAGAGTGTCGATCGAAAAACTGTGATGACATAAACTCTCCATGTTCGTGAATACTTCGTTATTTTAGTAGGTGCTTAATTGTCCTGGTCAAAATCAATTGCGATCTCCGGGCTAACGGGGTAACTCTGACAGGTCAAAATAAATCCGCGGGCTATCTCATAATCTTCCAGTGCGTAGTTCGCATCCATGTCCACCTGCCCGCTGATCAACTTGGCGCGGCATGTCGCACATACGCCGCTCTTACACGAATACCGCACATCGATGCCAGCGCGTATCGCTCCATCCAGCAGCGTCTCGTTCCGCTGCCTTATCGTGAATGGTTGCTGCCCGCCATCCAGCATCACGGTCACATGCCAGCCCTGCGTTTTCGCTAAATCGGTTGTGGACCCAGGAGTCTTGCGCGCCGCAGTCTTAGGGGCGAAATGTTCCACTTTGATTCGCTCCTCGGGAAAGTCTGAATCTCTAAGGACAGACGTGATCGCTTCCACCATCTCATGTGGGCCGCACAGAAACAACACGTCCACCTGTTCGAGCACGCAAAACCTCTGCAGCAGCTTCTGCGCTTTGTCTCTATCGATACGCCCATTCAGTAGATCCACGTCCTGATGTTCCCTACTCATCACATGAACGACCATCAATCGGGTGAGAAACCTGTCTTTCAGGTCCGACAACTCCTCTCTGAGAATCACACTTCCAGAGGCACGATTGCCATAAAACAGAGTAAACGAGCTATTCGGCTCCGCTACAAGCGTCGTCTTGATGATGGAGAAGATCGGGGTAATTCCGCTTCCCACCGCGAAGGCAACATAGTGTTTCACATGCTCTGCTCGCAGCGGAACGTGAAAGTTACCCATTGGCGGCATGACTTCAAGCACGTCTCCCGCCTTGACGTGATCCAGTATCCAGTTCGAGAAAACGCCACCGGGTGCTCGCTTGACTACAATCCGCAACACGCCGTCCTGCACCGCGGACGAGATCGAATAGGAACGCCGAACCGACTCACCATCAATCGTCGTTCTGAGAGTTAGATATTGTCCCTGAATAAAAGTAAAGATCTCTTGCAGCACTACCGGAACGTCGAAGACCACAACCGCTGCGTCCCTCGTCTCACGCCTGACAGCCTTGACCGTCAGGGGATAAAAATCTCCCTTCAGGCGAAGCGAGTTGCCCGTTTTCAGCTCCTCGGTCAGCGCATTCTCAGTGACATTTAAAGGCATCAAAGGGCTCCAAGCACGACTTACATTTATATAGCGCTTTACAAGCGGTAGACCCATAGCGACTGATCACTTCCGTTCGAGTGGAACCACATTGTGGACACGCCACTCCATCTGTCCGGTTCTCAGAACCCATTCCCGCAACCATGCCTGCGAGGTTCACCAGTCGCGGCGGCGGCGGAGCTACGCCGTATGCCCTCAGACGCTCCCTCGCATCCTCTGACATCCAATCCGTCGTCCAAGCGGGAGAGAGCACCGTCTCTAGAACAACATCGTCGATCCCATGCCGTTTCATCGTCGCGCGAATATCTTCCCCGATAACAACCATCGCCGGGCATCCAGAGTAAGTTGGCGTAATTGTTATCTTCGCAGCGCCTCTTTGCGAAGCACACTCCACTCCGCGCACGATGCCGAGATCGATAATTGAGAGTACGGGAATCTCCGGATCGGGCACCTCCTTGAGCCACTCCCAAATGTCGCTTTCCGCGATTGTGTTCTGGGTCACCATTGCAACCCCGGGTAGTTCCGCTGCATGGTTTGCATTTCGCTGAGAATGTACCCCAAGTGTTCCGTGTGAATTCCCTGCTTGCCTCCACGCTGCATCCACGTTGCATCAGGCTTAGTCAAACTAGCCTGATCGAAAACCTTGCTGACATGTTCCATCCAGCGCTCTCGGACCATCGACAGATCAACGCCCACGCCGCTCGTCACCATCTCCTGGTCGATCGCGTCCATCTCAAACATCTCCCCTGTGTACATCCACAGAAGATCGATGGCCGCCTGCATGCGACGTTTACTCTCGGCCGTTCCGTCTCCTAACCGGATCACCCAATCCGTGCTTCGCTGCAGGTGATATCTCACTTCTTTCGCCGCTTTCTCTGCAATCGCGCGAACCCGCATATCGGTAGAGCTTCCCAACTTCTCCAACATCGCGAGATGCCACGTGTCGAAGTAAAACTGCCGGGCGATAGTCTCAGCAAAATCACCATTCTCCTGCTCGACTAACAACACATTGCGGAACTCCCCTGAATCTCGAAGGAACGCAAGTTGATCCTCGTCACGTCCTGCGCCTTCAAGCTCCGCGGCATAACTCAACCAGAAGCGCGCATGACCTAGCAGATCGAGCGCAAAATTAGTCAAGGCAATATCCTCTTCCAGGATCGGCCCATGTCCACACCACTCCCCGAGACGCTGGCTCAGAATCAGGCAGCTATCACCCAACCGCAGGACATACTCGAAGAGAGAGTTGTTAGTTTGCATCGCGTCCACCTAGATATGTTTGATTTCGTCTGGCACAGAATAGAACGTCGGTTGCCGAAAATCCTTGTCAACCGGCGAGGTAAACATCGCATCCTTCTCCTCGGGATCGCTCGCCGTAATATCCGACGCACGAACCACCCACAAACTTGTACCTTCATTGCGCCGCGTATACACATCGCGAGCGCCACGCAGCGCCAACTCCGCATCCGGCGCATGGACGCTCCCAACATGCTTATGCGCAAGCCCATGCTGGCTCCGAACAAATACCTCCCACAGCGGCCATTCCGTCATAGTTTCTCGTCTCTCTTAAGCCGTCATCGGTTCGGTGCGGCGCTGATGCTTCTCCGCGTAGGCCATTGCAGCGTCACGAACCCACGCTCCGGCCTCGTAGTCATAGTTTCTAGTGTTCATCCGATCGCGGTTACAAGGGCCATTGCCGCGCAACACGTCGTAAAACTCATCCCACTGGATCGTCCCGAAGTCATACGACTTACGCGTTTCGTTCCACTTCAACTCAGGGTCCGGAATCGTCAATCCAAGAAACTCAGCCTGCGGAACAGTCTGGTCGATAAATTTCTGCCGCAACTCATCATTGGAAAAGAGTTTGATCTTCCAACGCATCGATTGTGCGCTGTTGGTCGACTCCGCATCCGGCGGCCCCTGCATCATCAGCGACGGCCACCACCAGCGATTCAACGCATCCTGCGCCATCGCCTTCTGCTTCTCCGAGCCCCTGCACAGGCTCAACATAATGTCGAAGCCCTGTCGCTGATGAAAGCTCTCCTCTTTACAAATACGAATCATCGCACGTGCGTACGGTCCATACGAGCAACGGCACAGCGGAATCTGGTTGATGATGGCAGCGCCATCCACCAGCCATCCGATCGCCCCCATATCGGCCCAGGTAAGTGTTGGGTAGTTGAAGATGCTCGAATACTTCGACTTGCCTGAAAGCAAATCGCGGGTCATCTGGTCGCGTGTAACGTTCAACGTCTCAGCCGCGCTATACAGATAAAGCCCATGCCCAGCCTCGTCCTGCACCTTGGCGAGCAGAATCGCTTTACGCTTCAACGTAGGCGCGCGCGTAATCCAGTTGGCCTCTGGCAGTTGCCCAACAATCTCCGAGTGCGCATGCTGAGACATCTGCCGAATCAAAGTCTTCCGGTAGTTCTCCGGCATGCTGTCCTTCGCTTCAATCTTTATTCCGGCGTCGATCCTCGCCTGAAACGCCTTCTCCTCCGCAGTCAGTTCCACATCGCTGCGGACCTTCGTCACTCCGGTTTCGACCATCTGTGCATACATTGGCTTGCACTCCAGTGCGGCATGGACACGCACAATCATGATACACATTTATCCATTGCTTGTAATCAGGTGCGTCATGTCAAAATCCTCGTCTATACTGCACCAAGCCTATGAGCACAGCAAAGGGAGTCGAAGGGGCGATCAAACGCCTCATCAAAATCGAGCGTCCACGGGCCAAATCCCTTGTCTTCACCGTCTTCGGCGACTCCATCACACCGCACGGCGGAGCAGTCTGGCTCGGACAACTGGTCGATCTCCTCGCACCCTTCGGCGTCACCGAGCGGCTAGTTCGCTCCAGCGTTTTTCGCCTCGTGCAGGATGGCTGGCTTGAAGCACATCGCCACGGAAGGCGCAGCCTCTACACCTTCACCCCCACCGGCCGCCTCCGCTTCGAACGCGCCCACCAGAAGGTCTACTCCCCGCCGCAGCTTCCCTGGAATGGAACATGGACGCTCGTCATCGCCAGCCGGCTGGTCAATCAGGAGCGCGCCCAGATCCGCCACGAACTGGAGTGGGAAGGCTACCGTCTCCTCAGTCAGGGCGCCTACATCCGTCCCGGTGGAGACGCCATCGCACTCGCAGAGATCCTCGACCGCCTCCGTATCCGCGCCAAGGTCATCGTCTGCAGCGCGCACGACGCTCCCGAGTTCAACAAACAGTCTCTCTCGGCCAATCGCGATTCGTTGTGGAATCTCACCACCGTAAGCTCGGCCTACAAAAAGTTCATCGCGCAGTTCAAACCCATCGCAGAGCTCGCTGACTCCCCCGCCATCTGGACTCCCGAAGCAGCCTTCATGGTCCGCACCCTTCTCATTCACGCCTTCCGAAGAGTTCTCCTGCACGACCCACTTCTTCCGCGCGAACTTCTTCCCGCACAGTGGCCCGGCGAGGACGCCTACAACCTCTGCCGCACCATCTATCGACGCATCTACCAGACAGCCGAAGAGCGGATCACCGCCGCACTCGCCGAAGACCTCACCTCAAGCTCCGACGCCCTCGACGTCTTCCACCTCAGATTCGGCGGCCTCAGCACCAAGTCACTCCGCCGCTAAGCAGAGCTCCAGTCGCGCGTCTCCAGCGCTTTGACGAACGCAGTCAGAAACCCGTTCGTCTGCTGTCCATCCAGCACCCGATGGTCGACCGTAAGCGTGACATACATCATCGGCCTGATCCGGAACAACTCCCGCCCGCCAGATTCGCAAGCAATCACCCGCCGCTGCAACTTGCCCGCGCCAAGAATCGCAGCCTGCCCATGCGGAAGAATGATCGGCACCGCCAGCAGGCTGCCACTCACACCGTGGTTCGAAATCGTAAACGTGCCGCCGTCCATATCTGCCTGGGTAAGCTTGCCGCTGCGAGCCTTCAGGGTCAACTCACGCAGACTCCGCGCCAGCGAAAGAAAATCCATGATGTGCGCGGAGTGAATCACTGGCACGACGAGGCCGCCTTTATCGAGCGCAGTCCCAACCCCCAGGTTCATCTCATCAAAGATCTCGAGCGCATCGTCGTGCCACTTGCTGTTGACCTCCGGCACAACCTTGATCGCCTGCAACACCGCACTCAGCAGATAAGCCGTCACGCTAGGCACATCCTCGCCGTTGGAAGCGGCCTTGCGAACCTCCCGATCCGCAATCACACCCGACAGATCGGCCTCGAAGACCGAAGTAACATGCGGAGCGGTCTGGACACTGCGCGTCATATGGTTGGCGATGCTGCGACGCATCGGCGTATGCGGCACCCTCCGGCCCGTAAAGCGTACCTCGTCCTTGGATGAGTCAAGTGGAATGCCCACTCCGGCGGTCTTAGCTTGAGCCGGATGGGCTAGAAAAGCCTCAACATCCTCAACCGTAAGCCTGCCACCGCGCCCCACCTTCGGCACCTGCGCAGGATCGAGATTATTTTCACGAAGCAGCCGCCGAACGCTGGGCGAGTAGGAGTCAAGCGCAGCCGAACTGACCGTCGCCGCAGCAACAGTCTTGGCCGCTGGCTCACCCACGCGCCCACTCGAAGCCCGCGCCACAGAAACTCCAACCGCATCCGTCTGAATCCGTCCCAGCAGCTCGCCAGGAAGCACAGCGTCGCCCTCCGACTTCAGCACCTCACTCAAAACACCGGTAGCCGGCGAAGCAATCTCAATCGTCACTTTGTCCGTGCTGATCTCCACCAGAGGTTCATTCTCCCGAACGGCATCTCCCGAGCGCTTCAGCCACGTTCCAAGAAACGCCTCCGTTCCCTCTTTCTGCTCCTCCGGCATCCGTATATCAACATTAGGCACGAGACAGTTCCTTAGAGATCCAGTTAGAAATCAAGAGTGGCTTTCATCTGTTCTGCAATCGAACTTACACTCGGCAGCACAGCCTCAAGCAAATGCACGTTATACGGCAGCGGAATATCCGGAACAGCCAATCGTTCCACCGGAGCATCGAGCTTCACAAACCCCTCCTTCGCGACGATCGCGGCAATCTCCGCCCCAAAGCCGCCAGTCATCGTGTCTTCATGGACAATCACACACCGGCGCGTCCTCCTCACCGACGCAAGCACCGTCCCACGGTCCCACGGAACAATCGTTCGCAGGTCGATCACCTCAACCGAAGCCCCTGTGAGCTCACTCGCCGCGAGACACCGCTCCACCATCGCTCCCCACGTCACCACCGTCAGGTCTGTTCCGCTTTGCACCGTCTTCGCAACCCCAAACGGCAGCGCAAACGCATCTCCCGGATAAGGCCGCCTAGCCCACGACGAATCCAACTGCGCGCGATGCTCAAAAAATATCGTAGGGTTCTTACTTCGCAGCGCAGTCCGCAGCAAGCCCGTCGCATCCTCTGCATTCGACGGGTACGCAACCTGCCATCCAATCGCATGAGCAAACGTCACCTCGCTCGAAACGCTATGCCACGGATCGCCGCACTTCGAACCAAACCCTCCCGGCATCCGCACCACAATCGGCGCCGAAAAGCGATTTGCCGTGCGCCATCGCATCGACCCACAATCGTTCAACTGTTCCATCGCCGGGTCGGCATATTTGCGAAACTGAATCTCCGCGACGGGCCTCAGCCCAGCCTGCGCCATTCCCACCGCGTTCCCGACAATCCCTTCCTCCGACAAGCTGGTATCGAACACCCGGTCCGCGCCAAACGCCGCCTGCAAGCCCATGGTCGCGGCATGCACTCCACCCTTCAACCCCACATCCTCCCCAAACACCAGCACCTTCGGATTGCTCTTCAGCTCATACTCCAGCGTCCGCCGAATCGCCGTAAGCATATTGATGCGCGCAGGCTCCGGCGGCGCGGCGACACCTTCCTCCACCACCGGCTCATCCTCTGCAAAAACGTGCCGCGCGATACTCGGCAGATCCGTAGCGGGCTCATCCGCCGCAAGCGCATCCTCCAAACCCTGCGCAACAATTTCCGTAGCCTCCCGTTCCAACGCGCCCCAATCCGCCGCCGACATAACACTCGGCACCAGAAAACCCTTCAGGCTAATCAAAGGATCCTGACGCCGTTCCAACTCGATCAGATCGCTGCTTTTATAAGTCTGCGTATCCTGCCCCGAGTGCCCGCTCAGCCGCGGCATCACCAGCCGCAGCATCACCGATCCCTTCCCTGCCCGCACATGCTCCACAGCTTTAGCGACAGCCTCCGCAGTCCCACCAGGGTCCGACGTATCTGCATGCAGAAGGCACAGCTCGCCAAACGAAGCCAGGTTCTTCGCAATATTCCCACCCGGCGTCTGCACCGTCGAAGGAACTGACAACCCGTACCCATTGTCCTCGATAAAAAACAGCATTGGCAGCTTACGAGTAGTCGCAATATTCAACGCCGCCCAAAAACCATTCGTCGCCACCGACCCATCGCCACCCAGTACCGCGGCAATCGATCCCGCATAACTCGCATCCTTCAGCGTCTCACTGTGATAGCGAATCGCATGAGCCCATCCCGCCGTGGTCGTGTACTGCGTTCCCACCCCACCAGCCATCGGAAGCACCGTCGTTCCGCTGCTATTCGGCATATTGAAGACCACGCCGATATCCCGCCCATCGCTGATGCCACCGCCCCTGCCAAGCCCGCTCTTCAGCGCATCCGCCACACTCAACCCAAGCGTCAGCAGCAGCGGTCGCGAACGATAGTACCCACTCGCTGCATCGTGCGGCTTCGTCAGCAACATACCCAGCAGAATCTGCCCCAGCTCATGCCCGCGCGCCGAGAACTGATAAAGAATCTTCTTCTCCGGCAAAAGGTTTGTCTCTTCAACATCGTCGAGCGCACGCGACACAAGAAACATCTTGACGACACGATGCCAATCAACCCATGCGTTCGATTCTCTCTTCAACGAAGTCTTTTTTGTTGAGCGCGACGATGCCGAAGTCTCACGTTGCATTTGGTCAATTGCCATAGAGGTCTACTCTTTTCAAAATCGAGCCTATCGAGCCTATCCTAAGTGCAGTCCAACTCAGGAAGCTGCGCTGGTAAAGCCTGCACGAATGTCCATTGCCCCATGCCATCATAATTCAGATTTTCTCGGCATCACAACGGAACTGTATCATGACGCCCAAGCCAGGTCAGGCTGCCGCACTCAGCCAACAACAGCCTCAATCTGCTCCAGCCCCCAATCCAAATCAGCCTTATCAATCATCAGCGGCGGAGCCAGCCGGATCACAGTCTCGTGCGTCTCCTTACACAACACACCCCGCGCCTGCAGAGCCTCGCAGTACGGCCGCGCTGGAACCTTCAGCTCAATCCCAATCCACAATCCCCTGCCCCGCACCTCCACCACGTCCCCGCCTTCCATCTTCTTCAAGCGCTCCAGCGCATAGCCGCCAAGGTCCGCAGACCGTTCCGCAAGTCCCTCATCCACCAACACGCGCAGCGCAGCTCTGGCCACCGCACACGCCAGCGGATTACCCCCAAACGTACTCCCATGATCACCCGGCTTGAACACTCCAAGCACCTCGCGCGAAGCCAGCACCGCCGACACCGGATAGAATCCACCCGAAAGCGCCTTCCCCACAATCACAACATCCGGCACGATCCCCTCGTGCTGATACGCAAACAGCTTCCCCGTCCGTCCCAGTCCCGACTGAATCTCATCGACCATCAGCAGCACATTGTTCTCTTTGCATATCGCCGCAACCTCGCGCAGATATCCCTCCGGCGGAACAACGATGCCTGCCTCTCCCTGAATCGGCTCCACGAGAAATGCGCACGTACGCGGCGTAATCGCCTCCCGCAGCGCGTCAACATCGCCAAACGGAACCGTCTTGAACCCACCGGCAAACGGCCCGAATCCATGGCGATACTGAGTCTCCGACGAAAAGCCCACAATCGAAATCGTGCGCCCATGAAAGTTGTTGCCGCAAACAATAATCTCTGCCTCACCCGCGGCAATTCTCTTCTTGCAGTGTCCCCACTTCCGCGCGGCCTTCAGCGCCGTCTCCACCGCCTCGGCCCCGGAGTTCATCGGCAGCGCCATCTCGAACCCGGTCAAATCGTGCAGCTCTTTATAGAGCAGCGGCAACTGGCTATTCCGAAACGCACGCGACGTTAGCGTAACCTTCTGCGCCTGCTCACTCATCGCGCGGTAGATCGCCGGATGACAATGCCCCTGGTTCAACGCAGAATAGCCCGCCAGAAAATCCAGATACCGCCGCCCCTCCACGTCATAGACCCACGCCCCTGAGGCGCGATCGATCACCACATCGAGCGGATGATAATTATGCGCACCATACCGCTCTTCAAGTTCGATCAGTTCAGCGCTGTTCACAAACCCCTCCGTTGAATCGATTAGAAGCTGTTACACACTGTCCTGCCGGACGGGCCCACTGTGCGTGGGGCAGCCACTTCGTGGCGTGTATACCTGTCTAGCAGGGAGGATCAACCCTCCGGCCAACGGCCGGACCTCTGCCGTTCATTCTACCTAGACCACTAAAAAAGGCGTGCAAACGCCTGCCCCACGCACAGTGGGCCCGTCCGGCAGGACACCCTTCTGCTAGCATCGAATCTTGGCTCCATCATGAACAACTCCCCAAACACCCCAGCCCCCGTACGTGTCCGCATCGCCCCATCCCCCACCGGCGACCCCCACGTCGGCACCGCCTACATCGGCCTCATCAACTATCTCTTCGCCCGTCAGCGCGCAGGCAAATTCGTCCTCCGCATCGAAGACACCGACCGCGCCCGCTTCGTCGCCACCTCCGAGCAGGAGATCTTCAACTCCCTCCGCTGGCTAGGCCTCACCTGGGACGAAGGCCCCGACGTCGGCGGCCAATATGGACCATACCGTCAATCGGAAAGAACCGAAATCTACCGCGAGCACGTCGAGCTCCTCCTCGCCAACGGCACCGCCTACCGCGCGTTCGAAAACCCTGAAGAGTTGGAGGCACTCAGACAGCGCCAGACAGCCGCCAAGCTCCCCCCGCGCTACGACGGCACCCACCGCGAGCTTTCGCAATCACAAATCGACGCCTTCCTCGCCGAGGGCCGACCCTACGTCGTCCGCATGAAGGTCCCGCTCCACACCTCCACAACATTCCGCGACGAACTCCGTGGCGACATCACCTTCGACCACAACAACGTCGACGACCAGGTCCTCATGAAGTCCGACGGCTTCCCCACCTACCATCTCGCCAACGTCGTCGACGACCACCTCATGGGCATCACCGACGTCATCCGCGCCGAAGAGTGGATCTCCTCCACGCCCAAGCACGTCCTCCTCTACAAGGCGTTCGGCTGGCAGCAGCCCCGCTTCTGGCACATGCCGCTCCTCCGCAATCTCGACAAATCCAAAATCTCCAAGCGCAAAAATCCCGTCTCCCTCATCTACTATCGCCAGGCCGGCTATCTCCCCGAAGCCATGATCAACTTCCTCGGCCTCATGGGCGGCGGCATGCCCGCAGCGTCTGAAGCCGAACTCGCGTCGAAGCCATCAGGCGCACCAGCCAAGCCCAGCGAAGCCGACATCTTCACCCTCGCCGACATGGTCACCCGCTTCCGCATGGAGAGCATCCGCCTCGGCGGCCCCGTCTTCGACCTCACCAAGCTCAAGTGGCTCAACGGCGAATACCTCCGCGCCCTCACCCCCGAGGCCTTCTACGCAGCCCTGCGCTCCAACGTCCTAAGCGACGCCTACCTCACCCAAATCGCCACGCTAGTCCAGACCCGCATCGAAACCCTGGGCGAGTTCGGCAACCTCACCCACTTCCTCTTCGCCGACGACATCATGCCGTCAGCAGAGGTCTTCATCCCCAAAAAGCGCACCCTCGAAGAGAG
>Ga0182024_10005710_pt1 | contig 27717 bp, 27 predicted proteins | sample P32metaG_FD_120480 | JGI IMG/M metagenome (GOLD analysis project Ga0182024, IMG submission 120480) | Permafrost microbial communities from Stordalen Mire, Sweden - P3-2 metaG (Illumina Assembly) | ecosystem: Environmental > Terrestrial > Soil > Wetlands > Permafrost | place: Sweden: Stordalen...
GTAATCAATCCGTTGGGGGCGCGGTGATAGGCGAAGAGATTGTGTCCGATGCCGTGCCGGCCTGGGCCCCAAAGAAGCTTGTAGCCGTTGAGGCTGAGAAAGTCGCATGCCTCGTGCATGTGGCCCCAATCGCGCAGCTCGAAGGCGGTGTGGAAGTGCCGGTTCGAGCCGGTCTCCATCAGGTTGATGGTGTGATGGTCGGGACCGCAGCGCAGGAAAGAGAAGAAATCCGCCATCCAGTCGGATTCGCGAAACCCGAGCACGTCGCAATAGAATTTGGTGACGTGCTTGACGTCGGTGACGTGGAAGGCGACATGGCCGAGCTTGTGCGGCACGATGCCCTTCTTTTGAAACCTCTGGTGCGAGAAAGCGCCGCGCTTGAACACTTCCATGGTCGTGCCCTTCGGATCGGCGAAGGTCACCATGTCCGAGATCGACGGCTCGGGGTCTTTCTTGCGCTGCGTTTTGACGCCGTGAGCAGAGACCTGCTTCTCGAATTCGCCGAGATCGGCTTCAGGGCCGATCTGGAAGGCGAGGCGCACGCAGTCGGCTTTCGTCCCCCGACGCAACACCACGGAATGGTGGTCGACCGTAGAGGCGAGGTACGCCGCGTCTTTCTCCTTGGCGACAAGCATCAACCCGAGGATATCGGTGTAGTACTCGGTCTGCTTGTCGAGATCGGGCGTCTCGTACGTGGCATGGGCGATCTTGTTGACTCTGATCATGCGGACTCTCCTTTATTGTCTGCTCTCGTCCCACTTTGGGGGATGGATTTCTGGGGTGTTTCACGCGGCAGCGAGCCGATAACGTCGATCATCGCGGCACCGTCGCAGTCGGACAGTCCCATCGCCACGAAGCGATCGAACAGTTCGGCGGTGCGATCGAGAAGCGGCGTCGCGACACCGACGCTGTCGGCGAATTCGCCGATCATCTCGATATAGTGTTGCAGCCCGGGAATGGGACCTTGCAGCGGCTTGAAGCGCCGCTCCGCCATCCACGGTGCGCGGATACCGAACTGGGTCGAGCCGCCGCTGCCGGTCGCGACCGCCTTGATCATCAAATCGACATCAACACCGGCCTTGAGCCCAAGCGCCATCGCCTCGGCGGTCGCGGCGATATTGATCGAGACCAGCAGATTGTTGATCAGCTTGACGCGGCTTGCGGCGCCGAACGCGCCAAAATAGATGCAGGAATCGGCAAATCCGGCAACGACGTTCTCGAGTCTCTTGCAGGCCTGCGCATCGCCGGCGAGATAGACCACGCCCTTGCGCGCCGACACCATGCCGGGAGTGCCCGCGACTTCGCCGTCGATGAAGAACGCGCCTTTCTCGGCAAGCGGCGCGATTTGCCGCGCCTTGATTGGAACCGGATACGAACCCAGCTCGACGACGATCTGCCCTGGCCGTGCCGAGTGCACGAGCCCCTCGGGACCTTGCACGACCTGTTCCAGCGCCTCGTCCGATGGCAGGCAGGACAACACGATGTCCGCCTGCGCGCCGACCTCGGCGGCCGAACGCACGGCCACGCCGCCGATCTTCTCGAATTCTTCGAGCGAGCCGCGGCGATAGCCAACCACGCGATAGCCGCTCTTAATCAGATTTTGCGAGATCGGCATTCCGATCTTACCGACGCCGACAAAGCCAACGGTCTCCATTCTTACTCCCTTACGCCACCTCAACCGACTGATCGGAGAGATTAACACGCAAGCCGAGCGTGCCCTCCATGATCGTCCATTCCTTTAGTTCGAAAGTCCGCAATCCGTTGACGACGAACGGGTCGGCCTCCGCGAGTGCGCGCGCCTCCTGCGCGCTCGCCGCCCGCAGGACTGTCAGGCCCGCGCCGTTTGGCGGTCCCTCGCCATCGGCCAACGGACCGGATGCGAACAAAACGCCGCACTTTTCAAGCCCGATCATGTATTCGAGGTGCGACGGCAGGAGCGCCTTTAGCTTCTCGGGCGTCGGCGATGGCTGCGAGAGGACGGCATACAGCTTCCGTCGCAGCATTTTCTGGGTGAGTTCAGCGATGCGCTCGTCCACGTTCATAAGCCGCCGATCCTCCCTGCCGCGTTGAAGTATTTTGCCACATCGTCGGCCGTCAAGGCGCAATTTGTCAACATGCACTAGTTCGCCAGTGTGAACACTCTTTTCGTTGTTTAGAGGCCCGGACCAAGCGCCGTGGGCGCCTTCGTAAAGACCGGCGGATTGGCAATCAGGAGTCGGCTGGTGATGGGGTGAACTCCCGCCGTCACGGGACCGTCAGGGCAGCTCGGCCGGCATATTTTCCGTCGACATAAATGAGAGGATCTATGTCGCCGTTGACGGCGAGCGATACGATGCGACCCATGAAGACGGTATGCGTTCCGTATTCTAGCTCTTTGTCCTTCAGGCAGACGATGGCCGCCTGCGCGTCGACCAGAACAGGCGCCGCCGCGCGAGTATCCCAGCAACCGATCTCAAATCGGCTTTCTGGGTTTGCGCCGCCGCTGCAAAGCTTGGAAATATCGACGTGAGCACGGCTAAGAATATTGATCGCCAATTCGTTCGCGCTGTTGAGGGCCCGATGGAATGCCGACGATCGATTGACGCATATCAGCATGGAAGGCGGCTCCATGCTGAGCGCACTAACCGAGGTCGCGGTCATCGCATAATTCAGTCCGTCATGACGGCAGGTCACAACGCTCACCGAACTCGCCAGACGCCTGAGAGCAAGCTTAGCATCGGCGATGAGTTGCTGTGACTCTGTCATTACGAGATCGCGGCTCAATAGAGTCCCACCGGGTCGAGCCCAAGCTTCTGCTGCCCGTACATCGCCGCGATCGCTTCCCAATCGAGACTGAGATGCAACGCCGCAGCGTTGACGTCGCGCCAAAAGCGCTGCAACGGCGCGGCGAGGTCGCTACCGCCGGCACCTTCCTTTGCAAACAGGTCGTTGACGACCGCTGCCGACTGCTTGGCCGCGAACCCCTGATTACGGCGAATGGCTATGCGCTCGCCGATTTCCAACGGCAACCCGCGACGGACCTTATCCTCCGCGGCAGTCACGCTGGTGAGAAGCAACGTGAACGTGCACCCCGCCGGCCGGGACCCGGTCGAGGAATTCGGAATACGTGCTCTTCCCGGCGACGGGCTCGATAACTTCGAATTGCACGTCGCCGACGTAACCGAAGGCCATGCTGTGGTTGATTGGAGCCTCAGATCCTCTGAACCAACCATTCTCGACGACGATTTTCGCGCAGGACCATGAAACGCGGTGCGCCGAGCTTCGTGTTCAGGTGAGCAAGAGCGGCGTCCAGATTGGGCACGACGTAGCCGATCTGGAATAACGTTCCAGGCAAAGGGCGGTCTGACATGGTTTCACACTTCTCGCGATTGCCGCTGGGCTGAAATACCTCGTCTCACACGGCGCGCCCTTGCATCGGACACGCCGGTCTTTGGCTAGAGCGGACTCGCGTCGCCATAGATCCGCAGGTCGGAAATCTTGTCGCCGCGGCGGCGCAGCACCGAGCAGAACTTGATTGCTACAAGGCTGTCATCGAGACGGGTGTATTGCACGATGGCCTCGGCGACTCCGACCTGTCCGTCGTGGATCGACCAAGCCCCAGTCATGCTGTGCGACAAGCCCTTAATGCTGCCCCACAAATGGCCAATCGCCGCCTTGTAGCCTTCCTTGCCGTGCACGGTCGGATGGTTCGCAAACGTCAGCGTTGTGTCGTCGGTGTGTTGCGCAAGCGTTCGCTCCATATCCATCGCGTCGACGGCGCGGTAATAGTCGTAAATCCAGCGCGTATCACCCGCCGCGTCGGTCGGATGTTTGGGCGGCAAATGTTCGCGGCCTTTTTCGTCCACGGTCCGCCGTACCGCGGCGAGCGTGGACGCGACCGCACCCAGATAGGCCCCTTCCATGGGGCTGAAGTGCGCCTTCTCGGCGTCACTACCCTCGGGAATGCCGTCCTTTTTCAGATTGAAGGCGAACGTCAGCGTGAGGTTTCCGTTGGCGTCCTCCCCGATCACATTTTCGATGCGACCAAGCTCCGAGCCGCGCGTTCGCTCGAAAATCACGCGCTGCTCCGGCTCGAACGTAACCTTTTCGCGCAGCGGAACGTCTTTGAGCATGATGTCGCGGACGAGCCAGCCGTCGCCCTTTTCCACCACCTCGCACTTCTTCATCTCGGGCACGTACGGCAAGGCGTTGTTCGCCTTCATGAGCAGGCCCGTCCACACGTCGTGCCGGCTCAGGAATGACTTTTGCGGTTCGTTGACAGGAACTGTTCTGCTCAGTTGGTACATGGCATCCTCCCTATCGATGCGCATCTTGAGGAATGCGCACTGCCGTCTTGAGCACGTTGGAGCCATTCTTGCTTGACGCCGTTGCGCAACAGATTCTCGCGCAAAGCCGCGAAGTCGGCTATCCAATCTAGTTATTATTTTCCAAAGTTTGTAATTTGTGGATATCGCACTGTCAAGCGAGCCACTTTTCACGCGCGCTTGGCGACAAGCCTCGGGACGCGCGACAGCACCGCAACCACTTGCTTTCCTGTCGTCTTATAGTGCTTTTCCAGCGCCCGGATCGCACCATCGACGTCACGCGAAAGCGCTGCGTCGAAGATTCGCCGATGCTCGCGCACGGTGTCTCGCTTCAGCTTCTGCTGCGGCCCGAAGTTACTGCGCAACATGCGATGTCGCTCGGCTTGATCGAATAAAAGGCCGGCGAGCTCCAGTTGCCACCGGGAACCGCAGCCCGAAAGCAGGGCCATGTGGAACTGGCGGTGGTGGCGGGCCCAGATTTCGGTCGCGGCGCCCGGCTCTTTGGGAATTGGATGGCGCGAAAGACCATGAAAAGCCGCGACTAAAGCCGTTTCCCAGGCGATATCACCATTCTCAATGGACTGCGCGAGAGCCTCTCGCTCGATCACAATCCGCGTCATCATCGTATCTTCGACGTCGTATGCAGTCAGCGGCGCAACCCGAAATCCCCGCTGGCCGACCGAAGTGACAAGCCGCTCCGAAACGAGACGCGTCAGCGCCTCACGTAGCGGGCTGATGCCGACGTCATATCGGGTCCGCAATTGATCCGAGCGAAGCGGCGAGCCCGGCGCGAGGCGCATCCACAGGATGTCCTGCCGGATGCGATGATAGATCGATTCGGCAATCGTACGCGGCAGGCCGTCGTGAGCAGGCTCGGTCGAATAAGCCGCCGCGACTGAACGTTTCATAAGAAGCCCCGTAGCCCGCGCGCCCAAGGATTTTGGAAATTATATTATGTTTTCGAAAAAGACCATGGATTATTTAGAATCGCCGAAATCGGATTTTCCCGTACCGCGACGCAATGACCTATTCGTCGCCGACAAGCTCCTGCCGCCGCCGCTCCAGCTCCGCGGTGTAACGGCGTAACGCATAGGCTTCGGTGAGCAGCCCGATGACACGGTGATCGGCGTAGGAATCGACGACGGCGAGAGCCTCCGCCTCGGCGCGATCGAAGGCCAACACGGCTTCCTTGATCGTCATGCCCGGCAGCAATATGCCGTCGGTGTAGCGCAGCAGCGCCTTGATCGATTTATCGGGCGAAAGCTCCGCCGCGTGCGCGTCCGCCACCGAAATCATGCCGACGTAGCGTCCGCGTTCGTCGACGGCAATAATGTAGGCCGGGGAGCCGAGCGGGAAGGCTTCACGGAAGGACGCGACGGTCGCGGCGACCGGGACGGTCCGGACATCGTGGCGCATCATCTTGCCGACAGTGAGCTCGCGCATCCAGCCGATATCGGCGGCGCTGCGGATCGTCTCGCCACGCAAATGGAAGCGCCAGGTGGCGAACGAATATCCAAACACTTCGCGCGTCACCTGCGAAGCGATGACGACGGCGATGAGCACCGCCGTCGTCAGCCACAGGTCGCCGGTGGTTTCCAAGGCGATAAACGTCATGGTCAGCGGTCCACCGATGACCGCCGCCGAAAGCCCGCCCATGCTGATCACGGCGTAGGCGTTCGAATCGAAATGCCCGGTCGGCCAAATCGTCGTGAGCGCCACCGCCAGAAGATGACCGCCAAGCGCCCCGATCAGCAGCGAGGAAAAGAACAAGCCGCCGCGGAAGCCGGAGCCGAGCGAGACGATCGACGCCGCGATCTTCAGCAAAAAGAGCAGGGCCACGGTCCAAAGCGAAAGATGGAGAATTCCGGAGAAATGCAACGCGCCGTGGCCGGACGACATCACCTGCGGGGCCACCATAGCCAGAAGCCCGACCAGAAGCCCGCCAATTGCAGTGCGCAGCGCCAACCGCAGATTCAGGCGAACAAACAACGCCTCGCACAGCGCCACCCCGCGCATCATGAGAATGCCGGCCACGGCGCAAAGGAGCCCGATGACGGCGGCGATGACGAGATCATGCGTAGCGACAAGCATCTGCTCGGGCGCGACGACGCCGATCTCGGCTGGAGCGAGCGCCTGCGCGACGAGGTAGCCGAGTAGCGCCGAGACGGCGACCGGCGCCAGGCTGTTCGGCGAATAACCTCCGATGATGAGTTCGAAACCGTAGAACGCGCCGGCGAGCGGCGCGCCGAATGCGCCGGCGATTCCGCCGGCGGCGCCACAGCCGACCAGAATGCGCAAGTCGGCGCGCCGGAGCCGAAACCCCATGCCGATGCGCGAGGCGATGCCACTGGCCAATTGCGTGTAGCCAGCCTCCAGGCCGACCGATGCGCCAACCCCGCTCGACCATACCGTCTGCGCCGCAACGATGATGCTGCCGAGAAGCGACATGCGGCCGCCGTGCAGCGCATTGGCTTCGATCGGATCGATCTCCCGCTCCGGCCGCCAGCGTGCGATCAGCTCGCGGGCAATACCGAAAACTATCCCGCCGGCGAGCGGCACCGAAATCGCCAAGAGCGGATCGAGCCGCAACAACCCCGACAGCCGCACGCCGGAGTCGAGCTGGAAGAACAGCCGATGCAGGATGTCGACGCCGGTGCCCATGGCGGACACGACCAGGCCTGCGATCGCGCCGACCAACGCTGCGAGTACGATCAGGCTCGATTCACGCGCCCGCACGAAGGCCCGCAGCCGTCGCGGCATTTCCAATCGACTGAGGACTTTATCAATCAAAGCGGACCACCAAGCGCCACGGCCTCGTCAATAGGCCTATAATGGAACCGCTCGAACCGCGGCTAGTTCAAATACCGAACTTGCCAGAAATTTCGTGAGGAGCGCGTCATGCCTCATCCCGTCCCGACGATCATTGCCGTCTCCATCGCCGCGCTCGTTCTTCCCGCCGCCGGGCCGCTTTTGGCGCAGACGAGCGGCACGCTGCTCGAAGGTAAGGCGGCGTTCGGCGACTGGCACACGGATAGTCCGGGAACGCACCGTCTGATCAGGCCGCAAGACCTGCCGGCCCCCGATCCTGCCGCGTCGGTAAGCAACGCCGTTAAAAGCGTGCAACGCACCGAGGCGCAAAAGCCCATCGTCCCAAACGGCTTTGAAGTCAATGAATTTGCCTCCGGACTCACCCATCCCCGGCTCATCCGGATGGCGCCGAACGGCGACATCTTTGTCGCGGAGAGCGCGGCCGCGCGTATCCTTGTGTTGCGGCCGAACGGTGCGCGATCGGAGCAAGCGACGGTGTTCGCCTCCGGACTTTATGGTCCGTTCGGCATCGCCTTCTATCCGCCGGGGCCCGATCCGGAATGGGTTTACATAGGCAATACCGACTCCGTCGTGCGCTTCCCCTATCGCAACGGCGATCTTCAGGCGCGCGGACCGGCCGAGACCATCATCCCGCATTTGCCGGTCGGCGGCCATCGTACGCGCGACGTGGTGTTCTCGCCGAACGGCCAGACCATGTATGTATCCGTCGGCTCCGGCTCGAATGTCGGAGAAGGTATGGAAAAACTGACCGGCGCCGCGTTGCAAGACCGGCAGTCGGCACATCCGCTTGGCGCGGCGTGGGGCCCCGAAACCGACCGCGCCGATGTACTGGCCTTCGACCCGCAAGGCAAGAAAATGGGCATTTTCGCTACCGGTATCCGCAACTGCGTCGGCATGGCGATCGACCCGTCGAACGCCACGCTGTGGTGCTCGACCAACGAACGCGACGGGCTCGGCGACAATCTCGTGCCCGACTACATTACCCGCGTGCGTGAGGGCGCCTTCTACGGCTGGCCTTGGTACTACATCGGCGCGAACGAGGAGCCACGGCACAAAGGCGAACGGCCGGACCTCAAGGACAAGATCACCATACCGGACGTGCTGCTCCAGGCTCATTCGGCTTCGCTCGAGATGACGTTTTATGAGGCGTCGCAATTCCCCGCGGAATACCGCGGCAACATCTTCGCCGCCGAGCACGGCTCTTGGAACCGCTCAAAACGCACAGGCTATAAAGTCATCCGTGTGATCGTCAAAGACGGCGTTCCGACTGGTGAGTACGAAGATTTCGCTACCGGTTTCGTGGTCAACGATTCCGAGGTCTGGGGCCGGCCGGTCGGCGTAACCGCCGACAAAGATGGGGCGTTGCTGGTCTCCGAGGATGCGAGCGGCACCGTGTGGCGGATTACCTATTCGGGTAAGGCCGCGCAGCGCTAACCCCGCTCAGGCGCATACCGCGCCGCAAAATGGTGCTGGAACCGTTGATCGCACAAAACGTTAGCCACGGAGACTGCGCTTTGGGGGCAATCTTTGATGGCTCGAATTGCACCCCACGCAGGCGATATGGATTCGGCGTTGCCGGTTCCCACCCCTCGCATGAGCCGATCACAGCGCTTGGCCGCACCTGTCCACCCCCGAACCGGCACGGTCGTCGAAACCGACATTCCGGCACGACTCGACTCATTGCCGTTCGGCGGCTTCCACCTCTTGGTGATCGTCGCGTTGGGCGTCACCTGGATTCTCGACGGGCTGGAAGTCACGCTCGCCGGCTCGCTGTCCGGCGAATTGATGCAGCCCTCCGCCCTCGGCTTGAGCAATTCGCAGATCGGCGTTGCCGGAAGCGCCTACCTGTGCGGCGCGGTGCTTGGCGCTTTTGTGTTCGGTTGGCTGACCGATCGTTTGGGGCGCAAGAGGCTGTTCTCGATCACCCTCGCCGTCTACCTGCTGGCGACCGCCGCCACGGGACTGTCCTGGAATGTCTGGAGTTTCGTCCTTTTCCGTTTCCTGACCGGCGCCGGCATCGGTGGCGAATACACCGCCATCAATTCGACAATCCAGGAGCTTATCCCTGCCCGCCTGCGCGGTTGGACCGACCTTCTCATCAACGGCAGCTTTTGGATCGGAGCCGCCATCGGCGCGTACGGCTCCATCGTCCTGCTCAATCCCGACTTTATTGACCCGGCGCTCGGATGGCGTTTGGCCTTCCTGATCGGCACCACTATAGGACTTATCATTCTCGTCATGCGACGCTGGATTCCGGAAAGCCCCCGCTGGCTAATGACCCACGGCTTCGTCAAAGAGGCCGATGCGGTCGTGCGCAGGATCGAAGCGCGTTTGGCGCCGCGTAACGGAGATCGCGAACTGCCGCGAGTGCGCCTTCGAATGCGGGACCACACGCCGATCACCGAGGTCGCGCACGTTTTGTTCAAGACTTACCGCCAGCGCACGCTTGTCGGCCTTGCGCTCATGGCCGCCCAGGCGTTCTTCTACAACGCGATCTTTTTCACCTACGCGCTGCTCCTGACCAACTTCTACAGCGTCCCGGCCGGCCAAATCGGCTGGTATATCCTGCCTTTCGCGGCCGGCAACGTACTGGGGCCGATCCTGCTTGGACGTTGGTTCGACACCATCGGCCGCAAGGTGATGATCGCGGCGACGTACGGAATCTCTGGTGTCCTGCTGGCCGGCACAGGCTATTTGTTCAGCCAAAGCCTCCTCTCCGCGCAGGGTCTAACCGTTGCATGGATGATCGTCTTCTTCTTCGCCTCGGCGGCCGCAAGCTCCGCCTACCTCACGGTGAGCGAGATTTTCCCACTCGAAATTCGCGCGCTTGCCATCGCCTTCTTCTACGCGGTCGGCACCGCGGTGGGCGGCGTCGCGGGTCCATTGCTGTTGGGTCAGCTGATCAGTACCGGCTCGCGCGACCGCGTCGCCATCGGTTATTTCATCGGCGCGCTTCTAATGATTGCCGCCGCCGCGGTCGAAGCGCTCTGGGGAGTCGCCGCCGAGCGCAAGCCGCTTGAGGCAGTAGCCCGCCCGCTGTCGTTTATCGACTCATGATGGGATAAGAACGTGCAAAGCCAAGCACACGCCGCAAACCTCGACATGGAAATCGCAAAGACTTCGCTCACTTCCGACTTGCGCGAATGCGCGATCCTGCTCGATATCGACGGCACTATCCTTGATATCGCGCCGACTCCGAGGGAAGTCTGGGTGCCGCCGGCGCTGCGGCAAACCCTCGCCCGGCTGCAGAAACTGACCGGCGGCGCGCTGGCCCTGGTGAGCGGCCGCCTCGTTAACGACATCGACCTGATTTTCGCGCCCTTGGAGCTTGCCGCGATCGGCGGCCACGGTGCAGAACTACGTCCGGTCCCAGGAACCGAGCCGCAGACCCGGGCCGGGTCGCTCAGTCCCGCGTTGAAGCGCGACCTCGCCGCCCTGACCGAGCTTGGGCCCGGCATCCTCGTTGAAGACAAGGGCTATTCGCTCGCCCTGCACTATCGGCTGGCGCCTAATCTCGGCGCGGCTTTGCACGCGGCGGTCGTGGCGGTTTGTGCAAAGGCGCCGCCGGATACCATAGAGGTCCTGCCAGGCAAGGCGGTCGTTGAGGTCAAGCCAGTGCGCGTCAGCAAAGCGGCGGCGGTGCGCGAATTGATGAAGTGCCCTCCATTCAACGACCGACATCCGATCTTCATCGGCGACGACGTCACCGACGAGCCGGTGTTCGGCGTTATTTCCGATTTCGGCGGCTTGGGCTTCTCCGTCGGCCGAGTCGTTCCCGGCGTTGACGGGCACTTCGGTAAGCCCGAGGACGTGCGCTCGTGGCTGGCGCGGATCGTGGCCGACCGCGGAGACACGACGGAATGAGGGATCACGGGCTTGATCTAGCCGTCATCGGTAACGGGCGGACGGCCGCATTGGTCGATCCGTGCTCGAGGATCGTTTGGTGGTGCTACCCGCGTTTCGACGGCGATCCAATCTTCTGCCGATTGCTGGCCGGCAAGCACGAAAAGGGATTCTCCGATGTCGTGCTCGACGACATGGCGGATTTTCAATCCGAATATGTCCGCAACACCGCGATCGTCTCTACCGTCCTGACCGATCAGCAGGGCGGTAAGGTCAAGATCACCGATTTCGTTCCGCGCTTCCGCCAGTTTGGCCGCGTCTTTCGCCCCCCGCAGATTTTTCGCATCGTCGAACCGGTCGCCGGTCTGCCCCGCATCACTATCCGAATGCGGCCCACCAGCGACTACGGAAAACCGTTGCTACAGCGCTCGCTCGGCAGCAACCACATCCGTTATTCCAGCGAAGGCACGGTGATCCGCCTGACGACGGATGCGCCGCTGTCGCTGATCGACGGCGAGGCGCCCTTCGTTCTCACGCGCCCGCTGCACCTGGTGTTCGGCCCGGACGAGCCGTTCCCTGGCGACTTGCAAACGACCTGCCGCGAATTCGCCGATCGCACGCACGATTACTGGATGGAATGGGTGCGCCGACTGTCGATCTCTTACGATTGGCAAGAGGCCATCATCCGCGCCGCAATCACGCTGAAACTCAGCAATTTCGACGAGACCGGCGCCGTGGTCGCGGCTCACACCACCTCGATCCCGGAGGCGCCGGGCTCCGGCCGCACCTGGGATTATCGTTACTGCTGGCTGCGCGACGCTTATTTCGTCGTTCAAGCACTCAATCGCATCGGCGCGACGCGCACGATGGAGGAATTCATCTCGTTTACGATCTCCATCGCATCGAAGCCGGACCAGGAGCTGCGCCCCCTTTACAGCGTTGTGCCGACCACATCGGTCGAGGAGCGGACCGCGCCAGAACTCGAGGGCTATCGCGGCGACGGCCCGGTGCGGATCGGAAACGCCGCCGTCGATCAGATTCAGCACGATGCCTATGGCAGTGTCATTCTCGCCGCGATGCCGATGTTCTTCGATCGCCGCCTGCCGCGGCCGGGCGACGAAGGCCTATTTCGCCTCTTGGAAACGCTCGGCCACCGCGCCGCGAAAAAGGCGCTGGAGCCGGACGCCGGAATTTGGGAATACCGCGGACGGCAGCGCGTCCACACCCATTCTGCGGCAATGTGCTGGGCGGGTTGCCAACGGCTCTCGGCGATCGCCAAGCGCCTCGGGCTGGACGATCGTGCGGCATACTGGAACGCGATCGCCGAGCCGATTCATGCTGCGTTGCTCGATCGCGCCTGGAACGAGAAACGTGGCGCTTTCACCGCGGCGTTCGGATCGGACGATCTCGACGCCAGCGTGCTGCTGCTTCCGGATCTCGGCGTCGTCGAGGTGGACGATCCGCGCTTCGTTTCCACCGTCGCCGCCATGGAGCGGGAGCTGGTGCGCGAAAAGCACGTCATGCGCTATGCCAGCGCCGACGACTTCGGCCTGCCGGTGACTGCCTTCCTGATCTGCCGGTTCTGGCTGATCGATGCCCAGTGGGCGCTCGGACGACGCGACGCCGCGCGCGATCTTTTCATCGATGCGCTCAGTCACCGCAACCGCTACGGCCTTCTCTCCGAAGACGTCGATCCGCAGACCGGCGAGCTTTGGGGCAATTTTCCGCAGACCTATTCGATGGCTGGGCTCATTCTCTCGGCGATGCGGCTGTCGCGAAGCTGGGAAGACCGCTACTGGCGCGGCTGAGCATTGCGGGACTAGCTCGTGCAAATCGGCACGGCGGGTAATAATATACAAACATACCCGGCCTGACGCGTTCGCGGACATCGAGCACATCCGGTCGAAACGAGAGGTGCGAGCCATGGCCTATACGATCGAGGTGAATGGCGCAAAGCGGACCGTCGACGTCGACGGCGACACGCCGCTCCTGTGGATTCTGCGCGACGAGCTTGACCTGAAGGGCAGCAAATTCGGCTGCGGTGCGGGGCTATGTGGCGCCTGCACTGTCCACCTCGACGGCAAAGCGGTGCGGTCCTGTTTGACCCCGATCTCGACCGTCGCCAGCGCCGTCGTCGCCACCATTGAAGGGATGGCGGCAAATCCCGTAGGCAGGAAGCTGCAGGCGGTCTGGATGGAACTCGACGTGCCGCAGTGCGGCTATTGTCAAGCGGGACAGATCATGACGGCCACGGAACTCCTGACAAGGAATCCGAATCCGAGCGATGCCGACATCGACGCCGCAATGACAGGCAACGTCTGCCGCTGCTGCACCTACACTCGCATCCGCGCCGCGATCAAAAAGGCGGCGCTGATCCCCTCTACCGCTACATCGATAAAGTGATGGGGGACATCATGATGACTGTGAAATCCGTCCAGTCGCACGCCGCCCGCGAGTCATCCGCCACCCCCCACTCACGCCGCGTGTTCTTGAAGGCAACCGTTGTGGCAGGCGGCGGCCTGTTGCTACAGGCAGCGTTGCCGTCACTCGCGCGCGTCGCGATGGCTGACGCGGCGGCGTTCTCCGCTGGCGACGCTGCCTCACTCAACGCCTACGTCCGCATCGCGCCAGATGGCATCGTCACCATCATGTCGAAGAATCCGGAAATCGGCCAAGGCATCAAAACGATGCTGCCGATGGTGATCGCCGAAGAGCTCGACGTCGATTGGGCGAATGTGCGGGTTGAGCAGGCGCCGCTCGATGCCGCCAAGTACGGCCAGCAGTTCGCCGGTGGGAGCAGGGCGACGCCGCTCAATTACGATCCGTTGCGCCGCGTCGGCGCGGCCGGCAGGCAAATGCTCGTCGCAGCAGCGGCGCAAAGCTGGAACGTCGCACCATCGGAATGCAGCACCGAAGCGGGCGTTGTCTATCATCGCGAGAGCGGCCGCTCGCTCGCGTATGGCGCGCTCACCGCCAAGGCCGCCAGCATGCCCGTACCGGACCTCGCCACCGTGACGCTCAAGGATCCGAAACGCTTCCAGATCATCGGACGGCGGATTCCCGGCGTCGACAACGCGAAGGTGGTGACCGGGCAGCCGCTCTTCGGCATCGATGTCACCGTGCCGGGCATGCTGTATGCGGTGTTTCACAAATGCCCGGTATTCGGCGGCACGGTGCTGAGCGCCAACATCGACGCCCTCACGGCGCTGCCGGGGGTCCGTGACGCGTTCATTATCAAGGCGAGCGAAGCCAATCCCAGCGCCGATCCACAGGGACTCAGCGACGGCGTCGCCATCGTGGCCAACAACTGGTGGGCGGCAAACCGCGCGAGAGAGAAGCTTAATGCGACCTGGGACGAGGGCCCCACCGCCGCGCAAAGCAGCGAAAGCTTCGCGCAGGGCGCGGCTAAACTCGCCCGCGGCGAACCGGCTTCCTATCTGCGCCGCGACGGCGACGTGGCATCGTCCTTCAAGGGCGCGGCGCATGTCGTGGAAGCGGCTTACTCCTATCCTTTCCTTGCCCACATCAGCCTCGAACCGCAGAACTGCACCGCGCACTTCCAGGACGACAGGGTGGTGTTCTGGGCGCCAACGCAATTACCCGGACCCGGCGCCAAGCTGGTAGCCGCCACTTTAGGCATCGCCGAGCGGGATATCACGGTGAACATGACGCGCACCGGCGGCGGCTTCGGCAGGCGGCTGCGCAACGACTTCATGGCCGAAGCGGCTTGGATATCGAGAGCGGTCGGCGCGCCGGTGAAGCTCGTGTGGACTCGCGAGGACGATATTCGACACGATTTCTACCGCCCAGCCGGCTTTCACTTCCTCAAGGGCGGGCTCGACAATGCCGGCAAACTCGTCGCGCTGCGCGATCATTTCGTGACCTTTGGCCACAACGGCATGCTTGCCGACTCGGCGGCGATGGACGCCAACGAGTTTCCTGCGCAGCTCGTCCCGCACCTCGAATACGGCCAGTCGGTGATGGAGCTTGGAGTGCCGACCGGGCCCTTGCGCGCCCCACGCTCCAATGCACTCGGATTCGTCTTCCAATCGTTCATCGACGAACTGGCGCATCAAGCCGGCGCGGACCCGTTGAATTTCCGTCTCACCCTGCTCGGCGAGCCAAGAGTGTTGGTCAATTCCACCGGCAAGGCTGATCCGCTGCGCGATTTCGATACCGGCCGCATGCGAAACGTACTGTGGCGCGTCGGGGAAATTTCGGGGTGGTCGCAGCGCCATACCTTACCGGCGCGAACTGCCAAGGGCGTCGCCTTCTACTTCAGCCATTTCGGCTATTTCGCTGAGGTGGTGCAAGTGACCGTGAAGCCTGCCGGCGACATCAAGCTCGACCATGTCTGGGTCGTCGGCGACGTCGGCAGTCAGATCATCAATCCGAGCGGCGCCGAGAATCAGGTGCAAGGCGCGGCGCTCGACGGGCTGGGTTCGGCGCTCGGCCAGGCAGTCACCATCGATCGTGGCCGCGTCGTGCAATCCAATTTTGATAGCGTGAAGCCGCTGCGGATGGATCAGGCGCCGCCGGTCGATGTTGAATTCCTCATCACCGATAATCCGCCTACGGGCCTCGGCGAGCCGGCGCTTCCACCGGTCGTTCCCGCGCTTTGCAACGGCATATTCGCGGCGACCGGCAGGCGCATTCGCAACTTGCCGATCGACGTCGATGGATTGAAGGCGTGAAGACCGCAACGCGTTTCTTCACCGCGCGCGTCGCGCGCGCTGCAACATTCGCGTAACCATTCTGCGCCTCGCTCGCGAAAAAAATCGCGTCAAGGCAAAAAAACTCTTGCATCGCGCGGCCAACGCGCTTATGTCGCCTCCGCCCAATTTCGCACGTGCCTGTGGCCGCGTGTCGGTTGGTGGGCATCCGGACAAGAGGCCGGACAGCCGCCCGGAGCAAACGCCAAGAGACTCGCAAGAGCTTCTTGGCCGCCTGAGCTCCGAACCACTTAACCGGCAGCCGGAGGCGAAACCGGCGCACCCCGCGCTCAACGGGGGACGCGGCTTAAAGCAACGACGGAGCGGGCTTCTCTGGTCTCGTCGGCCCTCCAAAGGTCGGCACCGCAGAGGCTTGTCCATCCTTGCCGGCCGTGCGGAACGGGTTATCCCGCTCCAATCCAAGGCAGCATCTCGGGTGTAGAGCCCGTCGCTTCGACCGTGTCTCCACCACACGCCGAGGCGCCGCCTCTCACCCGCTGACGCCGGGCGATTTCGGTCGCCTGAATTTCAATCCGAGCCGCAAGGCTCATTGAACCTGGTGAGGAGAGCGCCCATGACCGCGCGCGTCCGTGACTTCCTGCGCAATCGCCAAGAGAACCGCCATGACGACGGGCCTTGCCTCGTCGTCGATCTCGATGTCGTCCGCGAGAACTACCTCGGCTTCGCCAAGGCATTGCCCGACACGCGCGTGTTCTACGCCGTGAAGGCCAACCCGGCGCCCGAGGTGCTCTCGCTCCTTGCCGGCCTCGGCTCCTGCTTCGACACCGCGTCGGTCCCCGAGATCGAGATGGTGCTCGCCGCCGGCGCCACCGCGGATCGCATATCCTACGGCAACACGATCAAGAAGGAGCGCGATATCGCGCGCGCCTATGGGCTCGGCGTGCGCCTTTACGCGGTCGATTGCCAGGCCGAGGTCGACAAGATCGCGCGCGCGGCGCCGGGAAGCCGCGTGTTCTGCCGCATCCTCTCCGACTGCGTCGGGGCGGAGTGGCCGCTGTCGCGCAAATTCGGCTGCGAGCCCGCCATGGCGGCCGACGTGCTCGAGCATGCCCAACGTCTTGGTCTCGAGGCGTACGGCATCTCGTTTCATGTCGGCTCGCAGCAGCGCAATCCGCATGCGTGGGATCGCGCGCTCGCGTCCGCAGCCGCGGTGTTCCGCGACTGCGGCGACCGCGGGATGACGCTGTCCATGGTCAATCTCGGCGGCGGCTTTCCGACCAAGTACCTGAAGAACGTGCCGACGGTGAAAGCCTACGGCTCGGCAATCTTCCGCGCGCTGCGCCGCCACTTCGGCAACCGCATCCCGGAGACCATCGTCGAGCCCGGCCGTGGCATGGTCGGCAGTGCCGGCGTGATCGAAGCCGAGGTCGTTCTGGTCGCCCGGAAGAGCGAGAACGACGACGTGCGTTGGGTCTATCTCGACATCGGCAAATTCGGCGGCCTCGCCGAAACGATGGACGAGTCGATCCGCTATCCGATCCGCACGGCGCGCGACGGTGAGGTCGGTCCGTGCGTGCTCGCCGGGCCGACCTGCGACTCGGCGGACGTGTTGTACGAGAAGGTGCCGTATCCGCTGCCGGTGAGCCTGGAGATCGGCGACAAGGTGCTGATCGAAGGTACCGGCGCCTACACGGCGACCTACTCCTCCGTGGCTTTCAACGGCTTTGCGCCGCTGAAGACGTTCCACATTTAAGGTTGCCACGTCTGACCTCGCCGGGAGCCGGCTATTGCCGGCTCCCGCCACATCGCCTTCTAGAGCGACGACGCCCGTTAACGGGCGGGAAGGAGTGGCCATGGTGACGATCCGCAACGAAACCTTCGGCGATATTCAAGCGCGCGAGGAATTGCTCGACCGCGTCTGGGGATTATCGCGTTTCGGCAAAACCGCAGAGCGGCTGCGCGAAGACCGCATGCCAGCCGAGGGGCTTTCCCTGGTAGCCGAGGATGGCCGTTCCTTCGTCGGCACCGTGCGGCTCTGGCATGTCTGCGCCGGGCCCGATCGGCCGGCTCTGTTGCTCGGCCCACTTGCGGTCGAGGAGGCGCACCGCTGCCGCGGCATTGGCAGCACCTTGATGCGGCAAGCCATCGTGGCGGCGCGGCGGCGCAAGCATCGCGCCATCGTTCTGGTTGGCGATGAAGCCTATTACGGGCGCTTCGGCTTCTCGGCGGAGAAGACCGGCGCGCTGTGGCTGCCCGGACCGTATGAGCAGCATCGTTTGATCGCCTGCGAGCTGGTTCCTGGTGCGCTCGACGGCGTACGCGGACTCATCGGCGCAACCGGCCGCTCCGCGCCGACGCCAGGTCTGGATTTTCTCATCGCAGACCTCGCCCACAACGGCGCATCTCCGCGCCACGCGGCCTGACCGTCATTGCGAATGGCAGAAGGAACGACGAACATGAATGCGATGACGCAAGCCACCACCGCTTGGCCGCTGCATGCGCGTTTCGACGGCCCGATTGTGATGATCGGCTTCGGCTCGATCGGCAGAGGAACCCTGCCGCTCATCGAGCGGCACATCGCCTTCGACCGGAAAAAATTCGTCGTGGTCGCGCCGGACGACGGGGATCGCCGCCTGCTCGACGATCGCCACCTCCGCTTCATCCATGCGGCGATCACCAAGGAGAACTACCGCGACGTGCTGACCCCGCTTCTCACCGGCGGGCCGGGACGCGGCATGATCATCAATCTTTCGGTCGACACCTCCTCGGTCGATCTCATCGCGTTCGCCAAGGATCTCGACGTCTTTTATATCGATACCGTGGTCGAGCCGTGGCCGGGACTTTATACCGACCGCAATCTGTCGATCTCGGCACGTTCGAACTACGCGCTCCGCGAAGGTGTACTGGATCTGCGCCGCCGACGGCCAGGCGGCATCACCGCCGTGAGCTGCTGCGGCGCCAATCCCGGGATGGTGTCCTGGTTCGTCAAGCAGGCCCTCCTCGACGTTGCCACTGAGATGGGTCTGACTTTCGACGAGCCCAAGATGCGCGATGATTGGGCGCGGCTCATGCAACGCGCCGGCGTCAAGGGCATCCACATTGCCGAGCGCGACACGCAACGCGCGCGCGAGCCGAAGCCGCGCGGCATGTTCGTGAACACCTGGTCGGTCGAGGGCTTTTGCTCCGAAGGCCTGCAGCCTTCGGAGCTTGGCTGGGGCACGCATGAGAAGAAAATGCCGGCGAACGGGCGCCGGCACGAATTCGGCTGCGATGCCGCCATCTATCTGACGCAGCCGGGCGCCGCGACGCGCGTGCGCTCCTGGACCCCGACGGCGCGGGCGCAGCACGCTTTCATGATCACCCACAACGAGTCGATCTCGATCGCGGACTATTTCACGCTGCGCGAGGGCGGAAAGGTGATCTATCGGCCGACCTGCCACTACGCCTATCACCCGTGTGACGATGCCGTGCTGTCGCTGCACGAGATGGCAGGTGCGGGATGGCAACCGCAACCCGAATGGAATATTCTGGAAGAACACGACATCGTCGACGGCGTTGATGAACTGGGCGTGCTCCTCTACGGACATGCCAAGAACGCCTATTGGTACGGCTCGCAGCTCTCCGTCGAAGAGACGCGCCGGCTCGCGCCTTATCAAAACGCAACCGGATTACAGGTCACCTCGGCCGTGCTCGCCGGTGTGGTCTGGATGCTGGAAAATCCCGATCGCGGCATCGTCGAGGCCGATGAGATGGACTTCAGGCGCTGTCTCGAAATCCAACGGCCCTATCTCGGGCCGGTAGTCGGGCGCTATACCGAGTGGACGCCCGCCGACCGCCGCGGCGAACTGTTTCCGGAGGACATCGATCGCGACGACCCCTGGCAGTTCACCAACGTTCTGGTGCGTTGAAGGGCCTGATGGGTAACGACTTCGCTGGCTTTTAGGTTTTTCGTTATGAAATCCTTCAGTCCCGCGAGATTGAAATCGAGCGCGTTGTAGGATGCGAAGACCGAGAAATCCGCGCCGTCCTGGCTCTTGAATTCCAGGCCGTCGTTGTTGGTCGGCGGCGGTCCGGCCCGGAAGTAATGCGGATATTCAATCGTAGTGCCATATCGCTCGTTTTGATACGCGCGCCAGTCATCCGCGCTGGCAGCGAAGGTGACATGGAAGACGGCCCTAACGGTTAAGCCGACCGAAGCGACGAGCAGATTGCAGCGCATGGGCAATCCTCAATAACGCTATCATAAACCCAGGAGAGGACGATGTGCGAACGTTGTGCCGACATTGCGATTGAAAGGACAGGACTGGCGCGGCGAAGCGTCCTGAAGCTTGCGGCTGCCGCCGCCGCTGGCCTCACGCTTGTTCCGCATGCACTTGCCGCAAACGCCAAGGCGCCGCCAAAGCTGGAAAACGTGCTTTCGCCCGACGACGCCCTCAAACGCTTGATGCACGGCAACGCCCGCTATATCGAGGGCGTCAGTAAACGGCACGACTTCAAGCACGAGCGCGAAGCGTTGAGTGCGGGGCAAAACCCTTTTGCCGGCATCCTCAGCTGCGCGGACTCACGGATCAGTCCAGAATATTGTTTCGATGTGGCGCGCGGCGATATTTTCGTCTGTCGCGTCGCCGGCAATTTCGCCAGTGACGACATGATTGCGAGTTTCGAATATGCAGTTGAAGTGCTGAAGACTCCGCTCATTGTTGTACTCGGTCACGACGCCTGCGGCGCAGTCGATGCGACCATAAAGTCGATCAAGGATGGCACCACACTTCCGGGCCATCTACCGACGCTGGTCACTGCTCTCACACCGGCGGTTACAGCGGTACAAAGCGAGGGCGGCGATATGCTCGCAAACGCGATCCGGCGCAACGTCATTTTGACCGCGGAGAAGCTGAAATCGGCGACGCCGATTCTCAAAAAATCGGCTGACGATAAGAAAATCCGCATCGTCGGCGGCATCTACAGGCTCGCTAGCGGACGAGTGGAGCTCCTGCCCTAAGCGACACGCGTAGGCGCGGCCACCGCGAATAAGAAAAGCCACCCCAAAACGGGCGGCTTTTTGGTACGATAGCATGAAAATTATTGCGCTGCTTTTCTGAAGGCATCCTTGACGTCGCCGACGGCGTCATGCGCAGCGCCTTTGGCCTTGTCGAGCTTGCCTTCCGTCTGCAACTGCTTATCGCCCGTGAGTTTACCCGCGACGTCTTTGATGGCGCCTTTCGCCTTGTCGGCAGCGCCCTTCACATGTTCGCGATCCATGATCGGCTCCGTTGTTGTGGAAAGTGCCATAACAACGCGCGAGGCCATCGTCAGTTCCAAAGGCGAATAGTTCGTGGCAGTTCACCGTTCGCGCAGCATATCCTCGATGCGCCGGTCGGGAACGAGCCACATGATCGCGACTAGTACATAGAGTGCGATTGACAACCAAGGGCTGACAAACGCCGCGGCGATTCCCGCGATGTACAGAATCGGCGAGAGCTTGCCTTTGATGTCGCCGCCGAGCGCTTTGGCGAGCACGGAATGGCTTCCCTGCTGGCGGATGATCGTTTTCTGCAGGATGTAATAGGCTATGGCCGGCATCAACAATACGACGCCATAGACCGCCGTCGGCAATGGCGCCGAAAGATTTTGACCCATCCAGGCGGTCGCTGCGGGAATGATCGAGAGCCAGAACAGCAAGTGAGAATTGGCCCAGAGGATGAGCCCATCGACCCGCCCCACGGTGTGCAGGAGATGGTGATGATTGTTCCAGTAAATCGCCAGGTAGACGAAACTCATAACGTAAGTCAGGAAGCTCGGCGCCACCCCCACGAGCGCCGTTAGGTCGTCGCCGTGCGGCACCCGCAGCTCAAGCACCATGATAGTGATGATGATCGCAATGACGCCGTCACTAAATGCGGCCAGACGATCTTTTCCCATGGTTCAGCTCACAGGACTGAAATAATCGATTTGAACAGGCTGATCGAACCTGCCGCCGTGCGCGGCGTGGGTTTCGTCAAAGCGCAAACGCACGGCCGGCGCGAGGACCGCTTCTCTGGTGTAGCCGTTGAAGCGCATGTTGGCGATCATGCGCTCAGCAAAGGAGTCGAAATCGGCAAAGCTTCGCGCATCGGTGTAGGTCGAGATCTGGTCCGTCTCGAAGTGTGGGCGAGCAAACCGGGCGAGCGCCTCGGCCGCGGCCTTTCGCACCGGCGTTTCATCGTGGAACAACTCCATGATGTGTTGATGGGGGCCTTGCGCCAGAGGCTCCGCCACATAGAGGCGGCCCGACGGTCGCAACAGCCGGCGCGCCTCGGCGAGCGCTCCCTCCAGCTTTGCTCCCGGCACGTGGTGGAGCGAGAAAACAAACAGCACGAGGTCGGCTTCGTGATCGGGTTCGGGAATGGCATCAGCGGCTGCCTTCGCGAGGCGAAAGCTCCCGGCGCCGTGCGCGGTCATCCCGGCCTCCGCGACAAACGGATCGTAGCCTGTGACCTGCGCGCCACGCGCGGCGAGAGCGCGCGTCAACTGTCCCTCGCCGCAGCCGATATCGATGATGCGCAACCCCTCGGCCGGGCCGACCGTCGCCAGCAACGCATCGAGATGCGATTTCACGCCGAGATCGTTCACAGAAGGTCGGCCATGAGTCATCCGCTCCAATATCTTTAAACCAGGGATCGCGGCTTCGTTCTACGGTTCGCCGGGCTTGAATGGCAATTGCTTACCGGGCGGGACGCCGCCCTCGCTCATCGCCAGCACCATGGCGATACTGATATAAGTGCCGGCAACAGCCGTAAGGTCGACAACCTGCTGCTCGCCGAGAAGCTCCTTCGCGCGATTGAAGGTTTCGTCCGAAACTTCGTGTTTGGTCGTCAGCTCCGTGACGAAATCATAAACAACCGCTTCTTCCGGCGGCATGTTCGATGGCCGTTTGTTGGCTTTGAGTTCGGCGACGATGTCCGGCGACAGCCCCGCTTTGACGGCGAGCGGCGCGTGCGCAAGCCACTCGACCTGCGAGCGCCATTGCCGCCCGATGATCAGGATCGCAAACTCATTGAGCTTCAATGGAACCGACGTTTCCCAGCGCAGATAGTGAAGGAGATCGAACATTCTTTGTCCAAGCACAGGGCTGCGCAACAGCGGATTGTACGGTCCGCCCAGGCCGACGCTCGATACCTTCATGATTTGCTCGCCCAATGGCTTTTGCTTGTCGGTGAGTTGAACCATCGTGAGCTGCGGAAAGCGAGGCTCTTTGCTCATGGCATGATGTCCAATCGTTATCACTGCGAACGAGACGGCGGTCATGAGGATAGCCAAGGCAGCGACGGCCGAGCGTTTCATCGGGTTTCTCCAAGTTCTACGCAAGTACAGGAATACCGAGGCGGTCACTCTGCGAAAAGACGGGCTACGGTCCATTCTGCATTCCGTTGAGAACATCGATCAAACCCATGACATCGTCTCCCTTAGGCGTTAACTGCACTGCTGATTGATTTGCCGCGAGTGTGCCACGGGAAGATGTCAAAATTTATCCGGGTCGACGCGGCGCCGACTTGACTAAGAGGCCGTGAACCTGGAGCCGCGGCAGTCACACTCATTGTAGGATTCGTGCCAGGGAGCGCTGCGTCATGGCAGGCATATTGCTGGAGTTGCTCGCCACCGTCGTACTGTCCAACACGGTTCTGGCGGCGACTCCATCAGCGCCGATCCAAACCTATCTGGAGGCGCCCGGTCCCGCCGGCGCGTTAAAAGGAACGATGCTCGCGCCGGCGTCAGGCGCGGCCCCGATAATGCTAATCATACCCGGCTCGGGCCCGACTGACCGCGACGGCAATAATCCGCTTGGCGTGAAAGCCGACGTACAGATTGCTGGCGGAGGGGCTGGCGGCGAATGGCATCGGCACGGTTCGCATCGACAAGCGCGGTATGTTTGCCAGCCGCGCCGCGGTCGCCGACGGTAACGCCGTTACCATCGACGATTACGTGGCGATGTCGAAAGCTGGATCGCGGTCATTCGCAAGCAGACCGGCGCTTCGTGCGTCTGGGTGCTTGGACACAGCGAGGGAGGTCTGGTTGCTCTGGCCGCAGCCCAGAAGGCGACGGACATCTGCGGACTCGTCCTTGTTTCTGCAGCCGGCCGCCCGCTTGGGGCGGCGTTGAGGGAACAGCTACGATCAAATCCCGCGAACGCGCCGATTCTCAGCGAGGCACTATCGGCGATCGATGCCCTCGAAGCCGGCAAGCGCGTTGACGTCACCCGTATGAACCCTGTGCTCATGCCGTTGTTTGCCGCGCAGGTGCAGGGATTCCTGATCAACGTGTTCTCCTACGATCCCGCTAGGCTGATCGCGGCCGTCGCCAAGCCCGTGCTCATCGTGCAGGGAAAGCGGGATATGCAAGTCAGCGTGGAAGATGCCGAACGGCTGAAGCAGGCGGCTCCCGAAGCCAAACTCGTCCTCCTTCCGGACACCAATCATGGCCTCAAGACGGTCACTTCCGACGACCGGCGGGCCAATGCCGCCACCTATACGGATCCTAGCTTGCCGCTGGCGCCCGGCGTGGTGGAGGCAATCGCGAGCTTCATCACTGCTGCGGAGAAAACCCCCTAGACCCGCATCGGCTTGAACGCACGACTATCTTTCGGGCTCCGATCCCAAGGCACGTAGCCCTGCACTGACGAAGGGCACAAGTTCGCGCAATGCCCCCGCGATATCGTCCGATCGGCATAGCCCCCTCGACAATCGCTCGATACGGCCGGTCGCCGACGCGACCTGCACCATCGATCCGAGCAGAAACATGTATCCCCAATAGATCGATCGCTGTGGTGCCTTGGGTAAAGCGAGCCGCAGCGCGTTGATGAAATGCAGCGCGGTCGGATCGAGCACGTCGCTCGCCAGCGCGACGAATTTCGGCAGCACATCGAGCTGCGATATCAGACTGCCGTAATGACGCCAGCCATCGCCACCGTCGACAAGCCGCTGGAGCAGCGGCGCGAGAAAAGCTGTCACAATAGCCTCGACCGAAGGCGACCGGTTACCGGCCTCGTGGCGGGCCGTTTCGAGCGCCCCCACGCGCTCCTCGTGAACGATGCGCGCCCGTCGCGCGATCACCTCGCGCAACAGATTGTCCTTGCTGCCGAAATGATAGTTGACGAGCGCGAGATCTACGCCGGCGCCCTCGGTAATCGTGCGTAGCGATACGCCGTCAAATCCGCCCTCGCCGAAGCAACGCTCGGCGGCATCAAGGATCGCAAGCCGTGTCGTGTCGCCACGCTTAGCGGCGACGCGGTCGTCGGATGACGCCGGTTTGTGTTTCGGAGCAACGACGCGAGTAGGCTTCGGGGCCAATGCACTCTTCGTTTTCATCGTCGGCGTCGAACTCCGCGGCGTCTTGAGGTGAGGAATCGGCCGCCTGCCAGCCGCTTGACACTATCTGAATTTCAACATTCAATTAAATACAATAATACGAATGATCAAGATCGCGGCAAGCGGTTGAGGTCGGGAGGATAGGATGAGGCTTGTCACATTCGCAGCCTCCGGCGCCGAGCGTATCGGCACGCTGGTCGACGGCGACACCCGAATCGTTGATTTCGCGGCAGCGCAAGGTGGCGCTAATCCGGCTTTCGCCAGCATGCAGGCGCTGATCGAAGCCGGCGAGGCCGGTCTAGATCAGGCCCGAGAGATTGTCGTCGAAGCGCGACGCAGTGGCCACGGCATGATCGAGACCGCCTCGGTCAGGTTGTTGGCGCCGTTACCGAAGCCGCCGCAAATGCGCGACTTTCTCTGCTTCGAGAAACATCTGATCCAAGCCTTCACCCGCATCCAGCAGATGCGCGCCGCCACCGCGCCCGATCCGGAAAAAGCGCTGCGCGAACTCGAGAAGCAGGGCGCCTTTAAGCCGCCGAAAATCTGGTACGAGCGGCCGAGTTTCTACAAGCCGAGCCGTTTCGCAGTCTGCGGCACCGATCAGGACGTGACCTGGCCGGCCTATTCGAAGACCATCGATTACGAGCTGGAATTCGCCTGCGTCATCGGCAAGATCGGCCGTGACATCCCCAAGGAAAAGGCGCGTAGCCACATCTTCGGCTACACCATCTTCAACGATCTTTCCGCTCGCGACGAACAGAGCCTGGAAATGCTCAGCAATCTCGGGCCGGGCAAGGGCAAGGATTTCGATAATTCCAATCCGGTCGGCCCCTGCATCGTCACCGCCGATGAAATCCGCGACCCCTACGCGCTGGACATGATCGTACGCGTCAACGGCGAAGAGCGCGGCCGCGGCAATACCCGCGAGATGCACTGGAAATACGAGGATTGCATGGCCTTCGTCTCGCGCGACGAGACGATCCATCCGGGCGAGCTGTTTTGCTCCGGAACGGTTGGTAACGGCTCCGGCCTTGAGACCGGGCACTACGTCGAGCCGGGCGAAGTCGTCGAGCTCGAGGTCGAAAAAATCGGCGTGCTGCGCAATCGCATTGTGCGCAAGTAAAGCAAACAACTCTGGAGGATAACATGGTGCAAAAAATTCGCCGCGTCGTCACCGGCCACAACGCCGCCGGCAAAGCTGTCATCCTGTTCGACGATCACGCGCCGAACGCAACCCCGCTCAAAGGTTGGCCGGGCGCTGGCGTCACCGAAGTCTGGGTCACTGACGAAATGCCGGTCAGCAACGACGGCGCGAAAGACCGTTCGCTGCGGCCGATGCGGCACGATCCGACACCGTCGGGCACCATCTTCCGCGTTGTCGAAATCCCGTCGGAGAGCACCGGCAGCAAGATCGACGCCAGCGCCACCTTCGGCCAGCTCGGCAGCACCCACAAGCCGAGCGCCACGGACTCCGCCAAACATCCGACCATGCACAAGACCGACTCGATCGATTACCTCGTGGTGATCTCAGGCTCGATGCACATGCTCATGGAAGAGGGCGAGGTCGAACTTCATGCCGGCGATTGTATCGTCCAGCGCGGCACAAACCATGCCTGGGTCAATCGCAGCGGCAAGCCTTGTCTGCTCGCCGCGGTCCTGATCGACGCCAACTCGGCGCCTTGATCGAACCCGGCGGCACGCGCGATGAACCTCGCGGGCTGGGTCGAAAAATGGGGGCGCGCCGCGCCCGACCGGCCCGCGATCGCGTGCGGCGCTGCGACTTACTCGAACTATCGGCAATGGGCGGCGCGCTCGCGCGCGCTCGCCGGCAATCTGCGTACGTTGTGCCGCCCGGACGACCGGGTGGCCATCGCCATGACCAACCGGCCCGAATTTCTCGAAGCGCTGTTCGCCATCTGGCATGCCGGGCTGGTCGCGGTGCCGATGAACGCCAAGCTTCATAGCGACGAGTTCGGTTACATCATCGGAAACACGGAAGCTTCGCTCATTCTGGCTAGCCCCGACCGCGCCGACGATGTCGCGCCGCACGGCCGCACCATCGCGACCGACAGCGCCGAATGGCGGCAGCTTTACGAGGGCGACGGCATCGACGTCATATCGCGTCGGCCCGACGATCTCGCGTGGCTGTTTTACACCAGCGGCACTACCGGCCGCCCCAAAGGCGCGATGCTGACGCACGGCATCATGATGGCGCAGACACTGGCCTATTTTGCCGAGATCGAGCCAGTCGGCCGGGGCGATTGTGTTCTCCACGCTGCGCCGATGTCGCACGGATCCGGCTGTTATGGCTTGCCCTACGTTGCCATGGGGGCCAGCACCATTGTTCCAGAAAGCGCCGGCTTCGATCCGCAGGAGATCGCGACGCTGTTCTCGGTCCACAGCAACGTCAGCTTTTTTGCCGCGCCGACCATGGTGAGCCGGCTGATCGATCACGCCGGCTTCGCCGCCGCCGATCATCGCGGCCTACGCACCATTATCTATGGCGGCGCACCGATGCATTTCGAAACGCTGCTCCGCGCCATGGATTTGCTCGGCCCGAAACTCGCGCAAATCTATGGCCAGGGCGAGGTGCCCATGACCATCACCGCGCTGTCGAAGGAGATCCACGCCGACCGCGCGCGGCCGCGCTGGCGCGAGATCATGGGCTCGGTCGGATTGCCGCGCGCCAATGTCGAAGTGCGCGTCACGGACGAAGACGACCGCGAC
>Ga0182024_10005711_pt1 | contig 27709 bp, 25 predicted proteins | sample P32metaG_FD_120480 | JGI IMG/M metagenome (GOLD analysis project Ga0182024, IMG submission 120480) | Permafrost microbial communities from Stordalen Mire, Sweden - P3-2 metaG (Illumina Assembly) | ecosystem: Environmental > Terrestrial > Soil > Wetlands > Permafrost | place: Sweden: Stordalen...
GCGGAAACGTCAGGTTGACGTCAACCAGAAACGGTAGCAAGCAGCCCGCATTACGTGAAGGACTGACTAAAGCGTAATGAAATACTGAGCCCATCTCGCAAGGGGCAGCCAGACAGTAGCTTAAACACCATCGCGATGCAAATCGGATGGTGTTTTTGTTTGCCCATCAAATTGCGATAGAATCTTACTCTTTGTCCGGCGTCATTTCTGTTGGAGAGAGAGTGAGTCATGAAGAATGCGGCATCAAAGAAGCTTCCATACATAGTGAAAGTGCTCGATCGACTTTCGAGCGTTCAGTCGGTCCGAAGCAAATCAATGTTTGGCGGCTATGGTCTTTATAGTGGTGCCTACTTCTTTGGTTTGGTCTGGGAATCTTCACTGTTCCTTTTCACCGATGAAGCGAGTCGCAAAAGATACAAGAAAGCAGGTATGGGACCATTCGTATTTAAAGAAGGACAAAAGGAAGGAAACTACTTCGAGATTCCGGAGAAGATTTTCGAAAGCGAAGATCAACTTACAAAATGGGCGAATGAAGCCATAGAGTGCAGAAGAAAATATGAAGAATCAAGAATCCAAAGAAAAGGATTTAGAGGCATCGAATAATGAAGCGCAGCTCACTATGAGCGCTGTAAGAGACCGCTAGCGCCCGAAAATTACAAATGTACACCCAAAGAAGGCTGATATTTTGACATCTGCGGCGATTCAAGCCACAATGCCGAAACTGATAAGTCCGATGCAGGCTGTTATTCCAGCATCGTTGATTGCGGGTTCACCTTTTGATAACAACAGAGGAAGAGTCTTCAGTCGCTTTTTAGAAGACTCACCTCATGTGCAAGTTGGCTCTAAGCCTGCTTTTATAAAGGAATCTAGAATGAATTTTTTCGAACTTGGATTGACCAAGCGCGTATCCACCGCACTGGAAGCTCTTGGCCTTGTTGAGCCTACTGAGATTCAACAAAAAACCATCCCTATAATCTTGGCTGGCCGCGACCTGATGGCCTCGGCTGAGACAGGATCGGGCAAGACCGCTGCCTATGCGTTGCCTATTATTCAAGCGCTCAAGGGCACCTCTGAACGAAAGCCACGCGTTCTGGTGCTGGTTCCCACGCGCGAATTGGCGTTGCAAGTGCAAAGTCAATTTGACCGCTTCTCAAACAACTGCGGCATGCGTAGTGTCACCATATACGGTGGCGTCGGTTATGAAAAGCAGACTCGGATTTTGCGACGCGGCGTCGATGTAATCGTGGCAACACCAGGGCGGTTGTTCGATCATATTGAACTGGGAAACGCTGACCTCTCCAAAGTGACGATGCTTGTTCTCGATGAAGCTGACCGTATGTTGGACATGGGTTTTATGCCTCAGGTGCGCAACATCGTTGCTGAGATATCGGACCGTCGTCAGACTTTGATGTTTTCGGCCACCATAACCAAACCTGTTGAGCGCTCCGCTCTCGAGTTCTGCAAGGATCCTGTCACTGTGTTAGTGAACACGCAGCAAGTAGAACCGACTGCTATCGAGCAGCGCATCTATCATGTTGATGAGAGCGGCAAAGATGCACTCCTCATTCAACTGATTAAGGATCAGCCTGAATTTAGCTCAGTTCTCGTTTTCGCCAGAACTCGCCACAAAGCGGCCAAGATTCGCAAGAGACTTTGCGCATCAAATGTATCTGCTGAAGAAATTCACGGCGGCATTTCGCAAAATCAACGCGAAAAGGCTCTGGCTCGCTATCGCGACGGTCAATTCCTGGTTCTTGTGGCAACCGACATTGCTGCACGTGGTCTGGATATTCCAGCCATTAGCCACGTGGTGAACTATGACTTGCCCATGTCACCGGCTGACTATGTGCATCGCATCGGCCGAACTGGACGAGCCGGACGCTCCGGCGTAGCGCTCTCATTTGTGAGCGCGGACCAGCGGCATCTGATGCGTGACATTGAAAAGATTACGGGGCGACAGCTGGATCCAAACGCGGAGCCGCAGCAAGATTCTGAATCGCGAAGAGGATCTGCAGACGGCAGACCCTCGAACAGACGCTTTCGCGCAGGGAGCCGCCATGCTCCCAGATCCAATCAAGCTTCGTCAACGAAGAGATATCCAACCACGCATCGCTGATCGGTGGTGAGCCGGTCTAAACCGTAAACTTGCACGGGCAAACTCGGTGGTGCCAAATGTCAATTCATGGGAACAGACTTAACGTCTGTTATGGAGCATAACCGCCGATATTGGCAAATCGCTCATGCTGTATGTGCTCATGCACCATGTCTCCAGGACGCCACGTATTGCGGAAGTACAGGCGATCACTCTGTATCCACGGTGCCAAAATCGACACAGCATGATTCATGTCCTGTGCCGCCGGTATTGTCTCGTCCTGAAGTGCATCGGCATCAATTGGAACAATTAAAGGAAAGCCTTCCGGATAGGGAATGGTCTGGAGAAACTTGGCTAACTCTTCCTTAGTGCCAGGAAGAGTCATCGACACATTCGGTTTGGTCTGTTCGCCACCAATCTGGATGCCAATGTCTTCTAGTTGAGCGAGATCCATTATTTTAGGTCCCTTTGCCACCACACGCGGTAGCTTCTTGGAATAATCAACGAGGACATCGCCTGTACCTCTTGTGGCTCGGGAGCTTATCTCGTAATGCAATGAACCAGCCGGAACCGTTCGGCCGTCTGGTGTAATCGTTTGTCTTTGCCAATAAATATTGGCTGCCGTCATTTGAAATATCTGGCTGGCATAGCTGCGATAAGCCGGCGACGACTCATATCTCGTCACATTCGGCTCCAACGAGCCAGCTTCAGGCTTGAGACTACCCGGCTTTATTTGGATCACCGATCCATCTTGAGTGACGAAGTTTCCGGTGCGCATGACTTCGTTGATCACTCGCGTCGCTTCGTCAGGATGCTTCAAGTATGTCGAAAATTCTAGTTGAGTTAAGGCGCAAGTCGGATGATTACCCTGCACTATCAAAAACGGATCTGCAGCCTGGGCCATGCTTTGCAATGCTGCCATTCTAAACGTATTGCCGGCACGCGTCAGCTCCTCATTGGGACCCCGATTGGCATCGGCAATTTCCATCAACTGCACGACATTCTGTTTGGTGGCAAAGATCTGTTCTGGTGTCACATGGTAGTGCGCAGCTCGGTTGCTCAATTCGAAGGGGCTGCGCATCGTACGCTCAAATTGATAGGCATCTATTTCGTCAGCCTTGGCGAGACTTATATAGTCATTAGTCAACACGGCTGATCGCTTTTGCGGAGATAATCTCCAGTCAATATAATCAGCTATCGACTGATCAGGTTGAGATCGCGCCCACTCAATAATCCTTTTCTGCAAATCGATCTGATGATGGTCAGTCAAAAATTCATCAGCCAACAGCTGCGCCCGATCCTCTGCTTTCATGAGCGCGCCGGGAGATGATTCGGCACCAGGTGCTTCCATGATTGCTCTGAATTGTTGGAAGTTTTCCTCAAGTTGGCCAGCCGATTTCACACTGATATCATTCCGGCTGACGTTCGATTCTTTTAGCGAATCTAGAGGGTTGAACTGAGTCCGCATCGTCCTTTCAGTCTTCGAGCCAGGTCCCGCTTCCAGCGCATTGGCGCCTGCTTGATCGAAAGTAGGTTTGGACAGTTGCTTGCCAATGGCACCAGATGTAATACCAGTCGTTATTGACCTCTCGGAAACATGAGCCATCTCTGGCTCGATCGGTCGACTTCCTGGTGTCAATGCGCCGGCACCATGAGTCAGTCCAGCAAGAACAAAACCGATGACACCATAATCAGTGGACTGATCTTTAATACTGCTCCAGGTTGCAGGCTTCCCGTGGTTTAACATCGCATCGGTTTCTGCGCCAATTGCGCCTGCCGGAAAACCCACAGCAGTGGCAACGCCTATGTCTTTTACCGTATGAGCCATGGTGCCGGGCTTTATCTTTCCAAAGATCGGCAAGCCGCCTACACCTTCCGTCAATCCACCGAGTGCACCAAAGGTAATACCATTTGTGATGGCATTTTTAAAACGGCCAACCAGTAGGTTGTCACCCGGTACTGATGGTACAAAAACAGCACCGTACACGGCGCCTACCTTGGCGCTTTCCGCTGCACTTGCCAGTGAACGCTGTGCCAGGGGCAATGTGCTGGCTGTCTCGGCTGCAGCCGTCTCGCCAAACACGCCGGCTTTTACTTTGGATAGGACAAAGAAATCTGCTGCCATGCCGGCTGCGCCGCCGATTTTTTGCGCCCACGCGTCAGCTGTGCTCGCTTTGGCATTGTCCGCGTTTGTAATCGATATCTGGGGCAACTGCCCGGCGCTGATCAGTTGACCCAGCCCATTCCAGACGGGAGAGATTATGGCACCCTGCACGAACGACTTACCGAAATCTGCAGCGACGTCGGCTATGCCAGGGCTGTTTTCTTTGGCTGTGCTAAGACGATCCATTTTGTAAGGGACGGGAGTGGGTTGGAGGGGAGTGGGTAGAGGATCTGGTCGTGAGGGGCCCATGCCCCTAGAGCATGTTAGGTCCTGGGCGTCGACGTGTCAGTGGGGAAATTCCCATGCCAAGTTCGAACCATCCGTGCTTGCAGAGTTCTATAGACCTCAGTCAGATTAATTCTGCGAAGCTAACCTTACTGCATATATTCTGCAGCCAGGACTCTCATAGTAATTCTTGAGGGCAGATTAATGCCCCAGTTTTATCGCAACGTTGCGATAGATCCCTTGACCAAGTATCGCAACTTTGCGATACTTACAGGAGAACTCGCCGTGCCACAAACGGACGTAATCTTCTTCGCAGATAAGGACGGGAATGCGCCCGTTCTAGATTGGCTTGACACACTTCCTTTGAAGGTACAGGACAAGTGCATCGCATTCGTTGAACGGTTGGCCGAATGGGGACACGATCTCAGGCGTCCAGATTGCGATTATTTGAGGGATGACATTTATGAACTTCGAGTCGGTCGGCAAGGAATCAACTATCGCATTCTTTATTTCTTTAACGAAGGCCGCGCAGTGCTGAGCCACGGAATCATAAAGGAAAAGGAAGTGCCCCCAGGCGAAAGCGACAAAGCCGTAGCAAATAGGCTTCTATTTATCAAAGATTCAGGCACACATACATTCGAAGGGTGAAGCAAAATGACGGGCGCAAGAAAGTCTACAACCAGCGCAGTTGCAATCCTGCGCAAACGCTACATCCAAGGTGATGCGAAGCGAAAAAAGTCAGTTGAAAAAGAGTACATCAGCGCTTCAATAGCCGCAATGATCTATGAACTGCGCAAGGACGCCGGTCTAACTCAGCATGAATTAGCTGAGCTCATCTGCACTACTCAATCTGTAATCAGTCGATTGGAAGATTCGGATTACGACGGACACTCGCTGCCAATGTTGGACAGAATTGCCAAAGCGTTGCACAAGCGTGTCAAAGTGTCGATAGAAGAACCGCAAGTGCGCGAAGACACAGTTCATTACGCTTTTCGCCGATTTGTCCAGGCTGCTCGCAGAAAGTGCGGGCTGACTATTCGGCAGGTCTCAAAGAAACTGGAAATCGATTCTACCGAACTCGAGCGCCTGGAGTCTGACCCCTCATACCATCCATCCCCGGTCACCTTGACCAAGCTGAGCAAGTTCTATGGTGTCAATCAGGAGCTCCTTGCTGCATTAGCCGGAACAATCAAAAATGTCCCTCCTGAATTGAAGAGGCAGGCAAACAGATTCACAACCCAATCAGACGCCATTGCAAAACTCTCTAATGCGGAAAGAAAAGCGCTTGACGAATTCATGCGATTTTTGAATGATGCATAAAGTATGCGAGGCTCTTCACTGCGGACTGTCGAAGTGGATAAGAAAGTTCCGCGCCTCGCCTTTTTGAGTATCCAAAATCACAAGTGCACAAAGGCAGGTGCCATCAGCGTTCCACGAACTGTCTGCCGCGATCGCATAGCTTCGCCCTTGATACTCCGGATGACCGGGCTCATTGAAAAATGTCAGTCGCTTCTTGTTTGAACCATCGACATTCATGATCCAGAAATCAGTCTGCACACGATTTGGATCATCCGGAAGTTTATAACCCTTGCTGCTCATCCAGACAATCTTCTTCCCGCTGGGCGATACCTGAGCATGCTCATCCCATTCGTCCGGCGTCTGGGTTAGATTTGTCAACTTTTCGGTAGCCAAATCATACGTATAGATGTCGCCAGCGCTTTCCTTTTGACCTGGTTCCAGATTGCCGGAGAATACAATTGCTCTGTCATCGGCTGTCCAGCCGTGACTCTCATACATGATGTGCTGCCTCCCCGGCTGAAGAGTACGAACGTTGGTAAGACTGGGCTCATTGTTCAGCACCTGAAAGTCCGCCACCTTCAGGCACCATTGCCCCCACTTACCCGGAGTGCGGGCAATCCGTTCGGCCCACAAGAGTCGGTCACCCTTGTAGGAGAAATGAGGGTGCAGCACGCCGCCAATGCGCTCAGGCACACGGTGCAGAAGCCAGAATTTGGATCCACTGGCATCACTGAGCCACAGATCACAGTTGACACCAATTCCAGGATTGGCCAAGTAGTCCCAAATTTTCTGTCCTACGGGAACCCGAAAATCGTTCTGCCCCTGAAAGACAACGTACTTCCCACTTGGATGCCAGGCCGGATTACCTTTGTGCTTGTGCGCCCCGAGCGGACAATCACGCGTCAAGCAGCGCTCATCGGACCCGTCCGGGTTCACGGTGTAGATGCCGTACCAGCCATCCGACTCGAGCTTATCAACGGCAATTTTGCCATTGGCCCAGGACCAATCTACCCGCCCGTTATAGTTGGCAAATGGCATGACACTAATAACCTGAGCGTCATATCCAGCAGATGGCACCGCCCGCAGTGCCAAAGCCATGGCGCAGCAAAATAGCGCGGGGTGCAAATGTCTGATCAGGGGAGGGATAGGAATAAAATCTCCGATTTTCAAGCGATCGAGCTTAAATTGAACATGATAAACGTAAACTGTCGTACCATAATCAGCAAAAAACCGATGAATTTATCAAGAATCGGCAAATCCTCGTTACAAGGATCGATTGCGGGGGCAAGTTGAGGTGATCACCTCGGACGGCTGTGAGGAACTTCATGAAAAGTGGCGGCTTTGGCATCGGCAAGAAGCAAGCACAAAGGGACGAGCCAAAGCGCTTACCTCCCACCAATGCGGATTTGACCAGCCTGCTGGCTCAATCCCAGAAGGCTCAGGACAAACCCTTCACTTTGAGTTGGCACGCGCCATCAGGTGATGGCAGTCACTACGTGCTCAGCGTGGTCAACTTTGGCTCCCAGAAAGACAGACGCGGATGGAATTCGAGCGCCATCGATAATTCCGGCGTTGGTATAGCAGAGTGGAAACTGCATCGCGACATAGAGGGCAGACGCACTGAGCTGTTCAACATGCAAACCAGTGATGCTTTTTTGATTCAGTCGGTGATCGAAGAAGCGTTGACCCAGGGTGCCGCACCAGGGCGAAATGAACCGCTTGGATCATCAAATTTTCCCGCACCGGAAGCGCCTGCTTCTCAAGCTCAGTCCGGTTCTGCATCTACCGCTCAAAGTGGGACGGGAAGCCAGTCCACAGCAGCTGCGCCGGCGTCGTCGTCTTTCCACGAAGGCAATCTGCGCCAGATCTCACCGCGAAAGTTGATGGAACATTTCAACACCAACAAAGATACCGGACGCTTAATTTGCGACATCGGCACAGTCACTGCAGAAGTATTTTTCAAAGATGGAGAACCAGTGCACGCAAAATCGTGTCACTCCATCTACGGTAATAAGGATAATGTCGGTGACGAAGTAGTAGTTGATTTATTGACATGGCAAGAAGGTGACTTCAAATTTCAAGATAAATGGCCGGCAGCGACTAGTAGCGTGACCAAAACACTGCAGGAGTTTTTGTCAGGCACCGCTGGTGGTGCCGCAGCAGGTGCGTCCTCAGGAGGAGGCCACCCGGCACCAGCGATTCCTGCGTCATCCGGCGGCACCGCAGGCAGTACCGCATCACAAGATGATTTTTCGAAGGCCGACGACCTCATCGGAGATGTGTACGCAAACATGATCGAAAAATCCGGCTTGCTTAAGTACGGCATGTTTCTCATGCTGGCGCGCACCGAATTTGCTCGCTTTGAAATCGGAAAAGATCCATTCTGCGTTGCAGCGATCGGGTTGGAATCAGATCGCGCACTCTCAGATGCGGCAATTGGCAAGATTGGAGAATGCTTTGAGCCGGTCGGCCAGCCTCTGGATATTCTTGCCTACGCAAGCCGAACGCGGCTCTATGCTTTGTTTCCACACTCCTCTGGTGCCTCGGCAGGCAGTTCACTCAAGCTCTTCCTCAACAACATACAATCAACGCCATTAGAAGGTGACCTGCACGGAAGCGCAGTCAAAGTCACAATTGGTCTGTGCGAAGTGCCACGCGACGGAGTTGATTTCCAACAGATTTTTGAGAATGCCTGCATGCTCAGACGCGCAGCTACACCTGAGAAACGGATCGTTGCCAGCGCCGGTTAGGGTCAGTCAGTCCTTTGTATTTCTACTCAATGTGATATGCGTTTCAAGTAACTGTCCAGCTCTTCTTGGGTCATGGTGCCGAGCTGCTGGTGAATTTCCTGCCCGTCTCTGTCGAAAAAGCAGGTCACAGGAATCGCGCTCGACACCCCAACCTTTTTTGAGCTTCGAGTTGCTGCGATCATCGACGTCATATTCATATCTATAAAAATCCACGCTGGGATATCGGTTTCTCGCATCTTCAACCATTGGACCGTAACCTCTGCATGGACCGCACCACGTTGCATAAAATTCCAGGAGCCTCGGTCTATGCGAGATGAGAATATCTTTTTTCACGGTTGCCAGAGCCGCATTGCGCAACTCATTGGACTTCCCATTTAGGTACTTACGGTGGCAAAAATAGACAACGCGCAAAACGCGACCAGCACCACTTTCTCAGTCAAATAGGTATTGGGAGTATTTGTTTGGGATTGGGTGGGCTTCTGAATGAGGACGTGGTGTAAAGAAATGCGCTTCTCGATGGACCTTATTTAATTAAAAACAACCACTGTCCGGCCGCATCATTTGCTCAATCTGGAGATCAGATTGTAAGTTATCTGGTCGACGGGTCCGAGTTTGTTGGTCTTAGTCAGTCCGCCCACCCAGTTGACCGTAGCAGCAGTGAACACGGTACCATTTCGTTGATACATGCCCATTGTGGCAAGACCTCCCTGTCCGCCAGCGGACCAATCATGCAACTCAGACACAGCCAGAACTCGAAAGTTGGGCGGTGTGTTGTTTTCTCCCGTTGCAATCGGCACCCCATCAACATACTTGACAGCAGCAGCATCAGTCTCGTAACCAATTATCGTGTCAATCAAGGTTTGACCCTTGTATATGGCTCCAAACTTATCTCCTGTTGACAGTCCAGTATTTTCGAATACCCAATGCTCAGGATGAAAAACTGTATACACTTTATTGCGGCGCGTCTGGTTGGCAGCCTGATACCATCCGGCACCCTGCTTGAAACTGACACCAGTCATACTGTTCTCAGGTCTACCAGGTGGATTTGCACACCAATTTTGAGTAACAGCAGCAGGTTCAGCACTCCATAATGGATCGCAGGTCTTAGCCTGTGTCTTAAAGCAGGTCATTATTGAAGCGTCTTTGTCGAAACGGATCTGCCACCAACAGACATTTCCGCTGAAAAAACAGACGTTGTTTCCATTGCCGATGAAGTTTTCGACCTGGTCCCTCATTTCCCGAGACCAGTATTCATCGTGTCCTACACTTAAAAACAATCGATATGGCTGAAGAAGATTGGCCTCCAAATGGAGATCAGCATCATTGCAATAGTCAAGGGTGAAACCGTGTCGCTCGGCCCATTGTATGAATTGTAATTCGTAGAAGCCGTAGCCAGAGAAAGCTTGATTGACTCGAACATAAGGGCGGCGAAATGACACGTGTGGTGAGATTTTCGATTCAGCGCCAATTTGGTAAAGGGCCATTCCACCCCAAGTATTATATGCCTGGCATGTGTTGTCACTGATCTTGAGCAGTGTAGAGTTCGCCGCATCCGTGCGCGCACGCTTAACGATAAAGGGAATTTTGGCACGAGACTGCAGTTGCTTGGATTCCACTTCCGCCCAATAAAGGCCGCGCCTCCAACTATGAGGAACGACGACAGAAACTAGGGGGTTCCAATTGCAACCATAAATGGCATTGTAAACTGGCGTATGAAGTTCAGAGGCGTTATGAAAAATAGATTGTCCGGAAAAAACTACCTCATCGATTAGCCCCTTTCTGACAATGCGGAATTTGCAGTCGAACTGATTCTCAGTTCCTCTCAGGTGGAGCGATAGATTTTCGCCAGGATAAACGGAACAGGGAACTGCATAGCCAGCAATGTTGCTTACGTTGTTTCCTTTAGGAATGAGCCGTGAAAAGCTATCCGAAAAGAATAGATCATCCATAAGAAGCTGCCTCGTTTTATTGGACAAAAAAACATATTACCTTGTTGAGACATCCAAATTGCATACGACAGTTCATGTTGCCGAATTGTACACAGGAGATACTGCGAACCTCAGCGGCCGCGTTGCGAACTTGGCCGTGCCACCAAATACGCCACTATCTGGTGCTGAGTCAGATGAATGTTCGCTTCTACAAAAGGAGCGTCTTCGCCTTCTGCAGCCGATTCCTCTGCTGCATAGGCTGAGCGCTTCGACTCCTTGGCCCACTCTCTTGAGGTGAGGCAAGCTTGGCATCATTGGCCAGTCTCTTTAACTCTTGTTTTCACTTTGGCTGCGATGAGCACTAGGGGAGCCGCAGCGACAAACGCTAGATTGGTCTTCCGCTGCTGCACCGATCACAACCCCGATGGCAAACGACCGTTTCAAGGTCAGTTAATGGTCATCCCAAAACAGGGCCACCAGTGACAGAGACAACACTGCATGTGGCTGTTGCCGCCCCAGAACCTGCGCTTTAAAACTGCCGTTAACAGTGGCAGATGTCATTAAGTAAATCCTGGGCCAAAATAATGTAAGTGCTTTCGTGCCAGTGAATTACGGTTCGGCAAAAATAGGGAAGGCGAACTAAGACTGTCACAATCGTAAGGAAGAGCCTCTCTCTTGCCATGCTGACGGACAGCTTGATCCAGTTTCAGGAACCCTGCCTGCCACCATGACGCGCTCAACCCTTCAGTGGAATACTCTGCTTATGTGCAAACACATTGTTGGGATCGTAATCGTTCTTGACTTTTATTAGTTGTTCAAAATTCGAGCCGTAATACTGCTTGCCCCAATCTTGAATATCAATGTCGCAATAATTACTGTAAGCACCGCCCGAAATGAATTGTTCCATCTCTTGCCTAAATTTGTTTATCCAGCCGATGTTCGGCGCCGCATCAGAATCGGCTTTCCAGTAAGCCTGATATTGCATCGAGAATCGCGTACCGCGCCGATGTGCGAAAGCCGTCGCGTCTTTCTTGATTCTATTCACCGCACCGCCGAAGTTGTCGAGTTGCAATATTTGGTTACCATTTGGCGAATTTTTCAGATGCTTGATGATGCACCGAATTGCTTTGTTGCTCAATTCACCCCTCGCATAGTGCGAAGTGTTTTTGAATTTCTGATGTTCGGTTTCATGTAGTGCCCAGTGTGCCTTCTTTTCTTTGAGCCCACCAAAGGTTTCGACTGCATCAATAAACGACACTTGATTCAAAGAATATGATGTCGGCTCACAGACTAAAATACTCTTCAAGAGCCGAGACAGCTCAATTGGAGATCCAAGAAATTGCCCTGCGAAACTAATTACTCCTGAGGCTTCCTTGGGCATTGATAAAATGCATGTCAGCCGCTCATCAACCCATGGGGCCCAGTCTTGCCACGCTTTTAAGACCTTTTTCAGATCAGACCAATGCCAATAGATTTTCGCAATTGTGACTTCATCAATGGGATGCACATTGAATGTCATGCGAGTGACTACGCCAAAGCTTCCCGCTCCACCTCCTCTGAGAACCCAAAACAGATCTTTGTTTTCAGTTTTGTTTGCAAGAATGACTCTACCGTCGGCCATAACCAACTCTGCTTCGAGAAGATTGTCACAAGTCAGACCGTACTTTCGAGAAAGAAGACCAAAGCCGCCACCCAGAGTCAATCCTGTAATTCCTACAGTCGGACACGAACCGGCCGAAAGCGCTAATTTCCCAGTGTTCCAGAGTGTCCGATATACTTGAATGAGCGACGCGCCAGCTTGTACTGAAGCCGTTCTTTTGTTAACGTCAACTTTTATCTCGTTCATGGCGCTAACATCGATGACAATGCCATCGTCGACAAGTGAGAACGCCTCGTAACTGTGCCGGCCGCAACGTAATGCTATTGTCTTTTTGTTTATTTGAGACCATAAAACCGCGTTCACCACATCTTTTGCATTTTGGCAATAGACAATAGCGAAAGGATAAATTGAAAACCGCTCGTTATAATTCATACGAGCGTCAGCGTAATCGGGATCGTCTTTGAAAATGACATCTCCAGTAAGTTCTGGAGGGGTGGCTGGTGGTGACAATGTTTATTCTCGATCTGTAGAAACTGCGACTGCACACATGGATGACTTTGTTCAATGTTCGGATTAAGCAGCTGTTCATATTTTAGCGCCTAAGTGATGCCATTCGCTTAAAGCCAACTTTGAGTGAGAAGCCACGAAGATCTCGTGTAAAATTTCTCTGGTTACGCACTTAACTTACCAAAAGCTAGAGATGAAATGCAATCTGTATTTCCGCCGGGGATGGCCGGTGCCAAAACCAAATACGAATAGTGTCGTCTTTATTTTCGATAGATCTTATTTGGTCTGTTGTGGCACCAAGTAAATCGGTAATTAGGCGGGTCTCAGCATCGAATTCAACGCAAATGGGCTCATCTTCATCTATTGACTGAACCTCTTGCTAATAGTATTTCAGACGGACGTTCTTGAGGCAGAACTCTTAGTATCGAATCATGGACCGCAGACAATGATATTGTTGAGCGCCTGAGTATCGTCAACTATACTTTCACAAACTACAATTCTCATAGTCGTTGATCAGAGCCTTCGATCGACGAAGTTTGCCGGTCGAATCAGTCAAATCACCTGTTTCGCCGCATCCGGTCCACTGATTTCGAGCATCACAACCATTAATACACTTTGTGCACCATATTTGGTACCGCTTAGCACCATGAATGAGGTGGGCGCCGAAGTCCGATCAGCACAAGGTGACCTGGTATGTCCGTGATGAAGCTGCTGTTCACAATGTGGTACCGGCTAGCCGCCTCTTGCGCAAGGAGCCCTGTCACCATTTGCGAGGGTTGATTCTACACGGGCTGATTTGGAGTCAATGGACACATAGCAACTGTTCTGGCGCTCGCCTTTGAGCAACTGTCGCAAGACCGCACGGCTGAGGAAGCCTACGGAATGAGCCACCTGATGAAAAGCATATAGCAAAACGGAATCTGCCAAGAATAATTGGAGAGCTTTAAGGCTAAGAGCTTGGAAAGGGCGCCAGATCGCCGGAGCGCCTTTAGAGCAACTATCCTTCGCACTGGCCAACCATCATGATACTAATTCAATTGAAAAATCTGACAAAGACGCATAAGCTGCTATTGACGATCATAATTTAGTGGCTTCGTTTTAGTGTGATTAAACATGAGCAAGAAAAAGATTTCCAAGGATAATCCAGAACCAATCTGTCACAAGCACTGCGTCACGCCGAGCACCGAGTTTGTCACTGATTCTCCTTGGCGCGTAGCTAAAAGTCTTCTGCGACTGCGAGATCAGATCAATGCCATGGCTCCGCAGCGCAGTAAAGCAAGCGATGGAACGATTGGTGATGAACATCACCAACAAGAAAACTCCGATCACAACCCCTGGGTGAAAGACGGACAGATAGGAGTCGTAACTGCTATCGACATCACCGAAGACTCTGTCCACGGCTGCAGTTGTGAAAATATCGTTTCCGCCCTGGTCGCGAGCAAAGATGTCCGCATCAAATATCTGATCTACAAACGGCAAATTATTAGTTCCCAAGTACAGCCTTGGGTTTGGAGAAAATACACGAAAGCGGATCCGCATACTAGTCACTTTCATGTTTCGGTTCTGCCCACAAAGAAGCTCTACGACTCTGAGATTGATTGGCACATCAAATAGCTCGCGAGTGTCAGAGTTGGCTTGGACGCCGATAGTTGCACTTAATTTGCGCCCGAGCCGGCCGATGATCGCGATCCCGTTTCTCGATCTCAAACCATTAACCGGATGATCGCAGGTCGCTACAGCTAAGATGAATGGCCGGCACAATCGCCAGGACAAGACTCAGCCGCTGCATCCTGGTGACAATCTGAAAGTGTCAACGTTTACGCACGGGCGCTGCTGACCAATTCATTTGATCGTTGGCTTCGGCTGAGACTCCTCATAAAGCGACGGCAAGCTGACGGGCTCCGTGCTGATGGGTTTTAGCTCTAGCTCTCTGTCTGTAATCAGATCTGCCTCGCGATGATAGTCCTTGATGAAAAGAGAGCTCCTCTGGTTAGCGTGCTTTCTGAATGCCGCAAGCCAACCTGGATGGCAGTGCATCTCTGCATGACGATAGAATCTTGCCCACAGTTCGAAGTCTGCTGCCAGCTTCCATTCCGTGTCCAGCCTGCCTCCTGCTCTTTGCCAGAGTGTTCTGCGCCAGAAAGTGCCTTCCTGTTGAACATAGATGTCGCGTTTGTAGTTGCGCATCAAATATGTCTCCCGTGTCCAGCCCCGAGAGCCCTTTTGTCTTCCTTTTGTCGCGCCGTTCTCGTCGATGACATTGACTCGTCCGGTAATCCATTCGATGTTGCTGAATTGCGAGAAGATGTCTGCTACGGTTTCCAGTGAGCCGGGCATCAAGATATCGTCGGAGTTGAGCCAGGTCATGATTTCGCCGTCTGTTCTGTCGAATCCGGTGTTGACGGCGAAGTAGGGCCCTTGGTCTGGTGCGCATTGCCAGTGGCTGAGATATTTCTCGTACTTCCTTATAATGTCGGTACTACCATCGGTGCTGCCACCGTCCATGATGACATAATCGAGGTTGGGATAGTTTTGCCCCACAATAGACTCGATGCATTGCTCGAGAAACCGCACGTGATTGAAGCAGGGCGTTACGATTGAAATTCTTGGAGGAAGCTGCATCGTGTCTCCAGATGTTGGGATGTGGAGTCGCTAGTGATCCGTTGTTAATGCGAGCGGTGTTGCACTTGAATGTGCGTCTTATTCTGAAGCAGTTTCTCAAAAATAATTCCAGACTTCGCCTGGCGCAATCATGTTGAAAGGCGGAGCGCGGAAAATTGCCTCCTCGGATTCGTAAAAATGTTGCCCTTCTCCTAACCCGAAGTTGTAGACTGCGCGTTCTTTCGTTTTCTTGTGGCGTAACCCCGCCAGGCAGGTAAGCAGTGCGATGCATTCGTCCCAGGCAAAGTAGCGACGCAGCACCGCGCGTGGATCGCGCGGCGGCGTTACTGACAAAAGCTCTTCGATCTCAGGCGTGAGCTCGTTATCCACCCATGCTGTGAACTCTGGTTCAGGCAGCATATATAGAATCTTGAGTTTGGCCAAAATGGGCACGAGCTTGACGCTGGTCGTGGCAAAACCCCATCCCTGAAAGCGCGTTATAGTATCAGTCTCGAAGGGCACCAAAAAGTGGTGACCATAAACGGAGAATATGCCGGGCTCATGCTCAATATTGTCCAACTCGCGCTCGAAGAGCTCTATTCCGCGCGAAGTCGGGAAGCAATCATCTTCAAGCACGATCACGCGCTCGAACCTGCGGGTCATTTCGCTCAACCCATAAATGATGTTCCTGTCCTGGGTGAGCAAGTTCGTATTGGTTATCCAGGTGGCTTCCGCAAATTCCGAAGACAGCCTCTGGCATGCCTGAACCTTTCCGATCAGGTCGTTCCGCCCTCTGTGCCCGTCTAACCAAACCACCGTGTTGGACAGGGACTTCTGACGGCTCAGGCTCTCTAGCACCAACTTGAGTGACGACGGTCGCGTATGTCCGTAGACGATGATCCCGGTTTTTCTTCGCTCGATGCTTGTCATAAATTGGCGAGTGTCATCTCCATTGAAACATCAGCAGGTTGTAGGAGCGGTGAGGGGCAGATAGTTCAACTCTCGGGACTGAACAAATTCTACTTTGCTAACCAAAATTCCTAGATATCGATCGTCTTGATTATCAGGACACAAATCGCAGGGGCGAACCGTTTCTGAGACGCGAAAGACAAGCCGCAGTCTGCCTGCGCATTGTCCGAGAACGGTCATGGGCACCTGCGCTTTTAGCAGCCAGCCAGGATTGCAGATTTCTTTCTCCAGCTCCAGGCAGCTTTCATTTAAAAAGACTTCCAGGCTGTCGAGGGTCCCCTCGGTTACTGTGCAGGGAACGCGAATACGCAGTTCGAGCGGCTCAGCTTTGCCATAGAACAGCTCCAGAGAGGATTCATTTGCTGGACCCATCCACGCAGACGGAATGCCTGACCATTGCTCCTGTGTATACCATCCTTTGCCCGGGATCGGTCGATCGAAAGAGAAACTGTCCGATAGCTCTCTATCGGCAGTTGAGCGCAATGATGATTGGTTGTGTTTGATTTGATTGCGAGCCGGACCATCCAGAATCTGAGATAACGCCTCTTGCCACCGCTGCTCGAACAGCTCGCAGGCAAAGTCGTACAGCTGCAGATCAAAGAAATTTCTCTGCGTTATTGCATCAGCAGTCTCCCTGTCGAGCTCGCTTATCGCCGGCCGACTTTTTGCCACTAGCATGCGCGCTGTGCTTCTCATGGGCAACCAGTTCAGCGCGAAACAGAGAAGATCTACCGACTCGCCGAAGCGCTCGGTCAATCCTACAAAGCGGCATGAGCAAAGGTTTTTCTTCGCGTTTTCCAATTGCGTGTTGTCTATGTTTCCTGTATTCAAATATGGTGCGGACTCTCCGCAGAGATAACGAGTCTGTGAATTGCTTAGCACCTGGTTGGCTGCATCCGGCTCCTGTTCGAGGAATTGCTTCAGCTCAAGCCGTTTAGCGTTCAACATTCCAGGTAGTTGGTGGCGTTGCGCCACCAATTGAAGATCGGCGTCAGCGAGAGATTTCAGAAAATAAAACTTGGAGACAGCCCGCTCGACTGGTTCTCTCAATAAGGTCAACACGGAGAGTGCGGGCGTAAAATGATAGGAGTAAGCAAAACCGACGTGCCCGTGTACAAACTGATATTTGCCTTGGGTTGCTACTGATTCGGGCGTTTCGGTTGTCGTCTCAATGCAAACCTGTTCTTCTGGTGCAAACCTCTGTGCCATGGTCGTCGATAACGATGCTCCGGCAGTCCGCGGAATATGTATGAAAAGAAGAGGCGCGCACTGGGTAGGCGGCGGCAGAGTGCTAATGCTATGGTTCATAAGTGTCGAGAACAGCCAAAAAGCAATTCCCCGCAGTGGATAGTTCGTTAAATAATAGCACCTGGTCGGCAGTATGTTCGTCATGGTTAGTGGCTCAGATGCAGGTCAGTCTCAATCTCGCTTTCTGGCTTCGTGTCTGCACTAAAGATTGATACCGATTGCGGTGCCCTCAAACTAGGGCACTCGCTTGGGAAAGGCCGTACTGACAACCGTCGGGCTGGCTCGCACAAGTCGCACTGTGTCCGTATTTCATAGATGTGAGATTCTTTAACTGCCGGAGTCAGAGGTCTGTACAGCGCTCTTTGCACCACGTCTTGGACAAGCCTTCATGTCGAGCGACAATATACCGTGGCAGCCATAGGAGACAAACTGTGCCGAAACTGAAAAGTATGAGCCAAGCGTCTTTCTTCTGGCCTACCTAGAGGAACAGGAGAGGATGCTTTTGACATTGCCGCCAGCATGTACCTCTGATCTTGGACGTTATTTTGGAATCAATGTACTAGAGCATCGCCGATATGACGCGGTGCTGAAGGGGCGGCTTTGTGCATAGAATTATAGCCACCCGAACTTTTGCCAACCTCTCCGAGATGCTGGTATGACTCTAGCGCAAAAGTCTTCTCCATATTCTACAATCAGGATGTCGAAGTTTCTTTGATATTACGAAAATGGACGAATTAGACGGCTGGCTTCCGTTTCATCTCAACCTGACGCCGGGGAAATTAGAGGTTTCATGGCTATCGCCTGGAGATACCGCGATCGTCGAGCCATTCTTTTATCAAAGCGTTGAAAAGATAAAACGCGCAAACGAGCATGCCGTCCAGGTTTATAGCGACATTTCAGTCTTGACTAACCTAGCATCGCTCGAACCTGTTACGGAACCGTCCGGCTTTATCTTCCACATGTCCAGATGCGGCTCGACGCTTGTGTCAAATGCCCTTAGGTCGGTGCAGGGATCGCTCTGTATCTCCGAGGCTCAGCCAGTGACGGTGCTGATGACACCATACTCGCACGACTATTGGCCTTTTGAAGAAGGTAATTGGGAAGCGAAGCGCGACGACCTGATACGAGGCGTGATGGCAGCATTCGGACGAGTGAAAAACACCAAATATCTTTTCGTCAAGTTTCGAAGTTGGAACACTCTTTTCGTGAGGACCGTCAGATCTATTTGGCCCTTCGTTCCATGCCTGTTTCTCTACCGTGACCCAGTTGAAGTCATGGTGTCAAATTTATTGAAGCACCCTGCTTGGTGGAGCTTTCGCGAGTCGCCCCGGACAAAATCGTTGTTTTTTGGATGGGCCGAGGACGATAATGGTGGGGCTACAGATGAGGAATACTGCGCTAGAGTGCTTGCCGCGATATGTGGCTCCATGAGAGACTCGCTGGACGAAAATACCGTCCTGTTGCGATATGAGCATATTAACACTAGAACCGTTCAACAAATCGCGACCTTTTTCGGAGTGCCCGAACAAGACATAAGTATCCCCTCATTGGATCGTTGCTTGCGGTATTATTCCAAGGATATGACCTCGCAGACAATTTTTACATCAGACACCCACGGCAAAAGAGAAATGGCATCGCCACAAGCGGTTGAGTGCGCCAAACGTTTCGTCAATCCTATTATTGACGAATTAGATATGCTGCAATGTGGACGATAAGAACAGCGACTTACGTTTCAATACTATGAAAACGGCAGCCTGCACTATCCGATTGACGCACCGATTTGCGAAAGGTCCGATAACACTTGCGTATCATGTGCTAATTCTTGTGGCTTTTGCGTGGTTGGTGCGCCTTCCTTACCTTGTTCCGACCGTTATCCATTGGCACGAAAGTACTTACATCATACTTGGGCAGGATATTCTCAACGGTCATCTCCCGCACACAGTCTTATCAGAGTTAAAGCCGCCTTTTGCAGCCCTGCCTTATTCACTTTTTATTGTGTTGTTCGGCAAGTCAATCGCTGCGATTCGCATCGGCGGCACACTATGCGTACTGTCGGCGGCGCTGCTGATATATTGTGCGGGCCGCAAGCTCTTCGGCGCGGGCGGTGCGCTGCTTGCCGGAATGTCGCTAATTGCATTTGCCACAACAGACAGCGGAGCAGGTGCCACGCTGCTAGAGCATGTAGCCCTGGTACCACTTGCCTGTATGGTGCTTCTTTTGAGTGCCCGCGACGAGGAGAAAAAGTCATGGTTTTCCATCGGATTGGCGATCGGACTTGCAGCTACATTGAAAACCAACCTGGCTCTCTTCGCTCTTGCTCCCTTACTTGCCATCTCATCGCAATGGCGACGGGATGGATTGAAGAAGACGACCACCCACGCCCTCTTGCTGCTGCTTGGCCTTGGCGTTCCTTGTGGGATTATCTGTTCCATCTACTTGTTTAGCGGCAACCTGGCTCTTTGGTGGCACGCATGTGTTTTGGGACCAATTGAATCCGCAAGATATCACAGAGAGACCTTCTTCGAGCACCTACCCGAGCTTTCAAAACAGGCGCATGATGCGAACCTTGGCGCGTTGCTGTTGTGCTGGCTTTTGCCTGTCCACGGACTTCTCCTTTCTCTGAAAGACAAAAGAGGCGATGTGAAGTCATTTATGATCACCATGGCTACCTGTGTCGTAAGTGGTTTTGCGACCATGCTCGCACCCGGCGTTCTGCATGCCCGGCGTTATTACATAGCGCTTCTGCCGTTCACAGCTGCCATGTCGGTACCATCTTATCAATGGTGCGTGTCTGGAAAGAATCGTTTGCTGTCAACGACTATCATCTGCACGGCGTTTCTAATTGCCCTTCTTCCTGTGTTTCTGCAATATAAGAGTGCGTGGCAAGCCGTCATCGAAGGGCGAAACAACGACAGCGCGCGCCAAGTAGCCGATTATCTCCAGGCGCGCCATGTGTCGGGCACCTATGTGTACTTTCACACTGCCCATATTGGATACTGGCTTACTGGCGCAAACGAGCCAACTCGTTTTGTGCATCCAACCGACATGGACAATCCTCGTCTGCTAGCAGTTCTCTACAAGGATCCTTCCAGTCCACAGCAGGAGTTAGAGACGATCTTCGCAAAAAAACCGCACTATGTGGTGGATTACATACGTAATCGCACTACGAGCAATGAGGGAGAATTTACTCGAGGTCTTGACAGGGAGTTAAGTGCAAACTACAGGTTAGAGGCCAAGTTTGGAACAACTGGTGTGTTCAGTAGAACTAAGGATTAGTGCCCTGTTCCATCACCTGCCAGTGAGCTTGTAGCGCTCGATCAGCTCGGACTCACGTATCATGTTGAACGCTGAAGCCCTCCAGAACAGGTGCAAGGCACCATATAAGAACCTTGCTGAAGAAGAACGAATCGACCCTCACTTGTCCATTCTCTCAATATGCAACATCCAGTCCGCGTTAAAGCCCTGTTCAGTAAATTGCTGCACCGTCGTGATGGCCAATATTATCCAGTAGTGTCATTGTTTTTTTATTGAGCTCTTCGTATGAGAAATCAGCTAATGCCTTTCTCCGGGCATTCGCTCCCATCATTTCTCGCACTTGATCATTTTCTGCCATGTATTTTATTTTTTGAGCTAGCTCACTAGGGTTTCCTGGCTCTACAAGAATTCCGGTAACCCCTTCTTCGACCACCTCACCAGTTCCTCCTGTCTTAGAAGCAATAACAGGTAGCCCACACGATGAAGCTTCGCAAATTACCCTGCCCATGCTTTCAAAATCCATGCCGACTCGGATAGGATCATAATAACTAATACTTGGAACAACTAAAAAGTCTGCAGACGCGAAAAATTGATGAATCTGCCGATGCGGAATGCTGCCTAAAAAGCGCAGTTTATCCAGAATTTCTAATTGCTCAGCTAGCGAATGCAGGTAATCACTTTCAGCTCCAGAACCTGCAATGATCAGCTCTACGTTGAGTTCAGAGAGTTGCGAAAGTGCATGAAGGGCTACGTCTATGCCCTTTTTCTTAACCAGTCTGGCTGCGATTAATATCAAAACCTTTTTGCAATCCAAACCTAACTGCAATCGTGCTGAAGATTTGCTTGAGGGAACAAATCGATTGGTATCCACACCGCCGGTTAATACCTGCACTTGCCGAAAAGGGTAATTCTCAACCTGGTTCGCTGTCCATTGAGTATTCGCAATTAACAGGTCGCAGTCGCTAGCAGCACTTATTACCCAGTCAATGTTTTTTTGCCGTCTACTAATTCGCTCGGTCTCATTTAAGTTTGTCATTGTATGAAATGTAGTTTTTCCTGGACCGATCCAGGGTCTCAACAAGTCGTTCCCGGCGGTTCTGCAGGCAACCGGTGATAATCCGCGAAATGCTGGAGCTAAAGCAACATGAGAGCTATATACAACTGAAGGTCTAAATTCTCTAGCGATGTTTCGCAACGTTTCGATGGAGTAGGAAAAGTTAGCTCTAGACAATATCCTAAGGGGAAAAATCTTTGTGTCCAGATCAAATTCCATGTTCTCTTGACGGCTCTCTCTTTCAACGGCCTCGTTGGTAACACACAAAAACCTAACTGCTTTCGATTGCAGATATTTGACAAACTCGAACCCATGTGTCTCCATGCCACCTATCGCGGGAGGAAACTCTGGCCACACTACAAGAATCATCAGTTTTCCGACATCCCGAAGGACCCAGTTAATTGAACTGTCCAAACGCAAATTATATGACAAACGCACACCTGGCAAGTTTCAGCAGAGAAGAGTTGAAGTGGTTTGTCAGGTATCATTTAACGAGGCTGTCGTCGGGGAGCGGAGGTGGGATTGTCAATAATCTTCCTCATCCAGGCGTAGCTCAGAAGGATTGAGGTGACATTTCTCGTGACTGGGCGTAGTGACCTCACCATTGTACTGGACCATCTGACAGCTGATTGCGGCGTTCGTATCCGCTATTCGCGGCTGCTCGACAGATGCCGCCGACTGGGAATAGGTGTATCGGTAGTCGCAGATGCCGGACCTGAGAGTGTCGGTCAAAAGGCTCTCCCCTGGCTGACGCTCAAGATAGAAGATGAGATAGAAGATGAGCAGAAAAAAGTTGACATACGGAGGCGCCCTTTCCTCCCCATTAGCGTCGACGGTCAGGAGCACGGTACAGTTGACGCTCGCAAAATTTGCGAACTTCATGGTGTTAGCGCCAACCGCGCTGCAATGCTTGATGCTTGGAGAGTGTCCAGAGAGTGGGTGAGTCCAACGACAACACGGTTGAGTTCGTTCCTTCTGGAACAAAGACCTCGCCAGATGTTGATCGCGACTCAGTCATTCCTCGGTTTCGCATTTACGCAACTTGAAGTTGGACCTACTCCAGTTGCATTTCACACAGACTACGCTGCCTTCTATGCATTGCGAATTGCTCAAGGAAATGAGCAACTATTCTGCGCTCTGCGGGACGCAATCAACCAAAGAATTGCTAGAGAGTTCGGCTCTAAGACTTCCATTGGCTTCGTTTCATCGCGCGACACGATGTCGGCATTAATTTCTTCCATGCCATCCATAGAAACATTCTATGAGTTTCCCGGCGGCGTAGACATCAATTTGTTTAAACCGAATGCCACGGTTCGACGAAATGCACGCTTTCGTGTGCTGTTTGTTGGCAGGCTCAATTGGGAGAAGGGAATCAAATTGTTGCAGCAGGCTGCTTTGAGCTTACCTAGGGTCGAATGGAGCGTAATCGGAGATGGTCCTTGCAAATCAATGCTGGAGTCTACTATGGCTAACGCGGTTTTTCATGGCGCCATTTCCCAAACTGGTGTTGCCTTCCATATGGCTAACGCTGATGCTTTTGTGTTTCTTGGGAAATATGACACTTTTGGACTGAGCGCGCTTGAAGCAATGGCTTGTGCAATTCCTGTAATTGCAGTTAACGGAAGTGGTATTGCAAGTCTAGTTGCTGCTCATAGGACTGGGCTGACGATCTTGGATCAGCCAAGCGAACTCTCACAGGCTATCGGTTTATTGTACGATTCTCCGGAACTGTGCCGAGAACTAGGTGACAACGGACGCTCCCTTGCTGAAAAGATGACTTGGGACAACGTGAGCGATAATTTCCTGGCAACGATTGGCTTTGGAAGCAATGCAACGAGGACGGACTTGGTAGCAGAAACATACCGTGGATGTTAGGGACTTCGTTGGCGTTGACGAACCTATCAATCACGCTTTAGCCAGATACGCTTTAGCAAACGAGTACCGTTAAACGAGGTTCGAGAATGAAGCATTTTCCTGTTATTAACCACAAGGCAGTCGCCGATGTTGTATCGAAAGTCTATGCGGCTTGGCGACTTCTTAACGGCAGAATAGAAGCTGTGAACTGCCTGATCGCCTCTGAGAGCAATCTCAATTTCCTTGGAATAAGTCTTGCTCCGCTCGTTCATCTTAATGCCAGCTAAATCATATGGATTGAACGCCACCATCATGCCGGTCTCACCTCTAGTCAATATCGGGCGACAACCACTAGATACAAAGGTGTACTCCTTTTGTGTCAAGCTTTGTACGTCCGCTTGATGGAGAAAGGGCAACACCGTCTCAACATCGACGAATGAGGTGATACCACCTTCTTTGGAAGGAATGAGCGCAAGCATCAAGACTATCTCTGGGAGTTCCCGAAGGCAAAAACCATCTGTATGAAACTCAAATTCACTGTCGGTTTGAGAAATTGGACCTTCACCGCCGGTACAAGCCGGCGTGACGAGATAGACAAACTCATCTTCGACGTCATAACTGTAAAGAATGCCAGGCGGACGCATCAATTGCCCGAGGCTCGTAGCCAGATCCAAAAACGCTCTGTTGCCATCTATCGGGACATTTCGAAAGAGCACAAGGCCCTCTCGAACGAGTCCAGATAGAATTTCTTGAGCTGGAGGTATCTCTTTAAAGTCGAAATTCGGAAATACGAAACTCACGCTCAATCTCCCCTCTTTTGCTCCGCGCTGCCTCGCGCAACTTTACCAAACTCGAATTCCCTAGTAAATTCGTAGACGATCTCGTCTTTGAGATAGCCAAGCTCATTGATCTTCTCCAGCATTAGCGGACAATACTAAAGAGAGAGAGTCGCACCTTACGAGTCTCCATGCTCTTTTCAAATTCCTCCGGGAAACGTAATTCCAATTAATAGTGAAGCCGCCGTCTATTATAGACTCCTCCCGCGATAGCATTAAGGGGCTTGTTGCCAGGAGAACGTCGTGATATCACATCGATTACAAAGATCGTTTTTTTAGGCTGGCATTGACCATTCGTGGGTGCAATATTGGGCTCAGGTAATAGTGAATTAGAAGTCATACTGCTTCGTTCCGGCGGTCGCCTAGGTAACAGGATTTTCGAGTACAGCCACTTTCTAGCCGGATCTCTTGAATACGGCTACAAGGTTTACGCACCGTTTTTTCTTCCCTATGCCAGATACTTTGACGGGACGGCTAGCTGGGCGGAAGGTTTATTAGCTCAATTGCTCATCCAAGTTTACCCCTTTGCTGAGAGAACACTTAGAACTATCAACAGACTCACACGCAAGCGTCGCGATAGAGCGACTGTAAAGATCAACAGTGACTGGGTTCGTTCCATGCACAGCAGGGGGAAGGTGATTATCGATAGACCGTGGAGATATAAATTCGAACCCACCTCTGAAACGGATCGGGATCGGATTTGGAATGTGTTGAGAGAGCTATTCAGACCGGTGGAACGAGTGAGAAAAGTCGCCGAGCAGACTGTCGAAGTTGTTCGAGGAATTGGCGAACCGGTTGTGGGACTCCACATGAGACAAACAGACTATCGGTATTGGAAAGGCGGAGCTTATTTTTACTCGGTTAGCGATTATAAGAGAATCATCCGATTGGCGCGAAGGATTATGCCTGATTGCGTAATTCTGTTAGTTGGAGATGAAGAAGACAATCTCCGTCTTGTCGCGGATAAGGAGTCGAAGGTCCATGTCGGACATAACGGTGTAGTGGAGGACCTTTATGCCTTATCGCTTTGTGATTTCATAGCCGGTCCGCCAAGCACCTTTGGGGATTGGGCCTCACAATTCGGACAAGTTCCCCGTTACAGCATAATGGATTCCCACAAAGAATTTGAGCTGTCAGATTTTCTTATCACAAGCTTCTTTTGAAATCGATAAGTATCCGAGTCTGTTCGAACCTTGAGCCATTTTGTATGATCGAGCATCCTTTTGACAGATCCACTCCGCAAACGTCGGCAGCTTGAACCAAAATACAATACATTTGTTGCGATCACTCGGAGGGTGAGAAGCTGGATACAGGAGATCAAAATTTGACGATGCCCCGCAGGATTGAGGCTGATCTACCCTACGATAAGCAGGAAGAGCTTACGATTGTCTCTACATATTTCAATCCTTCAAACTTCCGTAGCAAGTATCAAAATTGCTTGAAGTTCATTCAATCATTGAACGAGTCTCAATTGTCCTATCTTATCGTCGAATGCGTATTCGACGACGCAGAATTCGCCCTGCCGCATACCGACGATAGAATCGTTAGGATACGGGCAAGCAGCGTTCTGTGGCAGAAGGAGCGTCTCCTGAACGTCGCTATTGCGCATCTTCCCCCAACCTGTAGGTATGTTGCGTGGTTGGATTGCGATATTCTCTTTGCTGACCGTCACTGGACGACTCGCACGGTCGAGATGCTCCAACAGTATCCAATATTACAACCATTCGAGTTTGCAATTCGCTTACCCATGGGGCAAGATTCGTTTTCAGGAAGCGGAGACACCTATGAATCATTTGGGTCCAAATATTCAAGAGATAGATCGTGCCTGAGTGCTGGTGGGTTTGCTACCCATGGGCATACTGGATTTGGTTGGGTTGCACAGAGAAAGATCCTTGAGCAATTCGGGCTTTACGATCGTTGTATATCGGGAAGCGCAGATCATGTTATGTGTCATGCATTTTGTTCGGATTGGAATTCGCCTTGCGTAGTGCGACTGTTGGGTAACGATACACCCTTACATCGGGATTTCGTCGAATGGGCAAGTGGAATTGCGAAAACTGTTAGTGGACGTGTCTATTATGTCCCAGGGACGATTTTGCATCTGTGGCATGGCGAAGTATCGGATAGAAAATATGTACATCGAAATAAAGAACTGCGAGCCTTTAATTACGATCCAAAATTAGATATCCAGCTGGACTCACAGGGGTGCTGGTCTTGGACCGGACGTACTCCTCAATTGGTTGATTGGGCGATCAAATACTTCAGTTCTCGCAATGAGGACGGGACTGCACGATGACGGAGTTGCTAACCAGAACAGAGAGAGAACTGTTGCCGCGCAGAGCACGCAGCCTAGAGGATGTAACTAATACAATCGGGGATATTAGTACTGAAATCTCTCAACTTATTGACAAAAACGGCTTTGCGACAGTTCTCGAAATCGGTTGCGGTTTCGGGCGAGTATTGATGCAATTACAATCTATGTTTGGTGATCGCTTGCATCTGACTGGCTTGAATCGAAGTCCAGAAGAGGGGGATCTTTCTACTGCCCTACGAGTTTCTGAATGGTTTGGAATGCCAATTTCCAGCCTTTCACCACTTCCAGACTACAAGTTCGCAGATGCTAGCAAACGACTTCCGTTTGGTGACTCAACTTTCGACCTCGTATACAGCAACATGACCTTATGCCATGTCGCCAGGAAAAGCGCTTTTATTGAGGAAGTCTACAGGGTATTGAAACTAGGAGCTACTGCAGCGATCGATAGTAAATTTGAACTACCACAATTGCCAGCTGAAGTAAGACTTACTTTTGAAGTAATTGCAAACGACAGAAGCTTTAGTTTCTGGGAGTATTTTTCTGACAATATAGAACTACAAATGATGAGGGCAAAAAAAGGTCGGTTTCTAAAGATCGTCAGGACTTCGGATTGCCTTAGTCTTGGGCTCCAACTTGAGAAAAGTGTGCTGCTCTCAGAACTTCGGTCTGATTGGTATGGCTGCAAGAGCATCTTCCGCCCGAAGGTTGATTCGACTTAGATGTTATTCCTGGAAGTTGCTGAAGATTGCTTCAAGTTGCTCTAGCGGCAGATGGTCACGTATTTGCCAACCTTGTAGACTATTATCAGCTGCCTATTGTAGACTGACCATTTTAGGGCTGCAGGCCCGTTTCAGCTAGAGAAAATTTTGCCTGCTCCGGCTCACGAACAGTACGATGGTACCGATCAATTAGGCCACAGATCAGAGAAGTTAAGGTGGGATCTACCAACCAACTTTAATTGTTCAATGATACCACCTTTGGTGCGATTGTCAAATTGTATTTTCTTTATTTGA
>Ga0182024_10005712_pt1 | contig 27709 bp, 24 predicted proteins | sample P32metaG_FD_120480 | JGI IMG/M metagenome (GOLD analysis project Ga0182024, IMG submission 120480) | Permafrost microbial communities from Stordalen Mire, Sweden - P3-2 metaG (Illumina Assembly) | ecosystem: Environmental > Terrestrial > Soil > Wetlands > Permafrost | place: Sweden: Stordalen...
CACGGCACCATCATGATCTTATTTCAGACTAAAGGCCATCCTTGACGACCGCTCTGGAAATGAGAATTCCCTTACCACAACACGGGTAGGCCGAATACTTACTAGCGGATCGTTACGTTGCCGAAAATGATGGGCGAACGTAGGGCGAACGTAGGGCTTTGAGACAGACAAACTTGAAAGATGGAGATTATTGCCTATAGACATAAAAATCGCCAAAATTTATGTCTATAGCAAATAACCTCCACTTCCAACCAATCTGAGATTCAACACTCCTCGCTTTCAAAATCTTTTTCGGCAATTAAAACAGAAAAACAAGAAAAACAGAAAAACGGAAATGAGAAAAACGAAAAAGCCGCCACAAGGAGAGGGCAATTTCTCCCCCTCTCCTTGTGTGAATGCGGCTAGGTTGCTGACCAGGACATGTGCAGCCCGTCGCTGTTGTCCGGGTAGTAACCTTTGATGCGAGCCCGTTCTTCGAACCCGAGACTGAGATAGAGCTGGATGGCAGGCTCATTGCCATCTTGCACATGCAGATGGACCGAACAATGCTGTTGCCTGGCATGGTCGAGCACCACTGCCATGAGATAGCGGCCGACGCCTTTGTGTCGCCAGGTGGCGGCAACAGCGACATCATGAACGTAAATCCAGCCATCTGTGGGTTTAGACGCGATTATGAAACCTGCGATTTCACCGTTTTGTTCCGCCACCGTTGTCGTGTAGTCCTGATGGGAGACCATCCAGTCAAAGGTTGCGGCGGGCCAGGGATCATTAGGGAAGCTTTGCTTTTCGATGTCGACAATCACCTTTAGGTCTTTCTCAGTGCCGGGGCGATTGAACATCGTCTCACTTGACCTAGCCAAGTCGACCTCCTGCTGCCGCTTCCAAAGTGATCGAAGTTCCAGAGAACTTCCACCGCCAAAGAAGCAAGCTGTTTTGATGTGGACGCACAGAGCAGCCCCCGAAGAGGCTGCCCTGCGCCTTGCAATGAAGAATGGTTCAGTCGGTGAAGTGCACCGGCTGCTCGTGAACATGCTCCCAGCCGGTTTCGCTGTCGGCGATGAAGTTGGGAGACTGACCTTGTGTGAGAGACGTCTGAAGAAGCAGCTCAACCCGCTGCGCTCCGGACATCTTCTCTTCCACAAAGGCGATAGCGGCACCCGTGAGAGCCTGCGTATCGATCAGGGGCGCGCTGGCGCAGAACGAGTGGGGAGAACCTGTGAGGAAGCAGTAGTCGTTGGTGTGCGCCCACACCCCATCGACCTTTTCTTGCGAGCCTTCGACTGTGAGCTGGACGCGATCGACCATAATCCAGACGAAGTTGTTGAAGCCGGTGCCGTCATTTGTGAAGCGCACACGCGCTTCGCGAACATCGGCATTGAGCGCCGCCTGGAAGACAGCTGTGAGAGCATCGTGGATGATCTGGCTGACTGCCATTGATGTGTTTGCGGTCATTGTTAGTGACTCCTTTCGGGACACGTAATTGCGAAAGCGCCTCCCGTAAACGCTGTTCGCAAACCACTTGTCGAAAGCTAAAGTCCAATCCAACTCTTAACCAACCTATTTCTACGCGCGCCGCGCGGAAGAAAAAGGTGAGGTAGTAGTTAAGAAGCTTGGGTTTTGATTTAGGATCGTAAGTGGTTAAAAAAAGACATTTTTAGACTAACCAGACTGCCCTTTGGAAAGAAAGGTTTTTGCCCTGTGTGTAGTGTTGGCAACCCTTCTCGCCTGGTATCGGCAAAAACTGGACGGCGTGCCGATTGTGGTGTTTTTGGGGGTAGCGCATCTTCGTCAATGGAGCTCAGTTTCAGTTTACTTCTCTCTCATCATCGAATCGCCACTAGCTAGCGCCGTTGACGCTAGGATGAGCAGCGCAGAGAGAGCACAGGGTAGGATGTGGCTGACCGCAGGCCGCCGGGTCTGCCGGGACGAATACCGTACGTATATGAATTAAAGTGCACCAGGAGTGGTGCGGTAGCAGATTGTGCCGAGAGTACATAGCGAGCCCTAGCGCAAAGACTGTTTTGCTACTGACCAGATGAGCAAAAGCACGGCGCCGCCGACGGCGAAAAGCGCACCTTGAGCCAGGGCGGTGGTTATGTATTGCCCGATGATGTCGGGGCAGCAGCTTTCTTTGGGATTGTCGAGCAGATATCGAACCATGACTTTAGTCGATGGTTTGAAGTCTGTAGGCACGTCGGTTGGAAAATGTGTGAAGTACGCCAAGTGGGGCAATGAATCTTGGCTGCCCGTGTAGAGAGTGTCGTTGATTGTGAATTGGTACTGGATGTGCGTGTCGTCGAAGAGTCCGCTCTTGTCTTCGGGCGAAAAGCGCATGGTCTTACTGGGCTCGATGATAACCTTGCTCACCATGCCGGACGCTTCAGCCCATGAGGTCGTGGAAACCATGGGCTTCCATTCCACCCCCACTGGCACCAGGCAAATCACTATCCAGATTAGAATTAAAATCACAACAGATACCCGTCGTATAAAGGTTTCCCAACTTCGAGTTCGTCTTTGTTGAGTTATACCACATCTGGTGTCATTTCCCCATCATACGCTTGACTTGACTGGGGACATTTACGACAATTTTGTTTGAGAGAACCAGGTCTTCCTGTGCCGATCGAAGCCAATCGTTCTTTTCCGTGTAGGCGTCCAGGAGATAGCTGTGGATGTCTATGTCGTTCGGATTTATGGAAGCGGCGGTTTGATACTCCGCGATACATTCATCCAGACGCCTGGTCTCCAGAAGCATGGCACCAAGCATAACGTGGTCCACAAACTGCTGCTCGACTTTGGTTTTCCCGGGCTTCATTCGCCCTGGACGAATAGTCATGGCTCGCAGCAGTAGAGGCAGGTTTGGCACGAATTTATATTGGTTGAAAACCTTTGCTTCCGCCAGCGCTTTATCTGTTTGTTTGTCCAAATAATATTGTGTGCCGAAGGCGGCGTGAGCACCGCCAACATAGCTTTGTACGATGACATTGGCGCCTGCCACTGTGTTTTTAGTCAGTGCCAGCACCTGGGCATAGTCGGGTTTAGCCCTAGCCGGGTCAACGCTCCATTCAAGATCAGCCAGGTCATGCCAGGCACGAACGTCTGCCGGCACCAACGCCAACCCCTGGCGCAGGGTTTGTATGGCAGTGGCAGTGGCGCCGTCGCGTTTTTGATATCTGGCCAGTTCTGTGTAAGCACCAATTGAATAAGGGTCTAATTGGATGGCATGCTGCAGTGCCTCGATCGCTTTTTTTCTCTGCCCCGACTTTTCCAGAATCGTGGCCCGGCAAGCGAAAATATCGGCGCAATAAGGTCTCAATTTTGCGATATGGTCAAGGCAGGCAAGCGCTTCGGCGAGCCGCTTGTTTTGACTGAGATACGTTGCCGCCTGTCTGTAAGCGCGGGTACACAGGCGGGCAGAGTTCAACGCCGCCATAAATTGGTCGAAGGCAGCTTTAGGTCTATCAGTGGCGGCAAAGCTGTCAGCCAGGTAGACGTGCCAGAGCGGATCTTCAGGAAGTAACTGCCCAGCACGCTCCAGGAAGGTTTCCGAAGCTTTGCGGTCAGTCATTGTGCCCGCCATGGCCTGGTAAATGTTGCTCATATAAGCGACCGGTTCTGCCTCTCCTGCGACCGCAAATTCTCTCATCGCCTGGTCTGTTAAGCCCCGGCGGACATAGTTTCTAGCTTTCAAAAGAAGCAGGTGGGAGTTATTGTGCTCTGCGCTCAAAGCCTGATCGATAAACCTACCGGCTGATTCTTCATCGCCTGACCGGGAGTAGTGCAGGGAAAGAGTCATTAATTGAAACGGGGAGGCAGATGACATCTTTGCCATTTTCTCAATTATCGGCGCCGCCTTTTGCCGTTGCCCGCTGCGTTCAAGGGCGTCGGCGAGACACGCTTGTATGTCTGGGTCCCCAGGGGTGAGGGCGTTGGCGACCGAAAATGCCTGAGCAGCGGCAATGTCATTTTCATCAAAGCGAAAGGCTTGTCCAATCACCGTGAATAACCGGGCCCGGAAGGTTCGCTGTCTGGGTTGCGGCAGATTAGGATGGGCAAACATCGCTTTCTGGCAGGCGATGATGGCTTTGCCACATTGAAAGTTTTGCAGCTCCTTGACCGCTCTTTGAAAGTGAGACTCTTGAGCCGCACCGGTTGTGGTGGCGGCAGTGCAGGTGGTTGGGATGAGGACCAGCAGACTGAGGCTGGCACAAAGGAGGTTAGCGATTCCTTTTTTGGGCGAAGAAATCGACAAGCAGTTTCCGGCAGGCTTCTTCTTCCAGCCCCCCGAGAACCTGGGGTAGCGGGTAGAGCCTTCCCGGTTGAAACAAGTTGACCATTGAGCCAGCCGCCCCGGATAAATTGTCGAACGCTCCATAAACAACCCGTGCCACCCTCGCTTGAATGATCGCCTCTGCACACATGGGGCATGGCTCAAGAGTCGAATAGATGGTGGTGCCGGTCAGGCGCCACCCTTTCATTATCCGCGCCGCCTCGCGAAGGGCTATCAGTTCAGCGTGAGCCGTGGGGTCACCGATAGCCTCTCTTTGATTATGCCCACGTCCGATAATTTTGCCCTCAAGGACGATCACGCAGCCTACCGGAACGTCTTCTTTGCAGGCGCAAGCCTCCAGGAGCGCACAGTTCATCCATTCGTGGTCGGCATCACTAAAGGTCATAAAATTAGCTGCAGTTAATCTATTTCTTTGTCCAAAACCAATTTGCTCCGGATATATGCGTACGTGAACAGGGAGACGCTCCAAAAGAGTCCAGAGTACAGGGGTGTAACGAAGGAATCTTGTCTTTCTGCTCTATGACCCGAACAGGGGTGGTTGGGTCGATTTTACAGCTAGGAAATGAACTTCATTGTGGAGGTGTTCTATAGACGCACGATAGTTAATTTCAAATGTTTCCTATTCAAGGGGTCGAGACGTCGACCCCTTTTTCATTGTTGGTTGTCGGTGGCTGTGTATTGGTGTTGGCCCTCGTTGAGCGGTTACTTTGGCTGTTGCATTTCGGACTTTCGCCTTCGGTTCAGTTGTTTGTCGCTTGTGGCTTTCGGTCTCAGGCTAGCGCCTTGCCCGGGTTCTGCGGTCCGCGGTCCGCGGTCCGCGGTCCGCGGTCCGCGACATTTTTGCCGAAAAAGATTGCGTGAAAGTCCCGCGCCGTTTGACAATTGGTTGTGAAGAGGTGAGAGTTGGACGATTATTGCGTATGGACATAAAATTCGTCAAAAGTTATGTCTATTGGTAATAATCGTCTCCTTTTAAGTTGGTGTCGGCACAGTGAGCTTGCCGACTTAATCATCAATCGGCGCAAATTGCCGAAAATAATGGAGCTTAACGAAGACGCCAACGGTGCAGTGATCTTGGACATCCCTATAAATAGTGCTTGTGGTTTAATATCGCGATGAGCAGCTACAAAGATTATCGGCTATCTGCTGATACGTCGCCGGAAGCAGAAGAGGTACTTTTTGCCTTGTTAGGCAAAAAATCATCCGCTGAAAAGCTGCATATGGTCAGTCAAATGATCGCGACGGTGCGAACACTGGCTATGAGCGGATTGCGCCAGCGCTACCCGAATGAATCTGACTTGCAGCTCAAAATCAGGCTGGCCGAGCTGCTCTATGGAGCAGATGCGGCCGAGAAAATTGCCCAGAGGTTGAAAGAGTGCCGACCTGATGAATGAAGAAGCAATTGAAATTACGTCGCTGGTGGTTACGGTTTTAGAAGAACTCCAGATCAGATACTTGATCGGTGGCTCTTTGGCTAGCGCGATCTACGGCGAACCGCGAGCCACACGTGATGCCGACATACTCGCCGACATCAGGACTGAGCACATCGAACCCCTTTGTGAAATGCTCGAACCTCAATTCTACATTGCGAAAGAAGCAATTGAGAGTGCGCTCAAGCATCGAAGCAGCTTCAATGTGATTCACCTCCAGTCGGTATTTAAAGTGGACATTTTTGTGCCCAAGAATCGTCAGTTCGAAGAACAGGAATTTGAGCGCCGCACCGTGCACATCCTCGCCCACAACCCTGAGAAACGCGCTTATGTAGCGAGCGCCGAGGACATTATTCTTGCAAAACTGGAATGGTATCGCCTGGGAAATGAGGTTTCCGAACAGCAGTGGCGTGATCTGACCGGTATTTTTAAAGCTACCCAAGCGCGACTGGATCTGGAGTACTTGAGCCAGACAGCGAGCCAACTCGGCGTGCTCGATCTGTTGAGAAAGCTTATCCCGACAGCATAGTCGTCAGGGCGATAGTCCTCATATTCCAAGCTCAACTCGCTGGAAACCTCAATCGAAATCGACTCTCGGCGCATCCCAGAAAGTGCCTGCACGTATTGCATTGATTTCTGATGCCGCCCAATCATCCCATAGATTTGAGCTATGCACGCAAAGTTTCAGGACCCTTACAAAGATGCTTCGCCGACGAAGTTTATCTGCGTGCCGGAGTCGCACGGTTTGGTTGCGAATTTGCTGATTCGCATTGATTTCAACAGCGGGTCTGGATCATCAAAGAGCTTGAAAGCGCCTTTGCGGTCCATGGGAAAGAATCTGCTGCCGTGGAATGGGGTGCACTTGCGCAAATATTTGCAGATAGCGGTTGTTTCCGCTTTGCGCACCAGACCCTTCGAGACGCCTGACCAATCGACATCGATGTTGTCCGGCAAGGGCATTTTCAACTGCAAGTCATATTCGAGGGAGCTGTTTGCTGCAGAGTCGTTAGCTACCATTTTGTAGGTTACAGCGCCTGTTCCGGAGCAAGGCGCCGATGCGCTCCATGGGCGAGTCTGCCAGTGTTTTGGATCTTTTTTGAAGACCGACAGAATGCCTGTTTTTTCGACTGTGCCGTCGAGCTCAACATCACCGCATATGTTGAAGGTGGCTTTGTTTGTGCCAGAGAAAGTGAAATCCGAAACTGTCGGTTTGCGCACGGTGAGCTTTGTCAGCATGCCTTCTTTGTAGCGCCAGGTTTTCTCAGGCAAGATCTCTTGATTTAAATCGAAACTCTTTTCGTCGGGCATCTGTTTGCGAATCTCTTCTTCGACAAATCTTCGCGGCACCACTAAGGAGCAGTCCTTGAGGCTGGCGACTGCAACGCCTGCACGGGGTGCGAGTCTGAAACCACGTACTTTTACGTCGGCATTGTGGTTGCCGAGAAATTTGCTGCCAGTCATGGAAAAATCGGCGGTGCCTTCGATTATCACTTCTTTGTCGACTTTGACAACGATTTTTCCGTTCAATTTGCTCAGATCGAGCAGGGCGCCTCGGGCGTTGCTCAAAGTGCCGTGTGCCACTGTCATTGAAAGCGGAATGGTGGCTAACATGGGCGCCCCAGGGTGATCCTTAAACATGGACATAGAAGCGCCCCTGGTTATTGAAAGGGTGCTCGCACCGCCGGCTAAAAGCCTGAATGTTTTCTTTTCGTTGCTCCACTCCAGAGCCGTGAGACCGGCTGTTCCTTGACTGAGGGAAAAATTTAGCTCTCCGGATTTGGTCAGCTCGATCGATCCTAACCTGGCGTTGGTGAGTTTGATGTCCAAGTTAGTGGATGGCCTGATGATATCTATATCGCCTGTTCGAGCGAGAATCTCATGTGTTTTGAAGTCGAATCCGTGCCCGCTGTCATCGCGGAACATCTCCATGGTGGCAGGTTCTGTTTCGGGAAAAACAGCATCGACGGTGTACGTAGGATACCGCAATGCCAGCCTAGTATCGCTCAGGCTCATGTCAGCAAACGCATGAAATGCCGGTTTCTTAAGGTCTTTCTGATTGTCTGACCAATCGAACGTCTTTAGTGTGATCAAGGATGTTGTGCAATGTGCGCTTGATGTTTTCTGCCGGCCAAACTTGTAAACACAATCTTTGAGAGTAATCTTCGGCAGCGGCTGGTTGGGAATTAAACTGAGAGTCAGGGTGTCGTTTACCCGCTGCACGGCGAGCGTGTTTCTTATCAGTCCGCCATTAAAGGTGGTATCAACCTTTTCTCCTGTGTACTGCGAGTCTTGGGCAAAATTGACATCAATCAAACAACTCCCTTTGTAGTCCAGACCCTTATCGACCACCAGATTGGCCAGTTTGATGCTGGAGTCCTTACCTATGTGAAGACGATGAGGACCCACGTGCAACATAGAATCGGGACGCAAGCGCAATTCTGCATTGTTGATGACCATCTTGCTGACCATGTCATGCATGGCAGCGCCCTCTGATTCTGAGAGCCCGTGAACCTGGAGAATATTGAAGAAGAAACTACCCATGGTGCGAATCAGATCGACTTCGCCGCTCATTTTTCCATCTTGCAATATCATTTTTTCAGGCAGGGAGAGCCCGGCAGCTCGCAGCGGCTTGGATGTTTGCAATTCGCCAGAAGCACCGCCAATGTCGATCACCTTGGGATCGGCAATGGGCAGCTTGACTGAAAATCGAAAGGAGGTATCCGGGTCGACGGTGATCTCTGTGCCGTGCACGGTGTAGATGCCAGGGGAAAAATCTCCGCTGGCAGAGAGATCAACGTGTTCGGTGGCCGTGGTAAGTTGACGAAGAACCGGATCTATCACCGGTACCACGAAATTTGCATCTATGGAATGCACTTTTTTTGTTTGAGCAGAAGAGCAACCGCTCAAGCAGACGGCCGTGAAAATAAGAGTTAGTAGCAGCCAAGTGCGAAAGTGCATGCGGCTTTTTCCTGCAACCGAAACAACATTATTGTTGCATTCGCGGGAGCAAGTTCACAAATTATGCACTTTCGCTGGTGATTCAAAAATAGAACCTTGAAAGGCAGGCACTTTGCGTCAATTAATTAACTGCATTTAATGTCCAAATGAGGAAACAACCTTCTGCCGTCAGCGTCACAAGAACCCAGCAGGTGCAAGAAAAACCGTCCATCAAGTAGAACGAGACGACTGCATCAACATCGCAGAAAACAGAGGAAGCTTGATGAAAGGTTTAACCGCAAAGTTGGGCATGTTCCTTGGAGCAGTCGTCCTTGCCACCACAGTCGGTACCGCTTCGGCAACTCCGGCAAACGCACAATGCCATCACCACCACCGGTATGCGATGATGAACGCTATGAACAACGGTTATGGCATGAACACTATGAACAATCCTTACGGAATGAGCGCTCAAGCTAATCCCTACGGAATGAACGCGCACTACAATCCTTACGGAATGAGCGCTCAAGCTAATCCTTACGCAATGAACACGCAAATCATGCCATATGGTGGCGGCAGCGGTGGTGGTTACGGAATGCAATCCGCATACAACCCGTATCTCAATAACGCCAGCATGCTCAACACCGGTTACAACGGATACAGCAACCAATACGGCAACAACGGATACAGCAACCAATACGGCAACAACGGTTACAACAACCAATATGGCAATAACGGTTACAACAACGGCTATCAGAACTCTAACAGACTCAACCAATTGCGCCAGATGGCAGCTCGACTTGGACTATAAGGTTTATCAGCCGACTAGGGACGAAGGCAAAAAAGGAGCTGGTCATTTGACCGGCTCCTTTTTTTATAGGATGCGCCGAGCATGAAGGCTCACTCGTGTGGAGAATGCTAGGGTGCAGTTGCCAGGGTGCAGATCAATCTTCGGACATGTGAAACTCGATCAGGTTCGTCAACTGCATGCGAATTTGCGCCCACTCCGATTCACTCAATGGGCTGAGAAAGCGCTTCTGCTCGCGGTCTGATAATCTTTTCGCTTGCGCCAGCACTTTCTTTCCCTTGACGGTTATATATAAGAGATTGCTGCGCCGGTCGTGCTCGTTTTCCATTCGTGCGAGTAAATCGCGGTCTGCGAGCCCGTCTACAAGCTGTGCCATCGTCGTTCGATCGACTTTGTATCGGCTAGCTAATACGTGTTGTGAAACTGGTCCATCACCAGCGAGCAGGGCAAGCATATTGAAATCTCGTGGCGTCAACTTTAAAGGCAAAAGCGCGTTCTCATGGGCTTCCAAAACCAGTTTCGCCGCCCGGTTCAAAAGAAAGGTGGCGTTGTTGCTCAAGCTGTCTGGAACGGCTTTCATATCAGGAATTCACAAATTATTCACTTCGGGTGCTTATTCTAAATTGGAACCCTGAAAGGGAGCAGCTTTTCAATGGTTCATTAGCCCGATTTAATCCACCTGAAAGAAACATGCTCTTGTCGAAGACGTCATAAGAAACAGAAGGTGCAAGAAGGACCGTCGATCAGGTAGACCGAGATCACTGCATCTACATTATTCATCGAAAAGAGAGGAAGGCTCAGTATGAAAGGTTTAACGACAAAGTTGGGCATGCTGGTTGGAGCAGTCGTCGTTGCCACCACAGTTAGTACCGCAGTGGCGACTCCGGCGCAAGCACACCATCACCACTACTGGAATAACGCTGCTATGTACAACGGTTATGGCATGAACGCAGCGGCTTACAATCCGTATCTTATGAATAGCCGAGCGATGCCGTACGGCGGTTATGGCATGAACGCAGCCGCGTACAATCCGTACGCCAACAACATGTACAACAGACCGAGCATGCTGCGCAGCATGCGATACAGATTAGGACTATAAGGTTTAATCAGCCGACTAGGGACGAAGGCAAAAAAGAGCTGATCATTCGATCGGCTCTTTTTTTGGTTAAGATTCGACGACTTCATTAATCCAGTAAGTCAGTTGATTAGCAGAGACTGCCTGTACGACTCGCTCGATCTCGGTGGCCCAGACATTGGCGTCAAAGGCAGGATAAGCGTGCACAATCTCATAAGCGATTTCAGTGCCGACACCCAGAACAGGGTTTCCTCTCAACTCCAGAGCTGAAGCAGCGATCATGAGCTCGATCGCGGCAATTCTCTTGGCGATTTCAAGCAGTCTGGCCGTTTGCTTCACCGCCAATGGTGCCATACTGGCATGGTCTTCCACGCCTTCGCCCAGCTGCGATCGATAAGAAAGAGAAACCGGGACGGCGAATGAGTACGCTTCTGCCGTCAGTGCTGAGCACATGCGTGTGAGGGGAATCAGCCTGGTTAAGGGCGCTTCCGGCTTAGCCAGACCAGTCGGAAGAGCGCTAAAGTTTGACCAGACTTGCTTATCAATTCGTTCGTTGGCCAGATTGATGACTTGAGTGAGGGCTAGCCGCAAACAATCAAATGCCACCGCCACAGAGGTGACATCAAAATTGCCGACGGAAACAATGACCTCATCTTCCACGCTGACAATCGGATTATCGGCGCCCGAGTTTAGTTCTATCTCCATCAACTCTCGAATGTTGTGGCAAGCTTCATCAAGTGTGCCGTGCACCTGCGGAATGCATCTGAACGACAAGGGATCTTGCAAATTGCGGGCCGAACCTTTGGTCCACAGATAGCTGTTTTTCAATAGCTGTCTCAGGCGATCTGAGGTTCGCCTGTGGCCAGGGTGCGGCTTCATCTTTGCGGCGACCGGATGAATAATGCTCAGGTTTGCCCCAAAGGCCTCCAGAGCCAGAGCTGCCGATATGTTGAAATTGTCCAGCACCGCCATGGCGTCGGCAATTACGATGCTGCCTTCGCCGATGGTGACACCGTTGGCCGAGATTAATCCGAGTGCTTCTTTCGCCTGCAGATCAAGTGCGCTCAGTCCCGCTGTCTCCAAAGCCAACTTTCCGCTCATCACTTCGCCGCGATATTCGGCTTGACCAAGGCCGACCAGAACAAGCCCTATCTGCGCCATTTCCGACAAATCGGCCTGGCCCACTGAATTTCCGCCTTTGACGATCGGGTGCACTTCTTTGTTCAGCAGACCGGCAAGAGCTTCGATAATCTCCACCCGCACACCGACTCCGCCCCGGGCCATTCCGTTGGCTCGCGCAAGCATCATGGCTCGCACCACTGATGTACCGAGCTGTTCACCATAAGCGACCGCGTGCCCGATAAGAGTGCTGATCTGGAATTGCTGAAAATTCGATGCCAGTATGCGCTGGTCTGAAAGCGGCCCCAGCTCCGTGTTCAGCCCATAAATCACTTCGCCGCCGGCAATCATTTTATCGACGACATCGCGTGCTGCTCGCACTCTTTGACGCGCGGTGTGCGAAACGGCGACCGGTTTGAAGTGCCGTGCCACGGCTATTACTTGTTCGATTGTGAGGCTGTCGCCAGTAATCTGAACGACGTCTGGGTTCGGTTGCGCCAGGTTTATCGGCTGCTCGTCTTGGAGCGTCATCTGTATTCACTTTCAATTGGATTCGCTTGCCGGCAAATAAAGGAACCAGGCAAAGCTATGGCTTGGTTGTTGTACCCGAAAACGTGCTGAGCAATGCGCTCTTTGCATCTGAAGTTCGCGCCTGGCCGTCGAATGGCACCGAATGTGGTGTACAATGGCGGTTGATTACTATGGGCGGTAGCAGATTTTTTTTAATGTTTGCATGCTGAGTTGAAATAAATTTGGGCGTGGTATATGCCATTTGCGTTGGAAAAATCTTTGGGGGGAATGCATGAGTAAGATGATCATCAAACTGACAACCGCAATGGCGACTCTTTTGTTTTTGGGCAATCAGGCAGCCCAGGCTGAGCCGAAATTCGTAGTACAGCCATATGTCTGCAACGTAGGCGGTAATGCTGAGGCTGCCGACGCTACCTGGATTACCATTCCAGGGCGCGGAGTGCACACTCTGCAGTTGACTTTGGAGCAGCCCGAAAACACGACATATATCGACTTTCCAGGATGCTGGATCAGCAACTTCAAAGGAACCCTTCACTCCATCACCTTCGCTGTCGGACCGGTAAAAAGTCAGACAAGCGGTATCATTAACGATGCGCGCATCGGTCCTCATATTGTCGGAATTGCCCACTACCCAGGTCAGCCTGATTTCATTTTCGATCTGGCCGCCAAAGATGCGACGATTAACAACACACCAGACGCGTTTGGGTTCAGAACTGTGACGGCGAGCGCTGCTCAACTGGGTTTGGGCCCGGGCGCCAGTGTCTCTACGCTGACAATAACCGTAGCAGGAGCGGTGCAAGGCCACATTCCATTGACTGAAGACGTAGATAGCATCGTCGTCAATGGCATTACGATATTAGTTGGTTTGGATCGGCCGTTGCTCCAGTGTCCAGTCACGCCGCCACCAGGGTCGGGAATCTGACCTCGATTTGCTAAGCATTGTGTTTGTGTGGATCCGATTTCGATCAGGTCCACTTCTTGTTTTTGCACTTCTGCCAACCCGCCACCACTTTTTGCGCAAGCATTCGGCTAACCCGTGCATGGTAAGTAGCGGAGGAAGGGAATCTCGTTTCTCCAGGCTAATCTCATTTTCACTTTTCCAATAATTGCCGAAAATGATAACAAGAAATGGTCGGGACTAATACGACACTTGGAAAAAGGACAAAAAGTGCCAAAAGTCCGGTGGCACAAAGACCCAACACTGATTGCGGAGCTTAGTGTTGCCAAAAAGTACAAAAAGGAGCCGGAAGCATTCTTTTTCTGAAGTTTTTGCATTGCGGAGATTACCTGCGAACGGTCAATCAGCTGTCTTAATGAACAGCGATGTGCTGACGATGAGAGAGAAAGGCCAACAGGCGGTGTTGAGCACCGCCTGTTGGTAAGCAACGCGGTCAGATGCGACCGGTCATGCGGAAGTTGGTCACCATCAACGGTGGCACTACCGCGGAATAGGAAGTCTCTTCTCCGGAGGTGAGAACAGGTTTTCCCAGAGCAACGACGTTATTGAGCAGGTCCAAGAGCCCCATATTGAAGCGAAAGTCTTCAACTGGGGGACCGATTTTCCCGTCTTGCACCAGGAATAGCCCGTCTCTGGTTGTACCAGTGACGCTGCTGGTGTTGGGATCAGTCGGTCTGATGTACCACACCCTGGTTACGATCAATGCCCGCTCGACGGAAGCGACCATCTCCTCGATGCTAGAATCGCCCCCCTCCATTACGAGGTTGAGAGCTTCTTCGTCGAAGCCGCTGGGTTGCATGACGCCATGGCCGGTGGACGTAAAGCCGCGGCCCAGCTTCTTGCCCAGAGCCCTGGCCATGCGGCGGCCCATGACTGGTTTGCAGATAACGCCCTTGTCAACAAGCGTCACAGCTTTGCGCACCAGCCCTTCGTCGTCGAAGGCGAAGCCTGAGTGCAGGGGATGATAAACGTCATCGCGAAGGGTGATGTTTGCGCCGAGCACCTTGTTGCCGATCTCGTCTGTGAAAGACGAGGTACGGTCTACATGCGCGGTTCCGGTGAACTCATCCCAGAGGAAGCAGAGCAGGTCGAGCACAGCCGCGGGTTCAAGGATGACGGTCCACAAGCCTGGTCGGGCCTTGATCCGGTTCTTGCCCATGACTGCTTTCTTGGCTGCAATCTGCGCCAACTCTTGCGGGGCCTGCAGGTCGAGCTTGTAGCCGTTGCCACTGGCCCAACCTGAGGATTTCCCTCTCCTGTTGGTCATGGTAATCGTCGATCTCCAGTCTGTGAGCCTGTCGAACTGGCGTACATCGTTGGAATTGCCGAATGCCGCCATTTCACTTGACGCCGAGTACATACCAGCGGCATTGAGCTTATGGGTTTCGGCAACCTTGAGCATCGATTTAACCACGGCTTCGCGATCTGCCTGGGTCAAGCCGACCAGCTTCGGGTCGAAGTGGCCGCTAGGAGCGACCAGTTGAGTACGGGAACTCAGCCTGGGCAGAGCGAGCATAAGCTTGTCTGCCGGAGCTGCCTTCGCCGTCTCAATGGCCAGGTCGATCGCCGCTTTGATGCCACGCAAGGTCAGGTCGTCGGTGGCGACGCGAGCCTGGCGCCCCTCTACCAGGACACGCAGGGAAACACAGGCGCCACCCTCGTTGGTGTGCTCGGTCATTCTGTTGTTGGCGAAGCGAGCAGTAAACTCCTCGCTGTCAGTGACTGATACTTCCACGCCACAGTGTCGGGATGCGCCGTAGGATACGGCCGCATCGATGATGTCGAAAGCTTTCTTTTTGCTTGTCAATGTCATATGAGCGCCCTCCTCTCTTATTTGGCGCACTTTTGTTGCTTGATGATTGGGATCGCACCGGTCACCTTGACCCGGCGGAAACGAGCTGGCGCAGAAGCATGACCGACACCCTTCATCTGACAGGGCTGCCCTTTGGCACATCCGGGAATGCCCCAGAGAGTCGATTCACTGCCAATGGCATCGCAGGAGCCCCAGAACCTTGGGGTAACGCCGGAATAGCTGGGGTCGCGATAGATGCGTCCCAACTTGCCGTTCTTGATCTGCCAGGCGATTTCGGTGCCGAATTGGAACTGCAGGCGGTCATCGCCAATCGACCAGCAGCGGTTGGTGGCCATGTAGATACCGTCTTTGGTGTCAGCGATCATGTCTGCCAACGTGCCGGCGTTGCCGGGCTGCAGCGAGACATTGGTCATGCGAATTAAGGGAGCCTTGTCTGCTTCCGCTCGCATCATACCGTCTGAGCTTTCTTGACCCAGGCGGGCAGCCGTTTCCCGAGAGGTAAGGTAGCCGACAAAGCGACCGTTCTCGATGATTTTTGTCGGCCGACCCGGAACTCCTTCGTCATCGAACATGAACGTGCCCAAGCCACCAGGGCTGGTGGTATCGGCAGTAATGTTCACGATTGGGGAGCCATACTGCAGCTTGTTGAGCTTATCCGGCGTCAGGAACGAGAGACCGGCGTAGTTGATCTCCTCCCAATAGGCGCGGTCAGACTCGGCCGCGTGACCGCAGCTTTCGTGAATCTGCAGCCCCATCTGAGACGATTCGAGAATGAGCGTGGTGGTCTTCTCCGGGCATACCGGAGCAGCACAAATCGCCAGAGCTTCGTCAGCGACCCGCTCGGCGTTGCCAACCAGGTCCAGCCCTTCGATTACTTCGAAGCCGCCCTGGGCGTACTGGCCCCCGAAAGAGGTGGGGTAGGAGCGAGTCTGGTAACGACCGTCCTTATCGAAAGCCGAGGCATCGATGCCGCAAGCCGACGTGGTAAACGTCTGCAGAATGTTGCTGCCGACGGTGGAGACAAAGAGCTTGCGCTCGCGTTCGAAGGTCATCTGACCGGTCGTCAGATCGATGCCCTTCTGCTTGCGCATGATCTTTGAAGCTGCCATCAAGATGCCGATCTTGGTCTCAAGAGAGACTTTGAACGGGTCTTGCTGGAAAGGGGCGGACCACTCAGCGTTGTACGCTTTGACAGGAGCCAGTTCACGCACGAGATTGCGAGTTTGGCAGCGCGCCGATGTCATGCCTGATGCGATGGCAAGTTCAACGGCTTTGAGAATGCCCGCATCGCTAAGAGTTCGCGCTGCGGCGAAGCCCCAGCCCAGGTTCGAGCCATATTTGCAAAGAACGCGAACGCCCAGGGTGAGCATCGGCGGAGTATCGGTCAGGTCGGAGATATCCAGGTTTTTGACGGCGATTGACTGAGTTCTTGATTCGATCACTCGCACATCGGCATAGTGCACATGGCGGCGGGCAGCCGCATCAAGTGCATAGTAAGCAAGCCTTTCCATGGTTGTCATAAAAAAACCTCGTTGCCCGGCGCAGCCATGCGCGCGGACTCATTTCTTTTTGAGGGTTGTTTGCGAAGAAAGGGCGGATTGCCCGGAAGCCTGTGAGAGGCTGTCGATCAATGCGTCCTTTCTCAAAATATTTGGCATGTGTTGGTTGGTTGGTAAAACCTGTTTGCGGCGTTCAACCACGTCTATTCCAGCTGTAAAGCATTAGCGGAGCAGATGGATGGTTTGTGCGGTTTGGGAGAATTCTTTTAAACGTGGGAGAAACTGGGAAGTGCGCCTGTTATGAAGCCTGTTATGAAGCCAATTTTGGACAGCAGCTAGAAGTAATCAGTATTGCTACTTGACTACTGGAAGATTTGGGATGAGGCGCTATTTCTAAGAGATTAGGGGGTGTACGAGCTTTTTAGAAGAAACAGTGTTGGAGTATAAGGTCAAGATAGGTGTTAAGCATAAATGTTTACAAGAGGAAACATAGAGATACAGGATCTGTGAACCAAATCAAGATTGGCGAAGCGGAAAGATGTTGCAGCCAAAATCCGAAAAGTGGCCTGGTTTGAGGGGAATTCAGCAAAGTATGCAAGCGTTTCAGAGCTCAATCAGCTGTTTCGACCAGCGTGAGCTCGCACTGTACTGCTTGGTTACCATCAAATTGGCCTACATCGCGATGCTTGTGCAAATTGATAGTAAATTCAACACAGGCCTTCAGCTCGTTTCTTTCTTGCGTGGGACAACCAAGAAATGAGAAATTCTGGTCCAGTCGAATTGCCATTACCGGCGGTGCATTTTGGGGATACGATTGTTCCCCAAATTGCTGCCGGGCAGCTTTACCAAGTTCTGTTTGCTCTGAAGATAGCTTCTGTTCAAGACAGTTCAAAATTCTGCCGATTTGCTTGGTTACAACACCAACATTCATGATCCGCTTTCGAACTTAATAGCCGGCATTCGTAAGCGCAAGCGAGATACGCTAAGGGCGGCAGATCGGGAGTGGAAGTCGTAGCCAGCAGACCAGGCGGGTATTAACAGAACGAACGACTGGAAATGGCACCAGCTACTGCATAGGGACGAATTTTCTCATGGCAATCCCATCTGATGCGGGTTCGTGCTATAAGTGGCGAACTTGGGCTTGTCTGCTCGATATTAGGGTACATAGACTCAACACTTTAGGGGTTGTCGCTCCTTATGCGCAGTGTGATTTTCGTCCGCGCTACGACCGTTCTGGCCATCTCTAGTTTTTGCCGGTTTTCGGTGGCAGCAGCTGAAAATACCGATTTGCCCCCTCCGCCCTGCCCCCCGCACAAATACTTCCGGAATACGCAAAAAACGATTACTCACTATCGCGTCAGGGAGAAATATCCGCAGTCAAGGTGGATCGCTCAAGTGGTGTGGCAGAGGCAGACGCTGCCGCCATTGAGGCAGTGAAAAAAGTAGGTCGCTTTCCTCACCTTCCGCCTGGATCTGATAGTCCGGTCGACATTCAGTTTACCTTGGACTATAACGTTAACATTCTGTTCAAAACCCGCGTTGAGGCTGCTGATCCAACAACCAAAGTAAGTGACAAATTTCTGTTGGCAATACAGGCAGAAATCATGGATAAGCTAGCGAAAACGAGTATCCATGACCGGTCCATGACTCAGGATGCCATCATCACTATTACCATCGACAAGGACGGACATTTGACTGACAAGGTACTCTCCCGGTCTAGCGGATGTACTGAATACGACTCCGCTTGTATGCAGGGTCTCGAATCCGCATTCCCTTTGCATCAGCCACCACCAAAGCCACTACATGGTTCACTCCAGCTGAAATGCAGCTTTGGCGAGGCCAAGATCGAGTTAAACAACCAAGGCGTTCAATTGTTGAAAGACAAGCAAACTGATGCGGCCATTGCCAAATTCATTGAAGCTCTGCACATCAATCCTGACTATGCTATGGCCTTTAACAATTTGGCAATTGCGTACAACAACAAAGGGTTGCAGTTGAGAAGGACAATGGCCGCAGCCGCTCAATTCTTTCGCCGGGCGTTGTTCATGCAACCAAATAACACGACTACTCAGGCTAATTTGACTCTATGCATGCAAATCCTCGGAAAGAAATGCTCAACCTTTGAAGATCACATCAAGTTGGCGGAAGAATGCACTCATGCCAATGATGTAATTGGCGCCTGTGTTGAGTATCAACTGGCTCTGACGATGAAGGAAGACCCGGAAACGGTGAAACTTGTTGCCGGGCTCAAGGATTCTGCAAAGAAGGAGTTGCTAAAGCCACCAAATCCTTAGCGCACAGCATACAGACCGTGTTTGGCCGCTCGCGCTTGGCTGCAGAAACATGTGGCAATAAGCGATACCATCCATGGTGGCATCAAATCGCGTTAGGATGATGGCGCTCCGCGGCATTTCTCTCTACCAGGTTCTGTTTGTTCGAAAGATAGCTTCTGTCTGTTCAAGAATTGTTTGCCAATTGGGATCGCGGGGCTGAATGTTCAACTCCTGGATGGCAAATCGAACTATGTCTTCCAATGGCACCCGCCCGGTCGGAATATGCCTGTCTACCAATGCTTGCCCCGTTGTCCTGGCATCATCTCTGATGTGCAAGTGTGCCTCGAAACTACCATTCTGGCGGCGATGATAATGCCAGTCGATGACCCGCTCGTTGGGTCTGCTACTCCAAATGATGTAAAAGTACCGTAGCGTTGAAATCCTGAAATTATCTGCGTCAATGACTTGAAACCGCTGATAGGCTTGCAAGAACAAGGTTTCCTGTCCTCTGCGAAGCCTTAGCATTGAGCCTGCGCGGGGTGGGCGGGGAACTTGATCGGCAGGAGCCGACAACAGCATGTAATTATCAGGACCGCTCGGGGCTGAATAGACCCAAGTATGAGCGATACAGTTCAAGATTCTGCCGATTTGCCGCTGATACTCTGTCAGCGCCTGATCCCTATTCCTGAACATTCTCGACTAGTGGAAGTAGAAACATTATTGAGTCGAAATGGGGATTGGTCTTAAATTCGTCGCGTCGTTTCAAGAACTCTTCAGCGGTAACGCCAAGCTGCTCTTGCACGGCAGTATCAAAGAACGCCCGAGCCTCTTCTGGACTGAGCTGATGAATGTCTTCGTTGTTGGGGTTGATGACGACTGCCATGATTTCCTCGACGCTGTTTGCATTATAACCACATCCTAGATAGTTTCCGAGGGGTCAACCTGATATCGTGCCAATAGAGGTTATTGAGTGATTGGAGTCGGCAAATAAGTAACCCCATCTCTCAACCATCATTTGATTCGTCACGCTGGCACGTCCTGCTTGCCACGTGGCTGGGCATGTTGTTTGACGGTCTGGATGCATCCATCTACGTTTTGACGCTCTATCCTTGCCTTTGCGAGTTGCTCCAGACCACCTCACATCAATCGGTAGCTGAAGTCGGCGCCCTGGTCATGGCCATATTCATGTTCGGCTGGACCGCAGGAGCAATCGTGTTTGGCACACTGGCCGATTACATCGGACGAACGAAAACTCTGATCGTCACTGTGATACTATATGCGGTGGCGACCGGCATGTGCGCTCTCAGTCACAACTGGCAAGAACTGGCCCTCTATCGCTTTCTTGTCGGCTGCGGCATCGGCGGAGAGATAAGCATTGGCGGCGTCATGGTCTCCGAATATTGGCATGGAAACGCACGCTTGCACGCGACCGGCATCTTGCAATCAGCCTTCTCGTGCGGTTTTCTGTTGCTGGCTGGAATAAATTTGCTCATCGGTCATTTGGGCTGGCGCCCTCTCTACCTCGTAGGCACTCTACCGGCTTTGCTGGCTATCTACATTCGCCTGCGCCTTAAGGAGCCTGCCGATGTGTTGGCGGTGCAGGCACAGCGCACCAGGCTGCGTCAGAAACCGCAGGCGGAATTGACCTCATCAGAGCGCGAATTTCTTCGCTTCACCTTGCCGGAGTTATTCAGGCAACACGCTGGCAAACTGACAGTTCTGGTACTTCTTGCTTCCACCGTCTGCATTGGTAACTTTGCCATCACTGCCTGGATTCCAGCCTGGGTCAATCAGCTGACCGGCACGTCGGCTGTGAGAGAGCGCAGTTTTGCCGCCATCTCCCAAAACCTCGGTGCCATTGCCGGCGCCATCACAGGCGGTGTCGTCGTCCTGAAACTAGATCGCCCGCTTGCTTTCAGACTGGCTTTCGCCGGGTCATTTCTTTCATGCGTGGTTATGTTTCTTACCACTTCAATGTTCGATGCCCGCCTGATCGCCTGGTCATTCGTGGTCGGATTTTTTGTCATGGCGCCATACACCTACCTGTTTATCTATGTTCCAGAACTGTTCGAGACGCGCTTGCGTGCCACCGCATTTGGTTTCAGTATCCAGATGGGACGCATCTTTGCCGGGTTGGCGGCAATCTTGGGTGGCAAGCTAATTGCTGTTTTGGACGGCTCCTACGCCAGGGCCGGGGCTATCGTCTCCCTCTTTTTCCTGGTCGGCATCGCCGCCAGCTTTTTCATGCCAAAAAGCACAGGTGTTGTGGTGTCAGAAATAATGCCGACAGAGACCGCTGACTAAGCAAGAAATTTGCCAACAAACGTTTCTTTCTCACCCAAGAGTACGGCGAATAGAGTTAGGGGGGATTCTGCAGATTGCTTTCGACAATTGCCGAAAATGCTGGGCAAGAAGAACCGCTCCGAATCATACAGCAGCTTAAAAATTGACGATTATTGCCTATGGACATAAAGTTCCGCAAAAATTATGTCTATACGCAATAATCGTCTCTTTTTAACCGATCTCTCGCTTGATGCCTGGTTCTCCGGCTATCATTTTCGGCAATTAGTTGAAAGAAAGGAGAAAGGAGAAAGGAGAAAGGAGAAAAGATTTCCCTCAGCTGACGTCTTTTGCTTGAACGGTATCGCGGTTGGAGCGCGGATAATATTCTTCAGAGTAGAGAATATCTCCCTTGAATGCACCCGCCAGTCCCTTTTGCGTGCTGCGCGAGAGAGCCAAGTCTATGTGCGGATCATAAGTGTCCAGCTGTAGTTCGGAAATAGAGTGGCTCGCCCTGAGCCTGGCAGTGGAGCTGTTCGCTTTGATGTCTTTTCCATTTTGGGCAATGACGTCATCGAGAATCTGTATCCTCTCATCCAGTCCGACGCCGGCAAACACTTGCTTGAGTGCCGATCCGTTGCCGCCTTCAAGTTGGATGGTCAACTGTGGAATGTTCACACTGGAGTCATCCTTGGTCTGCAGCCCGGACCCATCGCCACTGAGCCTGTTGTTAAGGGGGTAGAACATTTCACTGTAGAGGACCTTGCTCGAAAACAGACCACCAAGCATGCCCTTGTGAGGATTTCTTGTCAGACCGAGATTTACATGATTGTCTGGAACTTCATCAAGCAGACTGTCATCCTTGTCGTCGCTGAGCAAGTCTTTGGTGCTGGGAATATTGTGCCAGACTGACAGCTCTGTCTTGGTCTTTCCCGCTTGCCGATCTTGCTTGTTCTGAGCCTCTACTAAGTCCAAAAGATTGATACGTTGGTCCAGTCCCAGCCCCTGAAACGCTTGCTTCAGTGTGTCTGCCTGTCCGTTTTCCAGGCTTGTTGTCAGCGATGGGATGTCCGACTGCCGTGTCATTGCCTGATCCTTGTCACCTTTCTGGTGTCAAGACGATAGCTGGCAAGCTCCGGCTCGTCCAGTGTGGAAATACGAACTAATATCTTCTCTTTCGAGGGAAATCCAATCTTCAATCGGTATTGTTTAGAGATACTTCTTTGTCACGCCCAGGTCGAGCGCAAACCTGTAGCCGATTAACTTGTACAGCATTTTCGCAACAAGAAAATCCGGAGCGTGCAGATTCTCAATCGGCGACAACTCCACGATGTCCGCGCCGACCACATTTTTGCGGATGCACAACACCTTGATCAAATCCATCAAGTGATACCACGACATGCCGCCTGGCTCCGGCGTTCCGGTGGATGGCATGAGCGACGAATCCAGTCCATCGACGTCTATAGTCAAGTAAACATCATCCGAGAGCGTGCTCACTATTTCGTGGAAATTCCATCTGTCTTGATTGCGCGCCCAGTAGACGTTGATGTTTGGCTCTTCCGCCTCCATCCAGGCCACTTCTTCCTGACTGATGTTGCGGATGCCCACCTGCGTCATCAGGGGCTTGGGCAGCGCTTTGTAAATGTGATAAGCGACCGAGGCGTGACTGTACGGATTGCCCTCATAGGATTGGCGCAAATCGCCATGCGCATCTATTTGCAGCACAGAAAGGTTGGGAAAGCGCTTGGCACAGGCGCGAACGGCCCCCAGGGAGAGAGAGTGCTCACCACCGATGGTGATGGGAAATTTGTCGGTTTCCACCAGCGGTGAAACTACATCGTAGAGAGCTTGAAACGACGTGTCGGAGAGCTCTCTCTGCATCTCCATTTGCACTGCCGGATGCGTGTAGATGCCTATCTTGTGCGGCTCTGTCCAGAGCTCGTCGTCGAACAATTCGACCTGCTGGCTCGCCGTCAGCACGGCGTCCGGACCTTTAGCCGTGCCCTTGCCATAGCTGGTCGTGTTTTCGTATGGGCATGGAATGATGACAGCTTTTGAATTTTCTTTATTGGAGAATTCTTCTGCCAGTCCAAAATAATTTGTCGTGTTTTCTGCCATTTGCCAAGATGTTCTAGTAAGTATTGAGTCTGGCTTTTATAACACCTACAAAAACGCTATTCAATTCAATTTGCTTGGTTATCTCTGGAAATACCCGTAAACGCTATTAATTTGGGATATCAGGAGCTTAATTATGTTGCAGCAGTGATCACGGTAAGGGATTTCGTTTCCTTGCACAATGCGGACATTTCTCTTCGGATAAAGTTCGGGCGGAGATTATAGCTTCCCACTCATGAGTCTTATCTCCTTTGCATTGCCACCACACCTTTTCACTGCTAAAAAAGCCCACATCTGCTGGCGTGAGCTTGCGGTTCTTCGCCGCCTTCTCAACTTTTATTGAGGGGAGAACCCATTCTGGCATTAGATTCCGGTTCTTTGTTGGGTGCCATTCTTTGGCTATTTCTGGAAATCGTTTCGAGAGACTATCCTCGCTCACTCGCCTATTCTTGCGTGGATTGGAGACGGAAATCGGTCGGATTTTACTTTTAGTTGGCATGATGCACTTCAGCAGTTTCTCCCGCGCAAGGAAACTACGAATGATCAAAGGAGTGACGCCGAATCTTCGTGCAATCTGTGTTTGCGGCACTCCCTTTTTGTACATTTTCTTAATTTGCAAGGACTGGTGCTCAACAGTCTCAATTCGCTCCGCGACTTCTTTCAACAGTTCTGGGCGATTGAATTTCCAGCAGTGAGGACAACCAGTGCGGTAGGCGAAGCGGCTGTAAACAGGCGTTTTCCAAGATTGATTGCACTGTCGGCAAAGCCACCACACCAAAGTCTTAGCCGTGGCAGTCACCATATTCGGTTGCAACTGGCCGTTGCGTTTCGGATGCCAATCTCCGGCCAGTTTCGGGTCGCGCTTAGCCAGGCAGTTAGTGGCAGACACCATTCTATTGTTGCAGAACGGACAGAATTTCTCTTCTGACACCTTTTTGTTGAACGGCTTGCACCACAAATGGTCTTCTCCTTTCGGGCATCTCCAGTGGAATTTCATGTAGGGGTCAAGCCGGGTAGGGTCGAGACCGACATTGCGTATGCGGTCGAAGCAGGCAAGCGCATAAGGGTACTTGCGAAGATCGAGGCGAGTTTTCTTCATGTTCTTGCGGCACCGGGGACAGCCGTTATCTTTGCGAGAAACGGTTTTTACGCTCGCGTGCCATTCGTGGCCACAGGTTGGACAGAGCCACCAAGCTACCTTGTTGGAATCTGCGGTGACATCTGAGGGCTTAAGCCTGTCGTTCTTTTCTGGGTGCCATCGGCGAGCGGCCTCCGGATTTAGCTTGGCCAGACTTTTCTCAGGCGAGACAGAGACGGCACGCCTTGATTTGCAATATGGGCAGCCATGCCCCCTGCTGGTGCGCTTCTCGATAGATCTTTGCCATACATGCTCTGGATTGACGCTGCATCGCCACCAGGCCGCAACTTCAGACCCAGAAGTGAAATCACAGGGACCAAATCCACAATTCTTTTCGTAGCACCATTCAATGTTGAGGCGCGGATGGGTATCAGCAATGGATGGGCGTCTTCTATTGTATCTGTGGGGCTCGATAATTGTTTCGATCGGAATGGATTTGGCCATAGAGTCTCAACCACGACTGTTTGACGAACCTATTTTAGATGATAATGTGTATCTCGAATTATTTGATTGAAATTCGTTTTGTCCAATACCAACTCGATCTGGATATAGCCGGAAAGCACCGGGTTATTTCTCAGGATCGGTTACGCGATCTTGTGCACTCGTCCGGTGCTGTGGGCCCGGTGTGCTCAGGTACACATTGGACACAGTCAGCAACTAATCTTGCCGCTCATCACGGTTTTGCGTGTTGGATTTTACTAAGGAAGGTTTAAATGGCAGGTGATTTAGCGCCCGGACAGACAGTTGCACTAGACAAAATCCATTCGGCTCGTGAGGCTGTCACAGCTTCGCCCGCCAAGCTCAGTGAAGGTTTGGACGACCAGAACGCCTACCGAGCGATGACGTCTGCTGCTGCTTCGGAAAAACACTTGCCGGGTTTGGTTGTGGATTCTACATCAAAGCCGGCGCCCGCTGAGCCTGTAAAGGAAACATACAAACAACACGAACGTGCCCGGGCTGAAAGCTACGCAAAGCAGCACGCGCAGGGCAGCACTCTTGATCGCGCAATACTGACTATGGCCGCCATGCCGCAAGATATGGCGATTACGACCAAGCCTGGGCAGCTGAAGATTGAATCAAACGATTTCAGCAAGGTGGTTGAAGCCATCCCTGGTGCGGAACTGGACAAAACCGTGCGGGCGATTCTTTCGGGAGTAAAATCAACCAACCTTGATGGTTCTAAAGTCAAGATTGAAGGAAGTGTCGTCATCCCCATGACCAAGGGTGACGGCAAGGACGGTATCGCCGGCCCGCAGGCAAAGCTGGATAACCCCACCTTCACCATCGTGCCTGATGCAAGCAATCCCAACTGTATAAGACTGGAAAATATCACTGGCGTTTCTGTCGGCGTCTTCCCTCTCGCTACGGACATCAACACCGTCTCGTTGACTCTCAAAGACGACGGCAAAGGTGGAAAGAATGTGGTGATTGAATTTCCGCCGCCCGCACAAAAGGCAGATAGTAGTGTGTTCGGTCAGTTGGGACAGTTCGGCTCGCGATTAAAGAGTGCAGTCATGCCTGCGATCACAATTCCTCTGGACAGCCCTGATGGAAAGCGGGTGGTGGAGCAGGCATTCGCCAGCGTAAGAGATTGGGCAAAAGCCCCTGACCAGAAAAATCCGGCAGACCTGGCCGCCGGAGTTGCCGGGATGGCCCTGAAGTCAGCCATGGGCGGAGTGCTTGATGGAATCACTTCCGTATCCAAGAAAGGCGACCTTCTGGAAATTACGCGCAGCAAAGCCAGCACAAATGACTTCGGTGGACTGCCAGTCGAGATAGCGCAGACTGTAAAAGCGAAGGTGGAAAACAACGGCCAGGGCATGACGATTTCTCAGATTGAAGGCGTCTCCATGAATCTTCCGGTTCCCCCGGAAGTGGCTAAGGCACTTGGTCTTCCTCAGCCATTCAAAGCTAACTTGAAAGAGGCGTCAATCGGTGAGCCAGACAAGGACGGCAATCGCATTCTCACGGTGAAAACCGATTCACTTCTTGAATCTGTTCAAATCAAGGTAGGAAAGGATATGAAACCGGTTGCCGACGATAAGGGTAACATTTGCGTTGATTTGAACGTGAAGAATAAAGATGCAGTGCTGCCCCTTTCGGTCACCTTCAATCCGCAACAGCTCGAGAAGCCTCCACCGGGTGGTCCTGATTTTAAAATCTCCATCAAAGGGGCTGATGCCAACTGCGTCAAGCTGATTGAGAGCCTCTCGGGTGGCAAAATTGAGGCACCACTGAAGGACATGATTAGCAATGTTACTTCCATTTCAAAGCAAGGCGATCGCTTTAGTATCACTCGCGACAAATCCAGTTCGCATGATCTGGGCGGTGTGATTCTGGAGGCCGGCAAGAATATTCAATTCAAAGTTGCTCCTGACGGACCCAGCGGTTTCAGGCTTTCGAAGATCGAGGGAATCAATTTGAAACTGCCCGTGCAGCTGCCTCAAATGGTCAAGGACGCGGGCATCGATCCCGGCGACAACATTTACACCGGCCTGAAGACTTTGAACCTCTCATCGCCCGACTCGCAGGGAAGGCGCAAATTGTTGGTGGAGACAGATAACCTGCTCAACCAGGTTGGTGTCTTGCTTGGACCGGATATGAAACCGGCTCTGGATCCCAAAGGTAACTGGTACATGTACGGATTCGTTGATAATCCGCTGGCAAACGTAAAGATGCCGCTCATGTTGCGCTTTGACCAGAAAAACCAATTAGCGATGTCGCCTCAAGAATTGATGCGCATGGGCTCGCTGGCTGCCTGGCAGGGCAAGGACAATGGTGGACTTGAGGGCGCCGGATTTGCCGCCATCGGTGTCGCCACCGAGGCTGGTGCCATCGCGCTGGACGTAAAAGACAAGGTCGTTGAAGTAGCAGGCGCGGTCAAAGACACAGTCGTGGATGGTGCCGTGGTTGTCGGCGGAGCTATTAAAGACGGCGCTGTGGCCGTTGGCGGAGCCGCTGTCGACGGTGCTGTTGTCGTGGGCGGAGCCGTTGTTGATGGTGCCACTACTGTTGGTGGCTGGTTCTCGAGCGGCTGGCACTACCTGCGGGGCGACTGATTTCTGCTTTCCCTGCAATCTTCGTCCATTTCAGTCAAAATATACGGGCGATAGTGAATTCACAAACGAGAACGGGTGCCCTTCTTAGATGATTTGGACTGCGGATTTGTCCTTCATCGACGAGGATATACAAATTTATCCTTCATCGAAAGCAGATATGGCTTGGGGTTGGCGAATGCCCTGGGGTCGTTGCCAATCAAAGTCAAGGATGCTCTGGATCGATGTTGGTCTGTTGATGTAATTGTAAGCCGGCATGCTACATGGGGCTGTTTCATTATGACAGCCGCCTTGCCGCTCAGTTCAGCGACATACTCATCGTTAGGCGACAAGCCTTCAGCCGAGCCAGCGTCAACGGTTGCTGTCTTGGCGTTCGGGTCGATATCAAGGAC
>Ga0182024_10005713_pt1 | contig 27703 bp, 29 predicted proteins | sample P32metaG_FD_120480 | JGI IMG/M metagenome (GOLD analysis project Ga0182024, IMG submission 120480) | Permafrost microbial communities from Stordalen Mire, Sweden - P3-2 metaG (Illumina Assembly) | ecosystem: Environmental > Terrestrial > Soil > Wetlands > Permafrost | place: Sweden: Stordalen...
ACCAAGCGGCTGAAGTTCGATCCGATTCCCCACCTGATCGGCCTGGCCACCGCTGCGAACGTCGGATCGACCGGCACCATTACCGGCAACCCGCAGAACATGATCATTGGGATTCAATCCAAGATCCCGTACCTCAAATTCGCGCTCCATCTGATGCCGGTCGCTCTGATCGGGCTCGCGATCACTTACGGCGTCATTCTCGTGGTCTACCGCGGCGCGCTCCTGAAAGCCTCCGGCGCCGCCGGAGGGACCGGAGATGACAAAGATCGCAATACCGCGACTCACCGCGATCGAATTCCGCGCGGCCGACCATACCGCTGGCTGCTGGCCAAGAGCGGAATCGTCGCGCTGATCACCGTGATCCTCTTTTTCACCGGCCTGCCCATCGCATTGGTCGCCACGGGCGCGGCGGCGTTTCTGATGCTCACCCGCCTCAAGCCCAGCCGCATCTTTAAGGAAGTCGATTGGACGCTGCTGCTGATGTTCATTGGCCTGTTCATCGTGGTTCATGCTTTTCAGGTTCACGTCGTGAGCCATTGGCACGTGGAGAAGTGGACGTTCATCCTGAACCATCCCGTGGACCTGCTTAGCATCGCCTCGGCGGGACTTTCGAACCTGGTAAGCAACGTGCCCGCCGTGCTGCTGTTTGAGCCGATCATGCACGCGATGCCGCCGGCCTCGCAGCAGACCGGCTGGCTGGCGCTGGCGATGTCGAGCACATTCGCCGGCAATTTGACGATCCTCGGATCGGTCGCGAATTTGATCGTCGTCGAGAACGCCAGGCGCGAGGGCGTTCACGTCTCGTTCTGGGAATACTGCAAGGCGGGGATCCCGATCACGCTGTTGACGCTGGGTGTCGGGATCGCGTGGCTAATGTGGGTGAGGTATTGAAGGAAATTCGAGCTTCTCAACCTGCCCCGCACCCGCCTCAATGATGATGCGCATTCGGCCCATGCGCATGCCCATGCTGAAGCTCTTCCGGCGTTGCGTCGCGGACATCGAGAATGGTCACATCGAAGTTGAGGTTCTTCCCCGCGAGCGGGTGATTGGCATCCACGCGAACGGTGTCGTTGTCCACGGAGAGGATGGTCACCAGGCGGCTCTGCTGGCCATCGGTGGATTGAAACTGCATGCCGGGAGCGAGATCGTCGATGCCTTTGAAGGACTCGCGGGGGACGGACTCGATCTGCGATTCATCCCGCACGCCATAAGACTCGTGCGGCTCGACTTTGATGTTCAGGTGGTCGCCGGGGGAACGGCCTTCCAGGGCGCGTTCGAGGCCAGGGACGACGCCGCCCACGCCATGGAGGTAGGCGAAGGCGCCGTTGCCTTCGTTGGTGTCGAGCACGTGTCCGCCGTCGTCGGTCAGGGTGTAGTCGACGATCACAACTTTGTTCTTTCCAATTTGCATGGTTGCACTTTACGCGCCGTCAGGGACGACTGCTAGATTGGCGCAAGCATCCCCCCACGCCGGGTCAGAGCGGCGCTGAGGGGACGTGGAATGACACGACCCGTCCCGCCGCACCGGCCCGGATCCCCGAGCGCGTCTTCATCTTCGCGACGCGAGAATGCAGCGCATCCGGATCCGGGGCGGCGCGGCGGGACGGTGATTGGGAATTGAAGTGCGCTCGGCGCCGCTCTGCCCCGGCGTGAGGGGGATTGGAGCGTTTATAGGATAAGCGACGATTCACGCTTTGGTTGACGGGGACGGCGGCGCGGGTTGAAGTAACTTGCATGGAAGAGCAGGAAGCGCCGCTGGAGGACGTTCACGAGCAGATTCATCATCACGCCGAGCATGCGCGGGAGAAATGGATCATGGGTGTGGCCCTCAGCACCGCGCTGCTGGCGGCGCTGGCCGCCATCGCTTCGCTGCTAAGCGGCGACAATGTGAACGAAGCCATGTTCAACCAGATGGAATCGATCGATGCCTGGAACCAGTACCAGGCCGACGGCATCAAATCGACGGAGCTTGGCACCCGGCTGCTGTTTGCCGAGCGGAACACGCCGGAGGAAAATGCGAAGTTCAAAAAGAAGATCGCTGAGTACGAGGTGAACCGAAAGGATCTCAGGATCAATGCCGACAAAAAGCAAAACGCCGCTCAGGGCCAGATGGAACGGCACCACAAGATCGCCAAGAGCGTGACGTGGTCGCAGATTGCCATCGCGGTCTCGGCGATCGCGGTACTCACACGTCAAAAATGGTTCTGGGTCGTCGGCATGGGCTTCGGCGTCGCGGGACTCTACTTTCTGCTTTGGGGAGTGTTCACTTAAACGACTCCCACTTCGTCCAAAACCATCGCTCACCCCTCACGCCGGGACAGAGCGGCACTGGAAAAATCCTGCCAGCAAAGAAAAGTGTTCCGCCGCGCCGTCCCGGATCGGGAGCGCGGCAATTTCAGTGACACGAAAAAACGTGTTCAAAGACCCGCGCGTCATTCGTTGACAGAATGGTGATGATGGTGGGCATGCGCCGCGCCGCCCATTGGGGGCATGAGAATCCCCAGGAAGCCCACGAGGATCAGCACGACCAACGAAAGCGTGCCTTCGATCGCGACGTTGAGCTGAAGGCGCTTGGCTGCCGCCGGGGTGCGATCGTCATATTCGCCTGACAAACGCGGCTTCCATCGCAGCAAATTGAGCGCGCCCAAGCCCACCATGAACACAAACAGAATGATCTTTGCCAGCAACGTTTTTCCGTAGTCGTTGGATACAAGATCCGATGGCGCATCGAGCATATACAGACTGTTGACCACGCCCGTGCCCGCCAGAAACGCGACGCTCACCAAGCTCGCGGCCGAAAATCTTCTCGTCAGACGCCCAATGGCGACCCACTTTCCCGGCTCGGCGCAGCGGCGCAGCTTCAGGAGGAGGAAAGTGAACGGAATCAGCCCCGCGGGCCAAAGTCCGCCGATCAGGATGTGAACAGCATCAGCAAGCAGGTGCCACTCGGGGCGATTTCCGTCCTGCCCATGCCCCGTCCAGGCGAGGCTTGCCGACAAGGCGCCGGTGAGAAGGAGCGCGATCCACGTCATGATGCCGCGCAGGCCCGGCGCCACGCGGAACAGAATCGCCGCCGCGGCGCCGAGCCACAGGAGCGCCCGCAACTCCCACAATCGGCCGAAATGGGTCTCGCCGACGACGACGCGCAGCACCTCCGGCTGCAACGCCTCGTTCGGCGGCAGGCCGCTCATTTGAATCGCGCCCAGCAGAAGCCAGGCGATGCCGGAAAGAAGAGCGACGATCAGCGAGAACCACAAAAGCCGGGTCGTGGTGCGCGGCCAGCCGATCGCGGTATTCATCCCCCCGCCATGAAGCGCCGGCGCGGCGATCCAGCGATCGAACACCACGATGCCGAAGGCAAGCAGACACGCGGCGAAATGAATCGCCCGCGCCAGCGCGAGAAGGCGGATGGATTCGAGAATCTCGGGCACGATTATGGCTTGACCGTGAATTTGAAACTGCCTTCAGTCCGATGCGTGTCGGTGGAAAGAACCTTCCACACGACCTTGTACGTCCCCGGCGGCAGGCTCGGCACCGAAACCACCAGCGCCTTGGAATCATCCGGATCGGTGCGGGTGTCATTCTTGTCAACCTGCTTGCCATCGCCATTCAACACCTTGATCGTGCTGAACGCGTGCTCCGGCTGCTGGGTAAACCAGATCTTCACCTGCTCCGGCGACTTGCTCACTTCCGACCCGACTTTGGGCTCGGCCCGATCGAGAAAGGCGTGTGCCCAGACGGCTGATGGGGCAAAAAAAAGTGACAGCAAGATCAAAACGTGGAATGCGCTCTTGGGGCGCAATGCAATATCGATGCGGCGGTTCATGAGCGTTCTCCAAACAGGGGGTGTCCAAACGTGCGCGGGAAGATGTCGTCGATGTAGATCCACATCTGGATCGTGACACCGACGTGCGGGCCGGTGGCCCGGTTCAGCGGGATGTTGGCCTCGGCGCCGAGCTGGAAGTAGCTGTTTTCATACAGCACGCCAGGGTTGATCGTGCCGGTGGTGATGCCGCGGCCGGGGCGATTTTCCTGCGTGGACATGGCGAACTCGACGAGCGGAATCATGTCCTTGAGCGGGCCGCGCAGACCGATGTCCCGCACGTGAGACTGAAGGTAGGGCAGGCTGTACTCGAGGGCAAAGCCCCACTCAAAGGCATTCGCTCCGGCACTGCTAGTGGGGAAGGTGTTGTCGAAAGTCCCGGTGAGCGCCAATGGCTGCAACGGCGCCAGCGAGTCAGGCAGATCGCCGAAGCCTTTGCCGAAGTAGAAAGTTGGGGCGAAGGTGCTGAAGAAATCCCGGCCGATGGCCCGGCTGCCGGTGCCTCCGATGCCTGCCCCGAGACCGACCGAGATGATCGCCTCATGCTCGGGGTTTTCCCACAACTCGTACTTGGCTGTGAGCGAGAGATTGTCCCAACCATAAATGGAAGACGCGGCGTGGGGCTTGTGCCAGATGAACGTATTGGAGACGCCCAGCGCAAAGCGCGGGAAAATCTCCTTGTCAAACTCGAAGCCGGCATCGAGTTCGTGATCGGATGGCGCGCCGGGGTTCTTCAGCCAGGAGACGGTCGGTAACGCGAATTCATCGACGGCAAACGGGTCGTCGGTGGCAATGGTTGGCGGGAAAAAACGGTCGCCCAGGATGCCGTGCGCTTTTGCGACGGCGCGGCAGAGTAGAAGCGCGCACAGCGCCGCCCCGATCGGGGCGCGTAATCGTGATAATAGCATTGGATTTTCTTCCGAGCGCGAGCCGGTGACGGCCCGCAGTGTTTGAACGGGACGTTGTCAAACGAATTGGAAGGAGACTGCCGGCGGCGCACGACCGTCGTAAGGCGTGGTAAAGAGAACGGCCGCCGCGCGCTCGACGACGGCCGGCTCAATCGACTGGAGGAACGTCAGCGGCGGGGGCGAGAACTCGATCGCCGGCGGCGTCGACAGCGCCGCCGCGAACTGGCAGATCGCGCAATGCGACGCCGGATCCCCGGACGCGGGCGCCTTTGGGTGCGGCAGCTTCGTCGCCGCCATCTCCGGGCAGCACGCGTCCGTCTCCAATTGACAGGCCGCGCATGTTTCGCCCGGCAGCGCGACCATGCCCCGCTGGTGGCCCGGCACGATGGCATTAAACCACACCGCCTGCAGCAGCAGGATGGCCACCCGCAGACCGCGGGATCGCAGAATGTTTATCGCGTCAACCACTCCACCGCCTGGAAGGGTTCCCCATGGCTAGTCGCCGGGGAGCGCAAGAATCTTACCGTTGTGGGACGAAATCGAGCAATCGAAAAGTCGCAATGATGCTCGGGTGCCGCACGGGCGGGACGCCCGTGCCACCGGCGAGCGTCGTGACAGAGCCCCCCAGCCCTACTTCAACGGCACCATCCAAATATTCCGGAACTGATCCGGCGAGCCGTGGTCCTGGAGCATGAGCGGGCCGGGCTTGCTCGGGTCGGTGTCCATGCCGGCGGTGGTGTGGTTGACGTCAACCTTCGTGTTGTCGTGAACCTTCACGCCATTCCACAAGACGGTGATGCGGACCGGCTCGGTCTTCTTTCCGTTCTCGAATTTGGCGGAATGGAACTCGATGTCGTAGCTCTGCCAGACGGTCGGCGCCTTGGCGACGTTTTCGGACGGGGCCTCGACGCTGTAGATCGCGCCGCACATCCCGTTTTTGTAGGTGTCGTTGTGGTAGGCGTCGAGCACCTGAATTTCATACCGGCCCTGGAGATAGACGCCGCTGTTGCCGCGGGATTGATCGTGGGCGTTGGGCAGGTACGGGATGCGGAATTCGACGTGGAGCTTGAAGTCGCCTTCGAGCATTTGCTTCGAGAGGATGTTCCCCTTGCCGGGGGCGACTTCGAGCACGCCGTTCTCCACCTTCCACGGCGCTGGTGATTTGCCGCCCATGTCGGTCCAGTTGTTCAGGTCCTTGCCGTTGAATATCACGATCGCGCCCTGCGGGGCCGGGACCGGCGGGATGTCTTTAAGGTCTTCCTGTTTGTCGATCTTCAAGCCCTCCAACGGGCCCCATTGTGCGTGGACCGAGGCGCACAGCGCCAGAAGCAGCGCCGTGGCAAGGATCGCCGAAATCCGGGACATGACTCCTCCTTCTTTCGATGGTGATTGGACGCGAGCGGCCGCCGGCGGCTCGTCCCGTGCGAATACCCGGTTTCCCCGACGCCGTTGCAATCGGCCGCCTACACTTGCACCGAATGACCTCGACCGATCCGGCCAATGCGACTGCGCCTTCGTTTGCGGCAATCTTTGAGACAACCCAGCATCACCAGAGCGTCTGCACGCTGGCGGTGCTGACGTGGGTGGCATCATGCGACGGCCGCATCGCGCCCAGGGAGCAGGCGCTGCTGGACAAGATCGCCGAATCGGTGGACGACGTGGAAGACCTGGCGGCGGTCGAGGCCGCGGTGCGGCTCCATCGCGTGGACGACCTGGCGATTGCCTGCCGGTATCTCAAGGCGAATCTCGATCGCGGCGGCAAGCGGCTGCTGGTGCAACTGGCCATCACGATGGCCATCGCCGACGGCTCGCTGAGCGTCGGCGAGAATCACCTGCTCCAGTTCATGGCCGATCTGCTGGGCGTGCGGCCGCGGGCGTTTGCCAAGCTGTTTCAACAGATCACCCATCGTCCGTTCCCGCAGGCGGGAGACCCCAGCTCGGCCGAGTGGTGGCATCAGCGCGAGGCCGGCCACGCCGCCGCCCCGGCCGCTGATTCGGCCATCGCCGAAGACACTGCCGAGGAGGAGAAGGAGACCGACGCCGGGATGACGCGCCGCGTCGCGCTGAATGTGATGGGGCTGGAGGAAGGCGCGACGCTGGAGAAGGTGCATTCCGCCTACCGCCGGCTGGCCAAGGCCCGGCACCCCGACCGCTTCGCGCCGCTCGGCCCGGCTGCGGTCACCACCGCAACCGAATCGTTCAAGCGGCTTCACGAGGCATACGCTGTTCTCTCCGGGGGTGCGGCGTGAAGGATCTATACAAGCGATTGAAGGTCGAAGGCGGCGCGACGGAGGAGCAAATCCGTCAATCGCTTGGCGCTGCGCCGCCGAACGTTCGCGGAAGCGCCGAGTTGATTCTGCTCGATGCTCGGAGGCGAAGCGTATACGACCGCAACCGCGACCTGCTTCTCACCATCGCCCAGCTTCGGTTCGACTTGGGGCTGAATTACACGCCGTTCTGGTCGCGGCGTCAGTTCAAGGATTTCTGGATCGTGCCGACGTTTACTACGCCGGCGGCGCCGCCCGAAGCGCCCAAGCGGCGCGTGGACAAAATGATGATCGCGCAAGCCTTCCACACCGCGCGCCATCACGGGCGTCACCACGCGGCGCGGTGGGGAATCTGGTGGGCGGTGGCGCTAATTGCGGTCGGAGCGGGAGCGGCGATTGTCATTTTGTGGCATGCGAGTTTCTGAAATGGTTGATAGGACGAGATGCATGCTCTCCCCTCACGCCGTGGGCAGAGCTTCAGCGCCGCCCCGGATTCTCCGAGCGCGCATGGAGAATCCGGGGCGGCGCTAAAGCTCTGCCCCGGCGTGAGGGGTCTTCACGCGCGCTAAGGGCTTGAATCACTGCGTTACGGTTTCAATTTCAGAATCGCCTCGATTTCCACGCTGGTGCCCAGTGGAAGCTGAGCCATTCCGACCGCCGATCGCGCGTGCATCCCGGCGTCTCCGAACACATCCACCATCAATTGGGATGCGCCGTTGACGACCAGGTGATGGTCGGTGAAATCCGGATCGGTATTCACGTAGCCGGTCAGGCGGAGGACGCGCTCGACGCGGTCGAGGGAGCCGACTTCTTTTCGGACCAGGCGCAGAATGTTCGCAGCGCACAACGCGGCCGCTTTTCGCGCATCTTCCAGGCTGACTTGCGACGGCACCTTGCCCTTGCTGGTGAGTTCCCGTCCGCCATTCATCGGCAGACAGCCGGAAACGTAGACGGTTCTTCCGTCGATCACCACGGGTTTATAGATCGCGCCGGGGAGCGGGAGGCGATCGAGGGGATAACCGAGGGATTCAAGTTTCTGGTCTGGAGACGAGGGGGCCATCGATCAATCCTTATTTTTGTTGCCGCGCGGTCTTTGACGCAGCACGACCGCCGCTTGACTTCGACGAGCTCAGTCGAGTCGCGGCTTCGCGAACGATGAATCTCGAAATCGCCGGGGACTTTTCTCCCGTCGAGGCACGACCCTTCGTTCGCGAAGCCGCAAGCCGCGGTGGGAGCGCCAGCGAGTCGGACATTGAACTCTATTGCGGTAGCGACTCGCCAAAGAAACGCACCCAATTCCCGTGAAAGATACCGTCCACGTCGGCTTCGCTGTACCCACGAGACCGTAGAATTCCGTCAAGCTCTTGCAGATCGGCGATCGTATTGAGATCGCGCGGTGTCTGCTCAAACCCGAAGCCCCCGTCCAGGTCGCTGCCGATTCCCGCATGACGCGCGCTACCGGCCAATTGGCAGACGTGATCCATGTGATCGGCTACGGCGTCCAACCCAATCACTTCCGGCTTCGTCTGCCCGCGAATCCAATTCGGATAGAGCATCCACGCATCCAGCGCTGCGCCGATGACGGCGCCGCGGTCGATGAGGCGTCTAATCTGCGAATCAGCCAATTGCCGATCCCCGGGCACCAGCGCCCGGCAATTGTGGTGGCTGGCCAGCACCGGGCCTTCGTAGAGGTCCAGCGCTTGTTCCATGCTTTGGTCGCACAGATGCGTGACGTCGAGGATCATCCCGAGACGGCCAGATTCTTTGAGCAGCTCGATCCCGGCGTCGCTCAACGGCCCGGACACGCCAGTTCCGTAAGCGTAGTGCGATCGGCCGTAATGGGCCGGCCCGACCGCGCGAAGGCCGGCGTCCCACCACTCGGCGACCTGCTCCGGGGTGACGATCGGATCGGCCCCTTCCATGCTCAGGATGACGCCCAACGGCGATGTCTGGGCTGCGTCATTCCAGTGGCGCGTGAGCTGGTCGCGGGTGAGGATCAGGCGAATGTGGCCCCGTTGTTCCAGCAGCCGGTAATAGGCGAGCTGGCCGTGGGCGACGGAATACGCGATCGACTGGTTCGCATGATCCAGGTCCGTCCGCTTGTACGCCGCCTTCCACGTCTGTTCCGGCCCGCTTCGCGCCAGCAGCGTGGCGACGCAAACCCGAACCCCCGCCTTGCCAAGCTCCGGCAACGTCAGCGTATTGTGCCCGCGCGATTTCTCATCAGTCATCCCCTCCTCGCGCCGGCGGATTTCCCCCACCTCCAGCGTCAGATCCCGATTGAACGAGAGCGCGCTCCACGCCAGATCGAGATGCGAATCGAAAATGGGTCTCGGCATGAAGGATGAGATTTAACCACAGAGGACACGGAGAGCACAGAGGGGAAACGAGAGAAGAAGTCAGGATATAGGCGGACAAGGTCGGCCGCTCGTGACACCGGTTGGCGGTGGAGCGGGCCGGGTGCAGCCTGGTATCCCTGCCGCCGAACTTGGCGAAGTTCAATCCGATCGAAAACCCGTCTCGGATAAGTTTCTGTTTTCCCCTTGTCAGAGTTGCTCGACTGTGATTCTCTCTCACGCACTATGGCTATTCGAGTCACCATCTGGAACGAGTTTCGTCACGAGAAGAGCAACCCCAAAGCCGGCGAGCTTTATCCGCAGGGGATTCACGAGGCGATTGCTTCTCACTTGCGGAAAAATGCCAACCTTCAGGTCACCACCGCCACACTCGATGAGCCGGAGCACGGGCTGTCGGATGAGCGGGTGAAAAACACGGACGTGCTGATCTGGTGGGGCCATCTGGCTCACGATGCGCTGCAGGATCTGATCGTCGAACGGTGTTACCTGCGCGTCCTATCCGGCATGGGATTAATCGTGCTCCACAGCGGGCACTTTTCCAAGCTATTCCGAAAGCTGATGGGAACCACCTGCGACTTGAAATGGCGCGAATCCAATGACCGCGAAGTGCTCTGGGTCACCCGGCCGGGCCATCCGATCGTCGAAGGCATCGATGACCATTTCGTCCTCCCCGCCGAGGAAATGTATGGCGAATTCTTCGATATTCCCGAGCCGCAGGAAACAATCCTGCTCAGCAGCTTCACCGGCGGCGAAGTCTTCCGCAGCGGCTGCACCTGGTCGCGCGGGGCCGGCAAAATCTTCTACTTCCGCCCCGGCCACGAGACCCACCCCACCTACCACGACCCCAACGTCCTCCGCATCATCGAGAACAGCGTCCACTGGGCGCGGCCCTGCCGCGCGCCAAAAGACATTTCCTTTGGACATCGCGAGGTCGGTTGGATCGACGAGCGCGGCGCGGATGACAAGGTGAGGGGGTGAGGGGGTGACAAGGCGGAAAGCGGTTCGGGCTCGGTCCCCAATTTTGCATTTTGCATTGCCTGTTTTGCGTTTTGCATTTTCTCCGTTCCGAATCCAGAGAATTCAAAATGCAAAACATGCAATGCAAAATGCAAAACAGAACAAAAACCAGGCGCGTCCTTCGCCTCCCTTCACCTTGTCACCCTGTCACCCCCTCACCTTGCCCCCTCATCCTGTTCGACCAAGTTCCCAAGAAACTGCCGGAATGCCGCGGGTGTTTTGATACGGAGCTGCGCCACGGTATCCCCCCGACCGACTTTGATGGTAATGAGATTTGGCGCGTCAAGCGTGAACATGCTTTCATCGGTCTGATCATCACCGGCGCACATCGCAAGCTCGTATCGCTTTTCGTCGAGCAGCCGCGCCACTGTGGCGCCTTTGCTGACTTGGGCCGCGGATACTTCAACGATCTTTTTCCCGTGCCGGATCCGTACCGTTTCGCTGGCCAGAATCGTGCTCAGCTCCTCGGCAAGCTGGCCTGCCTTCCACGCGCCCAGCTCGGGATCGACCTTGCGATAATGCCACACCAGGCCGGCGCGCTTCTCCTCGACGAAGCTGCCCGGCGTCGTGTCCTGATAGAGCCGCAGCAGCGGCAGGATGCTTTGCTTCCAGGAATAGGTGATATGCGGATCGAGCCGGTCCCACTCCGCTTGCCCGCCCCGGCGAATGTCCGCTCCGTGCTCGGCCACCAGGGTAAAGGGCGAATCGCCGAACCACGCGCCCAAGTCGCGCGCCCGCCGGCCGGAGATGATCGTCACGTCCAGATTTTGAATGCGTCGCAACTGATCGAGCAGTTCCAGAACGGCGGCGTTTGGTCGTGCTGCGGCAGGATCGCGCTCGATCTCGCGGAGCGTGCCATCGTAATCGAGGAAGAACGCGACCGGCTTCCCCGACCGCAGCGCCCCGGCGATATGCTCGCCTGCCCGCGCCAGTTCCGCGGGGTCCGTCACGCGCTCATTCTCGGTGAGCCGGCGAGATGCCAAATCAGCCAGAAACGTGCGCGCCCACCACGCGGCATCGCACTTCTTTACCCGCTCGCGCATCGGCGCCATGCGCTGCGTCCGCTCTTGCGGGGACGTTCGCAACGCATCGCCTAGCGCATCGGCAACGCCCCGCGCATCGTAGGGGTTCACCAGCGTCGCGTTAATCAGTTCCTCGGCCGCCCCGGCAAACTCGCTGAGCACCAGCACGCCATCGCGGTCACGCTTGCACGCGATGAACTCCTTGGCCACCAGGTTCATCCCGTCCACCAGCGGAGTTACCAGCGCCACCTCCGCCAGCGCGTACATCGCACACAGCCGGTTGAATTCCACTGAGCCGTGAACGAAATGCACCGGCGTATTGTGCAGCGTCGAATACTTCCCGTTGAGCCGCCCCACCCGAAACTCCACCTCCTCGCGCAGGTCCTTGTACTCCTCCACGTCCTCCCGCGACGGCACGCTGACGAAAATGAACCGGATGCTCTCCCGGTCCTCGCACGGCTCCAGGAATAGATCGATCGCATCGAGCCGCTCGAGAATCCCCTTGGTGTAGTCCATCCGCTCGACCGAAAAGACGATCCGCTTCCCGGCGTGCGACTCGCTCAATTCATCGACTTCCTTCTTGAACTCCGGCGAATCGAGCGTTCGATCGAATTTTTCGGCGTTGATCCCGATTGGGTATGCGCCCAGATGCGTCGCATGGCCCTCGCGCGCGATTCGCGTGCCGTCGGACTCGATCCCCAGCAGCCGCAGGACCGTGCTGCGGAAGTTGCGGAGATATTGAAACGTGTGGAAGCCGATCTGGTCGGCCCCGAGCAGTCCCTCCAGCAATTCCTGGCGCTTCGGCTGGCAACCGAACAGCTCCGCCGGGGGAAAGGGCGTGTGCAGGAAGAATCCCACCTTCAGCGACGGCATCGCGCGCTTGAGCATCGCCGGCAGCAGCATCAAGTGATAATCGTGAACCCAAACGGTGTCCGCCTCCTTCGCGATCGACAACACCGCCCGCGCGAACCGCTCGTTGATGCTGAGATATTGCTCCCACCACTCCCGCCGGTAGCGGAATTTGCCGGGCATGAGATGCAGCAGCGGCCAGAGGCTCGAATTGGCAAACCCCTGATAGAACCCGTCGATCTCGGCCTCGGAGAGAAAGATCGGGACGTAGCCAAATTGCTCGCCGAGCTTGCGCTCCAGGTCCGATTGCTCCCGCGGATCATCTACCGCTTGGCCCGGCCAGCCGACCCATTTGAGCGACTGACCGTCGCCGCCAACGCCCTCCAGCGCCGAGACCAGTCCCCCCGAGGACTTGCGCACCTCGCGGCCATCGAGCGTGACGGGAAGGCGATTTGCGACATTAATGAGCTGCGACATGGCTTTCCGTCGCACGGCTGCGGATTACGCCCCGGCCCGCGCCACGATCTTCTTCAGCTCTTCGGTGTTCCGCGCTTCGCGCATCGGGACTTCCTCGTAGTAGGCGATCTTCCCGTCCTTGCCGATCACCACCGTGCCGCGTTTGGTGCAGTTGTACGGCTCTTCACCCGCCCACATGCCATAGGCCTTGGCCATCTTGCGGGTGGGATCGGCCAGCAGCGCGTAGGGAATGTTGTATTGCTTCTTGTAAGCCGCGTGGGAGAACGGGCTGTCGCAGCTCACGCCGAACACGACGGTGTCCGCCCCGCCCTGAATCCCCGGCAGCTCCGGCCCGAACGAGCAGTGCTCGGTCGTACACGTCGGCGAAAAATCCATCGGATAAAACAGCAGCACGACCTTCTTGCCGCGCAGATCCGCAAGCTTCACCGGATTCTTATTCTCGTCCATCACCGCAAAATCCGGCGCCGTCTGGCCGACAGTCAGAGGCTGATTTTCCATAATAATCTCCAATGGCATCGATCGTAGTGAGGGTCGTCTGGTCGAGCAAATACGCGGAAGAACTAAACACGGAGACACGGCCCGCGACGAGCTCGGTCGAGTCGCGACACGGAGCGGCGCTCGACTAGGCAGGTGTTGAACAACCGATTCACCGCGAAAGGCACGAAACCACGAGAAAGCGAATTCGTTTTTCTTATCCGTGCGATCCGCGTAATCCGCGGTTTCATCAGACATGGAACCGCGGATTACACGGATGGCACGGATAAGAAAGAAGGAATCGTTGGTTGTGCTTCAGTACATTTTCTTGGGCTTGCGGGGCTCGATCCTGACCGGATTGCGCGTGGAGTCGAGCGCCCCTCCGTGTCTCCGTGGTTGATCCTCTTTTTCAGCTATAATCCCCGTATGAAGTTCGGGCGGATCAAGCGGCAGCATGGGCGCGTGGGCGGACTGGACGCGATCCTGAATCGCATCGTCCGCGACTGCCCGCACGTGAGCCGGATCGTGCCGGGGCGGATCAAGGTCCGCCGCGGGCACACCCCGCCTTCGTTCAAGATCCAATACCCGACGCAGGCGGGACTCAAGTGTCTCTTCACCGCGACGGGGACGGTGCAGGAAGTGTTTCTGATTTGCTCGGACGACGCTGCCGCGGCGGACTGGCTTCGGGGCAGCGGGATCGCACCAGACAAGGAGGAACCTGAAGTTGGGTGACGCGTTCCCTCTCCAAGACATTCGGGTCGAGCGTTTTGGCCCGCGCCACGTTCGGGTGACTGTTTCAGCGATCGAGAGATCACGATCGAGTGCCAGGACCGGAGCATTACCGTAGTATCTGCCGAGGGGAGATCCCGCTCTTATCGAGCGGACGAAGTCATTCGCGTTCAGGCCAGGCGATGCGATTTCGCTCGTTGCGGGGGCATTCAAATCATCTGGAGGCGACAGCGCCGTGTCTCGCGCGCGTTGGCCGCGGTATATGCCAATGTCGAAGGAACCACCGACGCCGTCGCGGCGCTGAACGAAGCAATTAACTGTCCGGCTGCGTGAATATTGAAACGGTTCAACCCGAAGCCTTGCGCATTCTCCGCTCCGGTGGCCTGGTGGCCTTCCCGACCGAAACGGTCTATGGCCTGGGCGCCGATGCGACCAACCCGGACGCGATTCAACGGATCTTCGCGGCCAAGGGCCGGCCCAGCACCAATCCGCTGATCGTTCACGTGGCCGATGCTCAAGTGGCCAAGCGATATATCACACATTGGCCCCCGGAGGCGGAGCAACTCGCCGGCAAATTCTGGCCCGGCCCGCTGACGCTGGTGCTGCCTCGCAGCGACGCGATCGCCTCGGCGGTGAGCGCGGGTCGCGAGACGGTGGGAGTGCGCGCTCCCAATCATCCGCTGGCGCTGGAGCTTCTGCGCGCTTTCGACGGCCCGGTCGCCGCGCCCAGCGCGAACCGCTCCAACCGGATCAGCCCGACGACCGCCGAGCACGTGCGAAGCGACTTGGGGGATGCGGTTGACCTGATCCTCGATGGCGGCCCGTGCGAAGTGGGGATCGAATCGACGGTGTTGGACCTGACGACGCAGTCGCCAACCATTCTCCGACCGGGGGCCGTCACGAGAAAACAGATCGAGGCGGTAATCGGCCGTGTGGAACTGTTCAGCGGAGCGGTCGAAGCGCGCGACAGCGCCAAAAGCCCCGGCCAGCACCGCGTCCACTATGCGCCTTCGACGCCCGCAATCCGATTTGAATTTGGCGACACGCGGCCCGTCGCCCAGCGCCTTGCCGCCCTTCCGGCGGCGTCTGCCGTCTTCCTGGTTTTCGAAGGCTCGGCCAGTTTCTCGGACCTGCGTTCCGCCGACGCCGCGGCCCACTTCACATTCATGCCCACCGATCCGACCGAGTACGCGCGCGAGCTTTACGCATCGCTGCGATGCCTCGACGTGATGGGCGCACAATGCATTTTCATCGAAATGCCCCCATCGGATTCGAAATGGGACGCGATTCGCGACCGCCTCATCCGCGCTACACGTCCGTTGTAAGGGCACACCGCCCCACGATCAGGTCATCCTCACCCTTCACGCCGTGGGCAGAGCTTTAGCGCCGCCCCGGATTCTCCGAGCGCGCCTGGAGAATCCGGGGCGGCGCTAAAGCTCTGCCCGCGGCGTGAGGGGTCTTCGCGCGTTATTGCGCGCCACGGCGCCGTCCCATCCGATAACGTCGGGTTTCGCCCACCTTCACTTTTGCCTGCGCGGGCTGCGTATCGTAAGTCTTCTCATCGCCGCTGCTGTACGCGAGGAGAGTCATGCAGTTGTTCATCAAGTCGTCGAACCAGAGCAAGCTTCAACAGCGGCTGGATCAGGAAACCGAGTACACGCCCGCGGGCTGTGCCGTCGAAGAATCGCCCGTCGAGCCGAGCGAAGAGAAACATGCCGACCTATTTGGAAAACCGAAAAAGAAGACGATTTTCCAAGTCGATCTGATGGGCGATTGGGTCAAGCCATAGGAATCAGCAAGGCCCATTCGACGTTGCACGAGCGTGCGCAGCACTCCTTCTCGTTTAGCCGCCCTGCTTGCCGGGCGCGACCGGCGCGCTTCGGAGGGGCTGAAGGGTAATATTGGACGAGCAAGGCGTTTCCTGCTGATATAGCGCGGGAATTCAGTCGAGCCCTTCCGGTCGCGCCCGGCAAGCGGGGCGGCTAAACGGGAACGGAATCCAAGAAGCGGGAGGCCCGTCATCCCTTGAGCAATCCCCCGATCACCGCCCCGGCGATTCCGCCGGTGGTGGCTTCCTTGGCTTCGCTGTGGGGGAGGAACTTTCCGATTTCCTCGGCCAAGTTCATGACCGGCATGCTCTGGAGCCAGACGCGGCCCGGACCGGTGACGGTGGCCAGGAAGAGGCCTTCGCCCCCGAAGAGGACGTTGCGGAAGCCTTTGACCATTTGAATGCTGAACTGGACCGAAGGCGTCTGGATGCCGACGTGGCCGGCGTGGACGAGCAGTCGCTGGCCGGGGGCGAGTTCTTCGATGACCACTTCGCCCGAGAGATCGAGCCAGACGGTGCCGGGGCCGGTGACGCGCTGGAGGATGAATCCCTCGCCGCCGAAGAAGCCGGCGCCGAGTCGCTGCTGGAAGGCGATGTCGAGCTGCACGCTCTTCTCGGCGCACAGGAATGTTTCCTTCCGGCAGACCAGCGACTCGCCCGGCTGCAAGGTGAAAGGCAGGATCTGGCCCGGGAACCGAGCAGCGAACGCGATTCGTGCCGGGCCGGCGGCGGCGTAGTCGATCACGAACATTCCGCCGCCGGTAAGGGAGCGCTTCAGCGCCTTGAGTAATCCGCCGCCGGTAGTCGTGTTCATCTGGATGTTGTCCGTCATCCAGGCCATTACGTTCCGCTGGCTGTAGATCGTTTCACCCGCTTGCAGGTCGATCGAAACCGTCTGCATGGTGGTGCCGGAGACGTTGAATTTCATGCCGAAGTCCTTCCCAGAGGAGTTGAGGGGTCAGCAATAAACTACCATCGAAGAAAGTTGACGCAAGATTGGCGCGGAGCAAACGCGAGTGATTCCGCGAGATTCCGACAGCAAAGCCCACGGCTGAGCCGTGGGCTTTCGGTTGGGAGGTCGAATCCATCGGGCTACGCGGCGACCGGACGAATCGCAGCATTTGAGGGAATAAATCTGAGCCGCGCCACGAATCGGGAATTATCTGCGCGCCGGCAACGACTTACGCTGCAGACCGGCTCATCGCTGATGCCCTGTTCCCCCGAGATTCGCAAAACGAATGAACCATTGGACGCAAGTGCCTGCCCCACGATCACCTTCGCCCCGGAATCCCAGACTTCAAGCAGAAAGACAGCAAGAGGCTCGCCGCCCTTCGGCGCGCTCGGCACAAGTTGCGCGGGAATGAGGTATCGCGTTCGGATGTGCCGGCGTCGCTCGCGTGCGATCCATTTTCCAAACATGATCGATACCCCTTCAGAGTGTCTATTGAAGGTTATCGACCATCAAAGGGCGTCGCTGGAGATGTAGAGTCGAAATCGAGAATGTGTTCCGCATGGGCGGGACGCCCATGCCACGTGCGAGCATCGTGATCGAGCCGATCCGACTTCTTCTACTGCGCCACGATCTCCACCGGAACCGTGTTCTCCGCGATGTGACGGGCCTGCTGATCCTCGATCGTGACCTTGAGAAGGTAACGCCCGATGGTCAGATTGGACGGGAGCACGATCCGCTTGCCGAGGAAAAAGTCGTGCCGGCGGCGGCGGGCCTGGTCCACGACAGTGTCCTTCGATGCGCTCCAGACCGGCAGGCCGGACGATTCGGTGTAAAGCACGACGTCTTCGGTCAGCTTGGTCTCGTACAGGTTCTTGTCATTGGGCTGGGAGAGGAAATTCTCGACTTCGCAGTAGACGATCGCTTCCTGCCGCTGGCCGGCGATGAATCGGGCGGGATCCATCGGCTCATACACGCCATACGCGTTCACCTTGGTGCATAGCGCGACGGTCGGCACGCTTAGCTCGGCCTGCCCGCGGAGCCGGTCGGACAATTCCACCAGCGGCCGAATCTTCTTCGAGAAGAGCATGTTGTTGTCGGCGCGGAGTTGGCTGCGGAAGTTGCTCAGCGCGTCCAGCATCGCTCCAAGCAGCTCACGATCCTCGGGGGCCAACCCGGCCAACGTGGACATGTCGGGGACGGATTCATCCCGCAGGTATTTGACCAATTGGTCGTCCATTTGGGCCGAAAGCTCTGCCGGGTAATCCCTGGCCCGGCTGGAGTCGCGCAGTGCGACGGCATCCAGGTCCTCGCCGGGGGCTTGGGCGCGGGCGTTGTCGGGACCAGCCCCGGTGATCAGTTTGTGGACGGTTGGGAGGTTGATCGATGCGCTGGGCGGTGGGCCGCCAGTCTCGGGAGATTGCGGACGTGCGACCAGCTCGCTGTTGGCGACGGCCTTGGGTGGGTTGATGGCCGCCTGGGCGGTGAGCTGCATCGCATCGGGGTCGGGCCAGTCCGAGGCCGCGGGCTTTGTCTTCTCGTGACGCTTATCCGGCAAAGGCGCCAGATCCTGGGCGTAGGTGGCGGCGCGCATGGCCAGCGCGCCGGCGGTCCCGGGAGCCGGGTCGGTTGGCGAGCTGATGATCGTATCGGACGGCGCCGGGGCCGCATTGGGTTTGGCGGCCGGTGTCGCGTCGCGCCGGACGTAGGGCGAAACTTCCGTATGTTGCGCCGTGGGCGGCGGAGTGGTGGACCGACAACCGACCAAGCCACTCAAAAGAATAACAGCCACGCCGATGGTGTGAGCAGAGGTGCGCATAAACCCTTCCTTGGGCAGCGAAGACGGCCGACATCCATGCCGGCACAGAAACCCTTTGCAGCCGCGACTATACGACAGCTTTAAGACATTGCAAGACGGGCGATTACTCGCCACAATCGTCCCCGAAATCGCCATCTTCTGAAGCTCTCCGCAACAATCTTCAACTGTAGATGGGTTCGAGCATTGCATCACTTGAATTTGGCTCAAGATCCCCTAAAGATTTCAATGGCTGCGGCCGATAAATGCGATGTCGGCTTATTTAGAAATTGGGAAGTGCCACCCAACGCAGCTCCGAGGGATCATGAACCGGATCAGCATCGCACTCGTGCTTGTCGGGGCCGCCGCGGCGGCTGGGGTGATGTCGTCGGCCAACTCGGCCCGGCATCAGGCGCGCGGGCAAACTCCCGCGCCGCTGCCGGTTGAAGCCACTCCCGCTTCGAGAGAAAACCCCTTCCCGGAAGTGCGTGGACACGACGGTTTCTGGCGAATCGCCAAGACGCGGCAGGGTGTGTGGTGGTTCCTCAGCCCGCAGAATCGCACGGAGTTTCTCAACGGCGTGACGACGGTTCAGCCGGCCCTTCGCGGCCGCGACCCGCGCGGGCCGAATTATCTCTCCTGCGACTGGGACGGCCGCGCCGATCAGTCCAGCCTGGCAACCTGGGCCGAGCGGACTCTGGCGCGCGTGCAATCGATGGGATTCAAGAATTTGGGCGCCTGGTGCAACCCGGTGATGCACGAGCTGGCGGTGCCAATGACGCAAGACCTGAACGTCTGGCACTGGGTCCCGTACGATGCCCGGCTCTACAGCCCGGATTGGAAAAACAGCGCGGAGCTGGCGATCCGCGATCAGGCGGCTCCGCTTCGCGAGAACCGCAACCTGATCGGCTACTACATCGACAACGAATTGAATTGGGATGACGACGCGGTTGGGCCGCGGGTCTATTTCGATCAGTTACCGCCGACGGATCCGAATCGCTGCGAGGTGGTGCGCGTGATCCGCGACACCTGGTCGTCGGTCGGCGCGTTCAATCGCGATTGGAACACCACGTTCCACGATTGGTCCGAGTTGGAGCGCCACGCGAAATTGCCGGTCGGCGACAAACGGGGCTACGACCTGCTTCAAGGGCGTTGGCTGACGCACTACGCCCGGAGCTATTTCGAGATCACCACCAGCCTGATTCACAAATACGACCCGAATCATTTGATTCTCGGATGCCGCTATCGCGGCTGGGTGCCGCCGGAAGTTCCGCAAGGGGCCCGTGGGCTGACCGATGCGCAGTCTTTGAATTACTACGCATCGGACGCGCTGCTCGACTACAACACGTTTCGTTCGATCAGCCAGCAGGCGGATCAGCCGGTGATCGTCAGCGAGTACACGTTTCACTCCCTTGACGGCCGAAGCGGGAATCGGAATCTCAGCCGCTTCCCGGGAATGGTGGCCGATCAATCAGCGCGTGCAACGGGCTACCGGGAGATGACCTCCCGGCTGGCGCGGGTGCCGTACGTGATCGGGGCGGATTGGTTTCAGTGGATGGACGAGCCGCCCAGCGGCCGGCTCGGCGACGGCGAGGACGCCAACATGGGCATGGTGGACATTCACGACAAGCCGTACGAGGCGCTTGCCGCCGCGGTCCGCACGACGACGCCGGCCCTGAACGGGCTTCACGCCCACAGTTCCTTGGACAACGACCTGACGGTCTGGCGGCAACCGCCTCCTGACGCACGCCCGACCCAGCTCGCAGGCGCGGCTGCGGAGTTGATGGCGCGATAGAGTCTTACATTGAGGTTTCGTCGTTCAGGATTCGCCGCTTGCGGCTTGGCGAACGATGGGACGTGCCGTGACTGGAACCAAGTACCCTGCGATTTCAGGATTCTTCGTTCGCGAAGCCGCAAGCGGCGGTCGGAGCGACGAGCACGTCACTGGGCTAGGGACGGCGGTTTCCTGCATTCTGCTATTGAAGTGAAATGATCCTGCGCGGATGCCGCAATCGCGCAGCAGAGCGCGCCAATCACGAAGAAATAGTAGTTACAAAACGCCTGTTTATTGAAGGCAAAGAACGCGAGGCTCAACAGCGCCAGCGAAGCGGCAAATCCCGCGGGTGTGCGCGGCGAGCGCCACAGCGCAAGCGCCAACGCAATCAGCGACGCCACCGCGGCAGGAAGCACGGCGTAGTTGGGAAGCTTCACCTGATCGCCGTGCCCATGAAATCCCCACCAGACGATGAAACTCAGCGCGTCCCAGCGAAACGGTGCGATCCTCTGCACGGTGACGATGGACTTCCAAAACGCCGCGAAATTCCAAATCGCAAACGGCAGCGTCACGATTGCCGCCACCGCCGCGGATTTGACAAGCAGCGCAATCCAATCGCGCCACCTCCATCCAACTGGCAGAAGAAAGAACGTGAACGGCACGGCAAGGATGAGGTATTGTTTCGTCGCGAGAAATAAGCCGAGCGCGATGGGCAACCACTTGGACCGGCGAACGGCGCAGAAGACGGTGGCCGCTAAAAGCATCACCGCAAACGGCTCGGTCCATGCCCGGCCGAGCACGAAAAAAACGCGCGGCGTGAAGAGCAGGAGCGCTATTGCAAGAGTCGCAATTCGCCTTCTTCCGCTGAATCCGATGAACACTCCCGCGATCGCCAGGGCGAATACTTGCGCGTAACGCGGATCGCCCGCGGCGAGGTATCCGAGCGTCGTCATCAGCAGCGTCACCGGGGGATAGGGAAAACCAAACTGACATCGATCATTCACTACAAGGCCCTTGCCATAGACCTCCTGAGGATAGCCGGGCAAGGTGCTGTGATAGATATCCGGGAATGTCATCGCATATGGATTGCGGCCGCTGAGCAACTCGCGGGCGGCGTCGCGCTCGAAGAGCCACACATCGATATGCGGCTGCGGGGAGGCATGCACCATCCAGGCACCGAGGCATAAAAATACGACGATGATTGCGGCGAACGCTGCGCCGCGAAGCGGTGCGCTCCTGCTGAAGAGTGCGATCACCAAAAACACCGCCGCGCAGCCCAAGCCGATATGAAACAGGAGGAGCGATGGTGCGCGGGTGCGATCAAGATCCTGGCTCGGCCAGGCAATGAACAGCGCCGCAAATTGTGAGGCGAGCGCGAGCCCGAGCGCGGCGATCACAAGATACGACCTGTTCCCTCGCAGGTGGCCGCGAAGGGCGAAGCTGATTGCACGGGAAATCGTCGCGACTCCCACGCACAGGATTGCGATCCCAATCAGCGCAATCGCTCCAGGAGTGTACTCCCCATCCCGCCACTGAATCGCAAACCCCACCGCGAGCGCCGCGAGAATCAACGGAAATCGGAAAAGTGGAGGACACGCCGCCTGTGGCACGGGCGTCTCGCCCGTGTTGAGAGGGTGGCCGGACTGAATTAAATCGGATTTCAGATCAACTCACTTGGCGAGCCATCTGCACGGGCGGGACGCCCGTGCCACGGGGACACTCACTTCTCAGAAGACTGCCCATTCGCGCTGGCGACCATCACCCATTGCATACTGAACATCCGCGGCAATACATCGAGCGCAACGTGCTGCATCTTCTGCGCAACTTTGAACGGAAGCTTGCCTTCGCCGGTCTTCCAGACCTCGTCCAGCGGGATGCCGGTGGCGCGGATGGATTTGACCTCGAGGCCGGCCTTCTCCAGCATCTGCCGTGCGGTGTCCTTGGTGAAAAACTGGAGGTGCGTGCGATCGAGGATGCCGCGTTCCATCTTGGGGAAGTAGCCGAAGAGGAGCATCAGCCGCACTGCCATGTGGGCCACATTCGGGACGGAAATGACGAAGGTCGCGTCCTCGGTGGCCGCCTCGCGAAGTCGCTTCAGCACGGAGACCGGGTCCGGCGTATGCTCGAGCACGTCGGCGCAGACGACCAGCTTATATTCGCGCGACGGCAGCGGCGCGTCTTCGACGATGCTCGCCCAGGTGTTGCGATAGAAGGGCCGGGCCTGCTCGGCCCAGTCGGGGTTGGCCTCGACGGCGTCGATCGTCAGGCCGCTGCCCTTGATCAAATCGCCCAGCATTCCCTGGGCCGCCCCCACGTCCAAAATGGGGCTGAGCTTCAGCGACTGCACAAGGCCGGCGATTTGCTGGTGGCTACTCCTGGGGTCGCGGTGCAAGCGATAGTGCGGCATTCGGTTCCAATCGGCCCGCCCCAGGCCGCCTCCATCGTTCCTTCACCGCGTAACGGAAGGTCTCGCGGATGCAGTTCAAAGCGTATGGGATGCCATTCACATGGCAGATCTCGTCCCCATAATACGTCGGGATCGGCACTTCCTTGATCCGCATCCTTTTCCGCAAAAACGCCAGGATGATCTGCGTATCGAAATGCCAGTTCCACGTCATCGAATCCAGCGGGATCTGTTTGAGCGCCTGCACGGAATAGGCTCGGTAGCCCGAGTGGAACTCGGTGAGCTTGAGCCCGGCAAACTGATTCTCGAGCCAGGTGAGGACCTTGTTGCCGAAGTATTTGTACATCGGCATGTTCCCGCGGAGCGCCGCGCCGGGGATCATCATGCGCGATCCCATCACCATGTCGGCAGTGCCATTTTCCAAGGGCGTCAGCAGCTCCTGCATCACTTCCGGCGCGTATTGCCCGTCGCCGTGCAGCAGCACGACAATATCGAGCCCGCGGCCGATGGCGTATTGATACCCCTTGCGCTGGTTCCCGCCGTACATCAGGTTGACGGGATTGCGAAAGATCTTGAGCTTGTCCCCGTACGGCTCCTGCATGCAGGACCGCCCCGCCTCGTAAGTCCGATCCGAGCTGGCGTCGTCAAAAACGAAGATCTCCTCGATCTTCGAATAGACGTCCGGCGGAATCCGCTGCAGCACCTTCTGCAGCGTCGTCTCGGCGTTGTAGGCGACAACCAAAATTCCGATTCGGGGCATTACGCGTCCTCGAACGAGTGGGGCGGGCGAATAATATCCGAAAACAATTCGTGAATCGACACCGACCAAGCTGGAGCAGCCAAATCCCGGCTGGCCCATTACTTAGCCGAAGCGAGGACGGTTTCCTCCGCCGGAACTTCGTAAACTCGAGGCGGATCGTCGCCTGAGCCGGCCTGTCGGATGCGAAGCAAGCGGCGGCCGGCTACTCCGATCGGACCGCGATCCTCGATCACCTCGGCCGAGACGCGCCGGGTCCCCATCCGCAACCAAACGCGGTCACCGACCCGCGGCGTTCGTTTCCTGTTCTTCGATTTTCGTGCCACGGGCATAGTGCCTCCTACCACGGTCTGGTCCCAATGATTGTAGCGAGATAACCCGCGATCGCACGATCAAACTGTTCTGAGCCGCCTCAATTTCATCGAGTTGCCGGCGGCTCCGTGTCTGCCAGGAAAGTAAAGAGCGGGACGGCATGCGTTGGGGGTCCTCCGGCTTCAGTCAATATCGACCGTCCATTACTTCCCACTGCACTGCGGGATGGGATTAAGAAACATTTATACCACCCGTGGTGGAAAACATGGCGTCGTACACAATTAATCGTTGCAATCGCGCGCCAAGGTGTTAAGTTGCGTCGGGCTGATTGGGAAAGCACGGGAAAGGTCGAATCGGCCGGGAAATGGCTCAATACCGGATGATCGTGCTGGATCTCGACGGGACGCTGCTGTCCCCCACCGGCGAAGTAACGGCCAGGGTGAAGGCCGCGATCCATCGGGCGCTGGACGCCGGGCTGCTGGTCTGTTTCGCAACGGGCAGAAATTGGACCGAGAGCCGCGATATCCTCGAGGCGCTGGACCATTATCCGACGGCGGTTTTCGTCGGCGGCGCGATGGTGATGGACACGCACCATCAGGCGACGCTACACCGCACGCTGATGGATCCGCCGCTGGCTCGGCAAATCTGTAGGTTTCTGGAAGAAGCAGGTCATGCGGCTCTGGCAATGCAGGACCACGGCACCGCGGGCGTGGATTATCTGGTCAGCGGACGCGCCAATCTGAACGCCGCCACGCGGGCGTGGATGTCGATCACGCAGGCCGGGCTGCATTCGGTGCCTAGCCTGGCGGATTATCCGCACGAGCACACGATTCGGCTGGGAATCTGTGCCGAGCCCGAGGAAGTCCGACGGATCAAGCGGGCACTCGAGGAGCAATTCGGCAGCCGCATCTTTTGCCAGAACCTGAGGGTCCAGTCGTACGGCGTCGAGGTGCTGGAAATCTTTGACCCGGCAGTCAACAAGTGGGAAGGCATCCTGCACCTGGCCCGCCGGCACGATATCGACCCGCGGCAGATCGTGGCCGTGGGCGACGACGTGAACGACCTGCCGATGATCCGCCATGCCGGCCTCGGCGTCGCGATGGGCAACGCCGGCGACGAAGTGAAGGCCGTCGCCAAGCGGGTGATCGGCAGCAACAAGGACGAGGGGCTGGCCGCATTTCTGGATGAGCTGGTGGATCTGCACGAGGTCGCGCCGCTGCGGGAAGACGACGCGAGCGAAACGAATCATTGATCTGCGCCACGGACGAAGCCGCAACAAGGAGGCGGGTCAAGCCAGGGAAGGTTGCGAAAGGAATCGCAGGCTCTAACGCCCGGCACGCCGAAAGGCGTGCCGGGCGTTCTGTTGGATAAGGTTCGACCGTGCGCCGCTGATCTGCTGCCCATTGTGAAAGCGAGTCACCGGCCGTTATCATTGGCGAACGGAGACATGTTCATGGCAATCTTGCTCACACCCGAGACAGAAAGATTGATCGAGGCGCGAATGAAAGAGACCGGCGCCTCGTCGCCGGACGAATTGGTGCGCCTCGCGGTTCAGACATTCGGAGAGATTCAGGGTATCGCATTCGAAGATCTTGACCCGGAAACTCAAGCGGCCATCAACGAGGGCGAGGCGCAATACGAGCGCGGCGAAGGAACCTCGCTCGATCAAGCTTTCGAGCAGTTCCGTCGCAACGCGACGGCGTAGATCAAGGAAAAATCTGGAGGATGCGCCACTGCCTCCGCGCCGTGATCTGCCGAAGAGAGTTCATCCGAAGCCGATCAATAGTCGCGCGGGCTATGTGAGTCTTCCCCACAATGCTACAGTCGAGTTCGACAGCGAAGTGTTCGTCCCAGAAATCGATACGCGGATTGAACAATCGCACCACTGCTCCATTCATCGGGTCGCGGCCAGTCGTTTCGCTGGCTTTATACACGTTGCAGGAGCGGCACCCGAGGGCGAGATTGTTGTCTTCCGGGGCTCCGCCCCGCGATGCGGGTTCGACATGCTCGACCTCAAATGTAAAATTGAAGGCAATCTCCGGCGCGTGGCAGTATTCGCATCGGTGAACCGCGCGACTTGCAACAGAAGAATAGCGCGGGTTCATTTCCGCAGCTCGCGCACCATGGCAGCCGCTCGCTGGGCGGAGCCGTCCAGCTCCGCATCAACCAGCGCCTCGAGCTCGGATTGATCCTCGGACGCCAATGCGTTGCCGGCCTGACGTGCGGCGCGCCACTTCACGAGAAGCTCTTCCATTCGCTGCTGTTGAGCCTCGGTGAAAAACTCATCGCCGTGCAAGTTCTGCACCACAATCAGCGTTCCCGCTCTTTTTTCATCGAGTTGTGCCGTCAGCGCATCCAGCGCAGCGCCCGGACTTCGACCGACCGATTCCCGCTGGAGCGCCGACGCACGAAACGTCGTGTCGGGCGAGTTCGGGTGGTCGGCGGTAATCGTGACCTTGGTCATGACATCTCGACTTTAGCAGAAAGCATTGCTGCATCATACTCCACCGTCACCGTCCCCGCCGTCCCGCCCCGCACCGCGAATTCGCCGATCACTGTCATCTTCCTTGGCTGAAGCGTCTCGACCAAATCATCGCAAATTGTATTCACCACTGCTTCATAAAAGATGCCCTTGTTGCGGTACGCGAAGAAATACAACTTCAGGCTCTTCATCTCCACGCAATACTGATCCGGCACATAACGGACGGTGATCGTCGCGAAATCCGGCTGGCCGGTGACGGGGCAGACGCTGGTGAATTCGGGAAAGACGAACTGAATCTGGTAGTCGCGCTGCGGGCGGGGATTCTCAAAGGCTTCCAGGATCGATCGCGGCCGCGCGATCTGGCTCGGCGTCAACTGCGACTTGCGCCCGAGCTGCGTCATCCGCGGCGATTTCGAGGGGGAAGAGCGATTTTTCTTCGACATGGGCGGATTGTACACTCGCGGCGGTTTCGGTGAACTCAGTCCGAATCAGTTGCACGATCCGCTCGATCTTGAATGTCCGCTGCTCGCCGCGGAGATGGCAATGGGCGACCAGCATCAGCTCGCCATGCGTCCGGCGGACGTGCATCGGTTGGATGACCCGCTCGGTGCGAGTCTCCCGCGCATCGAGATAGATCATCCGCACGGGCTTGCGCTGTTCGAGCGCTTCCTCCAATTCCAGCGGCAGCAGGCTCTCGCGCGGTGTCGCGGGAAGAAGGCCCATCGGGCCGCCTTGCTCGCGAATGGCGTCGCAAAGACAGGTTGCCCAGCCACCGACCGGCTCCATCAGCTTTTCAAAGACCGCAACGGTTGTCTGCGCGTCGGCCAGCGCGCGGTGGGCCACCGATGGGAAAACGCCAAGTCGCGGCGCCAGAGCTTGCAAGCCGTTGCCGCCCCGGCCGAAGCGTCGCCGGGCGATCCGAACCGTGTCGAGCACCGGCGCGTTGCACAACGCGTCGGCGATCTGTTTTCCCGAACGTCGAAATTCCTTGCCAAGAAATGACAGGTCAAAGCGCACGTTGTGCCCAAGGATGATCGCCCCGGCGAGCAGTTGCATTGCAGCCGGCAACTGATCGGCAAACGTCGGCTGACCCGCCACCATCGCCTGCGAGATGCCCGTCAGCGCCGCCACGCCGGGGCTGATGCGACGTTGCGGGTCGATCAATTGCTGATACTCGGCAACAGTCTGTCCGCGCTCGACGCGAACGATTCCCAGTTCGATCACCCGATGACCGAACTGAGCCGATGCGCCGGTGGTTTCCACGTCCAGAAACGCCAGCGGCGTGTCGTGCAGCGTTTGAATCAGCGAGAATGCCATTCCGTTGCGGGAAAAACCGTCCGTGCCAAACCGACGTTTCTGCTCTGTCTCAATGCTCTCCCGTGGCACGGGCGTCCCGCCCGTGCGGAACATTGTCCAAGGAAGAAACCGCTCGATTCTCAGGTTCTCTTCGGTTGGGTGCGCTCGCACGGCCGAGACGGC
>Ga0182024_10005714_pt1 | contig 27701 bp, 25 predicted proteins | sample P32metaG_FD_120480 | JGI IMG/M metagenome (GOLD analysis project Ga0182024, IMG submission 120480) | Permafrost microbial communities from Stordalen Mire, Sweden - P3-2 metaG (Illumina Assembly) | ecosystem: Environmental > Terrestrial > Soil > Wetlands > Permafrost | place: Sweden: Stordalen...
CCTCGAACGTGCTGCCCTGCGGCCGGGCCATGTACTCGGTACAGACCAGCGGCCGGTCATAGCGCCGCAGCATCTCGACGTGCCGGCGTGTCTCGGGGAGGTCGGCGTACATGTGGAAGCTGATCACGTCGGAGTTCTCGAACTGGAACCGGGCCATCTCCGACTGCTTTTCGGGCGAGGACCAGTCCCCGGTCCACGGCGCCGAGGTCAGCGGCTGGCTCGGGCCCGCCTCGCGCGCCCAGACGAACGCCTTTTTCAACAGGGCCAGCGACAGCTCCACCTTGTCGGGCAACTCCCGCTTCAAATTGTTCTTGCCATAGCTGGAGTCGTTGGCGTTGTCCGGCTCGTTATAGACGTCCCACAGGTTCACGCGCTTGTCGTCCTTGAACCGGCCGATCACCCCCTTGACATACCCTTCGAGCTTGTCGCGCCGGGCCGGGTCTTTCAGCACGTCGGCGCCGGGGCACTGCACCCAGCCGGAATTGTGCAGGCCCTGCTGGGGCTCGCGCTGCTTGCCTGGCTTGGGGAATGGGTCCCAGCAACTGTCGAACAATACCAACGTCACGCCGATATGGTGTTTGGCAGCGACGCCCAGAAAGGAGTCGATGCGGTTGAGGAATTCGTCCGGGCCTTGCTCCCAGGGGATGTTGTGAAGGAAGACGCGAATGGTGTTAAATCCGAGTCCCTCCGCCCAGCCGAGCTCGCGGTCGATGGTCGGCAGATCGAAGGTGTCCGCCTGCCACATTTCCAGCTCGTTGATGGCCGTGCTCGGAATGAAATTCGACCCGACCAGCCAGCCCGCTCGCCCCAGGCTTTCGCCTGTGCAGTCGACCAAAGCTCCCGGCCGGTCGTGGAAGCGTTTGCCAGGGCAGCGGTTGCCAAAAAGCCGAGCACAAACACGACTGGCAGTGCAGGTGGGGTGCGAAGCATAGATGCAGGGGTGGATCTTTATGCCTTCTGGAGACGCTGGCGGGCCATGCGGCGCCAGCGGGTCGGCGTCAGGCCGGTGGCCTGCTTGAACCGGCTCGTGAAATGGCTCTGGTGGGCGAAACCGCAATCTTTGGCGATATCGACCAGTTCCTTTTCGCCGGCGATCAGTTCCGCCTTGGCCTGGTAAATCTGGCAATTAAGCATGAACTGCTTGGGCGTCAATCCCAGCAACTCAGTGAAGCGGCGGTGGAAGTGGAAGGGGCTCAGGTCCACGGTGCGGGCGATTTCGGTCAAGCCCGGTCCGCGACTGAATTCCTCCTCCATGAAGCGCAGGGCGGGGATCAGCCGGGACAACTCGGGATCGGCCTGGAAGTCAGACGGCTTGACCACGCTCCACTCGCAACAGTCCGGCTGGAGGCAGAAGAACGAGTACGACCCCGAGCCCAGCGCCGGGTACTTGCGGTAGGTGACCTCGCGGAACACCCAGTGGTCGCCGTGCGAGTCAGGAAGTTGCAGTCGCTCGGCGGTCACGCGCATGTGGCCGTTCAACGAATGCATCTGCTTGCGGGCCTGGTCCACCATGCGGTGGCGCAGTTCGTCGTCGAGCGACGCCCATCCGCCCGGCAACTGGGATTGCAGCTTTTCGTTGACGATCATGAGATAGACCGGGGGCCGCTCGAAGCTGGGGGGCAACGCCGCGCACGTCGAGCTCCGCCGTGGCGAGCGCCCGGCCGGGCCCTCGCGGAACTTGCCCACCAGGTCGGCGAGCTTTCGCAGTTCGGCATCGGTGAAATCGCCCTGCTGCTCGGTGCGGAGCAGGTGCACCGCTCCCGGATAGCCGCGCAGGACCGGTGCCGCCAGCGGCGCCGCCGCCAGGTATTTCAGCCCGTGGGGCTGCATAAAGACCTGGTAATAGGCGGTGTCCTCGAACTTCTTACGGTCCCAGCAGTCCTCTCCGCGGACCGCCTTCTGTTTGAGGATCGCCTGCCAGGTGGCACAGTCCTCGGCATGAAAGCCGTTGGAATACGCTTTGATGAGCGTTTCTGAGACCTGGGAAGGTTGGACAATCTGAAGTTCGCCGCGGGGGAGGGTGGAGAGGACCAGGCCCTGGGCAAACGGAATGTGCTTCTTGAGCAATTCCAACAAGTGCTTGACATTGTGGTCGCGTGCTGACGTTGTCACGGTTCGTTCCAAAAAAATCGCCAACCCCGTATAAAATCACCTGGTCCCAAAGTTGACCCCAAAAGTCATCGGTCCCCAAGAGAGAACGTATTCTGAGTAATTAGTATGTTCGAATATTCGGAGAGTCGAGGGCCTCGCAACAAAAAGAGGCAAAAAAGTAAGAAAAAGTTCTCAAGCGTCCTCGCAGCAGCCGGTCTCTACCAGTTACTGTCCTCTTGTCCCTCCGGAAACTTCCGACAATTCCCGCATGAGTCTGATAAATCAGCGGGAGCGCTCCTTCGACTGCGCTGCAGAACAGGCCTGATCCGTCCGACGTGCCAGATGTTGCGGCAAGTCACCATCCAGTAACAGTCGAAAACGCAAAACGTTGCCGCCAGGCAACAACAACGGTTTATCCCAACCGCTGCTTTATCATTAACTGACGGGTTAAACCGCGGTTTCCAACCAAAAAACCGGCCGTTCGGCATCGGCCCACCGGTGCGCCTGGGCCCGGCATGCCAGTTGTTTTGCTTCAGGCATATGCCCATCCATGCACTCATCCAATTGAACCATCGCCTCTTCTGGAACAAGAAGATGCGCATCGCGCTGCTGGCGCTGGCCACCTTCCTCGCCATGTGCTGAAGCGCGCATCGTATCCTTCATGACGACCCCCTCATCAGGCTGTTTTGTCGCCAATCATGGTTCATTGTGCTGCCGGGCCATCGCTCCGGTTCGTTCCTGTTGTACCGTCCTGAGCAGCATCGTGCGAATCGTCGTTGGAAGACCGTTTGGCATCAGGGCAGACGGCATAGATCTGCAACTGATGGGAGAGCGCCTCAAACCCGTGCTCCCGGGAGATTTCCTCGCAAAGTCGCCGGATCCTCTCGCTGTTGAACTCGATCACCCGGCCGGTCTCCACGCAGATTAAGTAGTCGTAAGTCTGGCGTCCGGCGATCACTTCATAGTAGCTGCGCTTGCTATCGAAAAACACCTGCTTCAGGATCCCGGCGTCCTGCAAATGCGCCAGGGTCCGGTATGCCGTCGCCCGGCTGACGCGATGGCCCAGTTGCTCCAAGTCTCGGACAAGCTGGTCGGCTTCGAACAAGCCGGCTTGCCTCAGGACCGCGTCCAGGATCATCGCCCGTTCAGGCGTGAACTTCAGTTGCTGCCCGTGCAGATAGCGCCGGAAAACCGCACAGAGCGGTTCATAGGGGAGCGACTCGCGCCCGGGCAGATGGCCCGCGCCAAGACCTCGCCCGCCGGTTCCTTTGGGAATCGCGGGCATCGTGTGGGGGCCGTTGGGCATCTTTTTTATAGTGTAGTGAAATGTGGGGGTGCTTTCAAGCGTGCTGAATCAGGAAGTTGAAAAATAGCAAGCTTTTTGTGCGCCGCCGGGCGGGGCGTGAATCGGCGCCAACGTTGGGGATCGAGCCCAAGGGTGGCTCAGAGCCTAATCAGCAGAGCCTAATCGGCGGAAGTCAGCGGTTCGGGTTGCCCCGCGCTCGGTTGGATCCCCCGGCGCGACGCTTCGATGAACAGACCGGTCTGGGTGGCGCGGTGGAGGGTGGCAAATTCCCGCATGGTGACGTTGTCCCCAATGACCAGGTAAGTCTCGCGCCCGTCGTAGCCATGATGTTGCGGGTCAGTCCCGATCGCCGCATGCGGCCCAAGCCGGCAGCCGGCCCCGATCAACGTAGTACCCCGCACCACGCTGTGCTCCGGCACGGCCGAGCCGGCGCCGATCTTGACTCTCCCCTCCACGACGCAATAAGGGGCGATGCTTGCCCCTTCTTCAAGACTTACCTCTCCACTTACGGTCGCCGTTGGATGAATGCCGGGGCGTTCAGTTGTGCTGGAGTTCATCATGCTCCTGATAAGATCGACCTGCTGGTTTTCCGCTCGCAGCCATCACTGTCCCTCAGCCTCCCTCGAATGACGATTTGTTCATGCATCGCAGCAGTGGCATGCGGCGCGGGAGTTGTAGCAGCTTGCTTATGCCGGGCACATCAGGAAAAGCGGAAGCGCGGTCCCATCGGACCAGGCTCTGTCTCAAAACCTGAAATGGAAAATGGGTGCACAGCTTGTGCACCCATTACCCCACTACCGTTCGCAGAGATCATTGCATCCTGCTACGTCGACTCGGCGGCCGTCAGGGCGGCGACCAAGGTCGTGCGCGCCGCGGCGATGGCCTGCAGGTCGGCCGTCAACGTGTTGAGGCAGGTGAGACGGTCGGCGGCGAAAGTCGCGGCAGCGGCCTTCAGGGCCGGCGTGGCGCTGGCGTCGCTTTCGGCGGCGGTGGCGATCGCCTGCGTGTCGTTGGAAATCGTCGTCTCGTCCGCCTGACGTGTCGCGATCCGCGCATCCAGCCCGGCGATCAGGTCGTTCTGCAGCTTGATCCGCTCATTCCGCAATGCCGTGTGAGCGGCCGCCTCGGCCATGGCGTTGCCCTTGTTTTTCAGGACTTGAACTTCGTCGAGCTTGATCACCGACTCGTCGGCAAGCGCGTTGGCTGCTTCGGTAAGCCGGTCTTCCTTGAGCGCCGTCTGCATCGTGTGGACGTCCGCGTGGAGCTGCGCGAATGGCGCCTTGAGGCTGGTGTCGCCCTTGGCGACGTTCTTCTTGATGTTTTGGATGTCGACCAGCAACTTGGCTTCGTTGGCGAAAATGTCGCTTTCGAAGTGCAGCAGGTCGGCGCGCACCACGAGCCGGTCGGCAACGACAGACGCATTGAAGATGGGCGTGACCGATAGGAATTGCCGGGACTCCAAACCTTCGATGAACTGGTTATGAGACACGTGATCCTCCTTAAACGGGGTTATTTCTGGACGACGAGGAGAGTGGAATGCCAGGCACGTCCGGTGAACGACCGGCCGCAACTCTCGGTGAGTTTGTCTGTTTCTCGCTCCTCCGCTACGTCTTCCAATTCAACGCTCGGCAAGGCAAATCGATTGCGAGATTTTATGCGAGCGAGCCGGCCGCAACATGACGTTTACTCAGGTAAACATTGCCGGCGAGATCGCTCTTCGTGCGACTCTACGACCCCGCTCTACTGGCCGACGCCAAATCAACCAGCGAGCGCGGCGTACTCGTTCAGCAGTTCCCCTGCACGCCATGGGTCCAGCAGCTCCACTGGATCGACGCGGCCGGTCTGCTGATCATCGCTCAGAACCAGATTGAAGGCCGTCGCTGGCGGCTCACGCCCGCCTTCCCATGGAAGTCCGACGCCTCCGACGGGGCTACCGACTTCCGCTCTATCACCCCCGACGACGAGGTCCCCTATCCAACGGAACTGGAAGGCTTCAGCATGATCGACCGCGAATGTTGCGTGCTGGTGAACAGCTCGTCAAAGGAAAACGTGACGATCGCAAGGCTCAAGATCAGCGATCGATCGAAGGCTGGGTCCGGGGCGAATTGAGGTGTGTTTCTGAAAAACTAACCGCGGTATAATGATTGCCTATAACTCGAACCATTGAGGCGGTTAAAGACCGGGACTCGCGCCACCCAGCGGCACTTGTGTCCCTGGTCGCGCGTTCGTCCCTGTTCATTTACTCGTCATCGACCGCCGAATCGCAGCCAGCGGTGCGGCATCGTCGAACGTCGTGTGCTCCCCTTTGTGAACCACCCCCAGCCGCGCCCACAGCGCGTCGAGATCGACGACCTGGGGCTTCTCCCCCATTTCCTCGTGCAGTTTTTTCAGGACCTCGGTGCCGGTGGCGCGGTCGCCGACTTCGATCACTTTGTCCAGCGACCAGTGGACCGAGCCATCGCCGCCGGCGTCGAGGACGGCATGGAAGACGTCGTCGATCGTGTGGCGATTGCCGGTTTGCTCGCGGACGCGCACGTCGGCCAGCAACCAGAAGATCGCTCCTCCCCAGTAGGTTCGGCCCCAGGTGTGCGTGCGGTCCAGGCCTTGATCGCCGGCTTGGGGCTGCCCTTGCGGCATCCCCTCGACGTAGCCGGACCAGACCTGCTCGGGCGTCAGGGTGCCGATGCGGGCACGGGCCAGCGGCTCGAGGTAGTCGGCCATGCCCTCTTCCATCCAACTGTATGAGTCATCCAGGTCCGGGTAGGCGAGGTGGTACATTTCGTGGGTGATCATCCAGTCATCGTCCAGGTCGGCGGGGCGCGTGTCGCGCCCGAGATGAATGCGGATCAGCCTGCCGTCGTAGGTGACGCCGCCGTGGACTTTGCCGTTGCGGGTGGGGATGACCTCGATGGTGACGTGCCGGACGGGATACCGCCCGTAAAAGGCGGAGATGGCGTGGGCCGCGGTGCCGATCCAGCGGTGCAGGTCCGCCTCGGGGACGGACAACTGCCCCTTGACGTTTACGGTCACGATCGACTCGCCGACGTGGAGGGTGCCGTCGGGGGCCCAGGTGACGGGCGGGGCCGAAGGCCTGGTCTCGGAAGCCGCCAGGACCGCCGTTCCCTCCGCGGTTGGGTCGACGGGGCGGATGTCGCCAGGTGCGGAGCAGCCGGCGAGGGCGGCGCACATGGCGCTGCCGAGAAAGGCGGCATTTCGTCGGGTATTCATGAAGGAATAGTAGGCGGCGTCGGATGCGAACTTTATAGCGCCATCCCACAGGGATGGGACTTTTCTCGCCGTACCGAGGGGACGACATAAAACGCAACGCTGCGTCACGTATGACGTAATGGTTGAAGAGGCCCGGCTTGTCCCAACGATCCGAAGCACCCTTCGTTCAGAATCATGATGTCATTCACCGCTCGAACAGTTGCGCTGCTTCTGGCCCTCTCCGCGGCGTTCGCTGCCGGCGCTCGTGGCGGCGAGAAAAACACCGACAGCCCGCAGGAGAACGCGCGCCTTGAGCCCCCTGCTGCCGCCAGGCCCGTGGACGATTTCTTCACCAACGAAGTCTGGGCCAAGGTCGGCGCGCAGTCCTGCCTGGAATGCCATAAGTCCGGCGGCGATGCCGAAGACAGCGACTTCGTTCTGCTGGACCCCCAACTGAGTTTCGGCGGCGATCAAGACCAGGCTATGCGGCACAACCGCGAGCAGTTCGTCGAGATGGCCCGGATGAAGCAAGGCGACCAATCCCGCCTCCTGCTGAAGACGGCCGGCCACCTTCGTCACGGCGGCAAGGTGGTGCTCAAGCCGGAATCGGCGGGCTACCGCGTGCTGGCGGATTTTGTGACCCGACTGTACGCCCCACCGCCCGAGGCCGTGGCGCGTGTGGTCGCGGAAGAAATGAAGACGCCGTTCTTCGACGGCGTGGTGATGCTCGACGACCGGCAGTTGCTGCGGCGCGTCACGCTTTCGCTGGCTGGCCGGCTGCCGACCGACGGCGAGTTGGCAGCCGTTAAAGAGCAGGGGCTCAGTGCCATGCCCGCGATTTTAGATGTGGTGATGAACGAGGAGGCGTTCTACACGCGGCTCCGCGAGGCGTTCAACGACATCTTTCTCACCGACGGCTACGACGACGTGCCGGAAACCGCCCTTTCATACACGCATTTCGAGAAGACGCGGGAGTGGCCCGAGAATTACGACCTGAGCTACATCGCCGATGCGCAGGAGCGGCAAAAAGCGCGCTGGAAGCTCGCCGACGTCTATCGCAAAGCCATTCTCGGCGAGCCGATGAAGCTCATCGAGTACATCGTGCGCAACAACCGGCCCTTCACCGAAATCGTGACCGCCGACTACATCATGGTCACGCCCTACACCGCACGAGGTTACGGCATCTTTGAAGAACTTCGCCCGAAATTCAAAAACGCTGACGACCCCTTTGAATATATCCCGGTCCGATTGAAAGCCCTGGTGGGCCGGAACCACCCCGATGAGGATGAGGACTCGGCCAGCGGCTTCTACGCGCACGCGGGGCTGCTGAGCACCTTCCAGTATTTGAAGCGCTACCCGACGACGGAGACCAACCGCAATCGCCTGCGCGCCCGGATGTATTACCAGCAGTTCCTCGGCGTCGATGTGCTGGAGCTGGCGGCACGGGTATCCGACGCCGCCGCCGTCACGGCCAAGTTCAAGGTCCCGACCATGGAGGCGTCGGAATGCGTGGTCTGCCACAAGACCGTCGACCCCGTCGCTGGGCTGTTCCAGGACTATTGGAGCTTCGACGGCGTTTACGCCCGCCGCAAGGGCGGCTGGTTCACGGACATGTTCCCTCCCGGCTTCGAGGGGGAAGACCTCCCGAAGGAGCAGCGCTGGCGCGCCCTGCAATGGCTGGGCGAGCGGACGGCGAAAGACCCGCGCTTCGCCGCGGCCATGGTAGAACATGCCTGGTATCTCCTGACAGGCCGCAAGGCGCTTCGGCCACCCAAGGACATCGAAGACCCGCTCTTTGCCGCGCGGCGGCGGGCATACCATGAGCAACGCAAGCAGATCGAAGCGATCGCCGGCCGGTTCGCGCAGACGGAGTTCAACTTCAAGAACGTCTTGAAAAACTGGGTCGTGTCCGATTTCTACCGGGCCGACGGGCTGGCCTCCGCGGCGGCCGATCCGGCCCGCCGGGCCGAACTGGATGACGTGGGCCTGGTTCGCATGCTCGCTCCCGAGCAGGTCGAGCGGAAGGTGGCGGCCGTCTTCGGCAAGCCCTGGGGCAAGATGGACGAGGAGCTGAAAGTCCTCTACGGCGGGATCGACTCCAAGGAAGTCACCGAGCGCGCCGCCGACCCCAGCGGGGCAATGGGCGCGATTCAGCGCATCATGTCGAACGACGTGGCATGCCGGGAAACCGCCCTGGACTTCAGCCGGGCGCCGGCCGACCGCCGGCTCTTCCCGGACATCGAACCGGACGTGCTCCCCGGCGTCTCCCCCGAGGCGGACGCAAAGATCCGCGAGACGATCGCTCACTTGCACGAAATCGTGCTGGGCCGGTACGACTCAGCAGACTCCCCGGAAGTGGACCGCACCTTCCATCTCTTCGCCGGCATCGTCGCCGATGCCGCCGAACGCAAGGACATCGACACCGAGGAAAACTGGAGTTGCCGGCAGGGTCTGGTCCATCCCGTGCCCGATCCCAAATACACGGTGCGCGCGTGGCGCGCCGTGTTGACGTACCTGCTCCGGAGGCCGGAGTTTCTATATGAGTAGCCACGAGGAGCATTTGGGAATGAAACCGTTTAATAACGCACGACGCGATTTCCTGAAGCTCTGCGGCCTCGCCGGCCTCGGCCTGGCGTGCCCCAGCGGCGTGGCCTCTCTCTTCGCCGCGGAAACGAAAGAAACGCCCCCTTATGACGGCCCCTACTACGTCGTCTTCAACGCCTCCGGCGGCTGGGACACGACCTACCTCATGGACCCGAAGGGGACCGGCGGCATCAACCGCCTCTACAAAGACGGCGACATCCTCACCAAAGGCCAGCACAAGTTCGCCCCCACCGCCAAGCACATCCAGGCCGGGATGAGCAACGAGGACTTCTACGCCGAGTTCGGCGGCGAGTTGCTGGTCCTGAACGGCCTGGACTACTCGGTGAACAACCATTCCCCCGGCGCGCGCTACATGGCGACGGGAAAGCTCGACAGCCTCGCCTACCCGACGTTCGCGGCGCTGGCGGCCGCGTGCCGCGGGCCGGCGTGCCCGCTCTCGTTTCTGACCTTCGGCAATTACTCGGCCACCGGCAACATCGTGGCCATGTCGCGCGTGCCTTACCTGGGGTCGCTGCAGCGCATTGCCAACGCCGACGCCATCGACGGCAACCTTCGCTCGCCCTTCCATAGCGATTTCGCTCTGTCGCGCATCGAGCAGGCGCTGCTCGACGAGAACCATTCGCGTGCGGCCGCCGCCCTGAGCCCGTCGAACGGGGCGGTACGCCTGCCGCGCCAGGAACGGGCCGAGAGCATGCTCTACGCCGCCCAGGTGAACTCCAAGGCCCTGGGGCGAATCACGCCGTACATTCCCAAGTCCATCCCCAAAGAGCGCCTGTCGCAGCAGGCCGAGATTGCCCTGGCATCGTTCAAGGCCGGCGTCTGCGTCTCGGCAAACCTCAACATCGGCCAGTTCGACAGCCACGCCAACAACGACGTCGATCAGATGAAGCTCATCCCCGAGTTCCTCGCCGGCATCGCTTATTTTCTGCGCCGCGCCGGTGAGCTGAACATTCGCGAAAAACTGGTTGTCGTCGTCCAAAGCGAGATGGGCCGCACGCCCACCTACAACCAGGGCAACGGCAAGGACCACTGGTCCATCGGCTCAGGCATGTTCCTCGGCCCCGGCATCCGCGGCAACCGCGTCATCGGCGCCACCGACGACAAGCAGTTCGCCGTCCTCCTCAATCCGCAGACCTTGGCCAGCGACCCGGACAAGGACAAGAACATCCGGGTTCGCCCCGAGCACATCCACCTGGCGCTGAGGCAATACGCTGGCATCGCCGATCACCCGCTCAGCAGGAAGTTCCCGCTGGGCGTTTCGGCAAAAGAAGAGCTGAAGGGGTTCTGGGGATGACGCGTGACGAAATTGCCCCCTCGAAGGTTCGGCTGAGGTAGCACCCTCCCCTCCAAGCCCTCTCCGGAGGGCTGCTTGCTATTATCCACAAGTTGCCGGGATACTCTCTGGTCCCCTCTCCCGGTACTCCGGGAGAGGGTTAGGGTGAGGGTCTTCTTCCTGGGGCGCCGCCGCGAGACACCGTCACGCCGGCCCTCTCAGTGCTAAACCGGGCTGTCAATGGGACCGAAATCTGCCTGAGGGCGCGGGTCGCGGGTGTCGCCTTCCGCTCGTTCCGCGCCCTGCCGGGGGCAGTTTTTTCCTTCCTTTTTGCCGCTGGCGTTTCGCGTCGCGCCTCGATCCGACGGTCCAACTCGTCCACCACTTCGTCAAGGAACCGGCGCATACACCTTATCGAACAGAATTCGATGTCCATGTGACCGACGGCCGGAGTTTTGCCGTTCTTCATAGCGACGAAGAAAGCGGCCCCTGAAGCTGTACGGCTTCGCGGATGTTCGGGGACGCCAGAATCCCAGCCAACGATGAGGTGCGAGCCAAGGAAGACGGGATAGCTCCGTCCGTGCACGCAAGTCATTACGTTAAATGCGAGCGATACCACCTCCTCCCGCGGTGTCACCGGCGACTTCGTCCCGGGGCCTGGCTTCTTGCAAATGGGACAACGATCTTGCTGCGTTACGTTAATCGGGAAGCGCATATACGCAGGATATTAACGCGCGGGCCGCATTCTGCGGCTACGGGCGCGCTGCGTCGCTTCGGGGGTATCAAGGATATGACTTCGCTTTCCAACACCGCGGTAACGTGCCTCCTCGCGATCCTTTCCTCCGCCGCCGCCCCGGCGGCAACTCCGACAACGCTGGCAGCAAGTGATCTGTGCCTTCTCCCTCGGCCGCAGCGCCTGGACATCGCCGGGCCGGCGTTTCGCGTCTCAAATGCCTGGTCAATTGGCATCGGCCCCGGCGTGAATGCAGACAGCTCAGCGCTCGAAGCCTTGAAAGAAGGTTTCGAGTCTCGGCACGGCGTTCGGGTCAGTGCCGGCACGAACGCCGGACAGGGAGGCCCGGCGATCGTTCTTTCCATTCAGCCAGGTGCCGTGGAGATCGGAGCCGCGCAGGACCGCGATCGGGCGGCGCTGGCGGCACAGGCCTATCGCATCACGCTGAACGAGAAAGAGGTTCGTATCGTCGCCAACACCGATGCGGGGTTGTTCTATGGCGTCGAGACGCTGGTTCAGCTTGCGACGCATCGCAACGGCGAAACCTGGCTGCCGGCAGGGGAAATCGTCGATTGGCCGGACTTGCAGTTGCGCGAGATTTATTGGGATGACGCCCATCACCTGGATCGCCTCGACGCCATGAAGCACGCCATCCGGCAGGCCGCCTTCTTCAAGATCAACGGCTTCGTGCTCAAGCTCGAAGGGCATTTCCAGTTCAAGAGCGCACCGGCCGTCGTCGAGCCTTATGCGCTGTCGCCGGCCGAATACCAGGAATTGACCGACTATGCCTTGCGATATCATGTGCAATTGATTCCCTATCTCGATACCCCGGCTCACATCGCCTTCATCCTCAAGCACCCGGAATATGCCTCGTTTCGCGCCTTCCCTGATAGCAACTACGAGCTTTCGACCGTCAATCCCGATGCGGTGAAGGTGATCGAGGGGATGTGTCAGGACTTGATCGACGCCAACAAGGGCGTTGACTATTTCTACCTGTCGACGGATGAGCCGTACTACCTCGGCAAGAGCGACGGTTCGCCGTTTGGCGAAGCCGGCCGGATGAAGGAGCTCGGTTCGCCGGGCAAACTGCTGGCGGAGTTTTTGGACAAGACCGCTGGCTATCTCCACGACCGGGGGCGGACCGTGGTCTTCTGGGGCGAATATCCCCTCAAGCCGGCGGACGTTGCATCGCTGCCGGCGTTTCTGGTGAACGGCGAAACCAATGAGCCGGACTTTGACGCCGCCTTCAAGGCCCGCGGCATCCGGCAACTGATCTACACATCCACCGAGGGCGAGGAACGGCTGTTCCCGAACTACGCGCTGGCGCAGGCGGAGCGATTATTGCACGCTCCGGAAAAGCGACGCGAGCGGGTGGCGGAGGCGATTGCCGCCGTGCAATCGGATGCGGCCCGGCAAAAGGGCGATCTCATGGGGCTGCTCGTCGCGGGGTGGGCCGACATGGGATTGCACCCCGAGACTTTCTGGCTCGGGTATGCCACCATCGCCTCCGCCGGCTGGGATCCCGCGGCGGCAAATGCCGGCCAGGATACTTTGGCGTTCTATCGCCTCTTCTACGGCACATCGGCTCCGCGGATGGACCGGATTTACGAGTTGATGAGCCGGCAGGCGCAGTTCTGGGACGATAGTTGGGACGGCAAAGCTTCCACCGCCCGCAAGGGGATCTGGGGCAATTCCAGCTCGATCTTCCGTCCGCGTCACCCCGCCCACGACCAGACCCTCCCGCTCCCGCCGGTGCCCGCGGCGGACGATCTTGCATTCGATCCAGTAAAACCAAACGAGCGGCGATCGCAACTCGTCGCGCAATACGCGGCCGAAAACGAGGAGCTGGCCGGCCTGCTGGCCGCGGCGGCAGACCGCGCCGAGCGCAATCGATACAACATCGAGGTGATGCGCTCGATCGCCGGCCTTTGCCGCCAGAACCTTGACATGCTTCGCGGCATGGACCAAATCGGCCTGCGGCTCGCCGAGGCCCACGCCGCGAGTGATGCGCGGCCGGCGGCCGCCGTGGCAGCGCTGGATGCGGGGCTCGACTCGGTCGGGCAAATGCGGCGGGCTCGCGATGCAGCCCTCAGGGCGGCTACCCAGACCTGGTACAAAAGCTGGCAGCCCCGCGTCGCCGAAGCGAATGGACGGACCTTCCTGCATGAACTGGACGATGTAAAGGACCATCTGCCCGATCGCACCGTTGGGATGGAGTACCTCGTCTATCGCGAGCTGCAATTGCCGCTCGGCGAGTGGGCCAGCAAGGTGCTGGCGGCGCGGAACCAATACGCCAAAGCGCACGGTCTGGCCGAGCGAAGCGAGGCGGTTGAGTGGGTCAGTCCCGATCCGACTCGACAGTAACAGATCATTGGTCACGTTAGAGTGCCGGCGGTCCTGCGCTGGTGATCTTGCACGTCGAACACTGACCCTCTCTCGACGCCATTCCCCCCGCCCGCTATCGTGTCGCGACCAATCGAGGTCGCCCGTATGAGTGAAGCCGAATCGCGCGCTGTTTCCAGTTCCACGCTTCCACTCCAAAGCGACTTCGGCCATTCCCCCCTCGGTGGCTCCGGCCCCTGGATGGTCCTGCTGGCGGCATTCCTCGGCTGGATGTTCGACGGCCTGGAACTGGGGCTTTTCCCCTTGACCGCACGCCCTGCACTGCAGGAAATGCTGTCGCGCAATCTCAACGCGCAGCAGGTCGCCGACCATATCGGCGCCTGGATGGGTTACATCGGCGCCGCCACCCTGGTCGGCGCGGCTATCGGCGGCGTCGCCTTCGGCTGGCTCGGCGACCGCATTGGCCGCGTCAGCACCCTCGCCTTGACCGTCCTCACCTACTCCGTCTTCTCCGGGGTCTGTGCCCTGGCCAATCAGCCCTGGCACCTGCTCGCCCTGCGCTTCCTCTCCTCGCTCGGCATGGGCGGCGAATGGGCCGTCGGCGTCGCCCTGGTCATGGAAGTCTGGCCCGGCCGCTGGCGGCCGGTGCTGGCCTCGGCCATCGGCGCCGCCTCCAACGTCGGCTTCCTCACCATCGCCCTGCTCGGCCTGGCCCTGGGCCGGACCCTGGCCCAGGTCGGCTCCTTCCTCCAGCTCATCCACCTGCCGCGGCCCTGGTCGCAGGCGCTGCTCGCCAACTCCGGGTGGCGTGCCCTTTACCTCATGGGGGCCTTGCCGGCCATCCTCACTTTCTTCGTGCGGGCCTTCGTCCCTGAGTCCCAGCGATGGAAGCACGCGGCGGCCACCGCCCCGCCGGGCCGCGTCCGCGACATCTTCGAAGGCCCCATCGCCCGCCTCACCAGCGCGAAGGTATTCGCGCTGGATTACGCGCGGGAGCGCGACATCTTCGAAGGTTCCCTGGCTCGTCTCACCCTCCTGGGCACGGCCCTCAGCGGGATCGCCCTTCTCGGCACGTGGGGTTCCGTCCAATGGATCGCCTCCTGGGCCGGCAAGCTCGCCGCGGCGCAGTCCTCTTCGCACGAGACCGACGCCCGCTCCAAGGCCCAGATCGCCGTCAGTCTGGGAGCCGTGACCGCCTGCATCCTGGCCGCCCCGATGCTCCGCTGGGCCGGCCGCCGGGCCGGCTTCTTCGCCCTGTCGCTGCTGTCCCTGGCATCCTGCTCCTGCCTCTTTCGCGGCGGCCTGCCATTCGGCACCGGATTCCTCGTCCTGGTCTTCCTCGTCGGCGGCTTCACCGCCGCCTTCTACGCCTGGCTGCCGCTCTATCTCCCCGAGCTGTTCCCCACGCGGGTCCGCGCCACGGCCCAGGGCTTCGCCTACAACATAGGCCGGGTCCTCGCCGCCGCCGGCACCCTGTGCAGCGGCCAACTCCTCAATCACTTCCACGAAGACTATGCCAAGATGTGCTCCGTCATCAGCCTTATCTACGTTGCCGGGCTGATCGTCATCTGGTTCTGCCCGGAGACCAAGGGAAGGCCGCTGCCGGACTAAAAATGATGCGACGGGGTCTACACTGCCGGCGGGTCGCCCATCCCGGCCGGAAGCGACCCCGTTTCCGTGGCAGCCAACGATGGTCTGAACGACCTGGCCGTGGCCAACTTCGGCGACAACACCGTGAGTACGCCGGATGTGTTGTAATTTTGTCTTTCCTGGAGAGAATGGCGGCAAGGGGGTGAATTGGGATTCAACTAGGCGCTTATATGCTTTTGAACGACACCCACACTTCCCCGGTCAGGAAGCTGACTTTATGGGCCACATTGCTCTGCCTTTTCCTCAGCGCCGGGCTCCGCGCCGAGGAGACGGCGGAGGTGAAGATGGACCTCCTGCCTTCGGGCGCCATGCAGAAATTGGGCGGGTATCGGCCGCAATTGCTCAAGCTTTCCGCCGACAAGCCCGCGGACCTGAAGAAAGCGCCGGACCTGGCAGCCCCGTTGTTCGGCGCCATCCACTTCGGCGAGAAATCCTATCTCGTCGTCCTCGACGAGCCGGAGGGGAAGGACGCCACGCTTTACGTCGACGCCAATGCAAACGGCGACCTCACCGACGATCCGGCCTGCACGTGGACGAAAAAAGTCGGCAAGGGCCGCAACGGCACTGACCTGACCATGTACAATGGCAGCTTCAAGCTGCCGCTCCAAACCGGCGACAAGCCCACCATGGTTTCCATCAGCGCTTACCGCTTCGACAAGAACGACCCGCAACGGGCCAACCTGAAGACGACGTTGCTCTATTACAGCGACTACGCGTATGACGGGCAGATCACGCTGGCTGACGCCAAGTACCATGCCATGCTCGCGGACGACATGGCGAGCGGGGATTTCCGCGGTACGAAGGATTCGCCGAACGGCTCGCGAGTGCGGCTGCTGATCGACCTGAACGGCGACGGCGCGTTCAGTCCGCGCGGCGAGATGTTCGATGCCGCCAAGCCCTTCAACATCAAAGGCACTTCCTGGGTGCTGGCCGATCTCAGCGCCGGCGGGTCGTTCAAGATCGTGAAGTCGGACACCGCCGTCGCCGAGGTGCTTCCCCCGCCTGATCATTCCGTGGGGAAAACGATCACTCCGTTCAAGGCCACGAGGATGGACGGCGTTGCCGTCAATTTCCCCGCCGACTACAAGGGCAAGGTCGTGATGCTCGATTTCTGGGCCACCTGGTGCGTCCCATGCATGGTCAGCATGCCGGGGCTGGTGAAGGCCTACAACGACGACCACCCCAAAGGTTTAGAGGTCCTGGGCATTTCCCTTGACCAGCCCAATGCGGCCGATCGGGTCAAGAGCGTCACCGCCGACAAGGGCATGACCTGGCCGCAGGTATACGACGGCAAATACTGGAAAGCCGACGTCGCCGACCTGTATGGCATCAATGCCATCCCCGCGGCGTTCCTGGTTGACGGCGATACTGGCGAAATCCTCGCCAACGGCGAGTCCCTCCGCGGCGACGGTCTCGCCAAGACCCTCGATGATGCCCTGGCAAAGAAGGCAGAGAAGGGGAAGAAGTAGCCGGCTTTAGAAGGTGAGGGTCACGGGTGACAAGGTGAGGGGTGAGGGGGTGACACGGTGACAAGGTGAGGGGAACTTGCACAATGGGAGACATTTTACCTGTCTCGTTGTGTAGCCTCGCGTTCTGTTTTGCAGACGGTCCTCGGTATTGCACCGCATTCCGGGCATCGGTCTGGCGTGGCGCGGAGGTCGTAGCCGCAGATCGGGCAGAGTCCCATGCAGGCCCGTCGTTCTCTCCCACGTTCCCGGTGCTTTCGCCATGACATGATGAATAATGCGGGCCATAGCACAGATGCTACGGCGCCTTCCAAGGGCTTGGGGTGTCCACGAAAAGCAGCGATGGTGAGCGAAGCACCGAGCGAGGTCAAAACCAGCACAAGGCCAAACACTGATGTTATCTTGTTGAACGCCCACTTGAGAAGAAGCCTCATATCGCCTCTTTTCCCTTCGACACCGCCCCGCATTCTGGGCAACGGTCTGGTGTTGCTCTAAGGTCGTAGCCGCAGTTTTGGCAATGGCCGTCGCGAGGGCGATCACGGTACTTGCGCCCAGCGAGTTTTATCCGCCGTACGCCGACCTCGAATCCGCGAACCGATGCAACAGCCGACACCACCAACCAGCAATCAATACGCCAGTCAGGGGCACGATGGAAATACATCAAGACGATAGTTGTTGCTTGGAGCGGCAAAAACGCAAATATCGGCCATCCCGCAATCAAGCAATCCCTAACGGGCAAGCGAACTTTAGGCGATTGACGCCAAATCATCGCATCCGACATCGCCCATCGGGGAACACGCCTCATGTTGCCGCCTTTGCCGCCGACGCGACACACTGTTTGGCAGGGGATGATACCACACGGAATCAGGTCGCCAACTAGCCCAGCGAAGCAATTTGCCCCCAGCCCCAATCATGGTGGATATTGCGCAGATGAGAGTAAACCTAGGCAACTGCCGCAACCTGCTGGCAGCCGCCCGCTCCCCGGACGCCGCTGCCCTGATTGAGACTCAACGCGAGTTCGTCAATCACGCTGCCGCCGCCGCTGCACTTGCCCCGGGGGGCCGCTGCCGCTCTGCTGGTCCGCCGTGTCGCCCAGGCCCGCGACGCGGCCCCGCAGAGTGAATTGCTGTCGGAAACCGAAGCCGCGTCCCGTGCAGCCGTGAGCCGGAAGACGATCCGGCGTCGAATCAAGGAAGGCCGGTTGAAGGCAGTTCCGTACTGCAGCGGCAAACGGCCCATGTACCGCATTCGCGCCGACGAGTTGGCCAACATAGCAGGCCAGCCCCAGCCCCACTCCCCGCTGGTGGTCCCGGCTCATGTACGACCTACCCGGCGATCAAATGGGGCGGGACTTCCCCGGTCTCTGTCCGCGTTCCTCCCCCGGATTTCGACGTAGGCCAAAGTAGCCGCTTCACCTTCAGGGCCACGCGCTTCACCCGAGCTGGTTCAATCTCTTCGTGGTCATACGTCTCGCCGGTCGCGCTGCCGCGGCGGCCAAAGCACGCTGAGCCGGTCGCCGACTGGCACGCTGGCCTGGGCCCACGTCACAACGCCTGCGATGACCGGCGAGCCACGCTCCTACTCGATAAGCCCCTGATCAATAAGCAGACTGGCGTGATCGAGTTCCTGTAGACATCCCCAGCGTTCATTTCTGTCCCGCTGCGGCGTGCTCGCGGTTCTGCCTGCGAGCCATGGCGAGGGCCTCATCGAAGGCGGCGTCATCCGCGATGGCCTGCTCGATGCGCTGTTTGCTGTCCTGAAGATTAAGGGCGGACAGCAGGTCGTCGAGCGAAATCCATCGCACACCCTTCGCCGGGGGCTTGTTCCGCTTCCATTCCTCAAACTCGTGCGTTTCGAGGGCGATGTCGTAGTCGTTCATCTCGCGACGAACCTCGGACACCTTGCGGAGCTTCTCGATCTCGTATTTTGAGAGTTGACCCACGCCGGGATCGCGGATGAGGCGGTGCTCCTGGGGACCGACTTGCTCGATGAACTCGTCCCAAATCGGCGCGTCGGCGTGCTCCCTTTTCAGAAGGTCGTAGGTGGTGGCGGGGACCGGCCCGTGATCCATTGCCGCTATCCGATCGCCGGTGATGGGACGTAACGTCTCCGCCAGGCATTCCCTGCTGGCGATGTACAGGAGTTTGAGCAAGCGCAGCCGCGACATTTGCCCGCCGTGCTCTCTGAGAAGAATGGCAGCCGCCTGCGCCGCCTTCATCGTTTCGAATGGAACAATCATGTTGGCCGCGTGATTTCTCGGATGTTCTTTGGTCGTCCTCAACATCGTTGCAATTCGCATCCACTGCTCCCACCGCGGTTAAGGTTGCCTTTGGTGGTGTCGCGGTTGACGACGAAGAACCCGCCTCCCCGTTCAGGAAAGCGGCAGCTTCTGGAGTTTTTCAAGCTAATGGGCAGAGCCGGGATCGAACCGGCGACACATGGATTTTCAGTCCAATTTCCGGGGCGTTGACTCGAATACTTCGACATGGATATACTTTGACAACCATGCTCATTCCCGATGAATAATGCGGTTTGTCAGATTGATGCAAATGTACGGGAGTGAATGTGAACGGTAGCACCGGGGTAGCACCGGGCTTTCCGGTAGCACCGGGGTAGCACCGGCGGACGGGCTTTTGATCGGAGGCGACATGTCGGAAGCGGTCATGAGGCTGGCGGGCGACGGCGGCAAGGCACTGCCCCGGCGCGTGGCGTTCACCCAGGCAAACGTTGAGCGGGCGACCTGCCCCGCGGGCAAGCCGAGAACGTGGCTGTACGATGCCAAGCAACCCGGCCTGGCCCTCATGGTCACCGGGAAGGGCGCCAAGGCGTTCTATACCTACCGGAAGGTCGACGGCCGCCCACAACGTGTCCGGCTTGGCGCCTTCCCGGCGATCGGCGTTGAGCAGGCCCGCAAGCTCGCCCAAAAGACCCTGGCGGCCATAGCGGCGGGTGGGAACCCGATGGCGATGAAGCGCGAAGCCAAGGCGAAGGGTCTGACGCTGGGCGAGTTGTGGACGTGGTTCCTGGCGAACCACGCCAAGCCCCGCAAACGGAGCTGGCTTGCTGATCAGTCCAGATACGACACCCACTTGAAGCCATGGGCCGCCCGCCGGCTGGCCGACATCACCCGGGCCGACGTGTCCGCGTTGCTGCAGCGCGTCGCCACCGCGGCATCGCAGACGACAAGCAACCGCGTGCTGGCGTTGCTGTCCGTCATGTTCAGCAAGGCCCCACTGATCGGCTGGACGGGCCCCAACCCGTGTGAGGGCGTGTCCCGGTTCCGAGAGCAGTCCAGGGAGCGGTTCCTGTCGGCGGAGGAAATGGCGAAGTTCCTGGCGGCGCTGGACGACCCGGCGACCGATGCCGACTGGCGGGATTTCTTCCTCGTCTGTCTGCTTTGCGGCGCCCGCCGCGGGAACGTGCTGGCGTTGAAGTGGGACGAAATCGACCTGGCCGCGGGGCGCTGGCTTGTCCCGGGCGTGAAGTTCAAGAACGGGCAAGCGGGCGTCGTTTACCTGCCCGCCCCCGTCGTCGAGATCCTCGCCAGTCGCAAGGGCAGCAAATCGGAATGGGTCTTTCCCGGCATCGGCCAGACGGGACACCTGACCACGCCGACGCGGGCTTGGAAATCGCTGGTCAAGCGGGCCGGCCTGTCGGACCTGCGGATTCACGATTTGAGACGTTCGGTCGGTTCCTGGATGGCGCAGCGCGGGGCGTCACTGCCGATCATCGGCCAGACGTTGGGGCACAAGTCGGTAAGCGCGACGAAGATTTACGCAAGGCTCACAACCGACGCGGTGCGCGCGAGCGTCGATGAGGCAACGTCCGACATGCTGGCCACGGCCGAACCGGGCAAGGCCAAGCCGTCGACGTCCAAGCCCGCCGAGCAATTGGCGCCGGTCCCGTGCGTCGGGTGAGACAACATGGCCACGCGAATCGAAAGGGTACTCACGAGCCTCCGCAGCGTTTACGGGCAAGCCCCGTCCGACCTGCACGGCCTGGCGCTGGCGGAGGCAATCCGGTTCGGTGTTTCCAACGGCCTGACGGTGGGGCGCGTGGCGAGGGAGTTTGGCGTCTCTCGTGAGTATGTTGCCGAGGCGTGCAAGCAACTGGACGTGCCGATAGAACGATGAATCAGTACGGGACGCCGGGAGTAGCTACCCGGCGAATGTCGCGGCGGCCGGCCGGAGCAGCATACCCTCCGCCGGCCCCGCGGCAGGCCCGCGAAAGGTATGCCCATGTCGAAGTCTCTGAAGCCGAAACTATGTAGGCCCAACATAGTTCCAAATCCGAAAAGCAAGGCCCGGAAGCCGGGCGCAAAAAGGCGAAAGACGGCGCCCGGGCCAGAGACGCCCGCCCCCGAAACCTTTCCAGCCTACGATCCTTTCCAGCACGCCTACCCACCGCGTGAAGGGGTGGTTCGTCTGCTTCCCGGGCGGATGCTCCCGGACCCGGACAAGCCACACGACATGACGCCGGAAGAAGCCGAGGCCCTGGCCGCGGTCAATGCGGAGTGGAGGAAGTGGGGCAAGCACGACCCAGCACGGTTCAAGCAGATGGATCGGCTGTACCGAATCGTGGCCGAAATCGGCGTTGACCCCGTAGCTTGTGGGCTTGTACCGACGCCCGGCCAGCAGGGAATTCGCGAGCTGGATAGCCTGCTCTTCGACATGTTGCCGCGGGATCGACAGCAGCAAATCGCGCGGGGGGAAATCGACTGGACGGAACGGGAAGGCGCCATCAAGCGCTTGGCGATCAAGATCAAGTTCCAAGGGAAAACGGCTACACCCCAACCCGCCCCACGCCTCACAGTGAACGCCGCGGGGGATATCGCGACACTGGACGGCGAGCCGTTCAAGATTACCCCGTCCGCCGGCCGATGCCTTGTACTACTTCTTGAGGCCCGTGGTCGGTGGGTGGCTGGCAAGAAAATGAAGAGCAATCGGAAGAGCGGCGAACGGCCGGACAAGATCATCAACGCGCTACCGGCCCCGATCCGCGCGGTTATCGTCGGTGTGGCCGGATCTGGCTACCGCCTGACCATATTCGACCTGCCCGGCGTGCAGGAATAGCTGCGCCCCAACATCGCCCGTAGCTGCGCCCGGCAACCGCGGTCTATCGTCGGGGCATGAACAACACAACCATCGACTCGGCCGCCGATCGCATGACGCCGGCGGAGGTGTCCGACCTGCTGGGCGTTGAAGTGCAGACCTTGGCCGCCTGGCGATCGTCGGGGCGTCACGAACTTCCCTTCTTGAAAATCGGCCGCAAGGTCGCCTACTCCCGCCGCGCCGTCGAGGCGTGGCTTTCGCAGCGGACCGTCACGAGCTGCGCCCAGGCCCGGGCCGCGCTCGCCACCGTCTGATTCCCGTCCCCTTTAACGGCCTTTTGAGAGTAACCGTAGGGATAAGTTCCTGGCGACGGCCAGGGCCGAAAAGTTGCCGTCGCGGCAACCTGCCCGAATGTATTCGCGACACACCCGCCCTGAGCTACCAGGCCTTTTCTCGCCGGACGCCGGCAGCGCAAAAAGCGCCGCCGACGGGCTTCACTCCGCCGGCGGCATGAGGTTGCAAGATGGCCGATGAATCATATCCCGAGGGCGAGCAAACGAAGAATGGAACGGGCAGGCCACCGCCGGCTGGTCGGAAGGATGCCGGGTGGCCCGGCGGATGGTTCCCGTTCCCCAAGGGGTTGCTGCCACACCTCCGCAGTCTTTCCCGAAACGACTTGGCCGTCCTGCTCATCCTTCTCGAAATCCAAAACCGCAACGCCGACAAGCGCCACGTTGAGGGAACCATCTATGCCGGATTGCCCAAGATTGCCGCGGAGTTCGGCACCCGGGTAAACAAGATCCAGCAGGCAATGCTCAATCTCCGGAGGATCGGCATCCTGGCGACGTTGAGACCGGGAATCGGCGTCACGAAAGGTATCTGGCGGGTCCGTTTAGTCACCCCGGAAACCGGGGTTACTCAAGACGGTGGAGTCACCCCGGAAAGCGGGGTGTCGAGTCACCCCGGAAAGCGGGCTGGGGTGACCCCGGAAACCGGGGTAGAGTCACCCCGGAAAGCGGGGTCAGAGTCACCCCGGAATCGGGGGACACTTATTAAGACCTCCGGAATTAAGACCTCTTCTATTCAGACCTCTTCAAAGAAACCGCGCGCAGCAGCAACACCTCCGGAGCCTGCTGCTGCTGCTGGCGTTGTTTTTTCAGAAATTCAGAAGAAAGCCTTTGAAGCAATGGGGAAATGCAGAATCGGGAAATCCATGCGAGCCACCCTCATCAGCGAGATTCCCGAGCTGACAGAGGATGCCGTCTACGAGCTTTCGGCCGAAATCGACCTGGACCCGAACGTCGAAAACCCCGCCGGCATGCTGGTCACCAGGATCCGTGATGAGGCGCAGGACATCATCGCACGCCACGCGGCCGAAGCGACCCAGCGCGCCGAGCAGGAAAAGGCGGAGCAAGAAAAGAAGCTTGCCGAGCAGCAGCGCGTCGAGAAGGAACGGAAGGCGCTGGAAAGGAAATGGGGCAAGGCCCTGGAAGACGCGAAACGAAAGATCAAGAGGAAGAATTTTCGGAGGCAGTACGAAGCACTCAACGGCCAAGTGGAGGCGCTGGCTGCCGAATGGTTCAAAGCAAACTTCGCAGGGTACGAGATTCCGAAGGGAGTGGACCGACGCGTCCTTGGCGTCTGGGCGCTTGACCAGCAAGACATCAATCGGGCGTTTGCCGAAAAGGAAGCACAGTTTCAGCGCGACAAGGCCGCGTTCGAGGAAAAGCAGCGCGTCGAGCTCGAAAGGCAAAAGGAAGAACAGCGGCTCGAATATGAAAGGCGCCAGCAGGCGGAAGCGAATCGCAAGGCCGAAGCCGATCGGCTCGAGGCGGAGCAGAAGGCCCGGGAACAGGCGGAGCGTGACGCCAAGGCTGCGGAGCTGGTGGCGTTCAAGGGGTCTTTCACGCCCGATGAATGGAGCCGGCAAGTTGCGGCGTTCTTCGCCAAGTGGACAGGCCAGAAACTGATTTACTCAACGCTCACTCCGGAGCTTGAGCAGATGCTCGTCTCTGAAATCCGTGGCGTCATCGACAACGGCGCCCTGCCGCGCGTCACGTCGGAGAAACCCGAATGAGCAACGGACCCACCAACCCAAACGATGCCGACGTGTTCGACCCCGACACCGCCCACGTCCCCCTGGAATCGTTCACCGTTGAGCTGCGGGCGCTGCGGTCCCGTGTGCCGGTCGAAGTGAGGCTGAGGCGCCTGCTGAAAGTCGCGCTGCGGTCCTGCCAGTTACGTTGCGTTCGCGTCGAAGCCGTCCCACCGGGATCCAGCAGGCCGGGGCCGAACGATTCGACCGTCGATCGACCTATTGCACCCCGGACGCCGGCGGCCGGCCCTGGACCGCGGAGGATTCCATGAGGAGGAAAACCAGTTGCAAGTTGCCAGGGAAAAATGATCCCGCGCGATACGTGCACGTGGAGCGCCCACGGTGTCCGGGCTGCGGATCGCCGCGATTGCTCTGCTACGCGACAAAACCGGAGGGCAGGTTTTGTCAGTGCGCGGAGTGCTTTCGGAAGGTCGTCGTCGTAGAGGAATGAAAGTGTCCAGATTCTGGAAATTTTCGCGGAGCCTCGGATACAAGGGTGGCCCATGAGCACGAATCGACCCATCAACGGCGCCACCGGCAACAAGAACCGGCAGGCGTTCATCGCCGCCACGGAAAAGGAACTGATGAACGCGGGCCTCCCGCACGTGCTCGCAGACGACGGCCGGATCGTCGCGAAGGCTGTTAAGTTTCCCGTGCCTGAGCCGACACCGGAGCGACGGCCGACAGTCGCCAGGCCCGCCACGCCCGCGGCCCGCCCCTCGGCGCCGCCCTCTGCTAAGCCGGCGGTTCTTGTGAACACACCGCTGGGCACGGCCGCCGTGGAAAAACTGAAACAGGCGATGCGGGAGGCGGACCGGGTCCGCCTCGAAATCGAGCTTGGCGCCGTCGGAGCCGTCGAGCTCGCGCGGCAGATCAATGTTTCCCTGGACGAACTCGCCCCACTCATCAGCAAGGGAATCATCCCGCCCTGCGCCTGCCGCACTGGGAAGCATCGATTTTACTGGAACCAGACGGACGTTTCCGCAATTCGCGAATCGGTCGCCAGGCACCGCGGTCACAAGTAACCGAAATGTCCATTCACAAGCAAGGAGACGCAATGTCCATCGCAGAACAAATCCGGCAAGAATCCGACGCGAGAGAGTCAGCCCGCCGGCAGCGCGGCGCTGAGGCATATCGCGCTTTAGTCAAAGCCACCGCCGCGGGCGGGAAGCCGCCGGCGTTCGAGAAAATCGAGCAGACCGCCGCCGCCGCCGGCAAGAGCGTGCAAGATTTCGCCAGCGACGTTGAGAAGCAAGAGCGTCGAGTCGCCACCGCCGCGCGGTTCCAGAAGATCCCCGACAAGCGGGCACGTCGGGCCGAACTACAGCAAGCACTTGATGCCCACAATGCGAAGCTGGATGAGGCGATCGAGCGGCATCGCCAAGCTTGCGAGCCTCTGGTTTCAGAGGCGAACGAACTCGACCGGGCGATCGACGCGGCCGACGCCTTGAAGCGGGAACTCACCGCCACCGCCGGCCCTGACGTCGTCGCGGCAATCGACGCAGCAGGGGCCGAACATCAGCAGGCCGATGCCGCCGTTCGCCAGGCCCGGCAGGAGATTGAGATTGCCCGCGGGAATGGCTCAGAGCAACTGCTGGAAAGGCACGCCGGGAAACCGGGCTTCGACCATCAGCACCATCAGCGGATTGTTGCCGCCGCCAAGGCCGCCGAGGCAGCGCTCCCGGGGCTTGAGCAGGACCTCGTCGACGCCGAAGCAAAATACCATGCGGCCCAGGCGCAGCAGCTTGAGCCATGACGAGCCCAACCCGGCGGCAGCCGCCGGTTACACCCGCCGGGTTAGGACATTTTCCCGGCGGGCTTCCTCCATCAGCCCGTTCAGTGCCGAAAGACGCTGGGCGGGTTTTGTCCGAGAACACTATGCGAATGTCGAAGTGTGCAGGCCCGCCCTGGACCGGATGCGGAAGATACTTTTCATCCAGCGCCGAGTTTGACGCTCATCGGGTCGGGCACTTCAACCGACGTCCGCCGGAGCGCCGCTGTATGACCGATGCGGAAATGACGGCCGCCGGATTCGTCAGCAAGCCGGCAACGATAACCGACGAACGGGGACGCCCGACGCGCCCAGTGTTCTACCGGGCGGTTTTGCGGGAGAAGGTGCTTGCGCGGCTGAAGCCGTCAGCAAACGGCATCCGTGCGTAGGTTCTCTGAGACGGAGCCCCTTCCCCCGCCTTCACCGGGATCAGTGCCCGACCCTAGTTTTCTTTCTTTCCTACCGTTTTAGTCGGCGTTTCCAGCAGAATGGCCCGGCATCCCTGCGGTTAGGCCCCAACGGGGAAGCGCCGTGCCGTTCACCCCAAGGGCCATTTCCCACCCCCGGGAATGCCCCGGAACGCGTCGGGGCACTCCGCCACCACCAACAGGCCCAGTGCCGCATATCGAGCCCAGCGCCGATGCCGGCGTCCTACGGCTGGGTCAACGCTATGGCTTGAGTTGTATGCCCGGATCGAAGTGCCTGAGCAGCTTGTCGATCCTGGCGACGGCCGAATGAATCGGGTTCATGCCCGCGCGGCCCACGCCGGCCGCGCTTGCGTGCTCCGCCGCTTCCAAAAGATCCGCCTTCACCTTTTCGAGCTCGCCTCTGATTTCATCGTCGGTCATCGGCATCGCCTTCCTTTGCGCCAGCCCCGGCGGGTAGCCGACTCATGCTTCAACTGCAAATCCGAAGCCGCCCTTTTGAAGCAGCGCCTGTACCTTTTTGATTTCAGCATCCCCGTAAATCGGCAAGGTGACGCCGCTGTTGAGGTAAATCGTCAAAAACTCTTGCGCGATCCCTTTGTCGGGCGCCGCGGGCTGAATGGTCCAATGGGAAATAGAAGCTATGGGGATGAACCAGTTGCCGATCTTGAATACTGTCATTATTGCCCTCGCCAGTAGCACCGGAGTAGCACCGGCTGATTCACTGCCGTTTCGACTTGCTCACCTTGGACGCTCGCAACGGCATATTCTTCAACAGCTTATCTCGATTGGGCAGAGCCGGGATCGAACCGGCGACACATGGATTTTCAGTCTGCTAGAAACCGCGTTTTTGCCCACAAAAACGCGGTTTTGGCGTCTGGACGATACCCGATAGGACACGAAAAACAAGGGTACGGGTATCGCGATACCTGCGGCGGGTATCGTCTGCAAAAAATCTTTGCGGACCCATTCCTTGGCCTGATTCACCCTGAGCCTGAAACCCTTCAGGCGGACGCCCGCCTTACATCCGCTCACCTGTAAGGGTGGGGACACACACATTTAACCTTGGAGTTCGCTGATGCTGCTCTCACGCATCGTTGCTGAGCCTGCGCGCTTTCAGAAGCGCGACACCCTGTATTCCGAGAAGACCGTGGCGGCCATCGTCAAAGAGGGCGTCCGGATCTCGAAGTTCGACCCGCTGCCCCTGCTGGAGGAGGGCGCCTGGTACGTGGTAGGTGGAGATGGGCACTCGAGATTCGAGGCCCTAACCCGGTTGCTCCCGGAGGGCCGGCTGCCGTCTGATTGGAAGGCCGGCGATGACTGGGACATCCCACACAAGCTGGTCGACGCCGAGGAGGCCAAGCACCTGGCATGGACGGGGAACATGGCTCGGGATTCGTTCTCGGCCATCGAGGAAGCCAAAGTTTTCCAGGAGATGCTCGACACCGGCATGGACCTGGCCGAAGTAGCCCGCCGCACGCACAAGCGGGAGTCGTATATCCGCGAGGCCCTGCCGCTCAATGGGCTTTGCCACGACATCCGCATCCACGTCGGGCGTTCCCCGGACGCCGGCGGGATAGAGGTATTCGTGGCGAAGGCGCTCGCCGAACGGTTCGCGCGGTACGGGATACCGGCCCAACAACAGCAGGAACTGTGGCACAAGGTCCTGGTCCACGCCGACGTAAC
>Ga0182024_10005715_pt1 | contig 27700 bp, 21 predicted proteins | sample P32metaG_FD_120480 | JGI IMG/M metagenome (GOLD analysis project Ga0182024, IMG submission 120480) | Permafrost microbial communities from Stordalen Mire, Sweden - P3-2 metaG (Illumina Assembly) | ecosystem: Environmental > Terrestrial > Soil > Wetlands > Permafrost | place: Sweden: Stordalen...
ATCAGATTGCAAGTGCCTACGCTTTGTCGAAGAGAAGAGTCGACGCAATCGCGGCGCAGGTGAGCGAAGAAATTTCAAAATTGGCATAGAACCGTCAGTTCGGGAAGCATAGATTCTGGCTTGAGGGAATTTTCGCGGTCAATGGGCTCCACTTCGCATTGCCGCTCCTCGACAGCAGATCGGTACTCAAAAGTCGGCTTGAACGAAGCCGCTGCGTTACGCAAGAAGCTCCAATTGCATGGGACGGACCTGATCCTTGAGAGGAGGCTTTTTGCCGGACGTACTCTTTCGCATCTGCTGTGCGAATCGGATCACAAGCGGTAGGGCCAGATGGTCCGCGTTGTTGTGGTGAACAAAGGCTGTATCCACGGCCCAATGAATGCCTGCGATTGGCCTGGTCGTGAGCCCTGGGTCGAGAAGAGTTCTCTGGTCTATGAGTGCTACTCCATACCCGGCGATCACCATCAATTGAATATCAGCCGGTGTTGAGGCTGTACAAGCAACTTCCGGAGCAATACCTTCTTCCATCAGCATTTCCATGAGCTTGCTGTGCGCGGATGGATGTATTGCGGGGTCGCGGAAAACCTTCAGGCGTGTAGCCAAGTCCGAAAGGGAGACCTGGGGCTCGCGCGCCAAAGGATCATCCTTCTGCATACACACCATCAGTGGGTCGCGCGAAACTTGCTGCACTACCCAGGCCGGCCCGTCAACTGGCATTGGAAGCAATGCTCCATCGAGTGATCCCTGTTCAAGCCGGGCAAGTAAATGCGATGGATCGCCACCCGATAAATGAATCGAGCAATCCGGGAACAGGCTGGCATAGGCGCCGCGAAAGAGTTGAAGCAGGTTTGGATTGATGAAAGATGAGAATCCGAGTCGGAAGGGAGGCACTTCTCCCCGGTGAACGGCACGGGCCATCGAAATGATCTTGGTCCGTGCGAGAAGTGCTTCTTGGGCGTACGCAATTACCATCTGCCCAGCCGGCGTGATTTGCACGCCTTCACGGGTCCGCACGAAGATCGGGAATCCGATTTCGTCTTCAAGATCCTTGATCCGTTTGCTAAGAGATGGCTGAGCAAGAAAGAGTCGTTCCGCGGCTCGTGTAATGTTGGCTGCCTCAGCTACCGCGACAATGTACTTCAAATGCCTGAATTCTATGAGATCTGACATGGCATTGACCTCCGTTGCATGAAGGCTGTGTACCAAAGCAAGAAGTGAATCAACCAGGGGGAAGTCGATCTCAATGTCAGCTTCTACAGAATGCACCTCTTTAGTCAATAAGGCACTTTTTAGTTCCCTTGACTCAGCCATTGTCAGATTTCTCCATAGATGGAAGGTATGGCGGCATAGACAGGAAGTATTGGACGGGCCTCTCAATTCGCCGGAGGCTTAGGGGAGGTCGGAATAGCGAGCGCATGATGCTTCAGTTCCTTCGGCCACGGCAAGATCAATCCCCGACGATCTAGGAATGAGGTGAGCAATGGCGACTGCAATAGCAAAAAACAGAGAATTGTCCGATCAGCCAGCCACGAACGTGGTCTCCGAGAAGTTCCCGCCGGTATCAGTGAATGGCTGCATGCTGATCAACGAAACTGATTCGGCCGGAACACAAGACTCCGCGTCGCGGCCTCTGATTGAAATTGGCGTTCGTCGTATGAACGTTGATTCGCAAAGGCAAAGAGGGCACTCTTCGGAACCGAACCGGGATGACGAACGCTTGTTGAATGCACGTCAGGTTGCGGATAAGTTGGGAGTGTCGGAGCGCTTTATTCGGGACCACACGACACGTCGATCCCCGAAAATCCCCGCCGTGAAACTTGGAAAGCTCATCAGGTACCGTCGTGCCGATGTCGATGTGTTCATGGCACAGCTCGGCACACTTTCCCCTTCCAGTCGTTCCCGATTTGGTGTATGAAGGAATTGTTCTCCACGATCAGGGATCGACGCCGGGCTATAGGAGAACAGCCATGGCAATGAAGTATCAGAAAGGCACCGTCTATCCTCGCGGGCGGAAGGTGAAAATGTGGTACGGCAAGTACACCGTGTACTTGCGCAACGAGGAAGGAAAGGAGGTTGGAAAGAGGCGTCATCTTCCGCTCTGCCCCAAAGCTGGAACACCAAAGTGGAAGGCCGAGCAGATGTTGCACGCCCTCATTCTCAATGAGACTGGAGTCCCCGCCAAAACGACCACTCCCATCGCCAGTGACTCGGCAACGTTCCGCTGGTTTGTGGAAGAACTGTACATTCCGATGCGGCAAGGAGCATGGAGTCCGGCATATCGGAAGATCAACACCTACGAGATCAAACACTATCTCGTGGATCACTTTGGGCGGGTTCCATTCGCTCAACTCGGCACATTCGAAATCCAGGTATGGCTGAACAATCTGGCCACAAAATATTCGCAGTCAATTGTTCGCCATTGCTATTCCAACGTTCGTTCAATCACTCACATGGCCAAGAAGATGAATTTCCTGACCAGTGACCCCGCAGAGGATGTAACCATGCCGCAGACTAAACCGGTCGAAAAGCCGCAAATGACGCAGAAGCAAATTCTCTCGCTCATCGGCGGCATTAAAGACCTGCACGATCTGTGCCTAATGTACGTCGGCATTTTCTGCGGTCCGCGAGCGAGCGAAGTAATGGGTTTGCAGTGGAAGTCATGGACTGGAACCACTCTGGTCCTGCACGGCACTGCATTCGAAGGGCATTTTTATCCTGGCCGCTTTAAGACGCGTTCGAGCCGGGCGCCCATCGGAGTTCCTGAACAGGTACGGTCGATCATAGAAGCATGGAAAAAAGCCTGTGCCGACCCCTCACCGGAGGCATTGATGTTTCCGACCTTCGGGCGCGGAGAGCGAACTGGCCAGGCGGTTCCACGCTGGGGAAAGAACTTCCTTCGCTGGCGGGTTCGCCCGATCGCCCAGAAGTTCGAAATCCCCGACCACCTGATCACTTTTCAAGTGATGCGGCGGACTTTGGGAACGGATCTTCAGGAGCATGGCACGCTTAAGGATGCACAAGGGGCATTGCGCCACGCGAGCATCCGAACGACGGGCGATGTCTATATGCAGACCATCGAGAGCAGCGTGCTGAGCGCAATGAACTCCAGGACCATGCAGATCCTCTCTGGCAAGGGAAAACCGGTCACGGCAGAGTCGAAGATGCCGGTCGGAAAAGCTCTGGTCCCGAAAGCGAGGAGATTGGCTTCAGGGATTGTGCAGCAATTGGACCAAGTTGGACCAAGTTTTGAAGGGAGGGGGCTGTAAGTTATTGATTTATTGGCTCCTCAGGTAGGACTCGAACCTACAACCCTTCGGTTAACAGCCAAGCGGGCAGTGTCCATGCGAGCTGCTACCTATTGAGATAAGTCACTACTGATTAGCAGCTTACAGCCATCTTCCCTCCCCTCCTTTAGCGCTGGATTGCGACCAATTGCTACCTATTTTGCGCGGGCTACGGCACAAAATCCACCACACTCTCAGCAAGCTTTGCAGCGTAATGCTTGCCTCAGAGTTGAGCAGCCTTTCCCTCAAGTATATCGTTCGGGATTTCTGGAAGTGTGAAACGCGCGACCAGGAGGGGTTCCCTCGAATTGATAGCGATATGCCGGCCCAGAGTGGCAGTCCAACACCACTGCCAAAACGAGACTGCCGCAGCCACAGCTTCGCCCATTGGGAGGACTGTCACATCGAAACGAGTGACGAATTCAGCCGGCATTTCTGTTTTTGCTTTAACTGCCTATAACGCTATAATTTACATAATTCATTCCTGCCTATTAGAGCATTCGGCAATTCGCCGCTGGTCCGATCCTCTATTAGACCTACTGATCCCTGCTAGGTCTGGGAATGGTACTGCTCCGAACCCCGCAGGGAAACGTGGCAGCGCAAGCGATTAGTCGTGGGTTACTTCTATTCAGCCTCCGCTGCGCCAGAACTATCGCGATGATTTTCGCACGGTGAGGTAGACAACAGGCGTTGCTTACATTCGCGACCACGGAAGTCAAAAGCCGCTCGGAGGATCAACCAGGATTCGTTGGTCTGACGGAGCCCTCGCTCAGCCTATAAACTGAGGTTAAATGCCATCTTTGCTGTGATGCAAATTGACCCGGCAACTAGCCCAAGAAACTGATTTTATCCAGCGAGTGGGTATAAGGACGGAACGGCTGAGAAGCCAATCTCCAGCTTTCACATCCAGGTAGCCGAGATGCCAGGAGGCCTCGTCCATGATGAATCCTTCCAGACGACCAATCTCTCCATCCGTGGCCCAAACCTGGTAATCAATCAAGTTCACGGCCCCGCGGAGATCCGGATCTTCCTTGGTGCGAACAGGGTATTTCCTCCCGGTTGTCATTGGAGCGCCCGTTTCCAACTGGGTATATGCCCAGTAGGCCATCTTCCCCCGGTATTCTTCCATCGCGATTTCCTGCTGGCGAGATACCGGCTTTTCCGAATCGACATCGGGACTATCGCGCACTTGTTCTTTCGTCAAACGGGCATGAAAAATCCGTTTGGCCCAATCGAGCTGCTCAACTGCTGCAATCGGAAGAACCACGTCTCGGCGTTTATACCAGGTACCCACATGGACCACCACGTAGTGAATCGCCCAGGAACGGTCGTCAAGGAGAAAATTACAGATAGCTCCCATTTCGCCGTCCGTCGCCATGACGGAAGAACCCATTATGCCTTTCAGGTCGTGCAGCATATTCCTCCTGTGGTGGAAGCCCTAGCCGGAACCGGGAACTCTTGCAACGCCTGCTACTGTCGGAGGACGTCATACCGGTCGACATGGCCGCCGCGAAAGAATCGGTGACGCAACATGCTTGTTCCAAGCATATAAAGGGCGACGACCAAGCAGACAACAAATACGATCCTTGCAATTTGGAACCAGAGTGGTCGTTGTTCTGAAGGAGCTTGCGTATTCGAATCGATTGTCATGTGAGCGACCTATCTGCAAAGTCAATCTCTTACGATGGAATGCTCAATTAGCGGAATTTCTTCACAAGCAGTCTTGAATTCAAAATAGAAATCCGGGCGGGAGTCACCGGAGTCTCGCGGAGAACCCGACACATTAGCCGGTGGGGGCTAGTCGAGGCGAACCACTGCCCAGGCCCATTTAACTGAATGGAGGCTCAGTCCTCCATCTCTTTCGTGTATTGCTCCTCTTGTGAGCACATCAATGTTCGTGCATCCGAAATCGTCGTCTTGCTAGAAGGGAGCGGTCTGTACTGTCTTGCACAGTTTAGACAATTGCCGAAAATGGCATCCTTCGTCCAAAACGACACCTGGCTTCAGTTCATCAAGACCACTCGACGCGGTTCGGATTCCGGACTGAGGCGGACGACTGACTGGATTGACTCCGGGGCAACGTTGTAAGACTGCCCGTGTTGAAACGTGAAATCATCAGCCTGACCGGCAAGCGATTCTTCGGCGATACGCTGTTTCTCTGCCCTTCAAACGTGGTCCCGGATAGAATGAGTCCTGCGATTCTGGAAATGAGGTGTAGGTGTCCTTCAAAGACTGGCTGCTCGCCGACCTCGAACTTCCTAAGGGCATCAAGAGACCTGTTATAGAAGCGGAACACCCCTGGTGGCGCGTCATGTGTCTTACTGGCGTCGACTACTTCTCAACGTTGGGCTATCAGTCTGGTATCGCGTTTCTCGCTGCGGGGGTACTTTCGCCCATCGCAACCCTGGTTCTCGTTCTTGTGACGCTCTTTGCTGCGCTACCGGTCTACAAACGAGTAGCAGTTGCCAGCCCCAATGGTCAGGGCAGCATTTCGATGTTAGAAAGGCTCTTTCCTGGTTGGGGTGGTAAAGTCTTCGTTCTTGTGCTTCTTGGCTTCGCCAGCACCGATTTCGTCATCACCATGACTCTCTCTGCCGCCGACGCAACGGCTCACTTTATCCACAATCCCTATACACCCCATATCCTGCAGAATCAGATGGCCGTCACGCTGTTCATTCTTGCTGTCCTCGGCGGCATATTCCTCAGGGGATTCAGGGAGGCAATCAATCTAGCCGTCTGGCTGGTGACAGTCTATCTGGCGCTCAATTCGGTTGTAACCATCGTTGGAGTTTTACAGATTCTTCGACATCCGGAAGTGGTTCCTGTGTGGAAGCACGCACTCTTCACCCAGCACGCCAGTATTCTTTCTATCTTAGGATTGTCACTCCTGTTGTTTCCCCGCCTTGCACTGGGCCTCTCAGGGTTTGAAACGGGCGTTGTCGTTATGCCGCTTATTCAGTCGAAGGATCTTGACGGGAGAATCAAAAACGCCAAGCGCCTTCTCGTGACTGCCGCGATCATCATGAGTGTGTTCCTGATGGCCACCAGCATCATTACAACGTTGCTTATCCCGGCGCCCTACTTCCAGCAAGGGGGCATCGCCAATGGCCGGGCGATGGCCTATCTCGCTCATCAATATCTCGGCGAGGGGTTTGGTTCAGTCTATGACCTCAGCACGATTCTCATTCTTGCCTTTGCCGGGGCTTCCGCTATGGCCGGCCTTCTTAGCATTATCCCGCGCTATCTCCCAGGCTTCGGGATGGCGCCTGAATGGGCCCGCGCGTCCCGGCCGCTCGTTCTCGTCTTTATCGCCGTGGCATTTACGGTGACGGTGCTCTTCCACGCGGATGTCGATGCCCAGGGCGGGGCCTATGCCACAGGCGTCCTGGTTCTGATTACCTCCGCTTCCTGCGCAGTTACCATTGCGGCTCGGAAGCATTTTTCTCGCTTCGTCCTCGGGTTTCTCTCTCTGATCTTCATTTACACTACGCTGATCAATATCTGGGAACGTCCCGAAGGCTTGAAAATTTCGTGCATTTTTATCTTCACGATCATCTTCATGTCGCTGGTCTCACGAGCGATGCGTTCGACCGAACTTCGTATCACTGGCGTCGAGCTTGACGATCAGGCAAAGGCCCTGATCGGCGATGCCCGCAATCACACCGTTCGCATGATTGCCTGGAATCCGCGCAACTCCTCAAGTAAGAATTGCGACGAAGCTGGCCTTGAGCTTCGGCGCCTCCACGGAATGTCGCCCGATGATCTGATCTTTTTCTTCGAGGTAGAGCGAGGCGACACTTCAGACTTTACCGACGTTCTTCGCGTCGAAGGGCGACGGGATGGCTCTAGTCGTATCCTGCATGCCAAGAGCGCGGCGGTTGCCAATTCCGTTGCCGCGCTGCTCATTTACATCGAGCATGCAACGGGATGCACCCCCCATGTATATTTCCACTGGACGGACGTGAATCCCGTGACCAACGTGATGCGTTTCATCTTCCTGGGCGAGGGCGATACAGCTCCTTTAACTCACGAAGTCCTTCGTCGCGCGGTAAAGGACCCTTCGATTCGCCCCGTCGTCCATGTGAGCTAGCGCCGTCGATCTAAAGACCAGCAACGCGACATGCCGCGGCGCAGCGTGTCGGAATCCGTCGCTCGCCATGCCAAATGCCCCGTAGAAATTGTCCGAATGACGGCGACTGACTGACATGAGCTTGCCATGGGCCGTCAAACGCATGGACCTTGCCAAGCCGCAATCTCAAGATCTCTGCATTCTGTGGCCGGCACTGCGAGAGCGGAGGCTTTGCCAGTCCATAGCGCGAGCGCTCAAGTGCGGCTTGCATCAAGGCGTGCCGGGCGGGTTCAACCTCTGGAGTCAATCGTGCCGCGAAGGACCAACCAACCAGAAGAGTGTGCAATTTTGACCAGAACGCGGCCTGATGAGATGGGATACTTTCACAAATTTAGCTGAAGATATCCAGGCAATGACGCGAATTGCCGGAGCCAAGTCAGCGATCACGCGGAGATGAATGTTGGCGCGTCAACAGTGGCGTAGCCTGGCCGTTCTAGTCCAATTCGCCTCAGGTCACGATCCGACCAGCATCTTTGCGCCGGCGGGGACGCCTGCGCATTCCATCTTTGGCCTATCGATGCTTGTGCTCAGCATTACGGGCGCCATTTTTCTGGTCGTGGCTGGACTGTTACTGTATGTTCTTCTCCGTTATCGCTATCGCGCGACAGGGTCAGAATCCGCGCAGGAACCGGCACAGATCTATGGAAGCAATCAGATCGAGCTATCGTGGACTGTGATTCCGGTTTTGATCGTTGTCATTCTGTTCCTCGCCACTGCCCGCGTCATCTTCTCGACGGAGTTGGCGCGAAAGCCTGCCGACGCATTGGATGTAACGGTGATCGGACATCAGTTCTGGTGGGAGTATCGGTATCCGAAGCTGGGCATAGTGACCGCCAACGAGTTGCATATCCCTGTCAGCGATCCGTCGCATCCAACCCCAACATACTTGACCTTGTCGTCGGCCGACACGGACCACAGCTTCTGGGTTCCGCGGCTTGCCGGCAAGACCGACCTGATTCCCAACAAGGTAAACACCATGTGGATCGATCCAGAGGTTGCCGGCCTCTACCTGGGTCAGTGCGCTCAGTACTGCGGAGCGCAGCATGCCAAGATGCTGATACGCGTTTATGCCGACAATCCTCAACAGTTTGCGGCGTGGGTAGCGCAGCAGCAAAAGCCCGCGGCGGAGGATCCCAGCGCTGCCGAGGGTGAGACGGTATTTCAGCACAGCGCCTGCATCAGTTGCCATGCTTTGGCGGGCACTGTCGCGACCGGAAGATTCGGCCCCGACCTGACCCATGTTGCCAGCCGTGACACAATCGCCTCGGGATCCGTGCTGAATACGGCAGCGAACATGCGCGCATGGGTTGATAATCCGGCCCACTTTAAGCCGGGTGCTCTCATGCCGGAGATGCACTTGAACGATCACGATCTCGATGCCATTACTGCCTTCCTGATGACTCTGAAGTAGTGCCCAAAGAAGGGGTGCCGATTGGCAACACAAACTTCGACGACTGCGTTGCCGGATAGGACAGCTAGGTCCGAGATGCGGCGCAGCTGGCTCGAGGTGGTGCATGAGTGGGTGACAACGGTAGATCACAAGAAGATCGGCATCATGTACATCTGCTATGCGCTGATTTTTCTGCTCGTCGCCGGGTTCGAAGCGCTGTTGATGCGCATTCAGCTCGCCATCCCCAACAACACCTTCGTTTCGCCGCAGGTGTTCAATCGCCTATTCACAATGCACGGCACTACGATGGTTTTTTTCGTCGGCATGCCCATTCTCTTCGGGTTCGGCAACTACCTTATACCCTTGATGATCGGCGCGCGGGATATGGCGTTTCCGCGCCTCAACGCTTTCGGCTTCTGGATTTCGGCCTTCGGCGGCCTGCTGCTCTATTTCAGCTATCTTGGCGGGGATGGTTTATACGGCGCGGGCACCGCGCCCGATGTCGGCTGGTTCGCCTATGCACCGCTTACTTCTCCGGCTTTTTCGATCGGCCACAGCACAGACTACTGGACACTGGCCCTGTTGCTGAGCGGAATCGGCTCTGTCTCCACGGCGCTGAACATCGTGGCAACGACCATCTGCATGCGCTGCCCTGGAATGAAGCTGAACCGCATGCCGTTGTTGGTCTGGCTCTACCTGGTCACTTCTCTGATGGTCTTCATCGCGATTGGCCCGCTTACTGCCGCGCAGATCATGCTGATGCTCGATCGTTTCGCCGGCGCACACTTCTTCGACACACAAGCGGGCGGCTCGGCGGTGTTGTGGATGCACTTCTTTTGGATCTTCGGGCATCCCGAGGTTTACATCCTTGTCCTGCCGGCCTTCGCTTTCGCGAACGAGATCATTCCCGTCTTTTCGCGCAAAGCCATCTTCGGCTATCCGGCGATGGTGGCGGCAACCATCGGCATCGGCTTCATCAGCCTGAGCGTCTGGGCGCATCACATGTTCACCGTTGGGCTGGGCGCGTGGGCGAACACGTTTTTCACTCTGGCCACAATGGTCATCGCCGTGCCCACGGGCATCAAGATATTCAACTGGCTGGCTACGCTCTGGGGTGGCAAGATTTACTTTACGGTTCCCATGATGTTCGCGGTGGCTTTTCTATTTCAGTTTCTAATTGCGGGCCTCACCGGGATCATGCTGTCGGTGGCGCCGTTCGATTGGCAACTGGGCAACTCCTATTTTGTCGTCGCACACTTCCACTATGTGCTGGTCGGCGCAATTCTTATGATGATCTTTGCGGCGTTCTACTATTGGTCCCCGAAGATGACCGGTCGCATGTTGAGCGAGAAGCTGGGCAAGTGGCATTTCTGGCTGTTTGTCATTGGTTTCCATCTCACGTTCGACTTTATGCATGTTCCTGGCCTGCTCGGCATGCCGCGCCGAATCTATACCTACGAAGCAGACCGTGGCTGGATGATCTGGAACCTGATCGTGTCGAGCGGGGCGATCTTTCAAGCCATCGGAGCTTTGGTCTTCGTCTACAACCTGGTTTGGTCGTATTTCAAAGGACAGCTTGCTGGAGCCGATCCATGGGATGCATGGACACTTGAGTGGTCAACCACCTCGCCGCCTCCCGCCTATAACTTCGCGCCAATTCCAAGCGTAGGAAGCCGCCGTCCCTTGTGGGATTTGAAGCACCCCGAAGATCCAGACAGCAACTACGAGATGTGAGGAGCAAATTCGATGGGCGGAACAGCGGTCCTACTTCACAATCCGCGCGAAACCTGGAAACTTCCGTCACGCGGCATTGTGGGCATGGTTTGCCTGATCATCGCCGAGGCCGCGATCTTCACCATTTTTGTTGTCGCCTATGTTTTTTATCTTGGCAAAAGCCTTGCGGGCCCTTCGCCGCGCGACGTGCTCGAACCTCCCATCTTTACCACCATCTGCCTGCTGTCAAGCAGCTTCACCGTCATGGGTGCGGTCTCAGCCTTGCACAGGAACAAGCAAACCATATGCTCGCTTTGGCTCGCCTTGACGGTGTTGCTGGGCGCCATTTTCCTCGGCGGCACCGCGCACGAGTGGTACAACCTCATCTATCGCGACGGACTGACCATCAAGACCAACCTTTTCGGGACAACTTTTTACTCGCTTGTGGGCTTGCATGCGACGCACGTTGTGTTCGGCTTATGCATGTTGTCTCTGGCGTTGCTTTTTTCGCTCCGCGGCCAGATGACGAGCAAACACACGGAGCGCCTGGAAGTGCTGTCACTCTACTGGCACTTTGTGGACGGAGTGTGGGTCGTAGTGTTTCTTGTGGTCTACCTGTTTGGCAGGTAATTGAAAAATTCCAGAGATGCGGAAGGGAGGCACATGCAGAACGAACAGCCGGGCAGCAGCAACGATGTGATTCAGCTTCCATCGCCGACGGTGTGGCCCATGGTGCTGGCTCTCGGTATCGCACTTCTGTCGGCCGGCATGGTGACCAATGCGGCAATCGGCCTGCTCGGGGTTCTGCTCGCCGCCGCGGGCAGCGTCGGCTGGTTCTTCCAAGTACTGCCCAGTGAGGCGCATGAACCTGTCGAGGTGTGCGCCGATGCGGTCCTGATCACAAGTGCCCGCACTCTGCCAAAGACCTTCTCCGCAGACGCAACGCGCCGCAAGATCCTTCCCATCGAGACCTTCAAGATCACCAGCGGCATCAAGGGCGGAATCGCTGGAGGCATCGCGATGACGGTTCCAGCGGCGGCTTTCAGTCTGCTTCGTTACCACAGCTTCTGGTATGCAACCAATCTGCTTGCGGCTGGAGGGTTTGTGAGTTGGGCCGGTGCAAGCGATGCGTTCCTCAGCGAGTTTCATCTGCGCGGTCTGGTGGCGGCGCTTATTATCCATGGAGTCTTGTCGCTTCTCGTCGGTCTGCTCTATGGCGCGATGCTGCACATGTTTCCCAGGTATCCAATTGTTACCGCGGGGTTCATGGTTCCGCTGCTGTTCACCGGGATCCTATACTCGGCACTCGGCATTGTGAGCCCGATCCTGGAGCAACGCATCGACTGGTTCTGGTTCGTGCCTTCCCAAATTGTCTTCGGCCTTGTGTGCGGCTTCGTCGTCAACCTGCAAGCCAAAGTTCGCACCTCACAGTTCCAGGCGCTGCCGTTCGCAGTCCGTGCCGGCCTTCATGGCGACCTGGATAGTCTGGCCTCCGCGAAAGCAAATGATTCGGACGACCGAAAGAGGAAAGACCAGGAGGACTTGCCTGGATGAGTCTGCGTTCCATCTGCAGAGCGTTTCTGGGTTGCGTTCTTGCTTTGTGCGTAACGGGTTGCAAGGATGCGCCGGGCATGTCGAGGCCGGGGTCTGAGACACCGCGCCCGGATCAAGTGCTCAATTTCGCGACTCTCTACGGGCAGAACTGCGCCGGATGTCACGGAGATCACGGAACAAATGGAGCAGCCATTTCGTTGGCGAACCCGGTCTATCTTGGAGTCGCCGGTATTGCCAATTCTCAACGCGTGACTGCTTCCGGAGTTAAGGGAACCATGATGCCGGGCTTTGCAAAGAGCGCTGGCGGAATGTTGACCGACCGGCAGATTGCCGCTCTTGCTCAAGGCATGATCGCTGCATGGGGCAGGCCCGCAGAGTTATCCGGTCAGACTTTGCCTCCGTATGCAAGCAGCTCGCCGGGTGTTGCAGCTGAAGGACAGAAGGACTTCGCCACGTTTTGCGCGCGCTGCCACGGTAGCGATGGAACCGGAGTCTCTACGCAGAAGATGCGTATGGGCTCACTCGTTGAGCCTTCTTATCTCTCCCTCGTAAGCGATCAAGGCCTTCGCAGCTTCATCGTCGCCGGACACCCGGATCAGGGAATGCCTGACTGGCGCTCCGACCTGACAGGCAGCGCAGCCCGTGCGATGACTGACCGGGAGATCACAGATATCGTCGCATGGCTCGCCGCGCATCGCACGACTACCCCAGGCCAGCATTACCAGAAGCACCCATAGTGAGTGAGTGGAGACAAGCATGAGCGAATTATTAAAGCATCCCGGAGAGTCCAGCAATGACGATTTGTCGCCCGAGGGAAAGGCAGCTGCGCACTCGCGCAGGACGTTCCTGTTCAAAATCTCCGTGCTCTTGAATGCAGTCGTGGGAACCGTGCTCGCTGTTCCGATCGCCGCTTATCTGCTTGCGCCGGCGATGAAGAGGAGCGCGAACGTTGGCGGCTGGCTCACCATCGGCTCCGTCAATGACTTTCCCGTGGGAGAGACGAGACTCGTCGACTTCCAAAGCCCCGTAGCTGGCCTTGGAGATGGGCAGACCGGAAAGGTTGCCTGCTGGGTGCGTCATGTTTCCGCGCAGCAGTTTCAGGTCTTCGCCATCAACTGCGCTCATCTCGGTTGCCCGGTGCGCTGGTTTGCGCAGTCGAAGCTTTTCCTTTGCCCGTGCCATGGCGGCGCTTACTACGAAGATGGTTCCAGAGCCTCGGGCCCGCCAGAACGCGGGCTCTTTGAATACCGATACAAGCTGCAAGGTGACTCACTGCTCATTCACGCGGGCGACATGCCAACGCTGGCCACCCAGGCATCCTGTGAGGAAAAGCCATTGATCGGGATTCAACCGGCTGTTTCAAGTGGCGATTCAATGCCCGAAAGGTCAACGTCATGGCAGGGCTAAGGGACCGTGTCATCGCCGCTGGACTAAAGAGCTATCAATGGCTCGAGTATCGCCTTGGGCTAATCAAGCCGATGGCTCATGCGGCTGCCCATCGCACGCCTTTGAACAGTGCAAGCTGGATGTACGTCTTCGGCAGTGCCGCCACCGTTCTGTTGATGCTGCAGGTCGTCACCGGCATTCTGCTTGCGCTCGTCTACAGTCCATCGGCGAACGAAGCCTGGGGCAGCCTTCAGTTCCTCAATCACAATATCGCACTCGGCTGGTATCTGCGCGCCCTGCACGGATGGGGTTCAAACTTCATGGTTGCCATCGTGCTCATCCACATGGTGCAGGTGTTTCTCTTCGGCGCTTACAAATTTCCGCGGGAGCTCACATGGATGGTGGGCGTGGTTCTTCTTCTGCTCACGCTGGGGATGGCCTTTACCGGCCAGGTTATGCGATTCGATGGCGACGCCTACTGGGGCCTGGGCATCGGCGCTTCGATTGCGAGCCGCGTGCCGATTATCGGCGCACCGCTTGTCCATCTGGTGCTCGGCGGACCGATTATTGGGGCAGCAACTCTGTCGCGCTTTTTCACCCTGCACGTCTTCCTCATTCCCGGCCTGCTGCTTGCCGGAGCCGGTGTCCATATCTGGATGGTGCTGCTGCACGGCGTGAGCGACTGGCCCATGCCCGGCCGCATTGTTACCAGGTCTACATACGAGCGGGAATACCAGGAACTGACCGCGAAGACCGGCATTCCCTTTGTTCCGGACGCTGCATGGAAGGACGCGGTCTTTGCCGCTGCGATCCTGTTTGCCGTCATGGCCTGCGCATTCTTCTTTGGCCCATTTGGCCCCAGCGGGCAGCCGGACCCAACCATCATTCGAACAGCGCCCAAGCCCGACATGCCCTTTCTGTGGATTTACGCGGTGCTTGCCTTTCTGCCGCCCTCCATCGAGACCCCGATCATGCTTATCGTTCCCGTGCTTGCAATCGCGGTCATGTTGCTGCTTCCGCTGGTGGCAGGCGAGGGCGAGCGGCATTGGGCGCGCCGTCCCGTCGCAGTGCTGATGGTCGCGGTCATTGCGGTTTCGCTGGGCATCTTCACAAGGCTCGGGACTCAAACGCCATGGAGTCCAGTGATGACCGCATGGACAAGCGACTCGGTCCCGCCAAAATACCTGCTCAATCGTTCACCGCTCGAGCGGCAAGGCGCGCTGGTGCTGCAGAATAAGCAGTGCCGCAACTGCCACTCGCTCAATGGAGTCGGCGGTCAGCGCGGCCCAGCCCTTGATGCTATCGCGTCGCGCATGACTGAAGATCAAATGATCCGCCAGGTGCTGCAGGGCGGCGGCAATATGCCGGCGTATGGCAACGCCTTGAACCCCGCGGAGACAAAAGCGCTGGTTAGCTTTCTAATGACGCTGCGCGGAAACAATCTTGCGCCGGCGGCTGATGCTTCAAGCAAGTTGGTTAACTCAAGTGAAGTGCATTTACCGCCGGCTTATCCTCCATCGCCAACGCGGCAGGCACGGTAGCGTATGTCCGATGCTGTGCAGCAAATCTTTGCGGATTGGTCGATCCCTGTCTGGCTAACGCTGACAATCCTTGTCACCGCGGCGGTTTATCTGCGGGGTTGGCTGGCAATACGAAAGACAAGGGCGGCGCAGTTCTCCTGCCTCCGGCTCGTGTCTTTCCTTGCGGGTCTCTGTGTTCTATGGCTGGCAATCGGCTCACCGATGGATGGGTTTGCCGACGCTCTGCTTAGCGCCCACATGGTTGAACACCTGCTGCTTATGTCGGCAGTTCCGCCGCTGCTTTTGTGGGGTCTGCCCGTTGTGCCTCTGCTGCGGGGACTGCCGGCGTTCCTCCGGCGTTTCGTCCTTGGTCCTATTCTGCGGGTTTCGCTGCTGCGCCGATTTGTACACTGGCTCGTAACTCCAGTTGTGGCGTGGCTGGCGATGAACCTCACCTTTCTTGCCTGGCATATTCCCGCCGCGTATGATTTTGCGCTCGAACATGAGAACTGGCACGCGGTGGAGCACCTCTGTTTTCTTGTTTCCTCAACATTGTTCTGGTGGTGCATCCTGCGCCCATGGCCGGCATCCCGGCAACCGAGAACCTGGGCAATTCTTCTCTACCTTGTGTCTGCAGATATCGTCAACACTGTGTTGTCTGCGCTTCTCGCGTTCTGCGGCCGGCCTGTTTACAGGTATTATCTCGATCACGCAAATGCTTTCCAGGTTTCCCCGCTCGACGATCAGGTTCTTGGAGCAGTCATCATGTGGGTGATTGGATCGCTGGTGTTCCTTGTGCCTGCAATGCTGATCGCGCTTGAGCTGGCGGGACTGGGGGCGGGAAGGCTGAGCAGAGAGAACCTATATACGCCTGCCGACAGCGGTAAGCCGGCCTCATAGCCGCCTATAAGCTGCCGGCGTTTCTCAACATGCCGCCATCGATGAAGTGAGTGCTGCCTGTAATATAGGCGGCATCATCCGACGCAAGATATACCGCGAGTTGAGCTACTTCTTCAGGCTTGCCCCAACGCCCAAGCGGAATTTCGGCGAGAATCTGATCGTTGAGCTTGGCATCGATCTCGACGTCTTTGTCGATCGGGGTAAAGATGGCGCCGGGGCCAATATTATTCACCGTGATCTGATGCGGCGCCAACTCCACCGCAATGGTACGCATCAACATGCGAATTCCACCCTTCGTCGCGCTATAAGGTGCATTGAGCGGAAACGCGAGGTCTTCGTGGATAGATGAAATGTTGATGATGCGCCCACCGCTGCCTTGCGCGATCATTTGTCTCGCCGCAGCCTGACTGCAGAGAAACGCCCCGGTAAGATTCACAGCCACGATCTTCTGCCATTCCTCCAGCGGGTAATCCACGAATGCAAATTTCTTCTCAATGCCGGCATTGTTTACAAAGATATCGAGCTTGCCAAATGCCGCCAGGGTCTGTTGAATCAATCCGTTTACCTGATCGGGATTTGAGACGTCCGCCGCTACACCGAGGGATTTACCGCCTATTGCATTGATCTTGTTTAGGGTTTCCTCAGCAACGGAGGCATCGCCGACGTAATCCACGACCACAGAAGCGCCTTCCTTCGCGAATGCAAGCGCAATCGCCTGACCAATTCCCGTTCCCGCGCCCGTCACGACGGTGGTTTTCCCCTGCAAACGCATGCTTCACCTCAAGACTTTATGATATCTCCTCGACCGAGCAAACTCCGCCGCAAAAGGGACCACCATCACACACGAGAGGGATCCAGTTAGAGCAAAAGTAACCACTTCTGTCGAGTTGAATCTCTTAAACTTGTTGAAGATGAGGTGCGAGAGTGCAGGGAGTTGCTGGAACGGAAGCGTTTGGAAAACCAGGCATCGAGCCGCGCTGGACGCACAGCAACAAAGACGGTGCCGGCACGGCATACTCCGCATCCAGCCATCTCTGGTTCACGATTTGGAACGGCATTGTCACGGAGGTCTACTACCCTACCGTTGACCGACCGCAAATTCGCGATCTGCAGTTCCTGATCACGGATGGCAAAACTTTCTTTCACGAGGAAAAGCGGGATCTTACGGTGCACGTGGAGCGCATTTCAGACCATGCGCTCAGCTATCGTTGCACCAATGCCGACCCGGATGGACACTATACCATCGTCAAGGAGATGATCGGCGACCCGCATCTGCCGTGCCTTCTTATGCGCACGCGAATCACCGCCAAAGAGAGCGCCTTTCTTGCCGGCCTCAAGATATTTGCTCTTTGCGCCCCGCATCTCGAAATCGGCGGCGCCGGCAACAATGGCTACATTTGCCTCGCCAACGGCCTGCGAATCCTGATGGCGCAGAAAGGCGATAAGTGGATGGCGATGGGAGCGACCGTCCCCTTTTCGCATCTCTCCTGCGGCTACGTTGGCGCGAGCGATGGCTGGACCGACCTCCACGATGACTTCAAGATGGATTGGGAGTTTGAGCGGGCCAGCGACGGAAACATTGCCTTGACCGGCCAACTGGACCTTAGCCAGACGCAGGAGTTCACGCTCGGTCTTGCTTTCGGAAACAGCCAGCACCGAGCAATTGCCAATTTGCTGCAATCTCTCGGGGTCCCGTTTGACGAGCACCTGGCGAAATACAAGAAGCAATGGGATGAGACTGCCGCGCATTTGAGGCCGCTTGAAAGCTCATCGTTCGATAAGGGCAATCTCTATAACAGCAGCTACAGTCTGCTGCTGGCGCACGAGGACAAATCGTTCGCGGGCGCGCTCATTGCATCGCTCGCCATTCCTTGGGGGGAGGCCAAAGGCGACAACGATCAAGGCGGTTATCACCTGGTGTGGACCCGCGACATGGTCAACAGCGCAACGGCGCTGCTGGCTGCCGGCGATACCGCGACACCGCTTCGCGCGCTCATCTATCTCGCCGTCTCGCAGTATGCCGACGGCGGCTTCCCGCAAAACTTCTGGGTCGATGGAGACGCATACTGGAGCGGAGTTCAACTGGACGAAGTCGCCTTCCCGATCATGCTGGCCTGGCGTCTACACTGCGAGAAAGGGCTGGCCGACTTCGACCCTTTCAATCTCGTTCGCAAGGGCGCTGCCTACCTCATCCGCAATGGACCGGTTACTCAACAGGAGCGCTGGGAAGAGGCTTCCGGGTACTCTCCGTCGACGCTTGCCTCCAACATTGCAGCTCTCATCTGCGCCTCGGTTTTCTTGCGTAAACGTGGCGATGCGGAGACCGCGGCCTTTATTGAAGAGTATGCCGACTACCTGGAAGCTCATGTTGAAGAATGGACTGTGACCGGGACTGGAACGTTGGCCGGGGGCACGTCAAAATACTTTATGCGCATCCTGCCCGAGAAGATCGGCCAGGAGCATCCTGCCGAAGACAAAGACTCCCGGTTGCTGCATATCGCCAATCATGCGCCCGGCGAGCAAAGTGATTTTCCCGCGCGGGATGTTGTCGATGGTGGTTTTCTGGAGCTGGTCCGCTATGGTATCCGGAATGCAGACGATGCAACGATCGTATCCACGATCAAGGTCATCGATGCGGTGATTAAAACAGACACGCCTGCCGGGCCAACCTGGCACCGCTACAACCACGACGGCTACGGCCAGCAGGCGGACGGCGGTCCCTTCACGCAATTTGGAGTGGGCCGGGTGTGGCCGCTGCTCACGGGCGAACGCGGCCATTACGAACTTGCCGCCGGCCGGAGTACTGAAACCTGCATCCGCGCCATGGAGGGTCTTGCTTCGACGACGGGCCTTCTTCCCGAGCAGGCCTGGGACCAGGCGGACGAACCCAGGATTTACATGTTTCTCGGGCAGCCCACTGGCTCCGCCATGCCGCTGATGTGGGCACATGCCGAGTACATCAAACTGCTTCGCTCCACCGCGGACGGCAAAGTCTACGATACGATTCCCGAGGTCGCCGAGCGCTACCTGTCCAGGAGCGGCGAGAGAAAGCGGCTTGAAGTGTGGAAGCAGAATCGACAGGTGCGTTTTATGCACGCGGGCGAGGCTCTTCGCGTGCAAGGGGATGCTCCCTTCACGCTCCGCTGGTCGAGCGACGACTGGAAATCGGAGCAAGACGCCAAATCGACTCGAAACGCCCTCGAGATCGATTACGTCGATTTGACGGATGCGCCTAAGTCGCCTGGCGTTTGCATTCGCTTCACCTTTTTGTGGACTGAAGGTAGCCGCTGGGAAGGAAAGAACTACGACGTCACGGTGCGTTAGCGAGCTTTGCTCCGGGGCACTCAGCGACGGAACCATGCGGCTGCTGCATCAATGATTGCCAAGCGCGGGGGAACTATCCTTTGAGACCCACCTCAAGCGAAACCAATCCGCACGACTGGTTCATGACGGCTCGAGAGGCATTCAAATGTCACTGGCGCCTTTATGTCTTTGAAGGCATGGAACTCGCGATATTTATGATCTCGGCGTGCTTCGCTACGGTCTATCTTTTCGATCCTTCTTACCCTGCGCTGCACCTCATACCCTCTGCCGCAATGCGCCGACTACTGATGGGAATCGCCATGGGTGCTACCGCGGTGCTGATCATCCATTCCCCTATGGGCAAGCGATCCGGCGCGCACTTCAATCCGGCAATTACTTTGTCCTATCTTCGGCTCGGTAAAATCGCCGGATGGGACGCCATGTTCTATGTCGTGTTTCAATTCATCGGCGGAGTGTTCGGAGTGGCGGTTTCAGCGTTCGTTCTGGGCAGCAGCCTCGCCGCTCCAACGGCGGATTACGCCGTTACCATACCTGGACGGTACGGAACAGCAGCAGCTTTCTTCGCGGAACTCTTTATGTCGACACTTCTGATGGGAGCAGTTCTCTGGTTTTCGAATCGTCCTTCCCTGGCGAACTACACCGGCTACCTGGTAGGGATACTCATCACGCTTTATGTCCTCTTCTTCGCGCCTGTGTCCGGGTTTAGCATCAACCCCGCACGCACCACCGGGTCGGCAGTCTTTGCCAATGTCTGGACGGCCTGTTGGCTCTACTTCACCGCGCCTCTGCTTGGCATGATGGGCGCATCGGAGTTTTACCTCCGCATCTTCGGGCCGGCCGGCATCCTCTGCGCCAAGCTGCATCCAGACCCTGCTTATCCATGCCCATTCTTGTGCCATTATCCACTTCATCGTCACCGCATGAGCCCGTTGCGGAAGGCTGATATGCCGATGGCCGCGGGTCTGCATCTTAACTCGTTATGACTATTGAATACGACGCGATCATCATCGGCACCGGAGCGGGCGGAGGAACGCTTGCGCTGCATCTGGCTCAGGCCGGAAAGAAAATCCTCATCCTGGAGCGCGGACCGTTCATGCCGCAAGAGAAACTCAACTGGGACACATCGGCCGTGTTCCTGGATAACCGGTACCATACCAGGGAAACATGGCAGGACAAGGACGGCAAAGACCTTCACCCCCAGCAGTCGTATTTCGTCGGCGGGCAGACAAAGGTCTACGGCGCTGCCATGTTTCGCATGAGGGCTGAGGACTTTGGCGTCATCCAGCACCAGGGTGGCATATCCCCAGCGTGGCCTATTTCATACTCCGATTTGGAGCCTTACTACACCCGTGCCGAAGAACTCTTCCACGTCCACGGCGACCTTGGCGCGGCGCCTCCGGTTCCCGGCGGTTTCGGCTCTTCTTTCGACCCCACTGAACCGTTCCATTCGAAAAAATATCCTTATCCCTCCCTGGCCAACGAACCGCGCATGCAGTCCATCGAGGACGATGTTCGCAAACTCGGAATCCATACCTTTCCAATTCCCCTCGGCCTCAAGCGCAACGAGGCTGACCCTCTTGCCTCGAAGTGCGTGCGCTGCGATACGTGCGACGGGTATCCCTGTCTCGTTCACGCCAAATCGGATGCCGATATCAACTGCATTCGGCAGATTTTGCATCTGCCTAACGTGACGCTGATGACAAATTCACGCGTGACGCGCCTGCTCACAAACAGCACCGGCACTGCCGTCACAGCTGTCGAGGTCATCCACTCCGGCCCTGGCCAGCCTTACGGTTCCGCTGCCGGCCCAACTGAAACCAACGCGCCGCCTCCATCGAAGGCCGGGAGTGCCGCAGTCTACACAGCGGGGCTGTTTGCCGTTTGCGCAGGCGCCATCAACTCCGCAGTGATCCTGCTTGCCTCAGCCAACGACAAACATCCCGCCGGTCTGGGCAACAGCTCCGATCAGGTTGGGCGCAACTTCATGTACCATCAGGCCGACGCACTTCTCGCACTTTCTACGGAGCGCAATGAAGATAGTTACACCAAGACCTGGGGCACCAACGATTTCTACATCAAGGATTCCGACCCTGGTTATCCGTTTCCGCTAGGGCAGGTGCAGCCAGTCGGCAGCTTTCACTTCGAGATGATGAAGGGCGACGCTCCGCCGCTTACTCCTGGCTTTGTCCTGGAGGGAATGAAACACCACGCTGTTCCGTGGTGGCTTACGACGGAGGATTTGCCCGACCCGGAAAATCGGGTGACACTCCACAACGCTACCCCACTCTCCGTTGAGGCCTGGCAACCAAGTCTTGTTGGAGCACACCCGTCTGGAGACACTGGCCGCACGAATGAGTCCGAGCCCGTGACAAACGCCCCGCCCGGGAGGATTCAGCTCTCCTACACTCCGAACAACGTCGAGTCCTTCGAGCGGCTCAAGGACCGTTGGGTTGACATTCTCAAGAAGGCCGGCCATGCAAGCGCCTCGGTCCCACTGCACGCATACTTCAAGAAGCGCATCCCTCTTGAGGGTGTCGGTCATCAGAACGGCACTTGCCGCATGGGCAACGATCCATCAACGAGCGTCCTCGACCCATACTGCAAGACCCATGACCTCGACAACCTTTACGTCGTTGACGCCTCCTGCTTCGTCTCCGCAAGCGCCGTCAATCCGTCGCTGACCATCATTGCCAACGCGATACGAATTGCGGATCATTTGCTGGCTGAGCGCTTTCACACGGCCGAAAGCTCTTCGACCCAATATCCTTCTCGATTGTAGTAACCATGCAGGCCTGTTTCGTAATCCCGCGTGAGCAGAGACTTGTCTGTGTATTCCGGCGCGTCCTTGATGGTCTCGCGAGTCATTTCGATCACAACTTCCCTGGCGTCCCAACTCACGCTCTCAATCCACTTTGGTGAAATGAGGACTTTTTTTCCAGGCCACCAGTTCTTTGTCGCCACTACAAGATAGCGAATCGCCCAAGTCTCATCGTCGATGATGAAGTCATCGACATGGCCAATTTCGCCGTCAATCGCCAGGAGATGGTAGCCTATCACCTCGTGAGTGCTGCGAAGATGGGGATCCCATCCCATTGCTTCCGAGGCAGGGCTGCCCCGCCTGGTGCGATCCAACTCAAGATGCGCATAGCTTCCCCACATGTATGGTCCGCCCCAATAGTTCGGAAGGTCATAGTATCCGTTGTAGGAGGTCTCATATTGACGGGAGACCGGCTCGTCCATGTCGATGGAGGGACTATCTTCGATCTCCTTCTTGGTTAATTGAAGGGAGACTTGCTTCTCCGTTTTATCGACACCGTTCAGAGAGTATGGCGAGATCAAAACCTTCCTGCCGGTAAGCCAGCTTGCTGTATTTGCGACAAGGTACCGAATCGCCCAATACCTGTCGTCGAAGAAGAACTCACTCGCCGAGCCGATGTCCCCATCGAGGCTCTTGAGCGAATAACCTTTCAGTGCGTTTGCTTTGATTAACATGACGTCTCCTTTTCCATGGTTGACCTGACCTAGTTGAGGCGGTTGCTCCCGAAGCGCTGGAGCGGGCGCGAAGATCTTTCCTGGCGGTCCAACGGGAGCCCTATGCTTGCTCGCATCACAACGCGCATACGAGCCGTGAACCGCTTGCTCAATAAGCGTTTCAGTTTTGGAGGCCGCAGCGCTGAGCAATTGCATACACGCAGCAGAGCGCGGCGCCGGCACGCACTCAGGCGGCTTTGAGTATCTGGCTTTTTGACGCAATGCAGTCCAGCAGATCGTTCCAGGACTTGGCGAACGAGGCAACCCCTTCTTCGAGCAACTGTGCGGCTACGCCGTCCGTGTCAATCCCGGCCTTGGCGAACTCGGCCAGCACTTCATTAGCCTGTGCAGGCGTGGCCTCGCCGAATTCTTCGTGACTGGCGAGGGCCTTCAGAGTGGATTCGGGCATCGTGTTCACGGTGAAGGGCAACGCAAGTGCCTGGACGTAGAGAATGTTGGAGGCATTGGGATCCTTGGTTCCGGTGCTTGCCCAGAGAAGGCGCTGGGAACGCGCGCCGGCGTTCAAAATGCGCAGCCACCGCGGCGAGTCAAGCAGAGCGTGATATCGGTTATAAGCATCTCCGGCGATGGCGATGCCAAGCTTGTTGCGCAAGGTCTCCGGCACTCTGTCCGCGACCGCGACATCCCAGCGGCTGACGAAGAGCGATGCCACGGAGCCGACATCGGGATTCAGCCCGGCGGCGATGCGCCGCTCGATGCCGCGCAGGTATGCCTCAGCAGCCGCGATATATTGCGCGCCAGAGAAGAGCAGGGTTACATTGACGGGTACGCCGGCAAAGATTGCCTCCTCAATTGCTGGAAGGCCCTGGCTTGTACCAGGGATTTTGATGAAGAGATTGGGACGCTCCGCGCGGGCGTGCAGCGCCTTGGCCGCGGCGAGGGTGCCGGCCGTGTTGCGAGCCAGCAGTGGCGAGACCTCCAGCGACACCCAGCCGTCCACACCATCTGTCCGGTCGTGGATTGGGCGGAAGAGATCGGCGGCCTGCCGAAGGTCCTCGATTGCCAATTCAAAGAAGAGAGCCTCACCTGATTTGCCCTCTTTCATTTTCTGGCTTGTGGCGTCGTCGTAGTCGTGACTGTTCTTGATCGCATGATCGAAGATTGTGGGGTTCGAAGTGAGACCCGTGATCGATAGCTCCTCGATGTAGCCTTGAAGGGTGCCGCTAGCGAGCAGACCGCGGGTGATGTTATCGAGCCAGAGGCTCTGGCCGATCTCATGAAGTTTCTGAGTCGTTTTCATTCCATTTCTCCTGGGCTGAGTGGTGTTGCGGTGGTGTGGCCGGCTTTGATCGTGCCGGACAAGACACGGCTGCGTGTGGTTGTTTATCCCGATAAGTCGGAGGTGCCGGGGTTTTGCCAACGGTCGTCCGCAGCGATGAATGGGCGGATGGCGGGAAGATCTCTTGTGGGCCAGATCGCCTGTCCCACCGCAAATCACCAGCGAGTCCGAATGGGGCCGGGCCATCATGCGTCTGCCTTGCTGTCGGCTGCCTTCTCCTGATGGCCGCCGAACTGAAAGCGGAGAGCCGACAACACCTTTTCAGCAAAGTCGTCTTCGCCACGCGAGCTGAACCGTTCGTAGAGCGCGGCGCTGAGGACCGGAGCAGGAACCGACTCGTCAATGGCCGCTTTGATCGTCCAGCGCCCTTCCCCCGAGTCCGACACGCGGCCGGCGAATTTCGCCAGATCAGGGCTATCGAGCAGAGAGATGGCAGCCAGGTCCAACAGCCACGAAGCAATCACGCTGCCGCGGCGCCAGACCTCGGCGATGTCGGCAATGTTCAGGTCGTAGGGGTAGTATTCGGGGTTGCGCAACGGCGTGGTCTCCGCGTCCTCGGTCTGCTTCTTTTTGCCCACGTTGGCATGGTGGAGAATGTTCAACCCTTCCGCATACGAAGCCATGATGCCGTATTCAATGCCGTTGTGGACCATCTTGACAAAGTGCCCCGCGCCGCTTGGGCCGCAGTGCAGATAGCCATGTTCGGCTGTGCCGCCGACTTTCTCCCGGCCTGGCGTGCGTGGCGCCGAATCGATGCTTGGGGCCAGAGCGGAAAAAATGGGGTCGATACGCTGGACGACGGCATCATCACCGCCGATCATAAGGCAGTAGCCTCGCTCCGATCCCCAGACGCCGCCACTTGTCCCTGCATCAACATAATGAATGCCCTTCGGCTTCAGTTCGGCGGCGCGGCGGATGTCATCGTGGTAGTAGGAGTTGCCGCCATCGATGACCACATCATCCTTTTCGAGGAATGGTATGAGCGTCTTCAGCGTCTCATCGACCACGGCGGCCGGCACCATCATCCAGATGGCGCGAGGCGTTTTCAGCTTCTTGGCGAAGTCTTCAATCGACGTCGCGCCGACTGCACCGTTCTTGACGAGCGCCTGCGCAGCCTCCGGATGGACGTCGTAAGCAACGCACTGGTGACCGGCCCGTAGAAGGCGCTGCACCATGTTGGATCCCATCCTACCTAATCCGATCATGCCCAATTCCATATCTTGTTCCTTTTTCGCTTGAGAGATAAAGCGCCCGCTTTGGATAGAAGTCAGATGCAGTTGCCGAATTGCAGGGCCTCCAACGCCTTCACTTTCGCCGCCCTGCGCTCGTGACGAATCGCGCCGCTGAAGCCAGCCTTCAAAAACGTCTCGATCAATTCCCAGGCCAGTGCGGACCCGATCACTTTTCCACCCAGACAAAAGACATTCATGTCATCGTCCTCAACGCCCTGGTGAGCTGAGAAGACGTCATGGATGAGCCCTGCGCGCACACCAGCAACTTTGTTGGCGCAAATCGATGCCCCCACGCCACTGCCGCAGAGCGCTATACCGCGATCAACTGTGCCAGCGGCCACGGCCCTGGCCAGAGGGATAACGTAATCTGGGTAATCGTCTCCGGGGCTCGGTTGATCCGCACCGAAATCTAGGACCTCGTGGGCAGCACCGCGCAGCAAATCCGCGATCTGCTCTTTCAGAGCGAACCCTCCATGGTCCGATGCGATGCCTACACGCAAAATGCTTTCTCCTTGAGTTGGTCGAGCACATGATGAGCCTGTCTGCAAACGTTCTCCACAGTGAATCCGTAGTGCTCCATCACGACCGGTCCGGGGGCGGATGAGCCGAATGTGTCAACCCCGATGACAGTGATTCGAGGACCGACGAATGACTGCCATCCAATGGGAGAACCAGCCTCAATGACCAAAACCGGAGAATCCGCGGGCAAGATCTTTTCCCTGTAATCGTCCGATTGCGATGCGAACAGGTTTGTGCTCGGCATGCTCACCACTCTCGCATGTACTCCCTCCGTCAGCAGCCGGTCACGGCCCTCGAGTGCCAGATGCACTTCGGATCCTGTGGCAATAAGGATGATGTCAGGACGTTCGATTGCCGGAAAATCCGCGAGAATATAGCCGCCCAACGGAACTCCAGTGGGAATGGCTGGATAGGAACTCAGGTCGAGCACCGGAAGACCCTGTCGTGTGAGGATCAGTGCAACGGGACCCTTCTTCCTGCCGATGGCGATTTTCCATGCGGCTACTGTCTCGTTGGCATCCGCGGGCCGAAGGACAACCATGCCGGGGATCGATCGTAGCCCCACCAATTGCTCTACAGGCTGATGGGTCGGTCCGTCTTCACCCATGGCAATGCTGTCGTGAGTGAAGACATAGATCACCGGCAATGCGTTCATGACCGCCAGGCGCATGGGAGGGCGCATGTAGTCGCTAAATACCAGGAACGTGCCTCCATAAGGGATGAGGCCTCGATGCAATGCCATTCCGTTCAGGATCGCGCCCATGGCATGCTCTCGAATGCCGAAGTGCATGTTATGCCCACTCCAGTTACTCGGCTCGAATTCTCCTGCGCCTTCTCGATTGGTATGGGTGCTGGGGTTAAGATCGGCCGAGCCTCCCATCATCTCCGGCAAGTGAGAGCCGAGTATCTCGATCACTTTTCCCGAGGCGACCCGGGTAGCCATCGGGCCATCCACCGCACTGAATGCCGGCAGGTCGGCGTCCCAATCCTTAGGTAAGCGCCTGTCGACGACTCGGTGAAACTCCGCTGCCAGATCCGGGAACTCGTTTGCAAAATCTTTGAAGCGCGACTCCCATTCAGACTGCGCGGACACCCCGCGCGCAACCGCTCCCCGGAAATGTTCCAAAGCCTCCTCGGGAACATGGAATGGAGGTTCTACCGGCCACCCCATTCCTTCTTTGGAAAGGCGCACCTCTTCCACTCCGAGCGGCTCTCCGTGGGCCGCAGCGGTGTCCTGTTTGTGGGGGCTCCCGAAGCCGATGTGAGTGCGAACGGCAATCAAGGACGGTCGCCCGGTTTCTTCACGGGCCTTCTCGAGTGCGAGTGCAACCGCTTCAACGTCGTTGCTTCGCTCCACTCTCTGTACGTGCCAGCCGAGAGCGCCGAAACGCGCCATACGGTCTTCGGTGAACGTGAGTTCTGTGCTGCCTTCGATGGTGATGTGGTTGTCGGCATAAAGAACGATGAGTTTGCCCAGATGCTGGTGGCCCGCATCCGATCCAGCCTCGGAAGAAATACCTTCCTCAAGATCTCCGTCGCTTACGAGGATGTAAGTGTAGTGGTCCACGATTCTGTGGCCCGGACGGTTGAATCGCGCCGCGAGCGCAACCTCGGCAATGGCCATGCCGACCCCGTTGGTAAGGCCTTGTCCCAATGGACCAGTGGTCGCCTCCACTCCTGGAGTCTTTCCGTATTCCGGATGCCCCGGCGTACGGCTGCCCCACTGCCGAAACCGCTTGAGTTCCTCCATTGGCAGGTCGAACCCTGTTACATGGAGCAATGCATACAGCAGCGCACAACCGTGTCCCGCAGATAGAACGAATCGATCCCGATCTGGCCAGTCGGGATCGCGCGGGTTGAACTTGAGCGATCGATCCCAGAGGGCGAACGCCATGGCTGCCGACCCCATGGGCAAACC